>Ga0210385_10000362_pt1 | contig 35469 bp, 38 predicted proteins | sample IncBWH26OmetaG_FD_160107 | JGI IMG/M metagenome (GOLD analysis project Ga0210385, IMG submission 160107) | Forest soil microbial communities from Barre Woods Harvard Forest LTER site, Petersham, Massachusetts, United States - Inc-BW-H-26-O ...
CGACGGCAACGCAAAACCTCCCGACCCCCCAACCCGCCCTCCCCAACAAGCTTGCACTCGGGCGCGCGCAAGCGCGACCCGGGTGGGGGAGGGAGAAGATCAAACAAACTGCAGCGCGATGCCGCCGAGCTGGCCGAAGTCGGCGTGCAGCGTATCGCCTTTGCGCGCATGGACCACGCGGGTGAACGAGCCGGCGAGCACGATGTGGCCGGCCTCGAGCGCGACGCCGTGCTGGCCGAGCTTGTTGGCGAGCCAGGCGACGCCGAGCGCCGGATGGCCGAGCACGCCGGCGGCGACGCCGGTCTCCTCGATCTCGGCGTTGCGATACATGATGCCGCCGACCCAGCGCAGATCGATGTCCATCGGGCCGACCGGCCGGCCGCCGACCACAATGCCGGCGGCGGCGCCGTTGTCGGAAACCGTATCGAATATTTTGCGCGGATCCTGCAGCCGCGCATCGACGATCTCGAGTGCCGGCACCACATATTCGGTGGCGCGCAACACGTCGGTTAAGCCCACGCCGGGACCCTTGAGCGGCTTGCCCATGATGAAGGCGAGCTCGACCTCGACGCGGGGCAGGCAGAAGTTCTCATGCTTCACGCTGGCGCCGTCGGCGATCATCATGTGGTCGAGCAGATAGCCGTAATCCGGCTCGTCGATCTGCGAGGAGCGCTGCATCGCCTTCGAGGTGAGCCCGACCTTGTGACCGATCAGCTTGGCGCCAGAGGCGATCTTGCGGTTGGCGACTTCGGTGGAGATCGCGTAGGCGTCCTCCATGGTGATGCCGGGCCAGGTTTTCGACAGCTGAACGGCTTGCTTGCGTTCCTTCTCCGCGGCGATGAGGATATCGGCGGCCTTGTTGCGATCGGCTTCGGACAGCATGCGTGGCTCCCCCTTACACAGTGGGCGCCGAACTTAGAGCATGATCCGGAAAAGTGGAAACCGCGCCGCGCGGCGCCGCTACTCGGTCAGCGGCACACGGCGCGCAGGACGACAGTGACGTCCTTGCACTCGCCTTCGACCGGAGGCCGGCCCGAAAGCACGACCTTGGCCGGACATTCCTGCGAGGTGCTCACATCGAGCGGTTGCCCGCTGTCAAAACCCTTGGCGCGGCAGGCATTGGTCGCCGTCGTCTGACAGTCGGGGGCGCCGTTGCCCGCAACCTGACAGCGGTCGTGAAACTCGAACACGCGCGTCACCGGCAGCTTCACCACTGCGGTCGCGGCGTCCTTGGTGGCTTGCGCCGCGTCTTTGAGCGCCTGCTCGGTTGCCGCGGTGGTCTCCTTGGTCGCCTTGTCCTGCTGCTTGTTGTAGCTGTCGATCTGGTCCTTGGCGCTCTTCATCTTGGCGTTGAAATCGCCAAAGCCGTCGTTCCACCAGACCTCGAGCTGATGCAGGAAGCCGGGCTTGTTGGCCGGCGGCGGCTGCGCCGGAAACGTGGCTGGCGCCGGGGCCGGCGCTTGCTGCACTGCACCCTCACTCGCCGGCGCTTGGCCGTCATCGGCACGGGCTGTGCCGATCGTGGCGGCCGAAATCGCCACCGCGATCGGCGCGACAATGGCCGCTGCCCAAAACAACCGTGATATGCCGGACCCCGTCATGGTGCCGAATTTCGACCCGAAATAAGGTCAAAATACGCACAGGGCCCCAGGGCTAATCCCGATGACGGTTAGGCCAGGCCCTTTAGGATCGCCGTCTCTCGCGCCAGCGTGACCAGACAAACCAGGCAAAGCCGGCCAAAAGCACGGCAGCGATGAGGGCATCGAAGTCGTGGAACAGCTTGCGCAGCGTCGGGTCGCTGTTCCAGCGCGCGCCGAGCACAGAGCCGATATAAGCGAGCGCGAAACACCACGGCCAGGAGCCGAGGAACGTGTAGACCTGGAATTTCAGCATCGGCATCCGCGCGAGGCCGGCGGGAAAGGCGATGAAGGTCCGCACCACCGGCAATAGCCTGCCGAAAAACACCGTGGCGGAGCCGTAGCGGACAAAAAAATCGTCGGCGCGCTTGATCTCCGCCGGGCTGATCAGAACGTATTCGCCCCAGCGTTCCAGCACCGGCCTGCCGCCATAGGCCGCAATATAATAGGCGATGGTCGAGCCGATATTGCAACCGATCGCGCCCGCCGTGGCGGCACCGATCAGGCTGAATTGCCCGGTCGACACCAGATAACCGGCGAACGGCATGATCACTTCCGACGGCAGCGGAATGCACGCCGACTCGATCGCCATCAGAATGACGACACCGAAATATCCGGCGGCCGAGATCACCGCGACGATCCAGGCCGCGACCGCCGAAATGATCTGGTCAATCATCGCTGAGGAGTTTGACTGGAGGATCAGCGCCGCTTGCGGGCGCGGCGGCCTTCGAGGATGACGATCTTACGGCGCGAGGTGTCGTCGACGAGCTTCTTCGGCACCTTCTCGGCGATGCCGAGGAGCCGCTCGCGGCGATCCATTTCCTTCCAGACGTCTTCCGGGCGGATGCCGGATGAGATCCACAGCACGACGAGGTTATAGATCAGGTCGGCGCTTTCTTTGATGACCGCTTCACGATCGCCGTGCATGGCGTCGATGACGACCTCGACCGCCTCTTCGGCGAGTTTTTTGGCCATCTTGCTGCGGCCCGAACGCAATAGCCGCGCGGTCCGCGACGTCGACGGATCGTCGTGCCGGCAGGCGAGCGCGGCCTGATAGAGGCGTGAAATCGAATCAGTCATGGCCCATCAGAATAGCGCGATCTTGTCGCTATTGTGTTAATTCCGCCCGACAGACCCCAGGGCTGGGGGCATGACTGGGGTCATTCGCCCTGCGCCAGCAGGCTTACATTGCCGCCAACGGCGGCGGTGTTGACGGTGATGGTCTGCTCCGAGGCGAAGCGGCGGAGGTAATTCGGGCCGCCTGCCTTCGGTCCGGTACCCGACAGGTGGGTGCCGCCGAACGGCTGGGTGCCGACCACGGCGCCGATCATGCTGCGATTGACGTAGACGTTGCCGCTGGCCAGCCGCGCGGCGATGCGGTCGGCGGTCGAGTCGATCCGCGAATGAATGCCCAAGGTGAGCGCGGTACCATTGCCGGCGATGTCGTCGAGCAGCGCGTCCAATTCATCGGCGCGCCAGCGCACCACGTGCAGTACCGGGCCGAACACTTCTTCCTTCAAGTCGCGAGCGCGGTCGAGTTCGATCAGCGTCGGGCCGACATAGGTGCCCGCGTCGGGGAGCGCTGTGTCGCCGTCGGAGCGGAAAAGCAACGCTCCGGCGCGCTCCTTCTCGGCGATCCAGCGGTCGAGCTTTTGTTTGGCCTCGGCGTCGATCACCGGCCCCACATGGGTCGCTATCGCGCGCGGATCGCCGACCTTCAGTTCGCGCGCGGCGCCGATCAGCATGTCGAGCATGGGGTCGGCGACATCGTCTTGCAGGCACAACAGCCGCAGCGCCGAGCAGCGCTGGCCGGCGGAGCGGAAGGCGGACGTGACGACGTCGTCGGTCACCTGTTCGGGCAACGCCGTGGCATCGACGATCATGGCGTTGATGCCGCCAGTCTCAGCGATCAGCGGCACGATCGCGCCGTTTTTCCCTGCAAGCGCGCGATTGATGGCGCGGCCGGTCTCGGTCGAGCCGGTGAAGACGACACCGCCGATGCGCGGATCGGCCACGAGGCTCGCACCGACCGCGCCGTCGCCTGGAATAAGATGCAGCGCGCTCTTCGGCACGCCCGCGTCGTGCAACAGCGCAACCGCGAGGGCCGCGATCAGTGGCGTCTGCTCGGCCGGCTTGGCGACGACGGTGTTGCCGGCGACGAGCGCCGCGGTCACCTGGCCGAGGAATATCGCGAGCGGGAAATTCCACGGGCTGATGCAGACAAAGACGCCACGGCCGCGATAGTGCAGTTCATTGCTCTCGCCGGTCGGGCCCGGCATCGGCTGCGGCACGAGCGCGATCCGCGCCTGCGCGGCGTAATAGTGGCAGTAATCGACCGCCTCGCGCAGTTCCGCCAGCGCGTCGTCAAGTGTCTTGCCGGCCTCGCTTTGCAACAGCGCGAGGAGGCGGCCGCGGTTGACCTCGAGCCGGTCGGCGGCGCGTTCGAGTACGGTGGCGCGCGCATCGACCGGCGTCGCCACCCAGGCCGGAAAGCCGGCTGCGGCCGCGGCAAGAGCCGAACTGACAATGGCGTCGTCGGCCTCGCGGACGACACCGATCGCCTGCCCGTCGATGGGTGAAATCACGGCACGCTCGCGGCCGGGCAACGCGATGCCGTCGACCAGCGGCGCGGCAATATCCGGCGAACCGACGCCGGCGCGAACCTCGTCGCGCAGCGCCTCAAGGCTCGCGCGCTCGCCGAACTCGACGCCCGCGGCGCCGTGCCGTTCCGGCAGATAAATGTCGCGCGGCAAAACAATCCTGCTGTTGCGCGCCGCATGCGGGCCGGCGATAAAACTTTGCGGCCGGCGCAAGACGTCGGCGATCGGCACGCTCGGATCGGCGGCCACCGAGACGAACGACGAGTCGGCGCCGTTCTCCAGGAGCCGCCGCACCAGATAGGCGAGCAGATCGCGGTGGCCGCCGACCGGCGCATAGACGCGGCAGGCGGCGTCGGGCAGTTTGGCGAGCAACGCCCCGTAGAGCGCCTCGCCCATGCCGTAGAGCCGCTGGAATTCGAAACCCTCGACGCCGCCGGCGTCCTCGATGACGCTCGCGACCGTCAGCGCGTTATGGGTGGCGAACTGCGGGAAGAGCCGATCGCGCGCCACGAGCAGCCGCTTCACGCAAGCCATGTAGCAAAGGTCGGTCATGGCCTTGCGCGTGAAAACCGGATAGTCGGCGAGCCCGCGCTCCTGCGCGCGCTTGATTTCGGTGTCCCAATACGCGCCCTTGACCAATCGCACCGTCAGCCGGCGCCGCGATGCGGCGGCCGTCTCCTCGATCCAACCAATGACGTCCAACGCCCGCTTCTGATAGGCCTGCACCGCGAGGCCGAAGCCGTCCCAGCCGGCAAGCGAAACGTCGCCCAGCACGGCGGCAATGATTTCGAGCGAGAGCTCGAGCCGGTCGGCCTCCTCGGCGTCGACGGTGAATTGAAGATCGCTGTCGCGCGCCAGATGCGCGAGTTCGATGAGGCGCGGCACGAGCTCTTTGAGCACCCGCTCGCGCGAGATCGCTTCGAAGCGCGGATGCAGCGCCGAGAGTTTGACCGAGATGCCGGGCCGCTGCGGCAGCTCAGCGTTGCCGGCTTGCGCGCCGATCGCCGCGATCGCTGTGGCATAGGCGTCGAAATATTTGTCGCCGTCGGCCTTGGTGCGCGCGCCCTCGCCAAGCATGTCGAACGAATAGCGGAATTCGGCGTGACCGCGGGCGCGATGCAGCGCCTCGTCGATTGTCTGTCCGAGCACGAAATGCGAGCCCAAGAGCCGCATCGCCTGCCGCGTCGCCGCGCGCACCGTAGGCAGACCCAAGCGCCGCACGATGCTGTCGAGGATCGTCTCCGGCGTCTCGCCCGGATGAATGACACGAGCGGCGATGCCGAGCGTCCATGCCGAGGCCGAGACCAGAAAGGCTGCCGATTTCACGTCGCCGTCGCGCCAGCGGCCGGCGGCGAGCTTGTCCTCGATCAGCCGGTCGGCGGTCGCGGCGTCGGGCACGCGCAACAGCGCCTCGGCCAGCACCATGAGCGCCAGGCCCTCCTTGGTGGAGAGCGAATAGGCGTGCAGAAACTCCTCGATGCCGCCGAGCCCGCCGGCCTTGGTGCGGATGGCTTCGACGAGTCTTTTGGCGCGGGCATCGATGCGGGCTTCGGCCGCGTCGTCCCTGGCGGCATCTGCAAGGAGACCCGCCGCCAATCCCTCGTCGGGTGGCGCGAATGGCGCTCGAAAGGTCGGAAGCTCAGGAGCAGCCCTGGTCATCATGTGCTCCGTCGGCGGCAGGCGTCACCCAATCAATATGGTGTGCCTGCCGAACCGACGCGCATGATATCGCTAAACCGGCGATCGAGCATGTCGAATGGGAAAGTCTAAGCGGCCCGCGCCAGGAGGCCCTCCAGACGATCGATACTTTGCGTCCAGCCCGCCTCCATGCCTTGAAGATAGCCGACGCCGATCTCCGCCACGGCGACGGCGCGCGTGTGCATCGTCATCGTGGTCTTACCATTCCGTTCCGCGAACGTGACCGTGGTCAGTCCCTCGAGCAGATGATTGCCGGCCGCATCGGTCGCAACGCTGCTGAACACCAGCCGCTCCGGCGCTGCGAGCTCGCGGATCACGCCTTTCATTGGATAGACGGTCCCATCCGGCCCGCGCATGTGGATGCGCAGTGCGCCGCCGACATGCGCATCGAATTCGCAGACCGGGTTGGTGAAGCCTTCGGGGCCCCACCATTGCGCCAAGTGCTGCGGATCGGTCCACGCCTTGAACACCAGCGCGCGCGGCGCATCGAACACGTGGGTGATTGTCACTTCACGTTCGGCAAGGGCTTTTGTCTGGGCGGTGATGGGCATGCACATCTCCCGTTGGTGCGAGACAAATTTTCGTCAGGCGATCATTCGGCCGCGATGGTCGCGGGTTCACCTTCCGCGAGCGCCTTGAGCTTGGCGAGGCCTTCTTCGAACAGACCACCGCACATCTTGTCGCAATCCACGAACAGGCCCATCACTTTCGCCATGTAGGGCTGTCTGCCCTGCATGGCCCAGGTAACATTCGTACCGGTAACGGTCGTGCCGGCGCCGATCCGATCGAGCGTGAACTCGACCGTGTTGTGCGCCTTAAACGGCCGGACCATGTCTAACAGCAGCACAACTTTCGACGACGGCACTGACTCTGTGATGGCGATCTGGCCGGCGCCGACCTGACGGTTGCCGTCCCATGCATAAACCGCGCCCTTGCCGCGAGGAGCGCCGCTATGGGTGCGCCTCATGTTCGGATCTTTCTCGAACGGCGACCAAGCCGACTGGGCGCGCAGATCGTCGATCATCGGAAATATTTTTTCCGGTGACGCGGCAATCGACGCCGAACGGCGAACCATGAACGTGTCCGGCTTTGACGCGGCGTAGGCCAGCACGGCGGCAACCGCCACGGCGATGACGATGAGAATTGTCACGATCATTGCTTCCTCCGTAACTTGGATACGATTGATGTGGCAGGCTCAGGCCTGGTCGGCGCGGGCGCGCCTGAGCGTTTCGAGATCGAATTTTTTCATCTGCATGATGGCGGTCATCATGCGGTCGAGGCTTGCACTCTCGGCCCCGGTCAGCATCTGCGGCAATTCGGACGGCACGACTTGCCAGGACAGGCCGAACTTGTCCTTCAGCCAGCCGCACTGGCCTTCGCGGCCGCCGGCGGACAGCTCGCTCCAGAAATAGTCGATCTCGTCCTGCGACTCGCACATCACCTGGAACGAGACCGCCTCGTTGAATTTGAAATGCGGGCCGCCGTTGAGCGCCGTGAATGTCAGCCCCTCGATCTCGAACGCGACGACCATGACCGAGCCGGGCTCTTTGCCGTGCACGTCCTGGCCGGCTTTGCCATAGCGGCTGATCTGTTTGATTGCGGAATTCTTGAACACCGAGGTGTAGAATTTCGCGGCGTCTTCGGCCTGGGTGTCGAACCACAGACAGGGGCTGAGCTTCTGTTTGATTGTCGCCATGCTCTACTCCGCTCAAGGATGCGCTTGCACGTGGCGCTATTTCGCTTCTGCCAGATACGCCGTGAGCCGCTCGAACGTGCCGCCCCAGCCGCCGCGCATGCCGTCGTGGGCGGCATCGAAGGTCTTTTGCTCCTCCGCCGTCGCATCGAGCGGTGACCAGCGCAGCGTCAGCCCGGTCTGGCCTTTGAGCGGCTCGTCGAGCGTGACGGTGGTGAGCAGTTTCAACGGCCAGGTCGGGCTCAGCGGATGCCGCGTCAGACCGCCATTTTCATCGGAGAAAGAGTGCTCCCATACCAGCCGTTCCGGCGCGACGATCTCGCGATAGACGAACTTCGCCCACATGATGTTGCCGGCGGGATCGCGCATGGCGCCGTGATAGGTGCCGCCGACGCGGAAATCCATTTTCGAGGCGACAACGACGGAGCCCTTCGGGCCCCACCATTCCTTCATGTGCTCGGGATCGGTGAAGGCCTGCCACACCACTTCGCGCGGTGCGTCGAACACGCGCGAGATGACGAAGTCGGTGCTTTTCGTTGCAGCATTCATCTTTGCCTCCACCGGTTACGCGCCGTTGCACTTACTTCTTTTCGACGAGGATCATCCAGCCGACGCCGAATTTGTCGGCGACCATGCCGAAGCGGGACGCGAAGAACGTTTCCGCAAGCGGCATCTGCACCTGCCCGCCATCGGCCAGCGCATTGAAGCGGCGCTCGCCTTCGGCGGCGTCGGGCGCGGTGATGGTCAGCGCAAAGCCTTGGAAATTCGGTTGACCGAGGCAACGGCCGTCGGACATCAGCACCTGGGTATCGCCGATGTGCACCGCCGCATGCATCACCTTGTCGTGGCTGCCCGGCGAGATCATCGACTGGTCCGGCGCGTCCTTGAAACGCATCATCATGTCGACCTTGGCGTCGATCGCCTTCTTGTAGAACTCCAGCGCCTCGTCGCAGCGGCCGTCGAAGAACAGATAAGGTTGCACTTGCATGGCTGTCTCCTGGTTTACGAACTCAAATCAGGTCGTTTGTTGCGTTTGACCCGAGGACGAACGGCGGCACAGTCCTCCGACATTGCCGCCAAAAAATTTGTGCCGCACGCGTCATGCCGGCTGGCTCTCCTTGATCAACCGGTCGAGGCGAAGTCGGATGTGGGCCGCTTCCGCCGGCGTGTGGGCGAGCGCAATCGCCTGGTCGAAGGCGACCTTGGCCTCGTCGGCACGGCCGAGCTGGGTCAGCAAGCCGCCCTTTAAGCCGAAAAAATGGAAATAGCCGGACAGCGATTGCGCCAACGGCTCGATCAGCGCCAGCGCCGCCGCCGGTCCCTGCACTTTACTCAATGCAACAGCGCGGTTGAGCGTCACCACCGGCGACGGCTGCAACCGCTCCAAGGCGGCGTAGAGCTGGTCGATCTCCGACCAGTCGGTCTCTTCGAACTTCGCGGCATGGGCATGCACGCCGGCGATGGCGGCCTGGATCTGATACGGCCCCGGCCGGCGGTGGCGGACCGCCTTGTCGATCAGCGCCAGGCCTTCCGCGATCATGTCGCGGTCCCACAACAGGCGGTCCTGGTCTTCGAGCAGAACGATGGCACCGTCGGCATCGAGCCGCGCCGGCGCGCGCGCGTGCTGCAGCAAGAGCAGCGCCGTGAGGCTCATGATTTCCGGCTCGCCGGGAAACAGCGTCAGCAGGAGCCGCGCCAACCGGATCGATTCCTCGCACAGCGGGACGCGCACATGCACCGAGCCGCCGCTCGCCGAATAGCCTTCGTTGAACACCAGATAGATCATGGCGGCGACGGCGCCGAGCCGTTCGGCACGCTCGGCCGCGCCGGGGGTTTCGAACGGCACGTCCGCCTCGGCCACGCGGCTTTTGGCGCGGGTGATGCGCTGCTCCATGGCGGCCTCGCTGACCAGGAACGCGCGCGCGATCTCCTTGACCGACAATCCGGACACCACGCGCAAGGCGAGCGCGATCTGCTGCACGGCCGGCAGATCGGGATGGCAGCAGACGAACAACAGGCGCAGCACGTCGTCGCGGTAATGGGAATTGTCGAGCCGTTCGACCAGGTCCGGTTCGGCGTCGTCCAGATCGGATATCGCGTCGTCGGCCGGCAACGGCGCGCTCTTGCGCCGGCGGCGTACGTCGTCGAGGGCGACATTGCGGCCGACCATGATGAGCCACGCGACCGGGTCACGCGGCGGCCCGTGCACCGACCAGTTCTGCAGCGCCCTCAGGCAGGCTTCCTGGAATGCCTCTTCGGCCTGGTCGAGATCGCGGAAATAGCGCAGCAGCGCGCCGACCGCCTTCGGCCGCGCCGCGCGCAGCAGAGGATCGATCCAGGCGAGGTCGGTCACGAAGCTTTGCTCTCCGGCACGAACAGTCTCACCGGGCGGATTTCGAACACCACTTTTTCGTCGCGCCCGATCTCTTTTGCGGTCTCGATGGCCTCGTCGAGCGAGTCGCAGTCGATCAGATAAAAGCCGAGCAGCGCTTCCTTGGTTTCGGCAAACGGGCCGTCGAGGATGACCGGCTCGCGGCCCATCCGCACCGTGGTCGCCGCGGTGGTCGGCATCAGCCGCACGGCCGGGCCGAGCTTGCCCTTGGCGACGAGCCTTTCCGTCACCTTGTGACGCTTGGCCAGAACCGCGTCGTCCTCCGCCTTGCTCCAGGAGGCGACCACGGCTTCGTCGTGGCAGCACAGAAACGCATACAGCATGGGCTCATTCCTTGCTTCGTCATCCAAGCCTTAATTCGTCATTCAAGGACGAACGACTATGCCTCAATCCGACAGCGCAGCCGAAAATTTTGTCCGAACCGCGCCATTTTCACTATGCCATTGAGGCGACATAGGTTTCGAGACGGTTCAAACTTTGCAGCCAGGCTTCTCGCGGCTGGCAAGCGTCCGGCGTGTGTTGCGTCCTTTGCACCAAGGTTCCATGCGCTATCGCCCTTAAAGACGCGGCCCAAAGTGCGCGGAATTGTGCCGTGATCGTTCGGACGAAATCCGCGACGATAAGAAAGTATCCGTGTCTGATGTCCGCCATGACCTGGCAGTAGAGCAGCGCGTCGAACATTGTCCTTCTCCCCTCGTTACTGCTCCAAGGACGAATCACTGCGCGCCGTCCCGACAGATTCGCGGAAAAATTTTGCGGTTCCCGCCTAGCCCTGCGCCGCCACATAATCGGCGAGACGCGCCATGGTCTGCGTCAGTCCCTTGTCGGCGCCGTACTCCTTGATCACCCGGTCGCGCTCGGCGGCCGACGGGAAATCGCCGCGCCAGACGAGGCGGGTGCGGCGGCCGGCCAAATCCTCGAAGATCACGGTCTGGCGGAACTGCACCGGCTCGACGTCATCGCCGCCGCCGTGGCGATAGACGATGCGCTCGGGCGGCACGATCTCATCGAAGGTGACGCGGTTCTGATAATCGCGGCCGTCCGGGCCGTGCATGACGAAACGCCAAACGCCGCCCGGCCGGAACTCGAAGCGCGACGTCGTGGTGGTGAAACCGTTCGGTCCCCACCACTGCGCCAGGTGCTTGGCATCGGTCCAGACCGAAAACACCAGATCGCGCGGCGCGTCGAACTCGCGGATACCGATGATCGAGCGCGGATCTTGATCGAGATCGAGGCTACTTTTTACGGCCATGCTTTTTGTCCTTGGCTTTCGACGGTTTGGCTTGCAGCATTTTCAGATAGGCGTCGAGACGATCGAGGCTTTCCTCGAAGAACCGGCGATAGTGTTCGAGCCAGTCGTCGATATCCTTCAGTGCCTTCGGCTCGATGCGGCAGGGGCGGAATTGCGCCTCGCGGCCGCGCGTGATCAGGCCGGCGCGCTCCAATACTTTGAGATGCTTGGAAACCGCCGGAAGGCTCATGGCGAACGGCTTGGCCAGTTCCATGACGGAGGTTTCGCCGAGCGCCAGACGGGCCAGGATGGCGCGGCGGGTCGGATCGGCGAGGGCGGCGAAGGCGGTGTCGAGGTTGGCCATATACCATCCGGTTAAATAACCAGATGGTTTAATACAGAAGGTGAGCCAACGCGTCAAGCGGGCTGCCGCGATGAAAAATGCCAGCGTATTTAAGCCGAGCGCCGCGCGCCCTGCGCCGCCGGAACCCGAGGGCCTGCGAACACCGCGGCGTCGGCTACGGCCACGGCGGCCGCCGGGCGCAGCGTTTCCGCAAAGCGGTCCGCGAGCTGATCGAGCGTGTCGTTCGCCGCGCCCTCGCGCAAGAAGACGCCGCCATACACCGCGGGCGGCGGCGGCAACGGCCCGTCGTCCCACGCTTCGAGCCCGGCCGGGATGCGGCTCCTCGGCGCCAGCATGACGCCGACGCCGGCGGCGACGGCGCTGCGCAGCGACTCGGCATTGGTGCCGCGGAACACCAGTTCGCCGGCGAGATCCGCCTTGGCGAGCGTCGCGATGGCGACGCGGTAACACATGCAGCGATCCTTGTAGCCGATCAACGGAATCGGGCCCGAGAGATCGAGCGTCGTGGTCTTGCCGCGCACCCAGGCGAGCTCTTCGGGCCAATAATGGCGCGCAGAACCCTCCGGCTCCTCAGGAACGAGCGCCACCACGATATCGAGCTCGTCCTGCTTGAGGTATTGCAGCAAGCGCCGCTGACCGGCGCCCTGCACCGCAAAGCGCAGGTTCGGCCAGCGCGCGCGGGTCGACGCTAGCATCGCGGTAAGCTCTTCGCCCATGCAATCCTTGCGCACGCCGATGCGAACGAGTTGCGCCGCCGCATTGGGGCTGGCGATCTGCATGATGTGATCGTTGACCGACAGCAGGCGGCGGGCGGACTCGATGACATGCTGGCCCATCGGCGTGAGCGCGACACCGGGCGCGCTCTTGTCGAACAGCTCGATGCCGAGCAGCGATTGCAGGCGCCTGATCTGCGCGCTGATCGCCGGCTGGGTCATGCCCTGGGCCTTGGCGGCGCGCGTAAAACTGCGCTGCTCGACGACCAGGACAAACGTGCGCAAGAGGTCGGTCGGAATATTCGTCATGCGCTTTCGCTTCTCAAAAATCCGACGCCGCCCCCGGCCTGCGGACCGTCTCCGGCAAACCGCCGGGGTAGCCCGCAAGCCGATAGTCTCATCTTTTTGGCCGCTGTGGGAACAAAAATCCGGGCGATCGCTCGTAGCATTTTATTCGTCATAATCTGCTCGCCGCGGCGCTAAAGTGACACCACTCAAGGCTGGAACACCCGCTATGTCGTTCGTCCGCGTCTATCTTCGCGTGCTTGGCCTGCTCGGCGCCGATGCCCGGCTGGCGGTGACATTGGCGCTGGCGAATATCGCGCTCGCCGCAGCGCAATTCGTCGAGCCGGTGCTGTTCGGCCGCATCGTCGACGCGCTCTCAGGCGCGCTGCCGGCCGGCATCAAACCGGCGGCACGGACACTGGCGCCGCTGCTTGGCGCCTGGGTCGCCTTCGGGCTGTTCATCATCGTAGCCGGCACGGTCATCGCCTGGTTCGCCGATCGGCTGGCGCATCGGCGCCGCAACCTGGTGCTGGCGGATTATTTCGAGCACGTGCTGCAGCTGCCGCTCGCCTATCACACCGGCGAGCATTCCGGCCGGCAGATGAAGATCATGCTGTCGGGCACCGACACGCTGTGGTGGCTGTGGGTGTCGTTCTTCCGCGAGAACTTCGCCGCCTTCATATTCATCGCGCTCTTGCTGCCGGCGACGCTCGTGTTGAATTGGCGGCTGGCGCTGCCGCTGCTCGTGCTGTGCATAGGCTTCACCGCATTGACCGTGCTGGTCATGCAGCGGGCGTTCGCGATGCAGCGCGCGGTCGAGCAGCACTATTCGGATCTTGCCGAGACTGCCGCCGACGCCCTCGGCAATGTCGCGCTGGTGCAGAGCTACGCCCGCGTCGAGCTTGAAGTGTCTTTGCTGCGCAGCCTGGTGGACTCGCTGTTGCGCGCGCAGATGCCGGTGCTGTCGTGGTGGGCGGTGGCCAATGTGCTCACGCGCGCCGGCACCACGCTCACTCTGCTGGTGATCCTCCTGGTCGGGACTTACCTCAAGCTGGTCGGGCTTGCCTCGGTCGGCCAGATCGTCAGCTTCATGGGCATCGCGGCGCTGTTGATCACGCGGCTCGAGCAGGCGGTCAGCTTCGCCAACCGGCTGTTCCTCGACGCGCCGAAATTGTCGGATTTCTTCGGCGTGCTCGACACCGTGCCCACGGTGCGCGACCGGCCCGGCGCGGTCACTCCCGGCCGCGTGCGCGGCCACGTCGAATTCGAGGACGTGTCGTTTTCCTATGACGGCAAACGTCCCACCGTCTCGGATTTGACCTTCAAGGCGCTACCCGGCGACCGCATCGCGCTGGTCGGGCCGACCGGCAGCGGCAAGTCGACGGCGCTGGCGCTACTCTATCGCGCGTTCGATCCGCAATCGGGCGCGATTTCGATCGACGGCACCGATATCCGCGATCTCAAGCTGATCGGGCTGCGCCGCAATATCGGCGTCGTGTTCCAGGAGACGCTGTTGTTCAACCGCTCGATCGCGGAAAACCTGCGCGTCGGCAAGCCTGACGCCACCGACGCCGAAATCCGCGACGCCGCGGCCCGCGCGCAAGCGCTCGAATTCATCGAACGCCACGACGGCGGCCTGCAGGCCCCGATCGGCGAGCGCGGGCGGCTGCTCTCCGGCGGCGAGCGCCAGCGGCTTGCCATCGCGCGCGCGTTGCTCAAGGACCCGCCGATCCTGATCCTCGACGAAGCCACCAGCGCGCTCGACCCGGTGACCGAGCAACGCGTCAATCTCGCTCTCGACGAAGTGATGAAGGGCCGCACCACGTTCGTCATCGCGCACCGGCTTGCCACCGTGCGCCACGCGACGCGTATTTTGGTGTTCCAGAACGGACGGATTATCGAGACCGGTACGTTCGACGAGCTGGTCAAGCGCGGCGGTTCTTTTGCCGAATTGGTGCGCGCGCAGTTTGCGCCGGCGGAGTAGCCCGCCCGCCGTCATTGCGAGCGCAGCGCACCAAAACGCTCACGTCGCGTAGTCCGGCTCATTGCGGTCGAGGATGCGCTTGAGCGCATTGAAGTGCCGTTGTGCCGGCGTCGGCCCTTCGTAGAAGCGGTTGCCACCGATGTCGCGCTGGGTTTTCTCGACCACCGCCTTGGGCAGCTCTTTGAGCCTTTGCCCGGTCCACATGGCGTAGATCTGAACCTGCGCCGCGCGCTCGATGTAGTAGAGCCTGTTATAGGCATCGGCCACGGTGTCGCCGAGTGTCGTCACGCCGTGATTGGCCATGAACAGCAGCGTATGCTCGCCGATCACCTTGGCGAGACGCTCGCCTTCCTCGGGCTCGAGCGCCGGGCCGGTATATTCATCGTCATAGGCGATCTGCCCCATGAGCCCGACCTCGGTTTGGCCGATCTCCTTGATGCGCGGATCCTCAAGACGGGTGAGCGCGCTGACAAAGGGCATGTGGGTGTGAAACACCGCCTTGGCTTGCGGCAGCGCTTTGTGAATGGGCGCGTGAATGCAGTAGCCGGACCGCTCGACGTCGCCTGAGCCGCGTTTGACCTCGCCGTCGTCGATGCCGACTTCCATGAAGGACGAGGCCGTGACCTCCGACCAATGCGTCCCGAACGGGATTTGGTAGTAACGGTCGCTGCGGCCCGGTACGACCAAGGTCAGGTGATTGAAAATCCCCTCGCTGAAGCCGTGCATGTAGGCGAGGCGATGCGCCGCCGCCAAATCGACCCGTGCCTGGCGTTCCTCGGCGCTCCAATCGTTGAGGCCTTCCGGCGCGACCCTGATTTGCATGGCATCCCTCCTGTTGATCCCGATTTGATCCGCGTCACGACGGCGCAGCTAACGCAGCCGCTCCAGAATACTCACGTAATTCGCCACCGCCGTCCCGCCCATATTGAAGATGCCGCCGAGCCGCGCATCCTTGACCTGCATGTCGCCGGCGGTGCCGGTGAGCTGCATGGCGGTGAGCGCGTGCATCGAGACGCCGGTGGCGCCGATTGGGTGGCCTTTGGATTTGAGGCCGCCCGACGGATTGATCGGCAGCTTGCCGTCTTTTGCCGTTATGCCATCGGCGATGACGCGGGCGCCCTGCCCTTCCGCCGCCAGTCCCATCGCCTCGTATTCGATCAGCTCGGCGATGGTGAAGCAGTCGTGCACCTCCGCGAACGATAGATCCGTGAGGCCGATGCCGGCTTGCGCCAGCGCGCGCTTCCACGCCACCGCGCAGCCTTCGAACTTGAGAATGTCGCGCCGCGACATCGGCAGAAAATCCTGCACGTGCTCGGCGGCGCGGAATACGATCGCCTTTTTCATTTTCAACGCGGTTTCGACGTCGGTGAGCACGATGGCCGCGGCGCCGTCGGACACCAGCGAGCAGTCGGTGCGCTTGAGCGGGCCGGCGACGCGCGGGTTCTTTTCGCTCTCGGTGCGGCAGAAGTCGTAACCGAGATCTTTTCGGATCTGCGCATAGGGATTGCCGACGCCGTTCTTGTGGTTCTTGGCGGCGATGCGCGCCAGCGCGTCGGACTGGTCGCCCCAGCGCTGGAAATAAAGTCCGGCGATCTTGCCAAAAATACCGGCGAAGCCGCCGTCGATGTCGGCCTCCTCGCGCACGTAAGAGGCCTTGAGCAGGTTTTGGCCGACCTCCGGCCCGGCCGTCGTGGTCATCTGCTCGGCGCCGACAACCAGCACGATGCGGGCAGCACCCGCCGCGATCGATTTCAAGCCCTGATGCACGGCGGCGGAACCGGTGGCACAGGCATTCTCGACGCGCGTGGCGCGCTTGAAGCGCAAATCGGGCGAGGCTTGCAGCACCAGCGAAGCGGTAAAATCCTGCGCCGAGAAGCCGGCATTGAAGTGGCCGAGCACAATCTCGTCGACGTCGCCCGCGGCAATGCCGGCGTCGGCGAGCGCGTCGGTGGCCACACGCACGATCAGGCTCTCGACGGTCTCGCCGGTAAGCTTGCCGAAGGGAGTATGAGCCCAGCCGACGATGCAGGCGGTCATTGATCGCTCCTTAGCCCATGATTGCCGAATTTCCGTCGCTTTTCCTTGGCTTTAAGCTTACGGCCATCTACACGGGGGTTAAAGGATAGCCGGATTCGCCTTTGCCTTCGACCCGCCATACCGGGTAGATAGGGACGCGCCCACGCTTCGTGAACCTACCCTTCGCTCAAACCGAACGGACCGCGACACGTGTATGGAATGACATCTCTCCGGGCGCAGATGCTCGGCATTGCTTTCGGCTTTGGCGCAGCGGCGGTGGTCGCGGCAACACCGGCGTGGTCGGGAGCCGCGATCCTCATCGATGCCGACACCGGCAAGGTGCTGCGCGCCGAGAACGCAACCTATCCATGGTATCCGGCTTCGACCACCAAGCTGATGACGCTCTACATGACCCTGAGCGCGGTCAGAGACAATCGCATCACCTTCGACACGCTGTTCACCGTCTCGCGCAACGCCAATCTGCAGGCGCCGACCAAGATGGGCCTGCCGGTCGGCACCCAGGTCACCGTCGACAACGCGCTCAAGATGATGATGGTGAAATCGGCCAACGACATGGCTGTGTTGCTGGCGGAAGGCATCGGCGGCTCGGTCGACGATTTCTCCCAACAGATGACCGACACCGCGCACAAGCTCGGCATGTCGGAATCGAATTTCGTCAATCCGAACGGCCTGCCGGCCGACGGCCAGATCACCTCGGCGCGCGATCTCGCCATTCTCGCCCGCGCGCTGATCCGCGAATTCCCCGACTACAGTTTCTACTGGCACGTTCCGGCGATCAAATTCGGCAAGCGCATCGTGCGCAACTATAACCCGCTGCTCGGCCGCTATCCCGGCGCCGACGGCATGAAGACCGGTTTCATCTGCGCCTCCGGCTTCAACCTCGTCGCCACCGCGCAGCGCAACAACAAGCGGTTGATCGCCGTCGTGCTCGGCGCGCCGTCCGGCGCGGTGCGCGCCATGAAGGCCGCCGAAATGCTCGAAGGCGGGTTCTCGCAAAATCCGCTGTCCTGGCTGACGCCGTCCCTGGGCATGGTCGATGCGCTGGCGCCGATGGACGTCGCGCCAACCAATCTTTCGGAACAGACCTGCGGCAAGCATCGCAAGCGGCCCGCGGCGGAAGACGAAGATATGGACGCCGACAACGACAACAGCCAGGCGGCCGCTGCCGCAAGCGAGACACGTTCGCTGCTGTTGTCGGCGCTGCGCGCGCCGACCAATCCGGTTCTGCTGTCCGATCTCGGTCCGGTGATGCCGGTCGTGGTCTATACCGGCCCGACCCGCAGCCCGTCACAGCTGTCGACCCTCTCCTCCGACGTCGCCGCCGAACCCGACAACACTAAAAAGAAAACCAAACACAAAGCGACCGCGGCACGGTCCACTGACGATCAGGCAACGACCGAGCCGCCGGCCAACAAGAAGTCCACGGTCGCCAAACCTACAGACGCCAAGCTTACAGACACCAAGCCTGCCGATGCGAAGCCGACCGAGGCCAAGACGACGGCAAAGAAGCCCGCAGCCGGCGCCGGGCCGTGGACACCGACGTCGCCCTCGGCACTGGCGGCGAGCCCGCCGCCCGAGTTGAAACCCGCCGCGCAGGCCGGCGCACCGGCGACGGCGCTAAAAAAGCAGACTAAGCCGAAGCCGCCGGTCGCGGCGGCTCCCGCGCAATAGTCTTAAACCGACACTGCGCCCCGAGAGGGAGTTTGCCGCCGTGCCTGCTGTGCTAAAACAGCGGCCGCACGGGAGCGCATCGCAAGCATGCCTGACAAGATGACCATTGCCGCGCTTCAAGCGATGAAGCGCGACGGCACCAAGAGCATCGGCGTCGTCGCCTGGGATTATCAGATCGCGCGCATCGCCGACCGCGCCGGCGTCGATTTCATCTCGGTCGGCGATTCGGTCGGCGTCAATCTTTGGGGCCGCGACGAAGTGCTCGAAGTCACGCTCGACGAGATGCTGATCTGTTGCCAGGCGGTGCGGCGCGGCACCGCGCGCGCGCTGGTCAGTTGCGACATGCCGTTCGGCCCGGTGCAGCAGGGCATCGACAGTGCGCTTGCCGCCGCCTCGCGCCTGATGAACGACGGCGGCGCCGACATGATCAAGGTCGATGCGGCGGCGGATTTTCCCGACGTGGTGCGCGCGCTGGTGCGGGCCGGCGTGCCGGTCTTCGCCCAGTTCGGACTGACGCCGCAGACGGCAACGAAATACGGCATTCCCTACAGCGCGCAGAATTCGCCACAGGCGCAGGCCACTGCCGAAGCCGCCGACAAGCTCGTCGCCGAAGCAAAGCTTCTTGAAGAGGCCGGCGCGGTACTGCTCGACTTCACCAATTCCGGCGCTGTCGCCGGCACCGCCGTCGTCAAGGCGGTAAAGATCCCGGTGATCGGCGGCTTCGGCGGCGGGCCATGGCTCGACGGCCGGGTGCGGCTCGCCCACACCGCGATCGGTTACGCGGAGAAGTGGATCGACTCCAAGACCGATACTTACGTGAATACCGCGAAGGCCGCACTGGACGCATTCACCGCCTTGATCGCCGACGCCCGCGCCGGCCGGCAGATCAAGGGCTGACCATGACGAGCGCGGTCATCGACGGCATTACGACGCGCTACGAAGTGATCGGCTCCGGGCCGCCGCTCCTGATGTACGCGCCTGGCGGCTTCAACGCCGTGGTCGAGGCGTGGTCGACGCTTGGCAGCTACGCCAGGATAAAACTGCTCGATCATTTGCCGAAGCGTTTTACCTGCATCCTGTTCGACCGCCGCGAGTGCGGCCAATCGGGCGGGCGGGTCGAGCGCGTCACCTGGCAGCATTTTGTCGCACAGGGCAAAGGCCTGCTCGATCATCTCGGCATCAAGCGCGCCCACCTCATGGGCGGCTGCATGGGCTGTCCGCCGGTCACGGCCTTCGCCGTCGCGCATCCCGGCATGGTTTTGAGCATGATCCTGTACTGGCCGGTGGGCGGCGCCAGATACCGCATATCGAGCCACCAACGGTTTGCCGAACACTTGGCGTTCGTCACGAGCGACGGCCTCAACGGCGTCGTCGCGCTGGTCGCCAAGGACGGTAAGCCCTTCGGCGCCGATCCGCGCGGCGGTCCCTGGGCGTCGGTCATCAAGCGCGACAGCGCCTTTGCCGCCGCCTATGCCAAAGAGGACCGCGAACACTATAAGTCGATCTGCGAGGGCATGTGCCGCGCCCTGTTCGACCGCGACACTGCGCCCGGTGCCGAGCCGGAGGATCTCATGCGCCTGGATATTCCAGCGCTCGTCGTTCCGGGCCATGATGCGTCACACGCGACGTCCGCGGCGCGCTACCTTGAGGAATGCCTGCCGCAGTCGGACTATTGGGATGTGCCGGTCGAGCGGCAGGACGAGGACGCGACCAATGCCCGCGTCCTTGAGTTTTTGGCGAAGGTCGGCACATAAACCTGCCAGGGGGCCATGGTTGACTATTATCCGATCCTAGCGCGCGCCATGAGCGCGCCGGAAGCGCGGGACCCGCAATGGCGCCGCGGCGTCTATGAGCGCGCGCGGCAAATGCTGGTGACGCAATTATTGGCGCGGCGCCCGGCGACGCCGCCGGCCGCGATCGCAGCCGAGCAGTCGGCGTTGGACACAGCGATCCGAAAGATCGAGGCCGAAATGGCGCGGCCCGCCCGCGGCGCGCTGCCGCGCGACGCGCCGGTCGACGATACCGACGGCGATGTCGCCGATCTGTCGTCGATCGTGCCGGAGCGCGGCGGGCCGCTGGCGACGCCGTTTCGGCTCAGCGGCGTCTCTTTGCTCGCGGTCGCGATCGTTGCCGCCGCGATCAGCGCCGGCGGTTATATTTTCTGGGTGCAGCACGCCCGCAAAGTGTCGCCGGCGCCGGTCAAAAACGTTGCCTCCGCCGCTGCCCCGCAAGTGCCACCCGCGGCCAAGGTCGCAACGCCCAAGCTGGCGACCGCCAAAGACGGCGATCTCGCGGCCGGCGTCGACGGCAGCGCGGCGGACAACGACCTGTCGTATGTTTTCCGCCGCCAGCCGACGTTCTATCGCACACTGCAGCCGGTCGGCACCGTCATCATCGATAAGCTGCAGCATTTTCTCTATCTGATTCAGCCCAACAACGTGGCGCTGCGCTACGGCATCGGGCTCGGCGAGCAATGCACCGAGCTCGCAGGGCTGCGCCACGTCGCCAGCAAGGCGGAATGGCCGTCCTGGCAGGCGACGCCGGACATGATCGAGCGCAAGCTCGCCAAGCCGGGGGTGCTGGCGGGCGGCGCCGGCAACCCGCTCGGCGCAAGAGTCATGGAGCTCGACGACGGCAAGTCGCGCATCAACGGCACCAATGCGCCGGCGACCGTCGGCACCAATGTGATCTTCGGCTGCGTGCGGCTGGGCAACGACGACGTCGTGGACCTTTACGGCCGCGTGCAGAACGGCACGCCGGTGCTGGTGAACTGACGCTTTCGATCAATTCCCCTTGTTCGCCGTGCGCACGAAGGCGGCGAGCTCGCTGTTGAAGCGCGGCGCGTCTTCGTAGAACGGCGAACGGCCGATGCCGTCGTAGACTGAGAGCTTGGCGCCCGGAATGACGGAGGCGGTGAATTTCGCGGTGTCGAGCTTGGCGTTCTTGTCTTCGGCGCCGTGGCTCACCAGCACCGGGATCGTGAGCTTCGACATGATTTCGGTGGCATCGAGGGGGCGGCCGCCCAGCCCGGCGCGCACCTTGGGCGGCACCATCATGTTGAATGCCAGCATGGTCTCGAAGTCGTCGGCGCTCGGCTGTTTGGAGAAGCAACCGTGCAAAAAGACCCGCGTGGCGTTGATGTTAGTGAGCATATCCTCAGACGCCATCAGCGGTAGGTTTTTCAGATTGTCGCCGACATATTCCGGAATGAACTTGATCGAGGCGTCGACGAAATCGATGCCGGAAATGCCGCCTGAGCCGCGGTTCGTCACATAGTCGGAGATGACGCGGCCGGCATAGGACCAGCCGACCAGCACCGGGCGCTTGAGGCCCGCGGCATCGATGACCGCCTGAACCTCGTCGGCCCAGGCCTTGCCGTCGCGATAGCGCGCCGCCTCGAGCGGCTTGTCGGAATTGCCGTGGCCGCGCAGGTCGTAGGTGACGATGTGGAATTCCTTGGTGAGGTCGCTGTCGGTCTGCCGCATCCACGACAGATTGCTCTGCGAAAAGCCGTGAATGAAGACGATGCCAGGGCCGTTCGGATTGCCGTATTCCTGCGCCGAGATGGTGAGCCCATCGGGCGTCGTCACGTTAAGCGGTTTGTTTTTCATGTCCTGGGCAAAACCCGGTTGCACGATCGCGACAGACAAAGCAGCGACAGCGCTCAACGCGAAAAGGTGGCGCGCGGACATCACATCCTCCCTTGATATTATTTTATTGGCAAAGAAGGATAGCGCCGCTGTCGCAGCAGTGAAATATGGAATCGCCCGGCCCACTTTTTGCTGCGCGCTCGGAGTGGGCAAAATGCGTAGCCCGGATGAGCGAAGCGACATCCGGGAGCTGAATGGCCGCCAGCTTTGTTCCCGGATATCGCTTCGCTCATCCGGGCTACATTTTCGCTATATGCAGCGGCGCGTCGGTGACTTTCTGCAATTCATCGAGCGTCATGCCGGGCACCATCTCGCGCACCGCAAAGCCGTCGTCGGCGACATCGAGCACGGCGAGATTGGTGTAGACGCGCTTGACGACGCCGACCGCGGTCAGCGGATAAGTGCAGCGGCGCACCAGCCGGCTTTCGCCGGTCTTAGTGGTGTGATCCATCATCACCCAGATGCGGCGGGCGCCGGCGGCCAGATCCATGGCGCCGCCGACCGCGGGTGCGCTCTCGTTGTCGGAGGTCGACCAGTTGGCGATGTCGCCGTTCTCGGCGACCTGGAAGGCGCCGAGCACGCACAGATCGAGATGGCCGCCGCGAATCAATGCGAAACTATCCGCGTGATGCATATAGGAGCCGCCGGTGCGCAAGGTGATATATTGCTTGCCGGCGTTGATCAGCCAGCGATTGATCTTGTCGGGCTCAGGCGCGGGGCCCATGCCGAGAATGCCGTTCTCGGACTGGAGCACGACCTCGCGCTCCTGCGGCACATAGTCGGCCACCTGCAGCGGCGCGCCGATGCCGAGATTGACATACCAGCCTTCGGGAATGTCGTCGGCCAGGCGCTTGGCCATTTCCCGGCGCGCCATCGGCTTCACTGCCGCCAAAGTCTTCGCGTCCGCATTCATGGCTTCCTCCCGTCGCTCGTTTCTTACGTCACCGTCGGTTCGCCGTAGGGCACGTGCAGCACGCGGTCGACGAAAATTCCCGGCGTCGCGATTTTTTCCGGATCGAGCGCGCCGAGCTCGACGATGTGCTGGCTTTGCACGATGGTCAGTTGCGCCGCCGTCGCCATCACCGGGTTGAAATTGCGCGCCGACGATTTAAAGGTAAGATTGCCCCAGCGGTCCGCCTCCCAGGCCTCGACCAGCGCGACGTCGCCATGGAGCGCTTCCTCGAGAATATATTTGCGCCCCTTGATCTCGCGCTCTTCCTTGCCGGCGGCAAGCTTGGTGCCCACAGCGGTCGGCGTGTAGAACGCCGGAATGCCGGCGCCGGCTGCGCGCATGCGCTCCGCCATGGTGCCCTGCGGCACGCATTCGAGCTCGATCTTGCCTTCGCGCCACAGCCGTTCGAACACCACCGGATCGGCGGTGCGCGGGAACGAGCAGACGATTTTGCGCACCCGGCCGGTATTCAAGAGCTTGGCCAAGCCGACGTAACCGACGCCGGAATTGTTGGCGACCACGGTGAGATCTTTGGCGCCCTGCTCGATCAAGCCTTCGATCAGTGCATTCGGCTGGCCGATGCTGCCAAAGCCGCCGACCAGAACGACAGCACCGTCGCGGATGCCGGCCATGGCCTCGGCCATGGTTTGCACGATCTTGTTGATCATGGGTGGGGCACTGATCCGTCGGTCAACTCAGACTGCTCCCTCCCCCTTGTGGGGAGGGAAACAAATTACCCGACGCCGCGCATCGGCGCGGCTTCGGCGAAGTGCGGCATCACCTCGCGGGCGAAGCGGCGCAGGCTGTCGCTGGCATGACCGATCAGGCCGCCGCCGTTGAGCAATACATATTCGACGCCGAGCTTGCGCAGATTGTCCAGCTTCATCGCGATCTCGTCGGGATTGCCATATAGCGCGCTCTCTTCGCTGGCCTCGCGGGTGTCGGAATAGGTCATGATGCTGGCGGTGTTCTTCACGCCCGGCGCGCTTGAAATCGCCTCGAGGCGGCGCTGCGCCTCCATTCGCCGCTGCAATGCAGCTTCCTTGTCGGCGGCATCCTTGGCCACATAGAAGGCGCGGGCGACGCCGACATTCTTCGGGTCGAACACGCGGCCGTGCTGTTCCAGCGCCGCCTTGTAGATGGCGATGCGCTCGGCCACGGTGCCGAACGAGGCGAACTGATCGAGCAGCAGGTTATAGCCGCGCGCCGCAACTTGCTTAATCGAGTCCGGGCTGCCGGCGCCCATCCAAATCGGCGGATGCGGTTTTTGCGCGGTCGGTGGCTCGACGATGACGTCCTCGAAATTCCAGTACTTGCCGTGATGCGAGAAGCGCTGCTTCGACGTCCAGGATTTCACGATGACGTCGAGCGACTCGTTGAAGCGCGCATCGGCTTCCGCGATCGGCACGCAGAATCCGGCGAACTCGTTATAGCGATAACCCTTGCCGGCGCCGAAATCGAGCCGGCCGCCCGAGAGCAGATCGATGGTCGCGGCCTGCTCGGCAAGCAGCACCGGATTATGCCAGGGCAGCACCAGCACCGCGGTGCCGAGCCGCAAGGTTTTGGTCTGCGCCGCCACCCAGGTGAGCAGCGACAGGCTCGCGGACACCTGGCCGAAGCCGGTGAAATGATGCTCGACCAGAAAGGTCGAATGATAGCCGAGCGCCTCGGCTTCGACATTGTATTCGACGAATTGTTTGTAGCCCTGTCCGGAATCGACATCCGGCCCGCCGTGGCGGGCCGTCGCGCTGCCGAAAAGTCCAAACCGCATCACCGGCTCCTGCGTTGCGCCGCCAATGTAGCCCATCCCGTAGGGTGGGCAAAATCGTCTGCTGGGCCTCACCGCGTGGGCATCGCGCTCGACGATTTTGCCCACGCGGCTGTGCGGAGAGGCGTGATGCCCACCCTACAGCGGCTTGAACATCGGCACCGGCGGCCCGTTTTCGGTGTCCTTGAACACCACGGTCACCGGCTGGCCGACGCGCAGTGCGTCAAAGTCGCAGTCGACGATGTTGGTCATCATGGTCGGGCCTTCGGCGAGCGTCACGTAAGCAATCGTGTAAGGCTCCTTGGCGCGGCGCATGACGCTGTAGGTGTAGATCGTGCCTTTGCCGGAGGCCGCGCGCCATTCGATCTTGTCGCTCGAGCAGAACGGACAGATGGCGCGCGGATACCAATGGGCCTTGCCGCAGGCGCCGCAGGTCGGGACGACGAAGCGTCCTTCCCGTGCCGCTTTCCAAAAGGCCTCGTTCTCGACACTGACGAGGGGTGACGGAATTGTTCGCGCCATGACTCACTCCCGTTCCATGATCAGCGTGGCGCTGCAATGCCGCGTGCCGAGCTGCATGCCGGTGCCTTGCGCCAGCGCCAGATCGCAATTCTTCACCTGCACCTTGGGATGCGCCTCGCCGCGCAACTGTCGCACCGCCTCGATCACCTTGGTCATGCCGCCGCGATTGGCCGGATGATTGTTGCACAAGCCGCCGCCATCGGTGTTGAACGGCAATTTGCCGACGCCGGAAATCAGGTTGCCGTCGGACACGAATTTGCCGCCGGCGCCTTTTGCACAAAAACCCAAATCCTCGATCTGGATGAGCACCGTGATGGTGAAGCTGTCGTAGATCGAGACATATTTGATGTCGGCAGGCGTGATGCCGGCCTCGGCGAAGGCGATCGGCCCGGTGCGCGCCGCGCCCGAGGTGGTCAGATCGAAAGTGCCGCCGGAGAGATGCTTCACCGTCTCGCCGGCGCCGATGATCTTGACCAACGGGCGCTTGAGTTTTTTGGCGATCTCCGGCTTGACGATGATCAGCGCGCCGCCGCCGTCGCTGATGACGCAGCAGTCGAGCCGGTGCAGCGGGTCGGCGATCACCGGCGAATTGACCACGTCTTCGACCGTGATCACCTCGGGCAGCATGGCGTTCGGATTGTGCTGCGCGTGATGCGAGGCCGCGACCTTGATCCAAGCGAGCTGCTCGCTGGTGGTGCCGTATTGATGCATGTGGCGCATGGCGCACATGGCGTAGCCGTTCGCAGTCGTCAGCCCATACGGAAATTCCCAAGGCGCTTCCGGCTGGTTCGGATCGCGCAGCCGCGGCGTAGTGCCGGTCGCCTGACCTTCGCTGCGCGGCCGGCCGGCCAGCGTGACCAGCGCGACGTCGCATTTGCCGAGCGCAATGGCTTCGGCGGCGTGTGCCGCGAGCGCCACATAGGAGGTGCCGCCGAGCTCGGTGGAATCGACGTGGCGCAGCTTCAGATTCATGTACTCGGCCATGGTGGCCGGCCCCGGACCTGGCGCATCGCCGGCGCAGAAATAGCCGTCGATGTCGTCGCGGCTCAACCCTGCATCCTTCAGCGCCCCAAGCGCCACCTCGGCGTGAAGTTGCGCCACAGTCTTGTCCGGCGCATGCCGGGTCGGATGCTCATAAGCCCCGGCGATATAGGCTTTACCCTTGATTGTCATGCGCGAACGTCCCCTGCCCGGCGCAACCGTAACCTGGATTGAGCGCGAGCGAAATCCGGCTACAACAGTCGGCCAACAGGGAGGATCGCGATGGACCTAGGCTTAAAAGGCAAGATCGCGCTGGTGACCGGATCGAGCCGCGGCATCGGCCGCGGTGTCGCGCTGGCGCTGGCGGCCGAGGGCTGCGACGTGATGCTGACCGGCCGCGACCAAAAGGCGCTCGACGAGGTCGCAGCAGCGATCCGCAAACAGGGCCGGCGCGCCGCCATCGCCGTGATCGATCTGCGCGGCGTGGACGCGCCGGCAAAACTGATCGAGCAGGTCAAGCGCGAGCTCGGCGGCCTCGACATTCTCGTCAACAATGCCGGCGCCACCAAGCGCGGCGATTTCCTCGATCTGACCGACGCCGACTGGGAAGACGGCTATGCGCTGAAGTTCTTCGCCCATGTGAGGCTCACCCGCGCGGCCTGGCCGCTGCTCAAGGAGCGGCGCGGCTCGCTCGTCGCCATCGGCGGCACCGGCGGGCGCAAGCCGACCGAAGAGTTCACCATCGGCTCTTCGGTCAATGCGGCGGTCGCCGCCTTCTCCAAATGCATGGCCGACCGCGGCAAGCACGACAGCGTGCAGGTCAACTGCATCCATCCGAGCATGGTCGAGACCGACCGGTTGTGGCGGCGCATCAAGGCCGAGATGGAGCGCACCGGCTTGCCGGAACAGAAAGCCCGCGAGGAAATGTGCAAGGGTTTTGGCATCACCCGGTTCGGCAAGGTCGAGGACGTCGCCGACATGATCACCTTCCTCGTATCGTCGCGCGCCACGTGGATGCACGGCGCGACCGTTGATCTCGACGGCGGCGAAATACCGACATTGTGACCAACATCCTCCTCACCCCGGCCCGCATCGGGCCGGTCGAAATCAAAAACCGCATCGTCATGCCGCCGATGACCACGCGCACGGCGGACGCGGAGGGTTTCGTCACCGACGACTCGGTCGCCTATTACATGGCGCGCGTTAGCGGCGGCGTGGGCCTGATTACAGTCGAGATGGCCTCGCCGGAAAAGTGCGGCCGACATCGCCGCCACGAGGTCGGCATCTACGATGACCGTTTCATTCCGGGCCTGACGCGGCTGGTCGGCGAGATCCATCGCGGCGGCGCCAAGGCGTCGATCCAGCTCGGCCACGGCGGCGGCCACACCCGCATCGACATCTGCGGCGAGACGCCGATCGCGCCGTCGGCCATCCCGCATCCGGTCTACGAGACCACGTTCGAGACCATCATCCCGGAAGCCATGACCAAGGCGCGCATCGCGCAAACCATCGCCGCCCACGTCGCCGCCGCGCAGCGTGCGCAACAAGCCGGCTTCGATTGCGTCGAAGTCCACGCCGCGCACGGCTATCTGATTTCGCAATTCCACGCGCCGTTCGAGAACCGGCGCAGCGACGAATACGGCGGCAGTCTGGAAAATCGCGCCCGCTTTGGCCTCGACGTGTTGCGCGCGGTGAAAGCGGCGGTGCCGGGCCTGGGCGTTATCTACCGGCTTTCGGTCGAAGACTTCTTTCCCGGCGGCTTACCATTCAGCGAAGGTCGGCAGATCGCGCTGTGGGCAGCGCAAGCGGGCGCCGACGCGCTGCACGTCACCGCGGGACATTATCGCTCGCTGCCGTCTGCCCAAGTCGTGCTGCCGCCGATGGCAATGCCCGATTGTCCCTTTCTCGACTTCGCCGCCGAGGTGAAGAAACAGATCAACGTGCCGGTGATCGCCGTCGGGCGCCTCGGCGATCCGGCGCTGGCGGAATCGGCCGTCGCCAGCGGCAAAACCGATTTCATCGCGCTCGGCCGCACGCTGATCGCCGATCCGCAATGGGTCGACAAGGTCGCGCTCGGCGAGCCGATCCGGCGCTGCCTTGCCTGCAACACTTGCATCAATGAAATGCGTGGCGGTGCGCGTATCGGCTGCGTGGTCAACGGCGCCGCCGGCCGCGAAAACTTGTTTGCCGATGCAAAACCGCCGCGCGGCGAACGCATCGCCGTCATCGGCGCCGGGCCGGCCGGCCTCACTTATGCGTCACTGGTCGCCGACGGCAATAAGGTGACCGTCTTCGAAAAGGCCAAGCGCGCCGGCGGCAGCTTCCGCTATGCCGGCAAGGCGCCGCTGTTCCAGGAGGTCGAGGCGAGCGACCAAAGTTTCGCGCGCTACATCGGTGACATGACCGCCGCCTGCAAGATGAAGGGCGTCACCTTCCGTTTCGCAATGGATGTAACTGCCGATCCGACCGTGCTGACGTCGTTCGACCGTATCGTGATTGCGAGCGGCGCCCCCTATCGCTTCGGCCTCGGCCCCTTCGCCACCTGGGCGCTCGACAGCGGCGCCGCGCGCTGGCCCGGCGTCGCGCGACTTCTGTCGAACGCGAAACTGCGCGACTGGTTCTATTACCGGGCACGACGCGCCACCACCGGCCGCTTCAAACGGCTGACGCGCCCCGGACAAACGACCGTCGTGATTGGCGACGCCATAAAGGCGGGCAAGAGTAAGCAGGCGATTGCCAGCGCCTTTGACGCCGCGTTGCTGCCCAAGACGGGCTGAGCGGCAGCGCGACGCAGCCCGCACTGCTATCCGCTGGCACGGTACTTGCTGTATCATCGCCGTGGACAGGGAAGCGCGATGTCAGTGAAGCTTCGCCTCGACCAGGTCGGCATGACCTTTCCGACGCCGAACGGCGCCTTTACGGCGCTGGCGCCGGTTACGCTGTCGATTTCGCCGGGCCGTTTCGTCAGCCTGATCGGCCCCTCGGGCTGCGGTAAGAGCACGATCTTCAACATTGTCGCTGGCCTCCTGGAACCAACCAGCGGCCGCGTGCTGATCGACGGCGCCGACGCCACCGGAACCATCGGCCGCGTCGGCTACATGCTGCAGAAGGATCTGCTGTTGCCGTGGCGCACCGTGCTCGACAACGTCATCCTCGGCATGGAGATCCAGGGCGTGCCGTTGCGGCAAGCGCGCGAGCGGGCTTTGCCGCTGCTGCATCGTTATGGGCTTTCCGGCTTCGAATATCTCTATCCGAACGCGTTGTCCGGTGGCATGCGCCAGCGCGCCGCGCTGTTGCGCACGCTGTTGTTCGACACCGACGTCATCCTGCTCGACGAGCCGTTCGGCGCGCTCGATGCGCAGACCAAATTGCAGATGCAGGAATGGCTGCTCGGGCTTTGGGCCGATTTCGGCAAGACGGTGGTGTTCGTCACCCACGATATCGAGGAGGCGATCTATCTCTCCGACGAGGTTCACGTCATGGCGACGCGGCCCGGCCGCATCATCGAGTCCATGCCGGTGCCGATCGCGCGGCCGCGCGAGCGGGGCGCGACGCTCACGCCCGAATTCATGGCGATCAAGGAGCGCTGTCTGGCGCTGCTGATGTCCGGCCACGGTTCAGCTCTCGGCGAGGCGGCCTGACATGGCGGTCCAGGATACTGGCGTCGGTCTGGTGCGCGCGCCGCCGGCGCCGGACGCACGGCCGCTGCGCTCGGTCCGCCGTCTGCCGGCACAGAAGGACTGGCCGGTGCTCGCCATCCTCGCGGCGCAAGTCGGAATCCTCATAGGCCTGATCGCGCTGTGGCAGGCCGCCGCCGACCGCGGCTGGATCGACGGCTTCTTCTGGTCGAAGCCCAGCGACATCTTCGCCACCTTGATCAAATTCTTTGCCGCGGGCGATGCCTGGACCGATATCGGTTTTACCTTCCGCTCGACGATTTTCGGATTTTTGATCGGCACGACCTGCGGCTCGCTGCTCGGCCTGTCGTTCTGGTGGTCGCGCAACTATGCCGCCATCGTGCAACCTTACATCATCTGCTTCGAGGCGTTGCCGAAGCTCGCCTTGGCGCCGCTGGTGATCCTGGTGTTCGGCATCGGGCTGGCCTCGAAAGTCGCCATCGCCATGGCACTGACCTTGGTGGTGTCGACACTCACCACCTATGCGGGCGTGAAGGCGCTCGATAGCGACAGCGAGAAACTGTTCTATTCGCTCGGCGCCACGCGCTGGCAGGTGTTCCGCAAGCTGGTGGTGCCACACTGCCTGCCATGGATCATCTCGGTGTTGCGGGTGAATATCGGGCTAGCGCTGACCGGCGCCATCGTCGGCGAATTCATCGCCTCGCAGCACGGCCTCGGCCGCGCCATCCTCTATGCCGGCAATACCTACGATATTGCGCTGGTCTGGGTCGCCGTGCTGGTTCTCTCGACATTGGCCATGATCATGTATGCCGCGGTCTCCTGGCTCGAGCACATCCTGCGCAAGGGCATTAGGCAATAGGAGAGGTTCTTGTAGCCCGCATGAGCGAAGCGACATGCGGGTTCATCGTCCCCGGATATCGCTTCGCTCATCCGGGCTATAGGAGGACTGGTTATGAACACACGCACCATCAGCCGACGTAAACTTCTGGGCGCCACGGCAGCGGCCGGCGCAGCCCTCATGACGCGTCCGATGATCGCACGCGCCGACACCAAGGAGGTGCTGATCGCGGAGCCGGTCCACGGCACCGGCTACTTGCCGCTCTATATCGGCATGGCGAAAAATCTGTTCGAGGACGTCACCGTCAAGATCGTCACCATCGAAACCGGCGCCGGCCATACCAATGCGGTGCTGTCCGGCGCGGCCTTCGCTTTCATCGGCGGGCCGGAGCATTGCGCCTTCGCCAAGATCAAGGGCGCCGAGCTGCGCGCCGTGGTCAACTGCGTCGACCGCGGCAATGTCTACTATTGCGCGGCGAAGGGACAGGAACCGACGGGAACCGATTGGCCGGGCTATTTCAAAGGCAAGACCATCGCGACCAGCGGCTTTGGCGGCACGCCGAATTCGATCACGCGCTTTCTCCTGAAGAAATGGAATCTCGATGCCACGAGCGACGTCACCTTGGTGGAAACCGCGAACTCGGCGATCCTCCCGGCGGTCAGAGGCAAACAGGCGGTGATCGGCTGTTCGACCGAACCATTCATCACCCAGGGCGTGCGCACCGGCGTGTGGAGCGAGCCGTTCATCAATATCCCGAAGGACATGGGCCCCTACGCCTACTCGACCTTCAATGTGCGCCTCGACACCATCCAGAAAGATCCCGAGCTGGTGCGTGGCTTCGTCCGCGGCATGATGAAGTCGTTGAAATTCGTCCACGACAATCACGATGAGGCGGCCGAGCTCGCCAAGACGCAATTCCCGACCATGGCGCTGGACGACCTCAAGGCAACGCTCGCCCGCTCCTTCGCCGACGACATGTGGAGCCAGGACGGCATGATCAGCCCCACCGCCTGGGACACCGCGAAGTCGGTGGTCATGGGCGCCGGCATCCTCAAGACCGACGTCAAATACGACGAGATCATCGACATGAGTTTTGTCGACAGCCTGAAGGCCACGCTGTGAGTAGAGATGCAGCCGAGAGGCCGAAGCCCCCTCACCCCATCCCTCTCCCCGCTGGGGAGAGGGATGGGGTGAGGGGGTACGGCGTGGCGGATTAATCTCCTCAGTCAAAGCTGCTAGACTAAATCCCTCTAACCATTCAGCGAGCACATCATGTCCGAGCCTATCTGGAACAAATTCCTCACCGAGCGCGACAAGGCGGTGTTTGGCACGTCGGGCTATGGCGCGCGCGGCGGCTTCGGCAAGCGGCCGGCGCTCGTCGTCATCGACGTCAATTGGGCGTTTTGCGGCGACCGGCCGGAGCCGATCCTGGAATCGATCAAGCGCTGGCGCAATTCCTGCGGCGAGGATGCCTGGGTCGCGCTGCCCTATATCCGCGCGCTGATCGACAAGTGCCATGCGAAAGGCATTCCGGTGATCTACACCACCGGCGTGCGGCGCGACGACAATTGGGATTCCGGCGGTTGGCTGTGGAAGAACTCGCGCGGCAACGAGGACCGGCAGACCATCGTCAGCAATCTCGACGGCAACGAGATCGTCACCCCGATCGCGCCGGCACCGCAGGACATCGTGGTGCTCAAGCAGAAGCCGTCCGGTTTCTTCGGCTCCAACATGGCGAGCTATCTGACGCTGCTCGGCTGCGACAGCCTCATCGTCACCGGCACCACCACGTCCGGCTGCGTGCGCGCCACGGTTCTCGACGGCTTCAGCTTGAATTACCGCATCGCGCTCGCCGAGGAAGGCTGTTTCGACCGCTCGCAGGCGAGCCACGCCATCAATCTGTGCGACATGAACGCCAAATATGCCGACGTGATGAAGACCGACGAGGTCCTCACTTTCCTCGACACGCTGCCGAGCGGCATGTACGAGCTGCCCTCGGGCAAAACTCCGGTGCAGCAAGAGGCCAAGCGCGCCGCGAATTTCTGACGCGGGCCTGATCAGGGCGATGCGGCGCGCGCGCGAGATCAAAACCGCCGGCGCGTGGAACGCCGCGGACGCGATCGATTGCGTCACGCTGGACGCCCATGGCCGCCATCGCCGCCGCATCGTGCTGACCGGCGAGCGCGGCACGACGTTCATGCTCGACCTGCCGCACGCGATCGCGTTGCGCGACGGCGACGGGCTTCTGCTCGACGACGGCGCCATGGTGCGGGTCGCCGGCCACGCCGAGCCGCTCGTTGAGATCGCCGCCGCCAACGCCCACGAGCTGGCGCGGCTCGCATGGCATATCGGCAATCGTCACGTCGACGTGCAGATCGTCGGCGACCGCCTGCGCATCCGGCGCGACCATGTGATCGAAGACATGCTGCGCGGGCTCGGCGCGGTTCTCGTGTCCGTCGAGGCGCCGTTCGACCCCGAGCACGGCGCCTATGATCATCACCACGGCGACGATCATGTCTGATGCACAGCCGCCCGATGCGGCCGCGCTCTACCGGCTGATGGCATGGCTGTCGCCGGCCTATCCGGTCGGCGCGTTTTCCTATTCGTCGGGCATCGAATGGGCGGTCGAAGCCGGCGATATCAAGGACGCCGAAACGCTGCGGACCTGGCTCGCCGTCATGATCGGCGAGGGCTCAGGCTTCTGCGATGCGGTGTTCTTCGTTCACGCCCACCGCGCCATCGCTGTGGGTGACGACGCCAGCTTGCGCGCCGTCGCTGAGCTCGCCGCCGCCATGGTGCCGTCCAAGGAGCGCCTCCTGGAGACCACGACCCAAGGCCGCGCCTTTCTCGATGCGACGCGTGCCGCTTGGCCATGCGAGGCACTGGCGCGCCTCGATGTGGCGTGGGATGGCGCCGTGGCGCTGCCCGTTGCGGTGGGCGTGACCTGCGCCGGCCATGGCATCGCCTGCGACGCCGCGCTGCAGGCGTTTCTGCACGCGCTGACGGCAAACTGGATTTCCGTCGGCGTCCGCCTCGTCCCGCTCGGCCAGACCGACGGCCAGCGCGTGCTCGCGGCGCTGGAGACTGTCGTCGCGGCAACGGCAGCATGCGCGCTCAAGAAGCCGCTCGACGAGGTCGGTTCGGCTGCGCTGCGTGCCGATATCGCCGGCATGCGGCATGAGACTCAGTACACGCGGCTGTTCCGGTCGTAACCGGCGCCTTTATTTGTCGGCGCTCGGCACGGCGGCCGGCGCTGGCAGTTCGGGCGGTGTCTTGCCGCCATAGAGCGCCTGCAGCAAGCCCGACATGGTCAGGCCCTGCACCACGATGGTGAACAGCACGACCGCGTAGGTCACGACCAGGAGATCGCCGCGCCACGGCGAGGCCGGCAGCGACAAAGCCAGCGCGATCGAAATGCCGCCGCGCAATCCCGCCCAGGTCAGCACCGCGACGTTGCGCACTTTGTCGATAGCGGCGTCGGGCGCGAACAGCATCGGCACCGCGACGCTGACCGCTCGTGCGATCACGGCGAGCGGGACAGCGAAGGCAACCGGGATCAATTCAGCCGGCTGGATGATCAGGCCGAGGATTTCCAGGCCGATCAAAAGGAACAGCATGATGTTCATGAGCTGATCGAGAAGCTTCCAGAAGCCGACCAGCACATGGCGCGTCCGGGCCGTCATGCCAAAGCGCGGCGACGGCGACGCCAGGCAAAGCCCGGCGCTGACCACGGCGATCGGGCCGGACAGTTCGAGCAGGTTGGCGATGCGGTAGCTGCCGAACACCAGCGCCAGCGAGATCAGAAGCAACAGCCCGTCGTCGTCGATCCGCCGCATCAGCATCGCCGCCAGCCAGCCGCCGGCGAAGCCCAGCGCTGCGCCTCCGCCGATTTCGCGCAGCATCGCGATCAGAATCTGGCCGTGGCCGAGATGGAAGGTCTCGCCCTGGGTGACGCTCAGCGCCAGCAGGAACAGCACCACGCCGGCGCCGTCGTTGAACAGGCTCTCGCCGACGATGGCCGCGCGCAGGCTCGGCGGCAGCCCGACCTGACGCAGCAAGGTCGCGACCACGACCGCGTCGGTCGGCGCCAGGATGGCGCCGAGCAGCACGCACCAGATCAACGGCACCGCCATGCCGATGACGCTGAAGGCGAGCCACATCCCCGCGCCGAAGATCGTGGTGGCAATCAGCACGCTCGCGGTGGCCAAGAGCAGGATCATGCCGCGCCGCCGGTTCAATTCGGCAATGTCGACGTGCAGGCTGCCGGCGAACAGCAATAGCGCCAGAACGGCGTTGAGGAACACCCGGGGAAAATGTGCCGAGTCGAGCGTGGTGCGAAGCCCGGTCATGACGTGCAGATGGAACAGCCGGTCGCTCGACACGATGATGAGCGACAGCACCAGCGAGCCGAGCAGCATCCCGATCGCCGGCGGCAGCTTGACCCAGAGGTAGTTGATGCAGCCGATCAGCGCCGCCAACGCCAGCGCGATGGCGAGCAGGTCTACCGGCTGAAGGGGTTCGGTCATTGCGGTTGGTGGCGTTGGATTGCGATTCGGACGGCGAATATGCCTGTGTTGTGCGTTGTTGTCTGCCATCGCTACCGGGAGACAGTAGGGGCGCAGAGAAAGCGGCCTTGATCGCTTGGACGGCGTTTCTGTTCGTGTTGATGGACTTGTCAAGGATCGCAGACCGCCGAAGGCGGCGGCGCTTCGCGCCGTCCTTGACAAGTCCATCAACACGAACAATTGGCAGCCAAGCGATCAAGGCCGCCACCCGATCACGGTGAGGGTCTCGTGCTTTTACTGTATGCTTCCC
>Ga0210385_10000363_pt1 | contig 35464 bp, 35 predicted proteins | sample IncBWH26OmetaG_FD_160107 | JGI IMG/M metagenome (GOLD analysis project Ga0210385, IMG submission 160107) | Forest soil microbial communities from Barre Woods Harvard Forest LTER site, Petersham, Massachusetts, United States - Inc-BW-H-26-O ...
GGTCTCCACGACGTGCCGGTTCGTCACCACATGGCAATCAGAATCGACAATGAAACCGGACCCGAGACCCCAGGCCGTACGAATGAAAACGGTCGCGCCGCGTGCCGCTCCGATGGCATCGGTGACCGACAGCGCGGGCGGCCGGGTACTGCTTACGGTCGGCGTGTCGGGAGCCGGCGCAACCGCTTGCGGAGCAGTCGCGACCGCCGCCGCAGAGGGGTGCTCAGCGTGAGACTCACGCATCAGGTAATAAACGACGCCTCCGGCGAGTAGTGCGACCAGCACCAATGCGCCGACACTGGGGCCGCGGGACGCTGCTTGCGGAACCGTCACGACCGTGGGAGCCGCACCGGCCTGACTCAGCTTGGAGAAGTAAACGCCGCACGAGTCACATTTGACCGTGTTCGTTTGGGTGTGGCCGCACTTTGGACAGTCCATGGCGCGCCCTTATAACACCGTCAGGTCGCAGCGTCGTGCAGGCCATTCACAGCGCGGGCCGCACCTGTTGGCTTGGGTCAACGAGGGCGACTGGGAGTATATTTTTCAATGGCTTATGCCAGGCGCCACAATCGGAGTCACTCCCATCCGGTCGGCGAGTTGTAGGGCATGACGATGCCGATCGCCTCGATCTCATGGATCTGACCTCCCCAGATCTTGAAGATGTGCATCGCCGGCATGTCGAAGGGCTTCTGGTTGCTCATATCGGATTCGGTCCGGTCGGGATTGCCGGTGATCTTGAACTTCTTCTCCGTCATCGGGTGATGGAAGTGCGAGAACCCGATCGCCAGACCCGTCACCGTGTCGGCAATTTCCACGCGCCGATCCTCGATGGTCGTGATGTACTGAAAAGCCCCGGAGTCCATCTGGGTCGTGCAGTCCTGCATGCCCAACAGCCCCGGAGGCCGGGGCGCTCCGCCCGGAACTGACCCGCCCAGCGACGGGCCTCCGAAGGGTGCGGTCCGAAAACCGTTTTCGTGACGTTCGCAATCCGGCGCGAACGGTGCGAGATGGCCATTGTTGTTGTCCAGCGCGTCGTAATAGGACTTCGCCATGTGAATCATGCGCCCGTGTGAATCCGCCCACTCATCGGGAATCTCCAGCGGGATGGCCGGACGCGGTTTCTGCAGGTTCGGATTGTTGGGATCGCGGATGGCAACAAAAAGGTGTTCGGCTTCGACGATCCTGCCGTTCACGAGCTTGAGCCGGAAACCCACCTGCGAGGCCTTGCCGTCGACCTGCATGACGACCAGCGCACCGACCTCCTGCGTCACCGCATCGGCGGCCACGATCTTGAACTCGGTGGGCTGGGATTGGGCAGTCTTCCACAGACCCTCGCCGACCTTGATGCGAGTGACGTTTTCCACCACTTTCGCATCACTCGCGAAGGGGAGCTTGCTCGGGTCGTGCGCGACCAGTGCAGCCAGGTAGGTGTCGGCCAACTTGAGCAGCGCGGGGCGATCGAGCATGGCATTGGCTGCCTGGCACGTCCCCATCAGCAGCGCCAGGGGAAGTACAGCCAGCCACACCTTGAGCTTCGTTCCATTCACGTTGAATTACCCCCAGTAATCTGCCGCAATGCGCGAGAATCAAGATGTCAGTCTAACCCTTTTCAATTCATCGAGGTCCACATGGTAGACAGCGCCCCTTCCCGGTTGCGGCAGCATCGCGAGGGCGATGCCTCCGACCTGCCGATGCTCGCCGATCTGAGACGCCAGGCTACGTGCCTTGCGACACTGGCCGGACGGTACAGCGAATTTTTCCGGCTGGGCCAGACCCAATTCGGCAATGCGGGTGGCCGCATCATCGCCTTCGGTTCGGGCGACGGCTGGTTTGCAGCGCGCGCCGCTGCCGCGCACGCGCAGCAGGATCTGGGTCTTGCGTACGAGGCCGCCAGCAGCCTCGAAACCTTGAGCTATGTTCTGCCGCGGCACCTGAATCATGAGCTCGCGGGCGTCGCGATCTCCATGTCGGGGTCGGCGGATCGAACCAATGAAGCGGCCGAAGCACTGCGCAGGAGCGGCAAGCCGGTGCTGGCGCTGACGAATGGGGGCGGCGGCGAACTCGCGCGGATCACCGGCCGAAAGATCTCGCTGGAACTGACCGACCTTGCCCCCTTTCTGACGGGTACGACCAAGTACACGACGACTCTGCTCGGCCTCATCATGCTGCTCGAAGGCGCCGCCCATGCGAAAGCCTCGCTTTGGATTCCTACCCTTGACCGGCTGCCCGACCTGCTACCGGAGGTGGAGCGGTTTTCGCAGGAACTGGCGGAGGGTTTTGTCGGCCGGCCGCCGACGGGCGTCCGAATCCTATCAGCCGGCCCCAATCTCGCGACCGCGGAATACGGCATGGCAAAATTGATCAAGCTCCTGCCGTTGCCGGCATGGGCCGACGAAGTTGAGGAGTTCGCCCATCGCCAGTTCTGGTCCTGTCCGGCCACCGACCTGATCATCTATGTGGCCGCGAATCCTGCCGTGGCGCGCTGTGCCTCGGCCAGTGCCGCAGCGCTGGGCTCGATGGGCATGCTGACCGTCGCGATTGATACGCCCTCCTGTCCGGTGTCGGACGCACGGATGCGCTTCACACTTCCCGACGTGCCCGAGAATGTTTCACCGTTGTTCGCCGCCGTTGCACTTCAATACATTGGCTACTACCTGGCGCTGGCATTTGGCGCCAATCCTGACCAAAGCCAGGACATCGGCGATCCCGCACGCTTCCGGGCAGCCCAACTGTTGGCGCGCCGGGGCGAACTGGCGGCGAATCATTGATCCTGCGTCGCTCCCACATTTGATTTAGCAACACCCGGGGAGCCCAGTGTTCGTGGCTCTTCAGGAGCGGTTCGTAGCGTCTGGCCGGCGAATCGTTAACTTGTCGAGAGACATGCGGCGGAGAAGCAGATACTACCTCGTGCGCCTTCCACGGCGCGTTGCAGCAATCGCGACTCACTTGGGAGAGGAGCATGAGGAACGTAGTTTGGCCACTGGCGATCACTCTGACGGTTGCGGCCGGATTCGCCAATGCCGGGAATCTGTGTTCGATCAATCCCTATACCAAGGAGGAAGCGGCGCAAGGCAAGATCGCCTTTGATTCCCACTGCGCCTACTGCCATCAATACAACATGAGCGGCAGAAAGCCGGGCAATTCCAAGAACGAATCGCCCGACATGAGACTCCTGTCCGAGAGCGATCTGAAGATGCTGGATGGCAACGGTGGTGCGTCACCCCCCTTGATTGGCGAGACTTTCCTCGCGAAATGGCGGAACAAGACGCTCACGGATTTCAGCAGCACCGTCAGTAGCGCCGCAAATGCGTTTCCGACAAAGAATTTCGAGACCCCCAAGTCCTATTTCCTGATCGCGGCCTACGTTCTCTACTCGAATTGCGCCAAGTAGCTTCGCGGGAGCGCGCATGGATCTTCGGCCTGCTCAGCGGGCCATACGGCGTGGTGTCGAACGGCATCATTGCCGGAGGCGTCCTCAGCTACCTGTTGAGCCAGCAGGGCGTTGGCAGCGGGACGCAGTCGCATCTGATCGGCCTGCTGTCACTGCCGACCAGCCTGTACTTTCTGTGGAGCCCGCTGACCGACTTCTTCGTGCGCCGACGCACGTGGGTGCTCGGCGGGGCAGCGTCCGCCGCGGCCCTGATGTTCTTGAGCTTCCACCAGCCACAACTGTCTTCACGGACAGCGTTGCTGCTGATGCTTCTATCCGCCTGCTGCACCCAGCTCGTAGTCTCAAGCGTCGGCGGCATGATGGGCACGCTGCGCGCGCAGCAGTCGCGACGCATGGCGGGCAGCTTCCTGCAGGCCGGCTCTTTGGGCAGTGGCGCGCTCACGGCCTGGGCGCTCATCTATCTGAGCTCGCGAGTGAGTCGGGACGCGGTGGGTGTGATCGCCGCAGCTCTCATCATCGTGCCCGCGCTTGCGGCGCTGCTGGCGCCCCGGCAGGAATGGATCAGGGAAAGCACTCTCGCCGCGACCATGCGGCGGGTGTGGGGAGAGTGCAAGGCGACGTTCCTGCGTTGGGGCGCGCTGCCGTACGTCGCCTGCATGACCTTTCCGATGGCCAGCGGCTCCGCCGCGGGACTGCTTCCGGGCGCAGCGGCCCAATATGGCGTGAACGGCGATCATGTCGCATGGATCAACGGCCTGCTGGGTGGCATCCTGATGGCCGCGGGTTCGGGTGTGATGACACTGTACCGCACCCGAATGCGCGCTCCGGTGCTCTACCTGACGCTGGCACTGGTGAACTGCGGGTGCCTCGCCATTCTCGCACTCGGACCGCTGCAGCCGGCCACCTACTACACGGGCGTGCCGCTCTACCTCTTCACGATGGGTTCCTGCTATGCGATGTTCACGGCGGTCGTGTTGGAGTTTCTCGGCGATTCGGGTCAGAGCGGGAGCGCGCGCTACAGCGTCATCAATTCGCTCGGCAATATCCCCGTGATTTACATGCTGCAGGTTGACGGGTGGGGCGGGGATCACTGGGGTGGGCGGGGCATGGCGGCCGCGGAAGCCGTGGTGGGCGGTATCGGTGGTCTGGCATTGCTCGTCTTCTTCCTCCTGCGCAAACCCGCACCCACGCACATCCCGACGGCTTAGACTGAAATGCATGCATGCTCCGGGGCGGACAATAACAGGGACCCTCGTCGCGCTGGCCGCGCTTGCCCTTGCGGCATGCGCCAGCGTTCCCGAACCGACTGTAGTGGGCGCAGGCGCGGACGCGGGGCCGCCGGTCCTCGTCTACGTCGTCAAACGCAGCTGGCACACGGATCTTGGATTTGAGGCCACCGATCTGCACCCGCCCCTCGCCGCCCTGCGCCCCCGGCTTGCGGGCGCACGCTATCTGTTATTCGGGTTTGGTGACCGACATTATCTGATCGATCAGGGCGGCAGCACCAAGGGACTGCTCGGCGCGCTCTGGCCGGGATCCGGGGTGGTCCTCGTGACGGGTCTTGGCGTAACACCCGAGGCGGCTTTCGGCGCCGCGGGGGTCATTAGACTGACGCTCAGCGCGAGGCAGGCCGCAAGGCTGGAAGCATTTGTCTGGAGCACGCTCGCCACGGGCGATGGGGCGGCCAGCGTACTGGGAGCCGGACCTTACGACGGCAGTTACTTTTACGCGGCTACAATGCGCTACTCCGGTGTGCATACCTGCAACACGTGGACCGCCGAGGGTCTGCGAGCGGCAGGTCTGCCCATCCGTAGCTTCGCGGTCGCATTCTCAGGACAGGTATGGCGACAGGTGCGCAAGCTAGCCGGACCCTAGTTGCAGGGGGGCTTGCTGCCATCCTGACAGACCACCACCGCGCCTTGATTTGCCGGCACCACGACGGTCGTCTTGGCTGGAGGCGGCGGGTTACTACTGCTGATACAGCCCGAGAGCAGGCCAACCAGACAAAGTGCGCTGAGTAGAGCTTTCATTTCCAATTCCCTCACGACAGACGTTGACAGGTTTGCAGTATCGCGAACCGGATGCGGCGCGCCTGTCGCGTGATCCCGCCAATCGTCACCGGAGGTGTCCTACAGCAGGGCAATGAGGGACAATGCGCTGACAACTACAACGGGGTTCTTCTGCCATGCAACGCAATCACGTGCATTCCCTGGTCGCCGGCCTGACGCTGCTGCTCGCGGCGCACGCGTCCTTCGCACAGATCCGTGACGCCACCGTCAGCGGCGGTCAGCTTGAGGGCAAGGTCGCGGAAGGGATTGCCGCATTCAAAGGCATTCCATTCGCGGCGCCACCAATCGGGGATCTGCGTTGGAAGCAACCCCATCCCGTTCAGGCGTGGCAGGGCGTTCGCAAGGCCGATTCCTACGGACCCAGCTGCATGCAGTCGGCTCGCATCGTCACATTATTGGGCGCAGCCCCCGCGGTCAGTGAGGACTGTCTGTATCTGAACGTCTGGACGGCCGCGAAGTCTGCTGCCGAGCGCCGGCCTGTCATGGTGTGGATTTACGGCGGCGGCTTCGCCGCCGGCGCGGCCGGCGTCCCGGCCTACGACGGCCGCCAATTCGCAAAGGACGGCGTGGTGCTGGTGAGTCTCAATTACCGGGTTGGACCCTTTGGCTTCCTCGCTCACCCCGCGCTGACGCGTGAAGGGGGTGGCACCTCGGGCAATTACGGCATCGAGGACATGATCGCGGGACTGCGCTGGGTGAAGCTGAACATCGCGCAGTTCGGTGGCGATCCCACGCGCGTCACCGTTTTCGGCGAATCCGCCGGCGGCATGGCGGTGAGCCTGCTGGCGGCTTCGCCGGCTGCGGCCGGGCTCTTTCAGCGCGCGATCTCGGAGAGCGGCGGCGCCCTTGAACCGCCTCGCCGAAGCAATGAAGCGGGGGGCCTGATACCGCCGTTGAAGAGTTCAGAGGCTTTCGGAGAACAGTTCCTGGGCAAACTCGGTGTGACCGATCTGGCCAGCGCACGGGCACTGTCGGCCGACAAGATTCAATCGGCGCTGCCGGCCAACGCGCTGGGCGGCGGCTTCTGGCCGAACTTTGACGGTAAGATTCTGCCCGGGGACGAGTATCTGCGCTACGCAGCCGGGAAATTCAACGATACCGTGGTTCTCATCGGCACCAACTCGAATGAGGGTGGCTTGTTCGTGCCGCCCGGCCTGACCCCAAAGGCCTTTGAGACTCAGGTACGCGCAGGTTATGGCGATCGCGCCGAGGTTATCCTCAAGGCCTATCCACATGCCGATGACGCGCAGGCCGATCGTGCCGGTAAAGAGCTGTTCCGCGACTCCACATTCGGCTGGTCGACATGGGCCTGGGCCAAACTGCAAACCGAGCACGGCAAGCACAAGGCGTACGTCTATTACTTTGATCATCGCACGCACAAAACTCCCGACGGTGCCGATCACGGATCGGAAATCGTGTTCGTATTCGGCACGCTGGGTACGCCCGACATCGGCGGCGTGGTGGTGAAGCCCACTGCTGCAGAGCAGAAGCTCTCCGCACAGATGCACAAGTATTGGGTGAATTTCGCGACGTCCGGCGACCCCAATGGTCCAGGGCTGGCAGCGTGGCCGGCCTTCGATACCAAATCCCAGCAGGCGATGGTGCTGGACGATGCACCCAGCGCGCGGCCACTGCCCAACCAGGTGCAGCTGCAGGCGCTGGACGACTACTTCAGCTGGCGTCGCGAGGACACCCCGAAGTAGGCGCAGGCGGGGTCATCACGGAGTGGGTACGGTCAGCAGTTCCTCGAAGAAGCCACCAATCTGCCGCGCGCGATCGACGAAGTGAATCTCCAGGATCCAGTGACGGGGATTGCCGCTCTCGTCCGGCTCGCGCAGCGATTGCTGATTGCCGTGGCGGATCGAAAATGGCTTCGGCAACACCGGCGAGGTCTCGTGCGGGAAGTGCCCGATGAGGTGTCCGGCGGTGGGCGCACCGAATTCCCATCCGTACCGTTCTGCCAGAGCGACGACGTAGTCATACAACTCACCGGTGGTGAGCTGCGCGTTGTTCTCATAAAACGCCTTACCCTCGCGAAACGCGGCGCCGATGTCGTGCACCAGCCGGTGCTTGTGTGGATCGGAACCCAGGGCGTAGGTGCGGCCAAAATCAGCTTCCCAGGAATCGAACACCGGGCCTAAGTCCAGATAGACGACATCATCCGCTTCGATGCGTCGGTCGCGGGTCTCGTCGTGATATCCCAGGAGCGTATTGGAGCCGGCACGCGCAATCCGCTTGTGCCAGTGACGTCGCACGCCGAAGCGCTCGCTCGCGAGTTTGTGGATGTCGGCCGTCAACTCGCTCTCGAGTTTGCCCGGCTGGATCAACCCGCTCTCCACGATCGCCGCAAAAAGGGCTTCAGCTTTGTTCTGCGCCTCGAGCAGCGCTTGCGATACCGCATCCATCGATTCGACCTCCGCTCACCTGCCCAGGCACCGTTCGAATCGCCCATCGACCCGATGAGCGTACCAACTCGTCGTCAACGTGTGACTGATCTTCGGTCCCTGCAACTTGATCGTCGGCACCAGCGCGCGTGGCAAGGAACGTTTGGCCGCGCGCTCGGCCAGCGCGTACAGGCGCTCATATACCCTGGTTCGCTCGAAGTCCGGCGTCTTGCCCTGCTCGAGTGCATCATGGATCTCACCCTCATCGACATGCAGTCGATCCGCCAAGGCCCGCAGCGCCAGCTCAGTTTCACCCGGGCCGCTCGCCGCGCTTTCGTGCGGCAGCAGCGCGCCGTCCGGGGTCAGGGAGATCCCGGAGGCCCGGCTGAGGGCACTCTGAAACGCGGCATTGCGGCTCGCGTACTGGCCTGCATTGTAGTCGGCGAAACGAAACAGAAAATGATCATCGTAGGGCGGCTGATAGGCGAGCAGGTGCGCGATTCCGAAATACACGCTGCCACGGCGCGTGAACAGCTCGTCCGGGATACTGATCTTGACGGGGTACGGGTAGGATCTGGTCGCCGAATACTGCGCGGCATACGCAACATTGACCTGCATCGGTCCTCGCGTGCGTATCGGATTCAGATTTGCGAACAGCGTGCGGCCCAGGGGCACCGAGCCAATGAAGTCCTCGTAGATATCGGAGAGGTCCTTCTCGGTCCTGGCCGCGTCGATCCGCTCGCTGTAGCGTTTTCCATTCGCCGATCGCAGATCCAGCGCGGTATGCACGATCACACGCGGGACGCCGGCGCGCTGGGCGCGACCGTCAATTTCCCGCCAGGCGATCGCACCCAGTCCCGGGATCACCGGATCGACCTGGAAGTTCGATTCCTGCGCGATCACCGCAACGACCGCGCAGACGTTCTCCCGATTGGCCTGCAGCCCATGCCCGGTGAATCCGGCAGAGATGTCGTCTACCCACCCGGCGCGGTCCACCACGCCATGGGGAAGGGAGGCCTCGATCACGGCGCGCGCCTCATCCGGACTCGGTGCCGCCGCAGCCGCGGGCGGCCGTTGCATGGCACAACCGGCGATGAGTGCCGGCAAGCCGAGAGCGCAGAGGCGTAAAGCGAACCTTTTATTCATTCCATTTCAATGGCTTAGCTGCTTGGGACCCTCGGCGTTGGCTCATTGCGGGGTTTATGTCAGGCGCGCACCGATAGCTCGAATCGTCCGGTCATGATACCAAGGAGACTCCGGAGGACAGCGCGTTGCAAATCTCTACTCAAATGAAGGTGGCGAATTGGCCGCTTAGTGCGGCATCAGGTACTTCGGGGTTGAACCCGTATGGCGAGGTGTCGGGCCCCGTCGCCTGGTGGCACGTACAGCTCGGTGCCATTGCGCTGCTGAACCTGGTGTTTTGGACATTGTCCGCAGCAGCAGTCGCGCGCGGTGCGACTCATCTCGCCGCAGCTGCCACCGCAGCCTGTTACCTGCAGCTGCTGTTGTCTGGCGGCTATATGTTGGGGTGCGCGTTCCGCTCGGTGCTGCCGGTGTTTGACATTCCGCGCATCGTTCTGATTGACTCCCCGCTGTCGAGCGTCATGGTCGGTCGCTCGGTCGCGACCGTCGCCGAACTATGCTTCGCGGCTCAGTGGGCACTCGTTCTGCATCGGCTCGCGCTGATGAGCCACAGCGAGTTCGGCCTCGCGGTGTCGCTGGCGATCGTGCCGCTGATCATCCTCGCAGAAGTCTGTTCCTGGTATTCGGTCCTGACCACAAACCAGCGCTGTCACATGGCGGAAAACTCCCTGTGGGGGATATCGGCCGCGTTCCTGGCGGCCGCCCTGTTGGCGATAGGTCCCGACCATCGGGGCTACCTATATGTACCAATGATCGCCTGGGCGGTCGGCGGTGCGCTCTACGCCGCCTACATTTTCGTGTTTGACGTGCCCATGTACTGGTCGCGATACCGAGCCGACCAAGCCAGCGCACGGCGCTACTTCAGTATCGCCGACGGGGTAGCGGATGCCTGCCGGCGCCGCATCGTGTCGTACGGCTGGAAGGACTGGAAGCATGAGATCGTGTGGATGTCGCTGTACTTCAGCTTCGGAGTCTGGAGCAGCATTTCGCTCGTCTACGCTTCAATCACCCTGGGGACGCATGGCCAGTGAGGCGTCTCCCGCAACTATAGAACCCGCAGCAACGTCAGGCCTTCGCCGATCGGCAGCATCGAAAGCTCCACGCGGGTGTCCTGGCTGACGTGAGTATTGAACGCCCGAATTCCATTCGCCGATGCCGAGCTGAGCTCGGTGACGTACTTGCCGGACACTCCCAGCGTATTGTCGACCGCGATCAGACCCCCGCGGCGCACCAGCTGCAGCAGCTTCTCGTAATACGCGATGTAGTTGCCCTTGTCGGCATCGACAAACGCGAAATCGAAACCCCCTCGGCCTCCCGGCTGCGCGAGCAGTTGATCCAACGACGTGAGCGCCGGCTGCAGCCGCAGATCGATCTTCGACTCGACGCCCGCCTCGCGCCAAAAGGGCCGTCCGATACGGGTGAACTCATCGCTGACATCGCACGCCACCAATGTGCCGTCCGGGGGCAGTGCGAGAGCCACCGCCAGCGCGGAATACCCGGTATACGTTCCCAGCTCGATGCAGCGGCGGGCGCCGATCAGTCGCACCAACAACGCCATGAACTGGCCCTGCTCGGCGCCGATCTGCATTTCAGATTCAGCTCTGGGCGCAGTGGCCGCGCGCAACCTTGCCAGCACCGGGGCTTCCCGCAGCGACACCGAGAGCAGGTACTCGTGAACCGCGGGCGGCAAAACGCTGTTGCGTGTCGTCATACTTTCCTCTCTTGAGCCATGATTCGGGCGAATTTTATGCGCCCAGCTTAACCCCGGAGGCGCGGCAGACGGTAATCTTGGCGACATGGACAACATACTGTCGGTGCAGAACCTCACCAAGACCTACGTCGGCGGCCATCAGGCGTTGCGCTCAATAAACCTTAGCATCCGCCGCGGCGAGATCTTCGCGCTGCTCGGACCCAACGGGGCCGGCAAGACGACTCTGATCGGCATTTCCTGCGGCCTCGTGACCCCCTCCTCGGGCAGCGTCAAGGTCGATGGTCACGATGTGGTGCGGGATTTTCGTGCGGCGCGCGCGGCCATCGGGCTGGTCCCCCAGGAACTGACGACCGATGCATTCGAGACGGTATGGGCAACCGTGAGCTTCAGCCGCGGGCTGTTCGGCCGCCGGCCCGATCCGGCGATCGTTGAAAAAATCCTGCGCAGTCTGTCGCTGTGGGACAAGAAAGACAGCAAGATCACCACTCTGTCAGGGGGCATGAAGCGCCGCGTGCTCATCGCCAAGGCGCTTTCGCACGAACCCCGATTGCTGTTCCTGGATGAGCCTTCGGCCGGCGTCGATGTGGAACTGCGGCGCGACATGTGGAACGTCGTGCGCGGTCTGCGGGATTCGGGCGTGACCATCATCCTCACCACACACTATATTGAGGAAGCCGAGCAGATGGCCGACCGCATCGGGGTCATCAACCGCGGCGAACTCATTCTGGTCGAAGACAAGGCCACTCTGATGCGCAAGCTCGGACGCAAACAGTTGACGCTGCACTTGCAGGAGCCGCTGGCAAGCATCCCCGCGGTACTCGATGAGTATGGGCTCAGCCTTGCCGCCGATGGCATGACGCTGGTCTATTCCTTCGAGAATGAGGGCGGCCGGGCACGCATCACGGGTTTGCTGCGCCAGCTGGGAGAAGCGGGCGTCACCTTCCGTGACCTGGAAACCAGCCAGAGCTCGCTCGAGGAGATCTTCGTGTCGCTGGTGCGAGGTGCGGCTTGAACTGGTATGCCGTGAAGGCAATCTACCGCTTCGAGATGGCGCGCACCTTCCGCACTCTGGTGCAGAGCATCGGCGCTCCAGTACTCACCACGTCCCTGTACTTCGTGGTGTTCGGTTCCGCCATCGGCTCGCGCATGTCGCAGATCGGGGGGGTTCCGTATGGCGCCTTCATCGTGCCGGGCCTGATCATGCTGTCGGTGCTGACTGAGAGTGTCGGCAATGGCTCCTTCGGCATCTTCATGCCCAAATGGGCGGGAACGATATACGAGTTGCTCTCGGCCCCGGTGTCGACGCCCGAAATTCTGCTCGGCTACGTCGGCGCAGCCGCCACGAAGTCCATGCTGATTGGCCTCGTGATCCTGCTCACGTCCACCTTCTTCGTCCCGCTTCACATTCGGCATCCCTTCGGGATGGTCGCCTTCCTGCTGCTGACTTCGGTGAGCTTCAGTCTGTTTGGTTTCATGCTGGGCGTCTGGGCCGATAGCTGGGAAAAACTACAGATCGTGCCGCTGCTGGTGGTAACTCCGCTGACGTTTCTGGGCGGGAGCTTCTACAGCATCGGTATCCTGCCGCCGATCTGGCGCACGATCACGCTGTTCAACCCCGTCGTCTATCTGATCAGCGGCTTCCGCTGGAGCTTCTACGGGCTCTCCGATGTCGGCATCGGTGTGAGTCTGGGCTTCATAGCGGGGTTCCTGATCGTGTGCCTGCTGATCGTGTCGTGGATGCTGCGGACCGGTTGGCGACTGAAAACCTGACTCAGTAAGGAAACGGCGCCAGATCAGGTTCGATCCATCTTTTGCGGGCCTCCGGTGCGAACAGCCGTGGTTTCGACAAGTAGCGCAGCAACCACTCGGATCGACCCAGATCGCTGGCCATCAGGGCACTCACCACCTCATGCAGGCGTGCACTGCGGCTGTGTACCGCCAGTACCGTCGAGGCGGCGCGAATCGATGCCAGGGTGATGGTTTCGTGATAGCCGCTGCTATCGCCATTGACCACTCCCGTATGTTCGTTGTACGCACGAATCCAATGGGGCATGCCGGCGATTACGCTGGGCTCGCCGCGATGGCGCAGCAGCCAGAGTACCGCGGCGAAGTGGCCGGCATGGGTCCATTCGCGTTTGGGCAGCGTTCGATCCAGCAATCCTGTTCCGATACGCTCGATCTCCAATTCGGAGGCAAAAATCGTCGGCATGGTCGGCTCCTTGAGTCACACGCCGGCGGGGCCAACAAAAACCCCGCCAGATGGGCGGGGTTGCGGGGATCTCCTTATCGGGGAATGCCAGTTGCAGTCAACCGGATATCCCAACGAAGCACGCGCGCAACAACCGCCAGAATTTTCGGCTGCGTTGCAGAGCGAATTGCGGGGCGTGCGTCATGGGGGCCATTTAAGAACAGGCGGGGTGGCCCGTCAAGGGCATTGGCTGCGGGAAAGAAGTAGACTGCGCACGTCAGCCATCGCGGGGAAATGCCATGAAGACAATTCACGCAGTCGCAGCGGTCGCAGTCCTGGCCACCCTGGTCATCGTCGGCGCTGTCGGAGCCAATGCCCCCAATCGACCTCCCGGCGTCAGCGCGCAGGAATGGGCAGCCATCAGTGACACCCTGGGCGTGGTCCTGGATCAGCCGTTGCCGCCGGCAGCTGAAGCAGCAGGCCCGGCACCGCCGAGCGGCGACGGTCAGTCGCAACGTTTGAACCGCACCGGGGGCGATCAGGAAATACTGGGCGCCGCACTGATCCCGCCGATCCCCGGCTATCTCATGGTCAAGCGCGGTAATGCCTGGCAGCGGATCATCCTGGTCGAGCCAGTGAAGGGGCCGGGTCCCGCGGGCTGAACGCCCTAGGGGTGCTCGTCCCGCAACCGGCCGCCGAGGGCCGCCGAAATACTCGCAATGAAGGCGCCGACGGCCAGGGAAAGCGCCAGGTAGATCGCGGCCTGCGCCGCTTCCTTGCGGGCCGTATCCGCCGCGGCCTTCGCCTTCGTTTGCGCATCCATGATGCGCGTCAGCATGTCATCGACTCGCTTGTTCGCCTCGTCCTGGGCGACGCCCGTTCGCGCCACCACCAGCTGCGCCAGATAGCCGCGGTCGGCGTCATCGACGCTGCCCGTGGAAAGAGTCGTGGCGATGATTCGCGCCACCTCGGGTTTGGGATCGGCAGCTTGCGCAGCCGCGGAGGTGGTCGACGCATTCGGCCTCAAAAGTCGGTCGATGGCATACAGGCTATCCCCCGATGTCGCCTCCGTCATCGCGCCCTTCGCGCTCTGTCCCGCGACTTCCGAGGCCGCGCGGGTAGCAGTGCCCAGCGATGAGAACACACCGGTACTCAGTGTTGCCGCCACCACGACGCTCGCGACCGACCAGGTGATGAACCCATGGGCCGTGTCCCGAAAAAACACTTCGTGGGTGTGGGTTCCGATCCAACGTGTGCGCAGTCGGCCCGTGATGTAGCCGCCGACCGAAGCCGAGAGCCATTGGGTGATGATCAACCAGATTGCGGCCGTCACCGCCAAGGTCATCCCCGAAATCCCCGCGGCGGGCCACGGTGATACGGCCGCGAAGCCCAAACCCGAGCCGAGCGCCAGCAAGACCAGCGATACGGCGGCCATGACGAACGCTCCGGCGCCAATGGCGGCCCACGAGACAGCCGACTGCGACGCGGTGCGCGGCGGTGCGGGAAGATCGCTCGCGGCCAAATACGGCGCGGCAGTGGATTCAACCATAGGTTACTCCCGGCTCAATGATGGGAACACATGGCCAAAAGCAAAATGATCGGCAGCGGGACACCCAGCAGCCAGAGCAGAATTCCGCGACCCATTTTTCATCTCCTTCCGTCAGTGACAGCCAACATTTCTACAACCGAAACATTGAACTTAATTTGGAAGAAGCCTGTAGGTGCTTGCCCAATCGCGTCGTGAGGCTTATGCACCAAACCGCAGATAAGACCTAGTGCGCTGCATCAAGCGGGCTCTCTCAGCGCCGCTTCGCCGCGATCTGTATTCCCTGCAGAAGCTGTTTCATCAGCTCATCGACATACTGTTCCGTCAGCGGTACGAGTCTGAACAGCAAGCGGAAGTAGATGGGAGCGACCAGCGCATCGACGAGCAGTTCCGAATCCGTATCGGGGTGGAACTCGCCGTTCGTCTTGCCTCGTTCGATGTCTGCAACCATCTCGGCCCGCCGGACGCTGATGTGATGGTCATACAGCTCGTGCAGAATTGACGGATCGCTCTGACCCTCGGCGATCAGATCGGACATGACCTTGCCGAATTGCCCGTTGAACGCCCGAATCAGATGGCTCATTTTCACGCGCAGCGTCGCCTCGACGGTTGCCGCGGGTTTGGCTTTCAATTGCTCGACCAGCCGCTCGTGAAACATGGCGAGTATCAGGGCCGCCTTGGAAGGCCACCATTTGTACAGGGTCGGTTTGCCAACGCCGGCGCGCTGGGCGACGGCCTGCATGGTCAGGTCGCGCGCTGACATTTCCTGCAGGAGCGCGTAGACCGCATCCATGATGGCGCGATGGGAGGTGGCGGCCGCGCTGCGGGGGCGGCCCACGTGCGCAAGCTTGGGCTTGGAGGCTGGCATAGCTGCTTACCTTAACTGAACGCATCGAAAAGGGAATTGACAAAGCCGGGTATATACTTTACGTTACGATACGTAAATATATCAGTCATCTTGCTGCTCGAAGGAGGCGGTCATGGCCACTCAAACTCACCCCCTGACACCCGCGGACCGGAACGCAATGATCGCCATGCGCAGCATGGTCGAACCCAACAAGGGCAAACTGGAGGGCATCGGCGCCCGCGCGCCGTTTGATGCCATCATGTTGGGTGTTGCGGCCCCGCAAAGCGTGACTTACCGGCCGCAGGTAGTCGGTGGCATCCCCGGTTGGTGGTGCAGTCCCGCGAGCGCAGCGCCGGGTCAGACAATCCTTCATGTGCACGGCGGCTGGTTCAACTGGGGGTCGGCTGAGGCATACCGCCACCTCGTTGGTCACATCGCTCGAAGCGCCGGGGCCGAAGCCTTTGTCCCGGACTACCGGCTCGCCCCGGAGCACCCCTTTCCTGCCGGACTGAACGACATTGTTGCGTGCTACCGGGCGCTGGCCGCGAACGGCGCGAACCGCATCGCCATCACCGGCGATTCAGCGGGCGGCAACCTCGCGCTGGTGCTCCTGAGGCTCACCACCGCACACGCCTCCCCGGATGTCGTAAGACCGGTCGCCGCAGTCGTATTGTCGCCGGTCACTGACCTTGCGATGACGGGACCGAGCTGGGATACCCGCGCAACAGCGGACCCATACTTTGTCCGCTCCCAGGCAGCGGCACTGATTGGTTCCTACCTGAACGGTGCCGATCCGATGAGCCCCATGGCGTCTCCCCTCTACGGCGACCTCGCCGGTCTGCCGCCGATCCGCGTGCAGGTCGGCGATGATGAAGTGCTGCTCGATGATGCCAGCCGTTTTGTCGAGCGCGCCGCAGCCGCGGGAGTCGATGCACAACTTGATGTGTGGCAGGGAATGCCGCACGGATTCCACGGCGGCATCGGTCAGTCGACCGCGGCAACCCAGGCGCTGGATTTGATCGGAGCATTTCTCCAGGAGCGCCTGACTGCGCTACGAACGAACGGGCAAACGCAACCCTAGGTAGCGATGCCGGCCTCGGCGTATGCACGTCGCAACGGCTCCAACTGTGCGGCAAAGTGTCGCCATTGGTTGACCGAGGTTGCATACAGGGGTCGGCGCACCTGTGCAGCGCTGGCGGTGGTCGTGGCAGCGGCGTTGAGGTGGAATCTCATGCAGCCCTCCTGCCACTCCAGCCCGCAGGCCTCAAGCAGTCGGCGAGTTGCTCCGGCCTGATCGGCTATCAGGTCCTCATAACTGATTTCGAGCAGCGCATCCCCGAGATAGTCCCGCCAGTGAGCCATCAACCTTCGATAGGCCACGTAGTACCGCCCGATGTCGCTCAGATCGTAGGAAAACGGGTAACCGTCCTTGAAGAGGGTCTTGTACATCGCGTACCCCGCTGCCATCGGGTGGCGGGTCACGTGAATGATCCGCGCGTTGGGCAGCGCACGATGAATGATGCCGCAATACAGGTAATTCAGCGGCATCTTGTCGATGAACCGGTCCTGCACGCCGAGGGCGGAGCGCGCCCGGCGCAGGTAGTCGCGCCCCAGCGCCGCGAAGTCCACGGCAGCGGCGGCGCGCACCAACTCCCTGCGCGGCAGATTGCCCCTGCCCACCTGGCTTTGTGCGGTCTCAACCAACGCGAGCGCCAGATCGTTCAATTCGCCGGCCGCGGCGATCTGCGAGTGACTGCTGAGGATGCGCTCGAACAGCGTGCTGCCGGAGCGTGGAAGGCCGACGATGAATATCGGGGAATCTTCCGGGTTTCCCCTCGCCTCATTGGGCGCCGATGCAGGTTTCGGGAACGCCTCGATAATCCAATCAACGGTGGCGACATCATGCGCGACGTCGTATCTCATGTGCGCACGCTGCAAATCGGCGCCCGCACGCAAATGAGCAAATGACTTCTCGTAACCGCCAATGTCCTCGTACTCCTTTGCCAAGGCATATCGCAGCTGTACCTCGCCGCGCCGGTCGGCGATCGGTCGGGCGATCAGGGCCTCGAGTTCCGCGATGTGATTTCGCTCAGCCGACTGAATCCGCAGCTCAGCGCGATTCAGATAGGCCTCGTAATCGACTGGGCGTCGGGCAATCACGAAATCGTAATCCGCCTCGGCTCCCTCAAGATCCCCGGCAAAGCGACGAATGGCGGCCCGATTGAAGCGGTAGCGGGGATTCGTCGGCGCCAGCGCTACGGCGCGATCCAAAGCCTCCAATGCCGCGCCTTGCTCGTTCGCCAAACTGAATAGGGTCCCGACAGAATCGAGGACGACCGGATCATTGGGTGACAAGTCCCGGGCGGCGCTCGCGGCCTCGAGCGCCGCCGGTCGCTGCGCGAGTGACCACCAGCAGTGCGCGCGCAGAACGAGGCAGTGGGCATGGGCCGGCGTGAGGATGGCCGGCAACGCAAGCAACTCCAGAGCTTCCGTCCACTTGCGCTCACGCATCCTCGCCAGCGCCTGATCATAGTTATTGCGGCCGGACGTCATCGTCGGGCCACAGCAGCAGCCGGCTGCAGCGACGCTTTGCCGTGCTGCCGCCGCTTGCGGCGCGGCAGCTTGCGCACGGTCGTATCATTGACCAGGTGCACGACGCTGCGGAATGCCTTGTCATGCGGTAGCTGGCGTCCGATGTGCACGACCGTGCTGTCTTTCATGCGCTTGGCCAATACCTCGACGATGAGGGCTCGGGAGTCGGCATCCACGAAGTCGAGTACCTCATCGATTACGACCCATGCGGGATCGTGGATCAGCAGGCGCACGAACGCCAACCGCGTCAATTGATCGGCACTGAGCTCGTCCTGCCAGTGACGATCCTTGTCCAGAATCGGCGCGAACTGCTGCAGCTTCAGATCCTGCAGAGCGTCCTGGTAGGCGTCTTCCTTGATCTCGTCGGGCTCGGTCGGGTAAGCGAGGGCCTCACGCATTGAGCCGGGGGGCCAGTAGGCCGAGCGTGGCATGTAATAGATGTTCTGCCCTTTGGGACGCGTCACGGTGCCGGAGCCCCAGGGCCACAGTCCCGCCAGGGCGCGAAACAGCAACGTCTTGCCGGCGCCGGGTTCACCGACGATGAGCACGCGCTCGCCGGACCTGATGAGAATCTTGTTTTCCTTGAGCTTGGTCGCGCCTGCCGGGGAGGCTATTTCGAGCTTCTCGATGACGTATTCGTCGGCCGGCCCAGCCTCGTAGCGGATCTGGCTCTCGACTCGATGCAGCGAGTCCATTTCCGTAACGGCTCTGCGGAAGTTGGCAACGCGCAGCAGCGTTGCACGCCAGTCGGCGATGACACTGAAATTATCGACGAACCACCGCAGCGAACCCTGCACTTGAGTGAAGGCGCCGGCGGCCATCATCAGTCCGCCAAGCGACAGGTTGCCGAAGAAATACAGTGGTGCGGCTGCGATGATCGGCGCGACCAGCGTGAACCACGAATAGCCGGCGGTGATCCAGGTCAGGTTGGTCAATCCGAACACGAGGCGCCAGGTGGCTGCGAGCACCGCCTTGAGGTCGCGCTCGACATGGCGGGCTTCATCGGTCTCACCACCGGCCAGAGCGATGGCATCGGCGTATTCATTGACGCGCACCAGCCCAAAGCGCAGCTCGGATTCGCGCTGATAGCGATCGGCGTTGCGCTTGATCAGCCCGCGTCCGGCGAGATAGCTCAGCAGCGAGGCCGAAGCGGCGTACAGGATCGCCGCCCACACCATGTAACCGGGGATGGAGTAGGAGTGATCGTGAAAGGGCAAGCGGAAGCCGCTGGAGATCCGCCAGAGCACGCCTATGAACACTATTACCAGGATGCCCGCCTGCAGCAGCCCAGTGCCCAGATCAGCGGTAAGTTCCGTCAGGTGACGGGCATCCTCGTGTACACGCTGATCGGGATTGATGCCGATATCGCCCGCGTTGGCGAGCCGAAATACGCGCATCGGGCGCAGCCAATGCGCAATCAGGTCCTTGACCAGGCCTTCGCGAAGTTTGAGCTTCAAAGTCTCCGTCAGGAATTTCTGTGCCACATTGAGGATCAGCAGCGTGCCGGCGATGATGCCGAAGACGCCGAGTTGGCGCAGGAACTCATCGAAGTTGTGATGTGACAGGGCATCGTAAAATGGCTGATTCCAGGCGTTGAGGCGGATTTGACCGATGGCCGTGGCGATGACGACGGCCGTCAGGACGCTCCCCAGCAGCAGCAACGAATCGCGCACCGAGGACTGAATCAGCGCGCGCCACATGCTGTCGAGCTGGGGCAGCAGCTTCGAATGTCTGGCCTCAGTGCCGGCATTTGCACCACGTCGGGAATGGGGTTTCATGGTTGGGTTCCGTACCTCAGGTAGTGGCATTTTGCCAGCCGGGGTCGCTTTTGAGCGCAGCACCTGAGCACCGCCTGCCTGCCACCTGCGACGTCAGGAAGCAAGACGAGCAGCAACCCTGCGTGTGGGCTGCGGGTCGCAGATGCGCTGGATTCTATCGGCCGCTGATCGCCTTCACCATTCGATCGCGAATGTCGCCCTGTTCGACATTGAGGTTCATCTCGAGGTCCGACGAATAAAGTGCCTTCAGGTACGCCGTATCGGCCTCGGTGAGCGCATCGGGCTTGTGCCGGTCGCCGCAGCCGGATGACAGCAGGTCAATGATGCTCGAGAGCTCGTTGCAGCCATCGAGGGAGTCCATCCGTGTCAGCGCGAGCATGGCGATGTAATCGGAAATCGAAGCCAGCGAATCTCCGGCGACCTTGCCGGTGTCGACGACGATGAATACCTGCAGCAGCTCGCTCGCGAAGCCCTTCGAGAGATAGCTGCCGGTGCGACCGAATCCAGTAAACCCCGGGCCGTAGGCCGGATCGACCCGCGCGCCGTCGGCGGCGATGGCACCGCCCGGCGTGGATGCGTCGACCCCCATCTGCAGCTTCACGAACATGGGGGCCAGGCTCCCGGTTGCTATCTCATTCGGCCCATCCACGCTCGTTCCGGTGACGTACCAGGATTGAATCGGGTGACGGGAGACTGCATCGCCGGGAGCACGCGATGAGCCGAGAAGCACCGGATAGGCCTTTGCAACGTGATCCAGAAGTTGCTGCGGGGCGGCAGTGAACACGATATTGACATTGACCGCACAGCCTTTTCCGTCTTGGCCTGCTGCACGGATTGGTGCGCCAACGCTGCGCGCGACCTGCGTCACACGGCGCGCGACAAACGCGCTGGCCGCAGGCTGCAGCCCGGTCACCCCTGGACACAAATCCATCCGCCATCGTCCAATCTGGTGGACCGACCGGCTCGCCGCTGCGTGGGATTTCGTAAACTGGCTGGCGACACGCTCCAATGTGCGCGGGTCGAGCTTCGAGGCGGTGACCTGCACCTCCGCCACCGAATGCGAATTCTCTGGAGCGGATGGATCCGTAGGCTGCGCCGCGGTGCCGGGGGACGCACTGAGCATCGCGCCGACGAGCAGGGACGCCCAACCAGCGGCACGGACTATCGGGCCTACCCAGCGTCGCTCCACGGCCAACCCCTCCAACAGATCAGCATCCTCTCGCCCGAATATTACCGACTTTCTGGTCGGCCGGAAGGTCGACAGATTTCTTGACGGCCGACAGGCAGGCGGTGAGTATTCGCGCGAATCTCGTGGGGGATGGCCGATGCGTTCCAGTCAACTGGGCTTGCTGCTAGGCGCGGCTTTGGGCTTGGCGGCAGGGTCCGCTTTGGCGGGCGTGCCGGTCCCCGAGATCAGCGGGCCGGTCGCCGCATCGGACGTGCCGGGATCACCCGGCCACAACTACATCTTCTTTTCCTCTAATCACGACCTGGCGCTGCATGGTTATGTTGAGGAAGAGTTTTTCGTGCACGGAGCTGCCAACACCTACAGCATCGCCGATCCGATGAAGGACGGCGCGGTCGCTTCAGCCGCCCAGCCATATCTGACGCGTGTGGTCGTGCGCCGCCCGGCGGACCCAAAGCGATCCAATGGAATCGTGGTGGTGGAGTGGTACAACGTAACCAACCAGTTCGACGCGGAAAACGTTTGGTTCTTCGACTGGGAGCACCTGCTGCGCGAAGGCTATGTCTGGGTGGGCGTGTCAGCGCAGACCGTTGGGGTAGCGGCGCTCAAGAAGTTCAGTCCTGCCCGTTATGGCGCATTGGATGTCGGCAAGACGGTGGCGGCAGGCGCTGGCCTGCCGGGAGGCACGGATGCCGACGCTCTCTCCTACGACATCTTCAGCCAGGTGGGCGAAGCGCTCAAGCATCCGACCAACGTGGACATGCTGGATGGATTGAAGGCGAAGCGGGTGCTCGCTGCGGGCGAATCCCAATCGGCCAACCGGCTGGCGAGCTACGTCAACTCCATCAATCCTTCGGCCCGCGTCTATGACGGATTCCTCCTGCTGTCCTCGCTGGGTCGGCGCATCCGCGAAGATCTGCCCGTGCCAGTGATCAAGATCAGTACCGAATTCGACACGCTGAACGGCGAAGCGGCCAACGAACAGCCGGACACTGCCAAATTCCGCAGCTGGGAAGTGGCGGGTACCAGCCATGTGGACCAGCACCTGCGCACCAGCCGCGAGCCGATGGAGTTGCGCGACAACGGCAAGTCGCTCGAGGCGGCCCTGGCGCCGCTATGCGCCAATCCTCAGATCGGCACCCGCGTCCCCACCCGCTATGTGGTGGCGTCGGCGCTCGACCAGCTGGCCATCTGGGCCGAGGGCGGCAAGCCGCCGCCGGCAGCGCCACGTCTCGCAGTCACCAAGCTATACCCTAGGCCGCAGGCGGCCGATGTCGTGCGCAACGCCGACGGTCTGGCTCAAGGCGGCATCCAGCTGGCGGAGTTGGCGGTCCCCACTCAGATCAATGTCGGCGATAACGCCCCGGCCAACGCCTCCTCCGTTGCCGCCGGGGGTGAAGCCATCGGCGCGGGCGCTTGCGTGCGCTGGGGCTATTCGGTCGATATGAGCATCGACCACCTCAACGCCCTGTATCCCAGCCACGCCGCCTATGTCGCCAAGGTGAAGAAGGTCGCCTATCAAAATGTAAGGGATGGCTACATTCTGCCGTTCGACGCCGAGGCAACCGTGCGGGCGGCGGAAGCCTCGCGAGTGGGACCCATTCACTAGCCATGTCCGAGCACCCGGTGCGGTTGATAGGGTTCCTCGAGCTCATGACACTCAGATGCGCTCAGTTCCAGAGCAAGCGCCGCCACGGCCTGCTCGAGATGAGGCATCCTTGTGGCCCCGATAATCGGGGCCGTGACACCGGGTTGAGTCAGCAGCCAGGCTAGCGCAATTTGTGCCAGGGCGACCTCCCGCCGGAGCGCCATCACCCGGACACGGTCTACTACCCGAAAGTCCGCCTGCGTGCCGTAGAAAGTCTGCGCAAGCGCATCGCTTTTGGCCCGCGACGTCGCACCGCCGTTTGCCGAGCGGGTGCCGGCCAGCAGGCCGCGTGCGAGCGGGCTCCAGGGTAGCACCCCGATGCCCTCCGACCGGCAAAGGGGGACCATCTCGCGTTCCTCTTCGCGATAGATCAGATTGTAGTGATTCTGCATTGATACGAAGCGCGTCCAACCATGCTGCTGCGCCAGCATGAGTGCCTTCATGAATTGCCAGGCGTACATGCTTGATGCGCCGATGTAACGCACCTTGCCGACCCCGATCAGGTCGTGAAGGGCCTCAAGCGTTTCCTCGATGGGGGTGTCGCAGTCCCAGCGGTGAATCTGGTAGAGATCCACGTAGTCCGTTCCGAGCCGCCGCAGCGACGCATCGATCGCGAGCATCAAGTGTTTACGGGACAATCCCCGGCCGTTCGGCTCATCGCTCATGGGAAAGAACACTTTGGTCGCGATCACGACCTCATCGCGCCGAGCGAAATCCCGTATCGCGCGTCCCAGAATCTCCTCACTGACACCACGCGAGTACATGTCAGCCGTGTCAAAGAAGTTGATGCCGAGTTCCAGAGCCCGGCGGATGAAAGGCCGGCCCTGCTCTTCATTCAGTATCCAATCCTTCGAGTCCGAGGTCCCATAGCTCATCACCCCGAGACAAAGGCGCGAGACCTTAAGACCGCTGCGACCGAGGTTGATGTACTGCATCACCAGTTATCTCCATTACGGTAGTAAGAAGTATGGCACCCTTGCATTACCAGTCAAGTATCATTGACTGGTAAGATGTAGTGATGGATGCGCTGCCACTCGATCCGGGCGACTACCGCGGTACCTATAAGCTGATCGGCGGGCGCCCATCGCTCGACTTCATCAATACCCTCAGCTGGCCGGATCGCGAGCGTCAGCACGACTGGCTGGGCACGGTGAACAACGTGGAACGATGGCTTAAGGCCGTCGGGTTGGCGGCGCCAACCCTAAGACAGGCCGATCTGACCATCGTCCGTGAACTGCGGACCGCCATGACCGCCGTCCTGCGTCCGCTCGCCCATGGCAAACATCCGGCGGGACACGCCGTCGATGCATTGAACGCCTATTTGCGCACCGCCCTGGCGGAACGTCTGATCAACAAATCGAAGTTGGCCTGGAGCTGGGAAGTCCCGCAAAGCGCATTGGACGCCTTTGCACCCGTCGTGCTGGATGCTGCCGACCTCGTCACCGGCGGCCGGCGCGATCGACTGCGCGCTTGTCCAGCCTGCGACTGGCTATTCGTCGATCAGTCACGCAATGGATTACGACGTTGGTGCGACATGATGGATTGCGGAAGCCGCGACAAGTCCAACCGTTACTATCATCGGAACGCGTAACGGGGTGGAGCAGCCACAGCAGGGTTTGTGGTCGGTATGGACCCTGGATCTATGGCGCGCCCGGAGAGATTCGAACTCCCGACCTCATGGTTCGTAGCCATGCGCTCTATCCAACTGAGCTACGGGCGCGTAATGCAGGTCACCGCGGCCACCGTGGGCCCGGGCTTCAAGTTCCCAATGTAATCAATAAGTTACTTGGGGGCTGCGCCTCACCGGACCCGAATCCGGGACCGATCGCGCTCGCCTTGAGCCAGCGGCACCTGCCGCTGCGGGGGCGCGATCCTAACACAACTCCCGCGGGCGACGGCAACGCCTGCCGGTAGGCCGTCTTCGCCGGTGGCGGACCGCAATTGGCCGGCAACCCGTAGAACGCTGCGGTGGGCGGCGGGTAATGTCGCCGCCAGTTGCAAGGAGGTCCTATGTACAACTCTCAACCACCCACCGATCCGGCCGACGCCCGCTCGCGCGCCGTTGGCGTTGCCGTCATCGGCATCCTCATCATCTGTGCCGGCGCGATTCTGTTGGGCGGGAACCTGGGCCTGATTGACTCGTATTTTGTGTTCCGCAATTTCGGTCCAGTCGTCATTTTTGTCCTGGGTGCCGTACTGCTGGCGCGCCGGCGCCACGACCAGGTGCTGATGGGTCTGATTCTGATGTTCGTCGGCGCCTGGGGATTCGCCACTCAGCAGCAATGGATCAAGATCCACTTCTGGGCGGTCATTGGACCTTTGATGCTGGTGTTGGCGGGCGGTTCGGTGGTGTGGCGGGCCTTCAATCGACCCAACCCGGAAGGGGCGGGTGATGCATACATCCGCAGCTTTGCAATCTTTTCCGGCGCCGAGTTGCGTCCCGCGGTGCCGTTCGAAGGGGCGGACCTCACGGCGGTGATGGGTGGCGCAAAACTGGATCTGTCGAACGCACCCATGGCGCGTGACACGGCAGTCATCGATGTCTTTGCGCTGATGGGCGGAGCCGAAATCCTCGTCCCGCGGGACTGGGATGTCACCACCCGTGTTGTGTCGCTGATGGGTGGGGTTTCGGACAAGCGGCGTCCGCTGACGGTACCCGCGAGCAAGCACCTGATCATCCAGGGCATCGCAGTGATGGGCGGAGTCGAGATCAAGGACTGATGCACCCGATTCTCAGCCATCGGGGCCGCCTGCTCGGTTACCTGCTGCTGTGGGTTACCTTCGGCGCCCTGCTCGCCGCAGTCATCGCCGTGACGGGCGAGGCGTCACTGCGGTGGGCCGAACTGTTCGCGATGCCGCTCGCCGTGCTGATGGGGCTGGAGTGTCTGCCCTGCTGGTACCTGGTGCGGGGCATGGCCCCCGAGGAAGTGCCGCTCTGGCGCCTAATCGGAACCTGGCTCGGCAGTGGCTGCGTACTCTTGTCCCTGTGGCTGGGCGCGGCGACGCTGTGGGCGCGGGTACTGAAGTTCGCGGCTCTCACTCCCAACGTCGATCCGGGCATGCTGGTGCCACTGCTGGTCTTCGCAGGCTCTGGCGGCGTGCTGATGGCCATTCTCGGCCTGTACGCAGCCGCCGCCTTGGATCGTTCCCGGGACTCGGAACGGCGCGCGCTCGAACTGCGGGCGCTGGCCCGCGAAGCCGAGATGAGTTTCCTGCGTCGCCAGCTGGACCCGCACTTTCTGTTCAATAGCCTGAATTCCGTCGCCGCGCTGATCAGCTCGGATGCGGTGGCGGCGCGGCGCATGTGCCTGCTGATGGCCGACTTCTTTCGCAAGAGCCTCAAGTTCGGCGCGCAGCAGAGTATCGCGTTGGCGGAGGAGCTGAAGTTGATCGAGACCTTTCTGGCCATCGAAAAGGTACGCTTCGGCGAGCGGCTGCAACATAGCCTGGATGTGACCGAGGAAGCGCTCAACATGACCGTTCCCGCCCTGCTGCTGCAGCCCCTGGTGGAAAACGCCGTGCATCATGGCATCGCCCATCTCATCGAAGGTGGCGAGATCAGGATCGGGGCGAAGGTCCGCGGCAATCTGTTGGATGTTACGGTCGAGAACAGCTGCGATCCGGAGCGTCCGCCCTCGCGCGGCACCGGGCTGGGACTCGCCAATGTCCGTGGTCGCGTGGAGTCCATGTACGGCACGCGCGCGCGCATGGACGTGGAAACAGAAACGAATCGGTTCCGGGTCCTGCTGGCACTGCCAGCCTCACCCGCAGAGGCACCCCCGTGCGCATCTTGATCGTTGACGATGAATCGCTCGCCCGTTCCTATCTGGTCGAACAGCTCGCGAACGAGGCGGATGTGGAAATCACCGGGCAGGCGGCCAACGGCTTCGATGCCGTGAAGATGGCCGAAGAACTGCCGTGCGACCTGATGCTGCTGGATGTGCAGATGCCCAAGCTATCGGGATTCGAGGTCATGGAACTGCTGGGTGCGCGGGCACCGGCGGTGATATTCGTCACGGCGCATGATGAGTTCGCCGTGCAGGCCTTCCAGATCCATGCCGTGGACTACCTGCTCAAACCGGTCGAGCCGGCGCGGCTGCAGCAGGCGCTGCAACGCGCCCGCGAGCGGCTGCGTGACCCCGTGACCAGCCGCGCTGCCCTGAGCACGCAGGTGGCGCTGGCGGCGCGGCCACCCGGACAATGGCTGGAGCGACTGGTCATTCGCGAGGGCACTCGCGTCCATGTTCTGGGCAGCCACACGGTGGATTTCATCGAGGCCCAGGATGACTACCTGGTCATCGCGGCGGCCGGCAGGCGCTATCGCAAGCAGCAGACGCTCGGCCAGCTTGAAGCACAGCTGGACCCGAAACGGTTCGTGCGCATCCACCGCTCCTTCGTGCTGAATGTAGAGCGCATTGCCCGCATCGAGCCTTACGCCAAGGACAGCTGGCAGATCTTCCTGAGCGACGGCAGCCATCTGCCGATGTCCCGCAGTGGCTATCAGCGCCTGAAGGCAGTATTGGATTGACCCCTCAACCGGTAGAATCCTGGGCCGACACCCCAATCGGCTGGAGCCTACCTGTGAACCTCTCACGCACCCTGCCCGCCGCCCTGCTTGCCACACTGGTCCTCGCCTCGCCCTTGCGTTGCGCCTGGGCCCAGGTGGCGCCGACGGAGAACCCCGACCAGCTGTCGATGCTCAAGGACAAGGATCCGCAACTGGCGCGCAACAAGAAATTCGTGTTCGACTTCTGGCGAATCGTCTACGAAGGAAGGCATCTGGACCAGGCGCCGAAATACATGGACGAGGGCTACATTCAGCACAATCCCAACGTCCCGTCCGGTCGCGCCGCCTTCGTGAAGCTGTTCAGCAGCAAGGGGCCACCGTTGCCGATCGAGCCACGCATGAAGATGCATATCGTCAACATGATCGCCGATGGTGACTATGTGATGGTGAGTTCGGTGCGCCAGATGCGCGACACCAAGGATGCGAACCACATCTATTCGACGACCTGGTTCGATATGTTCCGTCTCAACGACAAGGGCATGATCGCCGAACATTGGGACCCTTCGCCGATGTGGATCGACGGCAAGCCGCCCGGCGCCGAGTTCCTGCCGTAAGCGGGCATGAGCACCCACTCACTGATCGTCACCAGCGCGACCGGGGTCGACGTCGAACTCGCCATTGCCGGGCCCGGCAGTCGCGCCTACGCCTTCATCATTGACTGGCACATCCGACTGCTGCTCGCCGTGATCTGGTTCGGGGCGGCTTCCCTGTTCATGTCCAAGGTCTCGCACTTCGGCGCGAAATCCCCGGCCGTGCTGATCATGATCGCGACCTTGCCTGCGACCGCGCTCTACTTTCTCTATCATCCGATCGTGGAACTGCTGATGCGCGGACAGACACCCGGCAAGCGCATGGCGGGCGTGCGCATCGTCGATCGCCAGGGCGGCGCACCCTCGACCGTTGCCGTGCTGATCCGCAATGCGTTTCGTCTCATCGATTGTCTGCCGGTCCTGTACGGCGTGGGACTCATTACCACAATATTCGACACTCACCGTGCACGCTTTGGCGACCTTGCCGCGGGAACGCTGCTGGTCCACGACGGCGACAGCGAGGCACACGCGCTGGCGCAACTGGGATCGCTCTCCCTGAATCCCGCCCTGGATCCTGGCACCGCGGCTCTGGGCAATGACCTGTTGCTGCGCTGGAAGGAGTTGGAGCCGGACGCCCGAAGGCGGCTGGCCCGCGAACTGCTGACTCGTATTGGCGGCGCGGTCGGGCAAGTGTCCGCACCGCCGTACACCGACTCGGTCGATGACCCGCAATTGCAGCAGCAGCTGCGCAATGCGCTGTCGGGCAGAGCACCATGAATCCGAAGTCCCGGCCGCCCTCCTGGTTGGCCCAACGCGCGGCGGTGTGGAGCCGCCTGAGAGACTCGCTGCCAACCTGGCGCCGCGGTCGGCTCTCGCGACAGGATGCACTGAAGGCTCTCGATGCGTATCGCGTCCTGGCGCGCGATGTCGCGAGCGCCCGCAAGGCTCTGCCGGGGAATCCGATCACGATTGCGCTCGAGACGATGTATGCGTCCCTGCACGCGATCGTGAATCGCGAGCCTCGCCATACACTGGCCTCACTGCGGCATCTGTATGCCGTGGAGATTCCCGCGACCGTGCAGGAGCTCAAGCCGAAGATTGTGGGTGTGTGGCTGCTGTTTGCGCTCAGCACCGCCGCCGGTTGGTGGCTGATTCACACCTGGCCGACGCTGGTGGATCTGGTCGCGAGCCGCGACATGATCGAGCACGTGCAGCGCGGTGAGCTCTGGACCGACGGCATTCTCAATGTCACACCGTCCTCAGTTCTGTCCATCAGGATTTTCACCAACAATATCGTGGTGACGATATTTGCCTGCGTGGCGGGCATATTCTATGGTCTGGGCACCTTTTACGTGATCGCCAACAACGGTTTGATGCTGGGGGCGGTATTCGCCTATACCCGCGATTACGGTCTGGACGGGGACCTGTTGAAGTTCATCTTTGCGCACGGCACCGTGGAGTTGTCGCTGGTGTGCCTGGGCGGTGCCGCGGGCGTTGCACTGGGTGAATCGCTGATCCGGCCCAAGCTGGCCAGCCGTCGCGAATCCCTGGAACACTCCGCCGCGAAGATCGCGCACCTGTTTGCCGCGCTCATTCCGTTGCTGGTGGTCTGCGGTCTGATCGAGGGATTTGTGTCACCGGACAGCGCCATTGGCTGGCCGGTGCGCCTCGTCATCGGATTGGCAAACCTGGCGCTGATGCTGGCCGTGCTCTCCGGACGGTTCTTCAAATCCGGCGCCGCTGCCTGAACTGCGCATACTGCTCAAACAGCGTGCGCTCGAAGTCAGCCGGTGCCGTCAAGGTGACCGGCGCCCCCGTCGCCCGCAGCGCCCGGATGCCTCGCTCGCGCTGACTCAGGGTGTGGGCTGCGGCCAGTGACAGCCACGGACCGAGCCAGTCCCGCGGCGCCTGATCGGCAATCGCCGCCGGATCAAGCTGGCTCAGCGCCACGACAAAGGGCAGGTGTCGCGGCTGCAGCAGCCGCAATGCCGCGGCCAGCTGGCCCTCGGAGCCTGCCTCATCGATGTCGGTCAGCAGCACCACCAGGCTGCGCTGTCGAACCCGCTTGAGCACCTGGGATGCCGCGTGAATGACATTCGAGTCCGTGTTCTGTGACTGCAGGCCGGAGAGTATGTCCCGCACGCGCATCACGCCCGCGTGACCGCGCGTGGGTGGCAGCATGGCCAGCGGCTGATCGCCGAAAATCACCAGACCGATGCGATCATCCTGCGCCACGACATGCTGCGCCATGCGTGCCACGGCATTCACATAGTGGCCGAGACGATCAAGCTCGCCGCACTGCACGCGGCTGCTGCGCCCCACGTCCACCGCCATGACCACATCCAGGTGCTGATCTTCAGAAAAGTCACGGCTCACCAGCTGCCGGCGCCGCCCCGTCGCGCGCCAGTCGATGACGCGCAGGGGATCGCCAGGCCGATAGTCCCGCAGCTGCTCGACATGGGCGCCAGGACCGATGACACGGCTGGTGCGTGTGCCCGACAGTGCCGCGCCAGCCGCGCTTTCGCTCAGCTCCAACATGGCCGGCACCACGGCCGAATGCTCCGGGCCTTGCAGGGGCGCGGACCACCAGGCCAGGCCCAAAGGTCCCGCGATCCGCGAGGGCTGCGCGGGCCAACGGATCGCGCCCAGGCGCCGCGACACCGCGGGCAGCGCAATCGAGGCGCCCTGCTTCGCCGGCACCTGCACGGTGCGAACATCAGTGGCGTAGTCGACGCCCGCCGGTGGCCGCGGCGCGATCATGACTGTCATCGTGCGCGGCAGCCTGTGGCTGAGCTGCCAACGGATTTCGCCGCCGCGCGCCAGGTGCCAGGGATCGGGTGCCAGAATGTTCAGCCGCAGCGCCGCGCGCGCGCAGACGCTTCGCTCATAGGCGAGTCCCAGAAGCAGCAGCGCCACTGGCAATGCCCACAGGTTTGAAGCCCAGGCGATGCCCGCCCACTGAGCGGCAATGCCCAAAAGGCCAGCAAGCAGGATCATCACCAGGCCATTCTGCCGCAGATTCATCGCGGCGCCGGCACCTGTTCCAGGATCCGAGCCACAACGTCGTCCTCGGTGACATCGGCGAGCAGCGCATCGCCCGTGAGCATGAGGCGATGCGGAAGCACCATTGGCGCCACCGATTTCACATCGTCGGCGGTGACGAACTCAGCCCCATGCAGGCCGGCCAGGATGCGTGCGGCACGCAGCAGGGCGAGCGCGCCGCGCGTCGAGAGCCCGAGGGAGAGTTGCGCGTGCTCGCGCGAAGCTTTCGCGATCGCGAGCACATAGGCGCACAGTTCCCCCGAGATGTGCACCCGCTCCACGACGGCCCGCGCATCCTGAACCATTCCTGGTGCGACCGGATTGCCGATGGTCCTGGCCGGCTCGGCCGCCACGCCGGTATAGCGCAGCAGCACCTGGGTTTCGGCCTCGAGCGCCGGATAGGAGAGGTCCAGCCGCAGCATGAAGCGGTCCAACTGTGACTCCGGCAACGGATAGGTCCCCTCGAATTCACGCGGGTTCTGGGTTGCGATGACCAGGAAATCCGCTGGCAGCGCGAACATCTCCCGATCGACCGACACCTGGCGCTCCTCCATGGCCTCCAGCAGCGCTGACTGGGTGCGCGGGCCAGCGCGATTGACCTCATCGAACAGCACCACGTCGGCGAACAGCGGTCCGGGTCGGAAAACGAACGCATTCTTTGATCCATCAAACAGGTGTGTCCCGGTGATGTCGGTTGGCATGAGATCGGAGGTGCCCTGGACGCGCTTGAAGCTGCCCCCCAGCGCTCCGGCGAGCGATTTGCTCAAGAGTGTCTTGCCCAGACCCGGCACGCCCTGTACCAGGACGTGGCCGCGGGCCACCACCGCGATACACAGCGCCCGTATCGCCGGACTCAGGCCAAGCACTACTTCGCCGATCCGCTCCTGAAGAGTGGACTCCAGATCCTGCAATGCGTTCGTCATGAGATGTGTCCTGAAATTTGCGAAAGATTCCGCTGCAGTTTCACCAGGCTGACTCGTTCGCCGGCCTGGATGCGGGTGTACAGGTCGCGCAATTCATCGAGAAGCGCGCTGTCCACCCCGGCGTGCGCATCCAGCCAGTCCCAGGGCGGACCGCCGCTGTGCGCCAATCCATGTCGCCGGCGCACACGGTCGAAAAACTCATCCAACAGCCACTGTGCGCTCGCCAATGGCCGCAACACGCCAGCGAAGAATCGCGCGGTCACCCGCAGCATGGCACGTTCATCCAGGCGCGCGGCGTGGGGCGCCGCGGCGCGCAGCGGTTGGGATGCCAGCACCCAGGCCAACCACAACGCCACCAGCCACAGCAGTGTGTGATGCAGGCGCGGGTCGGCCATGAATTTGGCCGCGTCATATTCGTCGATCACCCCTTGGTGGGCATCATCGAAAATGACGCGACCGCCGGGCTGCATCCCCCAGGCGACGATGTTTGACAGCAGGCGCGCATTGTCCATCTTGCCAATCACTGCGTTGCTGAACACGCTGGCATAGGCGCTGACGATCACGGCCCCGTGGCCCGAGCTCCTGATCCACAGCACCGGATCGCTGGTGTCCACACGCCGCGCCAACTCCAGTACCGGCACGGCATCGATTGCCTTGGCGTGCCATTGCTGCGAAGGCAATGCCGAAAGTGTCGCGAGTTCCCTCACCCCCGCCAGCAGCCCGATACGGCCGCTTGGATGCAGCAGGACGGTACTGCCGCCCGGTGTCAGCGCCGCGACCAGGCTCGCTTTGGCCTTGTCGATCGCGGTGGCGTCCGGAGTCTGCACCGGGTCGAACTTAAGCTTGGTGATCCGCTGCAGCTCGGGTATGAAATTTCCGTCTGCGGCGCTCCACCGGGGCGTGTCGTCCAACCCTGCGAGGATCAGAACGGTATTACCCGCTTGCACCCAGTCATCCAGTTTGCGGGTCTCGCGCGGACTCAACGAAAGTTGGTAAGGCAGCGTGGTGATCAGCAGGTTGCCCGTTGGCTGAGGGCTGATGTGCGGGTCCGTCAGCTGTTCAAAACGGCGGTGAAATTCCACCGCCGGAACGCCGGCGACGGAGAGCCAGCGCGCCGCCGCGAAGTAGCCCTCGGGGTCAGCCCCGCTCGCCAGCGGGCGCGGCGCCTCGGTTGCGCGTTGCGGCTTGGGAAACAGCAGGAACCAGAACAGCGCGAGCGCGCATATCGCCAATCCCAGGGTGACGAGCCGTTCCTTCACTCGCTCACCTCGAGCGGCCGGCCCCAGCCGGTGGTGTACAGGTCCTCGCCCCTGGCCAACAGCTCCTCGACCCCCGCGGGCATCGCCGGGACGCCTGAATACAGCTGCCGTTCCGACAATTGCGCCAGCGACTCGATGTAGCGGCGCTGGTTCGCGTCATCGAGCACCGCGCGGCGGACCACTTCACGATGCGTCAGGCTGCGATCCGGGGGCAAGCGGCCGGCGGCCACCAGGCGCGAGATCAGCATGGCGAACAGTTGCGCGGGACGCTCTCCGAGCGGCGCCTGCCGCAGCAGTGCGAGACGGGATTCGACCGCACCGGCCGCGGCAGGCGCCAGCACCGTCACGAGTTCATCCTTCGACCGCTCCCCCATGGCGCGTACCTCGCGCACCACGAAGATCACCACGAGAATCGGCAGCGCGATGAGCGTCCCCCAGATGATGGCATTCCACAACCAGTGGGCGTTGCCCAGGACTTCGCGCAACCGGCCCAGCCAGCTTTGTGAGCCGCCCGGTGCCGGCTTGTGCGTCAACTGCTCGACGAGCCAGTCCCACAGTCTTTGCCAAAGCGACCGGGACTCGGCGGGAACCGGGCGCAGCGCGCGCAGAATCGGTGCCAGAGTCGACACCGCGGGCGCCATGCCCGTTGCGGGCTGCAGCAGTCGTTTCAGCCGCAGCAGCGATTCGCGGTCAAACTGAGCGCGCGAGCTGGCAATGATGAGCGGTCGCACCCCGGATGCCTGGAGTGCTGACGCCAACTCCGGGCAGCGCTTCTCCATCTCTGGCAGCCCATCGCCCGTGGGCAGGTCGCCGAAGTTTCTGCTACAGGCCTCGATGACTGCCCGGGCGGCGGCATTGTCATCCGCCGCGGGCGCCGTCTGCGCCGCCACTGGCATCCAGCACGGCATGGCCAACAGCGGCAGTACCAGCTTTGCCAGCGCGGCGCGCAGCTTCATGCGCTCTCAACCCCTCGGCAGCGCTCCCAGGCGAGCCTCGAGATCACCGCCGCCCTTGCGCACGAGCAGATCCTGGTAGATCGCCACCAGGGCAGCGAACAGCAGTGGCGTGGTGAAAATACGCACCACGGCGCCGATCAGCAATGAGATCAGCGATACCCGCGCAGCCAGGAGTGCCGGACTGCCCGACAAGGTCGCGCCGCCCCCCATGGCCACCGCCAGAATCCCGGCCAAGGCACCGAGCACCAGTTCCAGTACCAGCAGGATCACGAATATCACGAACACGACGATCGCCGTGCGCCACCAGTTACCCCCGACCAGACGCCAGCTGGTGCCCAGGGATTGAGCGGGGCCCTGTGGTGCGCTGACCAATGGCACCATGTACAGCTGCAGTCGATTCCAAACATAGAACCCGGGGATGATGAGCAGAATGAATCCGACCGTGAGGGCGAGGATGAATAGTATCGATGCACCCAGCAGCGCCGGTGCCCGCCGCGCGCCCTGCGCCAGGGCGGCACCGAAGCTCGGCATCTGGCCCTGCGCCGCCCCCGCGATGATCGCGATCAGCATCCCGTAGAGCACCAGGGTGACCGCAATCACCACCAGGTACCAGATGCCGTAGGTGCCGAGCACGCTCCGATACATGCCCAGGAGATCAGCCATTCCCGCCGGCGTCGCCGTCAACGGCATCGAGGCGACCACAACGTAGCTCAATGCAGCCATGACCAGGCTTGCCAACAATGCCGGCAGCAAACAACTGGCGAGCGTCGCCCGATACAGTTGCAGAATGTCATCGAGCACGCCGCCGATGGATCGTGGCACAGTCGGTTTCTGGTACATGAATCCCCCTTGCTTTTGATATCCGATGGGCACTACTGGCCGACGGGCCGCGAGACACCCTTCATGCCGCCAGGCCAGCCGGTGCCGGCGCGATACACATTATTGCCGAGGAAAGTCGATTCCACCCGTGTGATTTTGCCGTCGCGAAACTTCCACGCCTCGCCTGCGAGGTTCTCGTCGGGCATGCGCATGCCGAAGGGAAAGTGGTAGTACTTGCCCTGGTAGGTTACTCCGGGAATATTACCGCGCCGCCGAAAGACGAAAATCCCGAAGACGACCTGGCGTTCAACGTCCACCAGCGGCATCCGCGCGTAATCAAAGCCGGTAATGAAACTGTAGACCTTGGTATTCAGTTGGTCGGCGCAGCTCAATGCCAGGGTCGCGCGAATCGCATCCTGGAACTGGTCACCGGTGGCGGACGGCGGATCGCCGACCGGCGGCTTGCGGCCTTTGCCGACCGCCGACACCAGTCCCACTTCCGTGCGCGAACAGTCATCGGAAAACGGCGCAAGACTGCCGTCGGCCATCGCCACCGCGGTCACGTATCCCACCGCACCTTCGATCAGCTGTGCGCGCGTCAGGCGCTTGGCCTTCGGCTCGGGCTCCTCCCACATCGGATCAAACGGTGGCATCGCCACCACCCGCGGGTTGTTGCGACTGATGATGGTCTCGATCTCGGAGATCCTGTGATCCTCGATGCGCAGCCGCAGCATCATGTAGTCCGGGTAGTCGTTCTCCATCAGCGTAATGAAGGCCGCCACCTGCCCCGTCTCGGTGTCCGCAAAATAGTGACGGTAGGACAGGGGCTTGCTGAAGGTGACCCACAGGGCCTCGCCCAGCGGTACCTGCGCGCCGTTCTCGGTA
>Ga0210385_10000364_pt1 | contig 35375 bp, 27 predicted proteins | sample IncBWH26OmetaG_FD_160107 | JGI IMG/M metagenome (GOLD analysis project Ga0210385, IMG submission 160107) | Forest soil microbial communities from Barre Woods Harvard Forest LTER site, Petersham, Massachusetts, United States - Inc-BW-H-26-O ...
GTGTGGTCCATGCTGCGGAAATCTATCAGTTGCCCGCACCGGATTTCCGCGCGGCGCACCGCCGAACACTGATCACGATCTACGGGCCGAAGACTTTTGAAGACATGGACAGGGATGATCGCGTTCGCGCATGTTACCAACACTGCGTGTTGAAGTGGGTGATGTCAGAACGGATGACTAACCAGTCCCTTCGGGAGAGATTTCACCTACCGGAGAGCAAAAGCGCAAGCGTTTCTCAGGTCATCACGGCGGCCATTGATGCGGGCATGGTCAAGGCAGATGAAAAGGTTGGCGGTTCTCGCAAGTACGCGCGATATCTGCCGTTCTGGGCGTGAGTTTATTTAAATTTTCAAAGCGTCAAACGAAGCGCGGCAGGCTAAGCGACTCATAGTAAAGGGGTTGTTTATTTAAGCGTATGCCTTTGAATCGGCCACTTACAGAATCAACTGTCGAAGAAGCCACCCTCGAAATCTTCGAGAGCTTGGGCTACGCCATTGTTCATGGACCGGATATCGCCCCAGGTGAACTCTTTGAAGAGCGGGCGAACTACTCCGATGTTTTGCTGACTAAGCGGCTAAGAGGAGCCCTCTCGCGCATCAATCCGAAGGTTCCCTCCGAATCTGTCGATGAAGCCGTACGCAAGTTGCTAAGCGTGAGCGCCCCGAACCTCGGAGAGAGCAACAGAAGTTTTCACCGCTATTTGACAGACGGCGTGCCGGTCGAATATCGGGCAAAAGATCGCGTCGTACACAATCAGGTACACCTCTTCGATTTTAAGAATCCCGAAAACAACGAATGGCTTGCCATAAATCAGTTCACGATCATTGAAAATCGCAACAATCGCCGCCCGGATGTCCTGGTCTTCGTGAATGGAATCCCCCTGGGAGTAATCGAGCTAAAAAACCTAGCGGACGAAAACACGACGATCCGCGACGCTTTCAACCAGCTTCAAACCTACAAACGGGATATTCCGAGCCTGTTTCCTTACAACGAAGCGATGGTTGTTTCAGACGGGATCGAGGCGCGCCTGGGGACTCTGACTTCAGGCTGGGAACGCTTCATGCCGTGGCGAACGATTGAAGGCAACAAGATCGCCGCGAAAGGCTCGCTAGAGCTTGAAGTCTTGCTCAAGGGTGTATTCGATAAGCGCCGTTTCCTTGACCTGATTCGCCATTTTGTTGTCTTTGAATATTCTGGAAGCGCCTTGGAAAAGAAGATCGCGGCGTACCACCAATATTACGCCGTCAATAAAGCCGTCGAATGCACGCTCGACGCCGCTTCACCAAAAGGCGATAGGCGCGTCGGCGTTGTCTGGCACACGCAAGGCAGCGGCAAGAGCCTCACGATGGTCTTCTATGCCGGGAAGATCATCGAGCATTTGGCGATGGCGAACCCTACGCTCGTTGTGCTTACAGACAGAAACGACCTGGACGGCCAACTTTTTGGAACGTTTTCAGCATGCAAGGACGTGCTGCGACAGACACCGGCCCAGGCGGAAAGCCGCGAACACTTGCAAGAATTGTTGCGCGTGTCTTCCGGCGGCGTGATCTTTACGACGATTCAGAAGTTTTTGCCGGAAAGCAAAGGCGAGAAATACGGCGCTCTCTCAGATCGCCGAAATATCATTGTGATCGCGGACGAGGCGCACAGAAGCCAGTACGGATTCATCGAAGGATTCGCGCGCCACATGCGCGACGCTTTGCCGAACGCGTCTTTCGTTGGGTTCACGGCGACGCCGCTCGAAGTGGGCGACAAGAGCACGCCCGCGGTCTTCGGCAACTATATCGACGTTTACGACATTCAGCGCGCAGTCGAGGACGGCGCGACGGTCCGCATTTATTACGAGGGGCGGCTCGCAAAACTGGAACTGAAACCCGAAGAGCGGCCCAAGATTGACCCGGAATTCGAGGAAGTAACAGAGGATGAAGAGGATCAAACAAAGAAGAAGTTGAAATCGAAATGGGCGCGCATGGAAGCGATGGTCGGCACGCCCAAGCGAATCGGCCTAATCGCGAAAGACATGGTCGAGCATTTCGAACGACGGCTGGAAGCGATGTCGGGCAAGGCAATGATCGTCTGCATGAGCCGCCGTATTTGCGTTGACCTATACAACGAGATCGTCAAGCTGCGTCCCGAGTGGCACGACGAAAGCGACGAAAAGGGCGCTCTAAAAGTCGTAATGACAGGTTCAGCGTCCGACGTGCTGGAATGGCAGCCGCACATTCGAAATAAACAGGGGCGCGAGAACCTTGGCACGCGTTTCAAGAAGCCCGAAGACCCACTAAAGATAGTGATCGTCCGCGATATGTGGCTGACAGGGTTTGATGTGCCTTGCATGCACACGATGTATGTGGATAAGCCGATGCAAAGGCATGGCCTCATGCAAGCCATCGCGCGCGTTAATCGTGTCTTCAAAGACAAACCGGGCGGCCTGGTCGTCGATTACTTGGGATTGGCAGATCAATTGAAGAAGGCATTAGCGGACTACACGGAGAGTGGAGGCAAAGGAAAGCCGGTATTCGATCAAGAAGAAGCGGTCGAAAAGATGCTGGAGTATTACGAGGTATGCGAGGGCATGTTCCACGGATTCGACTATTCGCACTTCAAGACCGGCACGGCATTGCAGCGCAATGCAGTCATTCCAACAGCCGCCGAACACGTCCTGGAGCAAGACGAAGGCAAAGATCGCTTTATGAAGTCCGTGGGCCAGCTTTCAAAGGCTTTTGCGTTGTCTGTGCCGAACGATAGAGCGATTGCAATTCGCGACGATGTGGGATTTTTCCAGGCCGTGCGCGCCGTCCTCATAAAAACGACCGTAAGCGCCGGTAGGCCAGAAGAAGAGCTAGACGCCGCCGTGCGCCAGATTGTTTCGCGCGCGGTCGCGTCAGACCAAGTAATTGATATTTTTACAGCCGCCGGATTGAAAAAGCCGGATATATCGATCTTGTCAGACGAATTCCTGGCCGAAGTAAAGGAACTGCCTCAGCAAAACCTAGCCTTCGAAGTCCTCAAGAAGCTCTTGAATGACGAAATCAAAGTGCGGGCGAAACGAAATCTTGTCCAAGCTCGGCTCTTTTCTCAAATGCTCGAAGAGGCGATTCGGAAGTATCAAAATCGCTCTATCGAAACGGCACGCGTCATTCAGGAATTGATCGAACTCGCGAAAGATATGCGAGAAGCAAATGCGCGCGGCGAAAAGCTCGGCTTCACCGACGAGGAGTTAGCGTTTTACGACGCGCTGGAAGTCAACGATAGCGCCGTAAAGGTTCTGGGCGACGACGCTCTAAGGACGATTGCGCGCGAATTGGTCGATACCGTGCGCAAGAACACCTCGATTGATTGGACCGTTAAGGAAAGCGTCCGCGCCAAGCTCCGCACGATGGTTAAGCGCATTCTACGCAAGTACGGCTATCCGCCAGACAAACAAGAGAAGGCAACGCAAACGGTTCTAGAACAGGCGGAATTGCTGTGCAAGGATTGGGCGGCTTGAAAAGTCGACTGGCTTCAACGATCTGCCTTGGTGCTCCGTATTGCAAACGAAGTATTCCTCTTGAGGCGTAAACGCGATGCGTAAGAACTTGAAGATAGCCCTGAACGGAATCACATTACAGTTTGCGGCGGAAGCAATTCAAGACTGGAGCGAGACCTCTGCAAGCCGAGCGCTTTGTAACCTTACATACAGGAGGTCACTTGAGGACTTGGCGTGTGCGGTGGTGCTCGGCGAAGAGCTTTGTATCACTTCAATGTTCCCCAAGAGACATCGCGACGAAGTCCCACCCGGCGAAATACTCGCCCGCGACCTTGAAAAATCGCTCCCCGTAATAGAGTTGGGAAAGGCGAGTTCACAATCGAAAGACGATAAGTATTGGCATGATGTTAGTGCTAGAAAGAAAATCCGTTCGTATTTGGACTATCTTGAATCGACCGAACGCTTGTCCACCAACAGCCCGTTTTGGAGGGATTGGATCGTTCGTGAAATTGATCTTTATTTTGGGAATCATGGCTCTCTCTCGGAAAGGAAATTACCCCCTGAGTCACGCATCTTTTCAGAGTCCCACTTTATTAAGGATCGAGAGTTGATTAATTGTATCTCCGCAGGATTCGTCCGTCGATTGCTACCTATCGCGAAGAGCAGGCCAATGGCCCAAAATGCTTGCGAACCAGCTCTGAGTGAATTCATTCGTCAGACGGCTCTGACTCACGTTGTGAACTATCTTTCTTGGGCGGAAGCAGTAGTCAAGCAAACAGGCGATGAAACATTTCAGTTGCCACACGTAACGAGGCAAACCTTAATTAAGGAACGCGCGACAAAACAAGACTATCGAGGAATGACTGTGACGTTTCTAATGCCGCGAATTCTCAACCACGCGATCAAAAGCGCAGAAGATCGGTCGCAACTCCTAGACGTACTGCTGGGCATGCGAGATCAACGACGCTATAAGTCTCTTCGCGAACAACTCAACAAAGCATTCCTTGAGCCGCCCGTAGTGAAAATAGGCAAAAAGGATAAAAACAATTTCGCGGCACTCGAACCCTCTAAAGCTGCAAAGAAGCTCTATGCAGACATTATCAGGTTGTCAAGCAACTCGAACATAGTTGAACCCGAAGAGAATTATGCTGTCTTCGATTTCGAACCAACTCCCACCGGACTTGGGATAAAAGTTGGCGGCAACTTACCATTATTGGCTGCTAAGATTTACGGAGCGATCCTACCGGCCAAATCCCTAGTTAGGGACCTCTCCAAAATCTACAGCAAGCGAGAGTATCTACTGAAACTTGGCGATCTTTTTCCGGAGTTTCAGATCGGAAAGAGCTGAAGATTCAAGGGCTGTAGTGCTCCCCTCTAAAATGCGACACCTCAGTAATATCAGGACCGCCCTAACAGAAGGCGACATGGGTAGGAAACCGCGTCTAGATCGATCCCTGGAAGAGAAATGGCAGATGGTGCAGGAAGGTATCAAGACTGGGAACGTCTCGGAGACGTGTCCGTGTCACGGAGTTGCACCGAATGTGTTCTATCGCTGGAAGGATGAAGCGCTGCCCCGCCAGCGACTCTTAAACGAATGCGTTTTGATAGTATTTCGCGTCTCGTTTACTAGTTCCGTTCGCCGCTGATGATAAAGGAAGCGCAAGACGCGCTCGATGAACCTCGGAATGAACTTCGTTAGGGCGAACGGTGGACTCCAGGATTACTGGAATGTCTTCTGGAATCATCGAAGCAATTCTCGCGTATGCATCGATAGACGCACCTGACAGCGGATCGTGAGTGCTGCGACTGTTTACTTCACTAACATGAAGTTGCCCGAGCCTCCCTGCAAATTGTTGAAGAATAAGACAAGATTCATTCATTGTGGGATCAACTTGACGGCAATGCCCAAGATCAAAGCACAACTTGGCTTCAGGGAGTTTCTTAAAGACTTCTGCCAATTCTCCGGCGGTCCTTCCAATCAGATTCCGTTTGTCCATATTCTCGACCAACAGAAGGCCTTTAAAACTTTTCCACGCTGAGAAGTCTCGAATTGCATCTGGATGAATTACAATGGGCCACTTTCGTTCAGCTACTTTCTGCAAAAGCTTGACCAAGTCGTTTTCTCGTGCCGGATCATACTTACTCGGAGCGTGGACGGAAACGTAGGTAAATTCCTTCATGTTTAGACCGGCGACCGTAGCGACAAGGGGAAATAGTTCGTTCTCGCGGAGCGCGGACAACTCGACAGCTTTGAGGTGATTTTCATTTATGATCTTGAGACCAAGCTGGAAATCGCTATAAGCAAGAGCGCCGGTCGAAAACCCCACTAATCTCATCAGAAAACCCCATAAAAGATAGTCAACTCACGAAGTTTCTCGTGATCGTTGAAAAATAAATCCGTTAATCCAGCTTGAAACTCTCGACTAAATTTTCGCACTTCGGCGAATATGGCGCTTGAGGGCACATCGTCAGGGTGAAGCGCCTTCAGGTGCTTCCTGTTTTTTGGAACATCAAGCATCGCGAGAAACGCATTGTAGGCTGAAAACAGTTTGTCGGCTGTTTTCTTTCTAATCTTTAGCTCCAGCAGAACAGTCGCCAGAATCTCCAAAGGAGTGAGCTTGATGAAAGATCGGAGATGTTCTTCCATCGCTACGGTTGAATTATGCTTTATAAGCTCCGTACGCGCTTCTGAGCTGCATAAGAGTTCACAGCTGAAGCAACTCAGCATTCCGGTAGCAAATATAAGCTTTCGAGACATTCGCAACTTCGCGTTTCTTAATCCCCAACCGTGCCCAGCTTGGTCGCGTTGCTTATCAACGAAGTCCACAGTTATCGTTCGCCAGTATCGCACGATGTCGTTCAAAAGGAATCGAGGCACTTTGTATGGAACTGTGCCGAATCGCAAGCCACGATCATCTTTCAAGTAACGGCTGATGAGCAGCCTTAGGACGCGTTCCTGTGCGTCTGGCTTACCAATCGCGGTCGACTCCTGTAACAAAAGTACGCGGCGAGTCGTGTTCTCGTTGGTATCGTCTCGACCTCCTATCTTCTGAACAAGATCGTGGCTGAAGGTCATGTTCCCAAAAATTCCAGAAGCACCGGGTTCCTGAAACTTGCCCTTGGCAAGTTGGTTTCCTATTTCCTGCGCCACTTGCAGATGCTGAGGATCAGCCTGCCCATCCACCAACAACGTCCAATCGACATCGCTTTTCGAAGTCCACTCTTTGCGTGCCAATGACCCGAACACCACAATGCTCGTATCGGCTGTCGACAGCCCCGCAAGTAACTCGTTTAGTCTTTTCGTTATCGTATTCGTGGCCACCGCTGTTCTTCCAATGGCGGTCCACTTTTGACGAGTTCTGCGCTCAAGCACTGCAACCGGATCGACTATTTCGGTCGGTGTCATGGTGAATGCATCTTCGCATTTTATTGCCCTCGGTTATGGAATTAACTGATGTGAGCCAGAAATCCATCCGAAGGCGAATACAAAGCGAATATGATTATGGCAATTCTATGAGGCTTTTGCAACAGCGCGTTGGAAGCGCGAGCGGCACTCCGATGGGCCGTTACACTTTGCACCTTGAATCCTCTTCGGAGCCAACACTGTCACCAAATTGTCACTAAAACCCATCAAAAACAGGCTAAAACGACGCAAGTAGCAACAAACTAAACGTGCCGCTATCTGACGGCTGGCAAAGGGTTTAGGTAGATTTTTCAATCAGATAGCGAATGCACGTTTTCATTTTTCAAGACCGCCGGTTTCAACCGCTCACCCACCCCTCCGTTTTTCAACTTCTTGAAACATTGTAACTTGCAGTTTGGTTTAGCGACAGTGGCGCCTAGAATTGGCGATCGAGAACCGCCTCTCCGGGCCGCTTCGCGACGACTCGTCATCAGAACCGACGGATTCCTCGACTTCGGCTTGTTCACTCTCGATATTTTGAGCACATATTAAATCGCAATCCTGGTGATTGAGTGTCACGCAATTCCTTTACAAGGTCCGTATCGCGCCGATCCCCGATAAACATCAAGAAAATGTGTGACGATGGCTATGCCACCGGCACCGCCAACATCCGACAGGCGAGTGCGAAGCCGTCTTAGAGATCTACAAACGGCTAGAGCGATCGACGAGTTCTGAAATATGCGTTCATTTTGTATATGCGGTGGCCGGGCTTCAGAGGCATGCAGGGTTGCGGTATTTATCGAAGTCTCAGGCGTGCACCTACAGCGCGGCCGGGAGCAATAGGGCGAGCGGCAGACTTTGAAACGCGTCCCCCAGTGCGATCTGGGGATCAGCGATCGACATTACGGGAGACTTTTTGCCGGCTAGCACGTTGATCCACCGTTTGGGCGTCGCTTCCGGCAGCACGATTGCCGTGTCTTGCCAGAATTTGCGGCGCTCTCCCCTCACCGGTGCACATAACGACGCCACGCAGCGCGGCACTATCGCAATCGCCCAGTCACCATCATGAATGCGGGCGAAGGCTACGACCCGTGTGCGATGCTCGCCGATAACTTCGAGAGGATGATATTGCCCTTCGAGAAATAGGCTGGCCTTTTCGCGGCGCGCTGCAAGCGCTCGCCCGAGCACGAGCAACTTCACGCGCGAATCGGTCCAATGCTCGAGCAGGTCTTGAGCTAAACAAGCGCAATCGGATTTCTGCACGCCGCGAAACGTATCCCACATCGCCACACGGCTCGCAAAATCGACTGTGTCTCGATTGTCAGGATCCACGAGCCGAAAGTCCCACAACTCCGAGCCCTGGTACACATCCGGAACGCCCGGGCATGCGATCTTTAACAAGAGCTGACCGAGCCCGTTCAACATTCCGTAGAGGGCTGTCTGCTGTTGGAATTGATCGAAGGCGGCGATAAATTCTCCGTTGGCCTGCCAGTCAAGTACGCGCGCGACGAAATCGTGCAGTGCGGCCTCGTGTGGTTCGTTGGGCTGTGACCAGCGCGTGTGAACTTTCGCTTCGCGTACAGCTTTCAGAAGATAGTCCTGAACGCGCCGGATGAACGTAGGCCACTGTCCTTCGCACAACGGCCAGGTGGCGATCAGCGTCTGGTAGAAGAGATACTCTTCATTTCGATCCGGCGCCATTGAGCCATCCACCTGGCTCGCATGACGCGCATTCATCCGCGACCACTGCTGCACTGCGCTTTCCCATTCGCGCGGAATCTCAGAGAGAACCGCGATGCGGGCGCGTGCGTCTTCCGAGCGCTTCGTGTCATGAGTCGTCGTCGCGTTCATGCTGAACGGCCATTTTTCCTTGCGCTGGGCCACGTATTCGTGAAAAGCAGGAACGCTTGCATCGAAAGCGCGAGGATCGCCGCCAACTTCATTCAGCGAGGCCAGCGGAAAGTAGACGTACAGCGCCGTGTCCTCAAAGCCCTTGGCCATGATGGAGCCCGTAAACTGTTGCCAGCGTCCGACGAATGAGAATCGGCTCTCGCGTTGATCGGCGCGAATATGCGGCGGCGCTTTCAGAAGCAAAACATCAAATAGAAAATCGAAACATTCCGTCGGCAATGTGGGCCGGCGTTCGCGAGCGTTGCGAATCGCGACGTTCAAAACCTCTTGCGTCGCTTCAGACTCCTCGAGATTCTGGACATACGTACGGTAAACGGGAAGGCACGCGGTCGTTTCGATGAGCGCTTCGGTCAATTCCGCAGCGCGGAGTTCGCGCGCATAGCGGTCGTCGGATGCAAGCTCGGTCAATTCGCGCCCCAAAGTGCGCATTTCGACTCCGAGCAACGTTCGCATAACGAGCTTTTTCTTCTGATAGAGCAGGTCGTCGAAGTCGCTGCTCCCGTTGGTCCAGCGCTTGTAGAAATCCCGGATCGCGCTGCCTTGTGCGTCGTCGACGAGCAGCCGGTTCGCATAATTCAGGTAGTCATAACCGGTGGTCCCTTCCACCGGCCAGTCTTCGGGAAGCGCTTCACCTCTGGCTAAAATCTTTTCAACGGCAAGATAGGCGGGATCGCCTGGTCCATTCGTCGCAAGGCGTTCGCGAAGACGGCTCAGATATCCGCGCGGGTCGCGCAATCCGTCGATGTGGTCGATCCGGAAACCGCACACGCCAGGCCTCGCGCCGGCTCGAATGATCGCTTCGTGCGTCGCATCAAATACGGCGGGATCTTCAACGCGAACTCCGACCAGATCGGTGATTGAAAAAAATCGACGATAGTTGATCGTGTCGCTCGCCGTCTGCCAGAAAGCAAGACGATAGTGTTGGACGCCGAGAATCCGGTCGATGCCGCGAAAGCTCTGAGGATCCCCGGCGGTGCCTTGAATTGCGTCGAGAGTGTGCTGAAGGAATGCGGCGATCTCGGACGACGAGGCAACAAGCTGGCGCAATCGCTCGCGAAGATGCTCCGCTTTCGTGCGCCGTTCGGTAGCGGCCTGTGCACTGATGCCTCTGTCCGACGCAATCGATTCGCTTGCGGCGACGATGCCTCGCCACTCCTGTTCGGCGGGCGAGCCGACTTCGACCGCTTCGCGAATATCTCGTTCGCTGAAACGGAGAATATCGACATAAGAATCCGGCGCGATGGGAAACGTCTGTTCCTGATAACCCAGAACAAACGTTCCGTCTTCATAGAAAATTCGTAATTCTCCGCTGTCGAGAACTTCGCCGAAGGGCTTCGCGAGAAAGGGAAGCAGCAGTTTATTTTCGAGGCTTCGGGACGGAGTGCGCCAGTTTATGTCGAAGTAGGGGGCAAAGGACGAGTCGGGGCCGTACTCGAGCACGTCCATCCACCAGCGATTTTCGTTGCTCGCGGCTACATGGTTGGGGACGATATCGAGCAGCAGACCCATGCCGCGCTCTTCGATGGCCGCTTGCAACTCGGCAAAAGCTTCTTCGCCTCCCAGGTCCGGGTCGATCTTGGTGGGATCGGTCACATCGTAGCCGTGTCCACTGCCGTGGCGGCTGGTAAAGACGGGCGAGGCATAAACATGCGAAACGCCGAGATCGCGCAGGTAATCAAGGATACCGATCGCATCGCGAAAGCGGAAGTTCATGTTGAACTGAAGGCGATACGTCGCGAGCGGGATGTTCTTATTCATCTTCAGTTTCCATGAATGTGAAGCCGTTCCCGCACCGCAACCGCCTCGCTATACCACTCCTGAAGGACCGGGTCGTCACTGCGCTCTGCACCATTGCCGTTCCCATTGCCATTGCGCGATAGCGGGGCGAAACAGAGATTTTGCACCTCCCAGAGGACCGCGGGGCGTGGTAGTCCGGCGGAAATATCAAGCATGGAGTGAAGCCGCTTCAGTTCGCTCAGATCTTCGGGCTTTGCGGCGAGAACTGCGGCTTGCTGCTCCAGGCGTCTCCGCATGGTGTATTCGATCGTCGTGTCGTCGAGCCCTACATGGTTCGCCACAGCTTCGCGCACGACGCTCTGTACGACCGCTCCATCGATTTCCGGGCGCTCCAAAGCTCGTTGCAATTGACTGTTGAGCGCGATGCTCGCTGCCGAATTTAGGGCGGCCGGTACGGGTACGCCCAACCCGCTCAGGAAGCGCATCAGCGCTGCCTGATTTTCGTAGACGCCTCGGAAAGAGGCGCTCACGGAGTTCAAGGTATCTTTGAGGATCAGATCGACGATGCGGCGCTGTTCATCGCGGAATAGCGAGCTAAGCGAGAACCTGCTCTTGTTGAACTGCTCGTCCAGAATGTGCATGACTTCCGCCATATCGGCACGTCCGAACGCGGCCATAAGCTTTTCACGCAATTCGCGGAAGGCGCTTTCATCCTGTGACTCGCGGACTCCGCCTGTGATGTTATGGTCCCCAAGATGCAGAACTCCGAAACTTAGATTCGCCTCTTCCCTGGTGATGTCCGACCTCAGGTGCAACCGCCCTACCGCGAGTCTTACACGCCCTTCCGTTTCGATGTCATATTCGAGGCGGCCGACTCCGTAGCAGTAAATCTTCGTCTTGTCCCCGTAGGTTTCGAACAATGAACTGACCGCATAGTGGCCCGCGACTTTGTCCATGGTGACCACGGCGGGAACGACCCACTTCTTGTAGATTCTTTCGCCATCGCCATGCTCGGCAATATTGCTCTTTGCATTTCTCAGCCGTTCGCAGAATTGCTCTTCCAGTTCGTTCGCCTGCATCACTTCGCGCGCCAGTTGAATCGCACGGCCAGCATAATGAATTACCTGCACCGTCTCGAGTCCCGAAAGTTCGTCGAAAAACCAGCCACAACTCGTGAACATCAGCATCGCGTTGCGCTGCATTTCCAGCAGCTTCATGGCGCGCACTTTTTCCGCTTGGTCCAATTCGTGCGAAGCGTGCTCCGCAAAGAAGCGATTTAGGCTTTCATCGGAACGGTCGAGAACCACGTCAATGTAGCTGTTCCGCGCTGCCCAAGGATCTTTCAGCAATCCCTTGGCCTCCTCCTCGAACCTCTGCGCCAACGCGTCGCGCAGCCAGTCCAGGGCCTCGCGCAGAGGAGCTCGCCAACTTTGGTTCCAATCTCCGTAGCCGCCGGAATTGCAGCCGCAGTTCGATTTCCATCGCTCCACCCCGTGCACGCAACTCCACGAGCTGTTTTCTACGATCTCGACCTGATGGTCCGGAGGATACATCTCGAGGAATTGACCATAGTTGATCAGCTTCGCTTGATCGCCAGTTTCGATACTGTGCAGCGCAAAGCTCAGCGCCATCTCTCCATAGTGATGATGATGGCCGTAGCTTTCGCCATCGGTCGCGATGTGCGAGAGCTGTGGCCACGTGCGGTCGTCGCAAAGGCCGCTCATCAGGCGATCCGCGAATCGCTGACCATCGTCGAGCAGACCTTCAAACGCCACGCCTTGCGAAATCGGGCCGTCGTAGAAGAAAACCGTGATCGTTTTTTTCGAAGGAAGCTTCACTTGATAGGCACGGCTTGGATCGATGCGGTCGCCAGAAACGTCCTTCCAGCTTCGGCCGCCCACCCGGCGAACTCGCTTCGCCTGGCGTGGGGCGAGAATCGTGAAGCGGATCCCCTGCGCCGCCAATGCTTCAAGCGATGCGAGATCAACCGCCGTCTCCGGCAACCACATACCCTCGGGCTGCCTGCCGAAACGGCGGGTGAAATCGCGAATTCCCCAAATAACCTGGGTCATTTTGTCGCGCGGATGCGCGAGCGGCAAGATCATGTGATTGTATGCTTGCGCGATGGCTGACCCGTGGCCGCCGAAACGTTCCTGGCTCATTTTGTCCGCCTGAACGATCGACGCAAGGACGCCGGGCGCTTTTTGTTCCAACCAAAGCAAGAGCGTGGGGCCAAAATTGAAACTGATCCGCGCGTAGTTGTTCACCAGCTCCGTGATCCGCTGCTGATCGTCGAGCAAACGCGCCAGTGCATTCGGCGCATAGCACTCGGCCGTAACGCGCTCATTCCAGTCGTGGTAGGGATAGGCGGAGTCCTGAAGTTCGATCGCTTCCAGCGACGGATTTTCCCGCGGAGGCTGATAAAAATGGCCATGCACGCAAACGTATTTCACAGAGCGCCTCCTGATCGCATCGATTCGAAAACGACAAAAGAGCGAGGGCCGAATAGGAAGCTGCCGTCTTTTGGCTCCGGTGGTTGCGGTTGAATACCTGCAAACGGCAACCTGGAGGAATTCAGCATGGGACGAAAGCTCCGGGCATCAAATGGTACCGACACGTGAGCCGGCTGTTTGCCGAAATGGAAGATGATCGCGAGAGGCGATGGGCCGTCGTCATATGCGAGTGTCAGAATCTCCGCCGCTCGATCTAAGCTGACATTCGGCTTCTTACCGCCCAATGAGAATTTCTTGCGAATCTCTATAAGCGATTTGTAGAGCAACCAGAGGGTACGATGAGGCTCCGCCTCGCGGACCGTTGGATCCAGTGTCGATCTCTTGAACGTCTCCGCGTCGTGAGGATCCGGCACGTCGTCGCGCCATCCGAAAGCGGCAAATTCCTGGCGCCGCCCGTTTCGGACGGCTTGGATCAGCCACTCGTCCGTATGGCTGGTGAAGTATTGGAACGGGCGCGTCTCGCCGTATTCCTCGCCCATCAAAAGCAGCGGCACGAAGGGCGAAAGCAACGTCACGCCGGCCGCAAGTTTCAGGCTTTCGTAATCGACCAGTTGCGACAGTCGTTCGCCTTGGGCGCGGTTGCCCACATGGTCGTGGTTCTGGCTACAGACTACAAACCGGTCGGACCGAACGCCCGCGGGAGAATTGCCATGGCGACGCCGGCGAAAACGGGAGTATTGTCCGGAGTATCGCCAGCCATCGCTCAGAACCGCCCGCAAATCCTCGAGCGAACCGAAATCCGCGTAGTAGCCCTCGGATTCGCCTGTCAACAACGTGTGCAGGGAATGGTGGAAGTCGTCGCTCCATTGCGCGTCAAGACCGTAACCGCCGCGCGCGCGAGAATCCAGCAGCCGCGCATCGTTCAGATCGCTCTCGGCAATGATGTGCAACTCGCGTCCGGTCCGCTCCGCCAACTCGCCCACGCGCTCCCTGAGTTCGGCAAGGAAATGACGCGCGCCGAAATCGAAAATGCCGTGCACGGCATCGAGACGCAATCCATCGACGTGCAACTCTTCCAGCCAATAAAGCGCGTTCTGGATGAAAAACTCGCGCACCGGCGCGCTATCGGCCCCGTCATAGTTGATCGCCTGGCCCCATGGCGTCCGGTAGCGGTCCGTAAAAAACGGGCCGAAGGCCCCCAGATAATTCCCCTCGGGGCCAAGGTGGTTGTAGACGACATCAAGAATCACGGACATGCCGCACGCATGCGCGGCGTCGACAAACTGGTGGAAGCCCGCTGGACCGCCGTAGGAACTTTGAGCCGCGAACGGATATACGCCGTCGTATCCCCAGTTGCGCGAACCCGGAAACTGTGCGACAGGCATTAATTCCAGAGCGGTGACGCCCAATTCTGCGAGCCCATGCAGGCGGGAAATCGCCGAGGCAAAGGTTCCTTCCGGCGTAAAGGCACCCATATGAAGCTCGTAAATTACGCTCTCGGCCAGAGAACGTGCCCGAAACGCGGAATCATTCCATTCGAATGCGCCGGTACTCACAACCACGGATGCGCCGTGAACGCCCCCAGGCTGAAAGCGCGACGCCGGATCGGGTAGTTCATGCCCGTCTGGCAGCAGGAAGAGATATTGCGCACCCGCGGCAGCTTCGGCTTCCGCTATATGGAAACCGCACGCCGAGCGCGACATCGGAATCACTTCTCGATCCTTGCCGTGCAGCACCAACGACAAGCTCGAAAGATCCGGTGCCCATGCGACAAAGCGGCACCGAGTATCCGAAAGCGGCTTAGCTCCAAATTGTTCCATTTTGTTTTTCGAGGAGCGCTGCGTATCGGTTGCGGGCAGATACCCCACGCCTTCAACGCTTAAGCGCTCAGGTTTTGTGACGCCCACGTATCGATTCCAGGACTCACGTTGTCCCGACACTCAGATTTAATTATCGGAAGACCGAAACTGAACCCGCAATACGTGGAAACGTGTACGATTGCCCGCAATGTCCGCAAGCTCGCGGAAACTCACGCCCCGAAAAATGTACCGGGACACCAAAAGTCTGAATCAGACCTGGATTCATTACTCTATTTACCGTATCGCCCGAGAGTATTCGTTTGTCTAGCATAAGAATCCAGCCCACCCTCAGTGGCTCGCGAACGATGTCGAGCCAATTGCGCACGACCGGACGAGATTTGCCTGATGGCACTCATGGGAGGAAGAACGATGGCGAGATATGGGAAAGCTGCTGCAAAGAACGTGGAGAGCGCGGTCCGTCGCGAAAAGCGCGGAACGCTGAAGTCCGGCAAAGGAGGAAAAGGTGGCCGCGTAACTAGCAGGAAGCAAGCGATCGCGATCGGTCTTTCCGAGGCACGGAAAAAGGGCGCGAAGGTTCCCCGCAAAAAGACAAAGAGCTGATCGCGCCCGGTTGCTCGCCTCGATTCCTACTGATGCATCGGGTGCGCTGCGTCCAGATCGAGATTCAAATCGAGAACGTTCACGCGCGGCTCGCCCAAAAAGCCCAGCTGGCGTCCTTCGGTATGCTTCGCCACAAGCGCCTGCACGTCCTGCTCGCTCATCCCGCGCTCTTTCGCAACCCGAGGAATCTGAAACGCCGCACCAGCGGGCGAGATGTCCGGATCGAGCCCGGATCCCGATGTCGTCACAAGATCGACGGGAATCGGCGTGTTGGGGTTCGTCGCTTGAAGCTGCGCGATGCTCGCGTTCACTCGATCGACCAGCGCCTTGTTCGTTGGACCAAGATTCGATCCGCCCGATGCAGTCGGATCGTAGCCGGCCGCGCCGGCCGCCGAGGGACGTGAAAAGAAATATCCCGGCGCCGTGAACGGCTGACCCAGCAAGTGCGAGCCGACAAGTTTTCCGTTTTGTACGATGAGCGAACCGTTCGCCTGCTTCGGAAAAAGAACTTGCGCGAGCCCTGTAACCACCAACGGATAGACAATTCCGAGCAGAATCGTCGTCACAATCGTATAAAGAATCGAGATCAACAAATTCTTCTTCATGGCTAGTTCTCCCTGTTTCCCGCACGGGACGCTGCGCGCGCCACGGCAACTCCATGCGCGCCTGCGCCGGTCCACCACCGCCGAACCGCAATCACCGACCAGATCGCCTCGACAATTCCAAACGGCCAGGCTCCTTGCAGAAATCCATACGCCGAAGCCAGTACGCACGACAAAGCAAATACCAGCACGAACGCGGAGTGGCGTGCCTCCAGCGCGTAAGACGTCACCATCACCGATACCGCGAACAGTCCGAACAAATTAAGGCCGGTCATGCGCTCTTCCGCCTTTGCACTGTGCTTTGTCACGTAATTCGTCATGCTCATCATCGCGCTCATCCTCATGCCAGTCCGATATGCGTGATGATCAGGTCAATTATTTTGATCCCGATGAAGGGAGCGACGATCCCGCCCAAGCCGTAGATCAGGATGTTGCGGCGGAGCAGCGCTTCCGCACCGAGAGGACGATACTTCACGCCACGCAGGGCCAGAGGCACCAGCGCGATGATAATCAGAGCATTGAAGATCACGGCCGAAAGAATCGCGGACTGCGGAGTCTTCAGCGCCATAATATTCAGCACGTTGAGCACCGGAAAGGCACCTGCGAACATTGCTGGGATGATCGCGAAATATTTCGCCACGTCGTTGGCCACCGAAAAGGTAGTCAACGCGCCGCGCGTGATCAGCAACTGCTTCCCGATCTCCACCACCTCGATCAATTTCGTCGGGTTGGAATCGAGATCCACCATGTTGCCGGCTTCCTTGGCAGCCTGCGTTCCAGCGTTCATTGCCAAGCCAACATCGGCCTGCGCGAGTGCTGGAGCGTCGTTCGTGCCATCGCCGGTCATCGCCACCAGTTTGCCCTTTGCCTGCTCCTGCCTGATCAATGCCAGCTTGTCTTCCGGCTTGGCCTGCGCCAGAAAATCGTCCAGGCCGGCTTCGCGCGCGATAGCCGCCGCAGTCAGCGGGTTATCGCCAGTAATCATCACCGTGCGGATTCCCATGGCACGCAGTTGATCGAAGCGTTCGCGCATCCCTCCCTTGATAATGTCCTTCAGATGGATCGTGCCGAGAATGTGCCGATCTTCCGCCACCAACAAAGGTGTTCCGCCGGAACTAGCAATCGTCTTCACCGCTTCTTCCACTTCGGAAGGAACCCGGAAGCCGTTCACCGAGCAGTAGTTAACAATCGCTTCGAACGCACCCTTGCGGATTTCGCGTCCGTCCATGTCGACGCCGGACATCCGCGTGACGGCCGAAAACGGAATGAACGTAGCGGCGTAAGACGACAACTCCCGCCCGCGCAATCCGTACTTTTCTTTCGCTAGCACAACAATCGAACGGCCTTCTGGCGTTTCGTCCGAAAACGAAGCAAGTTGCGCTGCATCCGCCAGGTCCGTGTCCTTCACGCCGGGCGCCGGAATAAACTCCGTCGCGCGGCGATTTCCCAGCGTGATCGTCCCCGTCTTATCGAGCAGAAGCGTATCGACGTCTCCTGCCGCTTCCACCGCGCGGCCGGACATTGCCAGCACGTTGCGCTGCACCACGCGGTCCATGCCGGCGATTCCGATGGCCGAAAGCAGACCGCCGATCGTCGTAGGGATCAGGCAAACCAGCAGCGAGATCAGCACGAATATCGATTGCGGCGAGCCGGAATAGATCGCCATCGGCTGCAGCGTCACCACCGCGAGCAAAAAGATGATCGTCAGCCCGGCGAGCAAAATATTCAGCGCGATTTCATTCGGCGTCTTTTGCCGCTCGGCGCCTTCCACCAGCTTGATCATCCGGTCGAGGAACGTCTCGCCCGGATTCGACATGATCTTCACAGTGATTTCGTCCGAGAGAACGCGTGTCCCGCCCGTTACTGCCGAGCGGTCGCCGCCCGACTCGCGAATCACAGGCGCGGATTCTCCGGTGATCGCTGATTCGTCCACCGACGCGACGCCCTCGACAACCTCGCCGTCACCCGGAATGAACTCGCCGGCCGTAACCTTCACAAGATCGCCCGCACGCAGTTTCGAGCCGGGGATTTCTTCTTCCGTGCCGTCGGTGCGCATGCGGCGCGCCATAGTCTCTGCGCGTGCCTTGCGCAGCGTATCCGCCTGCGCCTTCCCTCTGCCTTCGGCCATGGCCTCGGCAAAATTCGCGAAGAGAACCGTAAACCAGAGCCAAAGAGTGATCTGCAGCTCAAAACCAAAACCGGCTTGATGGAGCAGGTGGTCGCGGATCAGGTCATAGCTCGTCACCACCGATCCAATCTCCACCACGAACATCACCGGATTCTTCATCAGCGTGCGGGGGTTCAGCTTCAGAAACGAATCCCGCACGGCTCCGCCAACAATTCCCCAGGTCCAAAGTGATTTTCTTGTCGTTTGTGCGCTCATGGCAGTCCTTAGAAAACCTTCCCGGCGTACATTTGCAGGTGCTCCAGAATCGGGCCCAGGCTGAGTGCCGGGAAAAATGTAAGTGCGCTCACAATCAAAATGACGGATACGAGCAGGAAGCTAAAAAGAGGCGTCGTCACCGGGAAGGTGCCCGCCGAAACCGGCACAATCTTCTTGCGCGCCAGGTTTCCAGCGATCGCCAACACGGGGATCACCATGAAGAAGCGGCCGAGCAGCATGTCAAACGCGCCGCTGATGTTGTACCAGGGCGTATTTCCGTTCAGACCGGCGAACGCCGATCCGTTATTGCCCGCCATGGACGTATATGCGTACAGCACTTCCGTCAGGCCGTGCGGACCTTGGTTCGCAATCGACGAAGTGCCGTAAGGCTTCACGATCGAAACCCCCGTGAGTACCAGCACGATGAGACAAAAGATCAAAACGACCAGCATGGCCATCTTCACGTCGTAGGCTTCGATTTTCTTGCCCAGGTACTCAGGCGTTCGTCCGACCATCAATCCGGCGATGAAGACGGAGATGATAATGAAAACGATCATCCCGTAGAGGCCAGCGCCTACACCGCCGAAGATCACCTCGCCGATCATAATGTTGATCAGCGGAACCATGCCACCCAGCGGCGTGAAGGAGTCATGCATTCCGTTCACCGCGCCGCAGCTTGCATCGGTTGTGGTTGTGGCAAAAAGCGCCGTGGACGCGATTCCAAATCGAACTTCCTTCCCTTCCATATTGCCGCCAGCCTGGGTCGCGCTCGCCTTCTGGTCGACGTGCAAAAGCGGATTGCCGCGTGCCTCCATCGCGTAAATCGTAAGGACGCCCGCAAAGCATAGAATCCCCATCGCAGCCCACACGGCCCAGCCGTGCCGCGGCGAACCGGTCATCCGGCCCAGCGTGTACGTCAACCCGGCCCCCAGGCAAAGCATCATCACGATCTGCATGAAGTCCGTCAGCGGCGTTGGATTTTCAAAGGGATGCGCGCTGTTCGCGTTGAACGAGCCGCCGCCGTTTGTGCCAAGAATCTTCACCGCTTCCTGCGAGGCAAACGGCCCCTGCGCGATCACCTGATCCGTCACAGTCTGGGTCGTCGTCTTGCCGTTCGCGTCCGTCACCTGAATCGTCTGCGGGTTCAGGAGCTTTGCCGTGTCATACGGCCGAAGGTTCTGGATCATGCCCTGTGAAACAAAAATCAGCGCGATGATCGTGCACGCCGGCAGCAACACCCACAGCATGCAGCGCGTGAAGTCCACCCAAAAGTTGCCGATTGTCTTGGATTCTTTCCGAGCGATTCCGCGAATGATCGCGATCGCTAGAGCGATTCCGACACCGGCGGACGCGAAATTGTGATAAGCTAGGCCCGCCATCTGCGTGAAGTAGCTCATCGTCGATTCGCCACCAAAGTTCTGCCAATTCGTATTGGTGGTGAACGACGCCGCCGTATTAAACGCCAGCGCCTGAGGAACGTTCGCCATGTGCTGCGGATTCCACGGGAGCCACACTTGGACCCGTTCGATCACATAAAGGATCAGCATGCTCACGACGCTGAAGAGCAGCATCGCAATCGCGTATTCCTTCCAATCCATCTCGCTCTTCTCATCCACTCCCGTCGCACGGTAGATCAGCCGCTCTAGGGGACGGAGCACCGGGTCGAGAAACGTCTTCTCGCGTTCGAACACCCGGGTCATGAAAACGCCCAGCGGCTTGGTGAGCGCGAGCAACAACACAAAAAATAGTCCGATTTGAAACCAACCGTTCGCAGTCATGGCTCAAAACCTCTCTGGCCAAAGCAAGGCCGCAACCAGGTAACACCCGGTCAGCACGCAGATCGCAAGCAGAACAATATTGCCGAGCATCGATTCGCTCCTTACTTCAATCGTTCGCACGCCCAGACGTAGGCGATCGCGACGAGGAAGAAACCTACAGAACAAACTACGAAGATCAAATCTTGCATTGACTTCAGCTCCTCGCGGCGCGCTTCGCAGCCAATCGCCGCACTCCGATGGAAAGGACTACAGCCACATCTTCTCCGCTGCTCGGGTTCGGAATCACTCGCCCCGGCTTCACTTCGCCACGCCTACGAAACGCGATCACGCCCTTCTGCGGGACACTCGCTCCGCGCGCCGGCCGGCTCGCTTCCAAATGAAACTGCGCCAGCACGTACAACATGAAAGCGCACGCAGCGGAAAGAATCGCCATTCCTAGAATTGCTGGCATTCCCTTCTTCCTTTCCGGTCTCCCGTGCTTCGCGCGTGCGCTGAGACTCGGGTGGCCGAAAACCCTCGATCTCATTGGAGACAAGCAGAGATTACTCACACGCCGTCAGGAAGGAATAAACGAGCTATAAGGATTTCGTAAGGGCTCGGGGCAGGAAACGTAGCGGGGCGGTATTGCAAAGCAAACGCACAGAATACACAGGGCTTGCACGCGAGTTCAGCCTGAGCCGCCAGGCAATCGCATGCCTAAAAGCAGTTTCGGATCGGTCGATTCGTAGGGGAAATCGTCAATTCGACGACAAATTAGAGGAAGAAGACGAGCGCGCCCAATCCTGCTGGGCAAACTCAACACCCCAGAAATGCGGGCTGGGGGACAAAAACTCCACACCGATGCGGGTTCCGCGATCCGAAGTATCTCCCAGATAGACCACGCGGCACTCCTGTTCCTCTTCGGTCGCCGGATTCACAAGCACCAGTTCTGCCCCAAGATCGAGCTCTTCCTGGAGATAGAGCAACCCGCCGTGCGCGTTAATTACAATGGTCTGGCTGGTCTCGCTGAACTTGCGCCCGATGTGGCTCTTCCCCTTTGCCTTGATGGGAATCCGCGTAAACACGCGTGAACTGCGCCGTTCGCTGCTCGATGTCGTCTGGACTGTCATACACATTTATCGTGCAATGCGCGGACATTCGAGTCAACAGCTCGGCGGGCGGGCGTGTCCAAAAGCACAGTCCAAAAATGTTACTGGTCCGGGGGCCGATTCCCGTAATATCTGGTGCTAGGCGGTCAGCAGAATAAGCGAAAATCCGCACGACAGGGTGCATCGTCTCGGGGGAGATGAAATGGATCTTATTAGCTACATCGATTCGACGCGGGAAGCTCATCTCGAAGAACTTAAGGAATTCCTGCGCATTCCCAGCGTCAGCACCAAGAGCGAGCATAAACCGGATATCGAAAAAGCTGCGCGATGGGTGGCCGAGAAGTTGAAGACCGCTGGTCTCGATAACGTCGAGATCGCGCCGACGCAAATGCATCCGCTCGTCTATGGCGAATCTCTCCGCGCACCCGGCAAGCCCACGATTCTTTTTTATGGTCATTACGATGTTCAGCCTGCCGAGCCGCTCGACTTGTGGACCACGCCCGCTTTCGAGCCCACCGTTCGCGACAACAAGCTCTACGGCCGCGGCACCGCGGACGACAAGGGCCAAGTGCACATCCACATCAAAGCCCTCGAGGCTCTGCTGAAGACCACCGGCAAGCTCCCCATCAACGTCAAAGTGATGATCGAGGGCGAGGAAGAAGTCGGCAGCGTAAGCCTGTGGGACTTCGTAAATAAAAATCGCGAGCGCCTGAAAGCCGATGCGCTGGTAGTTTCCGATACGTCGATGCTAGCCAAGAACGTTCCTTCGATCACCTACGGACTTCGTGGCCTGGACTACTTTCAAGTGGAAGTCACCGGAGCGGCGCAGGATTTGCACTCGGGCGTTTTTGGCGGAGCTGTCCCGAACCCGATCACGATTCTCGCCGAAATGATCGCCAAGCTTCACGACGCGAATTTCCGCGTCACCGTTCCCGGCTTCTATTCCAACGTCGCCGCGCTCTCGAAAGCAGAGCGCAAAGCGCTGAATTCACTGCCCTGGAAAGAAAAAGACTTTCGCAAAACCGTCGGCGCTCCCGCCCTCTGTGGCGAAAAGGGATACACAATCGTTGAGCGTCTTTGGACGCGCCCCACTCTTGAGCTCAATGGTATCTGGGGTGGATACACCAGCGAAGGCGCAAAGACCGTGATCCCTTCGAAAGCCTATGCAAAGCTTTCCACTCGCCTCGTTCCCAATCAGGATCCAAACAAAATCGCCAGCCAGCTCGAACGCCATATCCGCAAACTACTTCCCAAGACGGTGAAGTGCGAATTCTCCGTTCTCAGCACGGGGAAGCCCTGGGTCGCGCCTTACACGCATCCGATTTTCCAGAAAGCGCTTCACGCTCTCGAAGTCGGCTTCGGCAAGAAAGCTGTCTTTATCCGCGAAGGCGGCTCGATCCCGTTCGTCACCCAAATGTACGACGCCTTTAAAGTCCCTTGCGTTCTCATGGGCTTCGGCCTGCCCGACGAAAACGCGCATGCGCCGGACGAACATCTCCTGCTCGAAAACTATTTCGGCGGCATCCGGGCTGCGGCTCTTTTCTACGAGGAGCTGGCGTCTTTATAGCTTCGCCGGGCTTCACGGGCGGTCCTGACTCGATGCGCGAACCTTCACGATTATCGCGCTCGAAATCTTGTCAACCGGATTTTTGTACCGTTCCGGGAAATAGCGTTTTTCCGGCCTTTTTTGAATGTTTCTGCTTGCGTTCGCCGATAGGGACGGCTATAGTTCCCCGCGGCATCCAGCATTCCGGGGCCAACGCGTCACCAAACTGAGGAGGCAACAGAATTCGATGGCAACTCCGCTAAGCAAGTCCAAAATTATCGCCCACTTGGCCGACAAGGTCAGCACGGACGATAAGCCCGTCTCCAAGAAGCAGATCTCGAGCTTTTTCGATGAACTGTTCAAGCTCGCGGTGAAAGAAGCAAAGGGTTCGGGAAAGTTCGTCATTCCCGGCATCGGCCGTGCCGTGAAGGCGCATCGTAAAGCTCGTATGGGACGCAACCCTGCCACTGGGGAAGCGATCAAGATCAAGGCCAAGACCGTTGTCCGCCTGCGTGCGGCGAAAGCTTTCAAAGACGCCGTTCTGAAGTAGCGCGTTTCGGCCCCGGATTTCCGGCAAAACCCCCGGTAGCGTCCCTCGCGGCGATCGATTGGGCGCCTGGGGGTTTTGTCTTTTAAAGGCCCGCAATTGAGGACCCGCAATCCGCCGCTTGCTCGTGAGCATCCAATCCGCATGACGTCGTCGCGCGCCAATCCGCAGCCGGCAGCAGTGCGCCCCTCCGCCACCGAAGCTGCTCGCCCTTCCGGTCTGCTCACAGATCTTTACGAACTCACTATGGCAGCCGGATACATGCAGACACACTTCGACGCGCTTGCCACGTTCGAGCTTTTTGCTCGTCATCTTCCCGCACGCCGCAATTACCTCGTGGCGGCCGGCCTCGAACAGGCGCTCGAATTTCTCGAAAGTGTCCGCTTCACAAAGAAAGAAGTCGACTTTTTGCGCGCCAACCGCATCTTCCAGAAAATCCGCCCTGAATTTTTCTCTTATCTTTCGAAGTTCCACTTCACCGGAGATGTATGGGCCGTCCCCGAAGGCACGATCGTTTTCCCGGGCGAGCCCCTGCTGCGCGTTTCGGCGCCTATCGTCGAAGCTCAAATCGTCGAGACCTATCTGCTCGCCACTCTCAGCTATCAGACGATGATCGCCAGCAAAGCCGCCCGGGTCTGCACCGCTGCACAGGGCCGCGCCGTTGTTGATTTCGGGGCCCGCCGCGGCCACGGCGCCGAAGCAAGCCTTCCGGCCGCGCGCGCCGCCGTCATCGGTGGCTGCGCCGGCACATCCAATGTTCTCGCCGGCATGGAATTTGGCCTCCCGATATACGGCACACAAGCGCACTCCTGGGTCATGGCCCACGACCGCGAATCAGAAGCTTTCGCGAGCTTTCTCGACGCGTTTCCCGACAATTCTACCCTGCTGCTCGATACGTACGACGTCCGCCAGGCGCTCACACAAATTCTTGCCATGGGGCGCAAGCCTTCTGGAGTGCGCCTCGATAGCGGCGACGTCGCCAAAGACAGCCGCTGGGTTCGCCGCGAACTGGATCGCGCCGGCTGGCAGGATGTGAAGATTTTCGCCTCGGGCGATCTGGACGAATACCGTATCCGAGAACTGCTTTCTCGCCACGCCGCGATCGATGCTTTCGGAGTGGGAACCGCCCTCGCCACGCCCGGTGACGCGCCCCACCTAAATATGATTTACAAGCTCGTCGAGGTCGAACGCGACGGAAGAATCTGGGAAGCGGCGAAACTCACGCGTGCGAAAGCCACCTACCCGGGACGCAAACAGGTTTTTCGCCATTCCAAATCCGACGGCGAATTTCGCTTCGATCGTATCGTGCTCGAAAGTGAACCGGCGCAGGGCGGCAAACCGCTCCTTGTTCCCGTGATGTGCGGCGGAAAGCGCGTTGCCAATTCCGGCACGATAGCCGAAGCGCGCGAACGCTGCGCCGCGGGCCTCGCGCACCTGCCGAAGGCCTGTCGGCAGGTTAGCCAATCCGCCGTCTATCCGGTTCGCTACAGCAAAGCGCTGAAGACCATGCTCGCCGATGTCCGCGAACGCGTGCGCCGATCGGCGCTGAAATAATTCAGGCAACTCCGAAGACACCATGCCAAGACGCCTCGTATTCTGGGAAGTCGACGCGCAAGAAGATTTCATGCTCCCCGGCGGCAAGCTTTATGTGCCCGGCGCGGAAAAAATCATTCCCAATATCCGCCGCCTCGTAAACGCCGCTCAATCGAGCGGAATGCTGCTCGTCTCCAGCGCCTGCGCGCACGGGGACAACGACCCGGAGTTTCAGACGTTTCCGACGCACTGTATCAAAGGAACGCCAGGGGCGCGCATCATCGCCGACGGAATGTTAAGTAAATTCACCACTATCGCCAGCGACCCGTCGTTCGCCCTCACCGAGCAAATTCTCGACTCTTCGCAAATCGTGATCGAGAAACAGATGCTCGACGTGTTCAGCAATCCGCACACGGATTCTCTCGTCCAACGGATCGGCCCCGGCGCTGAATACGTGGTGTTTGGCGTTGTCACCGAATACTGCGTTCGCTGCGCCTCGCAAGGATTGCTCGATCGCGGCCGCAATGTCTTCATCGTTCGCGACGCCATCGAAACCCTCAGTCCGGAAGCCGGTCGCAGCACGATTGACAGCCTTCAGTCCGCTGGCGCGCGCCTGATTGACACCGCCGAAGCCGTCAGACTCGTCTGACAGAATCGTCGTTGACATCCGCTTATCACTAGTTTAGAAACGGCCCATGCGTTCCGCTCCTCAAAATCGAGCGCGGGACTTATTCGAGCAGGCCTACCGCGCGCAAATGAAGGGTGAACTCGACCGCGCCGTCGAGCTATATAAGGACTCGCTCGAACTACATCCCACTGCGGAAGCCCACACCTATCTCGGATGGACCTACCACGATCTGGGAAAAGCGGAAGACGCAATTGCCGAATGCAAGCGCGCGATTGCGCTCGATCCCGATTTTGGTAACCCTTACAACGATATCGGCGCGTATCTAATTGCGCTCGGCAAGTACGACGAAGCCATTCCATGGCTTGAACGCGCCAGTCGCGCGCCCCGTTACGGCCCGCGCCACTACCCGCATTTCAATTTGGGCCGCGCGTATTTCGCCAAGAACATGATCACGCGCGCCCGCGAATGTTTCCAGGAAGCGCTCGATATCGAACCCGACTACCCTCTCGCCCGCCAGGCCGTCGAGACCCTCCGCCGCCTGATTAACTAATCCCGCCCGGGCTTGAAAACCTTGTCGTAAGCCAGCATTAGACCCGCCGTCACCACTCCCACACCGACAACTGGCCACCACATCTCATTGGGCCTGTGCAACACTTCTCCAAATTCCGTCAGCAGCCGCCCACCCATCCAGCCTGCGATCACAAAGCCGAGGCCAATCGGCGGAAATGCGTATCCCATGTAAAGCCCTTGCTGCCCTTCCGGCGCCAGCCGCGAGCAATATTCGTAATATCGAGACGCCTGCGTAACCTCTCCCACGGCCAGCACTACCAGCATCGCGGCAAATGTAGTCACGCTCGGATGCACGGCAAGTAAAACGAACGCCAAACCTGTGATGAGAAATCCCAAAGCGATCGTCGGCACCGCAGGCAGCTTTCTGGTTACGTAAGCCACCAGGATCTGCAGGCAGATTACGGAAATGCCCTCGATCGTCAATAGCTTGTCCACGTCGGCATTGCGATCCACGTATTGCCGCATGAAGAGCGGCGCCATGATGTAGATTTGCCAGAACGCCATGTAGAAGCCGGAAGAAATCAGCAAAAAAATTACGAAGCGAAAATTCCCCAGCACCACAAGCATGTTCTTCAGTGCCGTCGCCAGGCCGGATGGCCGCTCGTCGCCCTTCTTCCCCGGCTCCCGATAGAAAAACAACGTCACCCAGAACATCAGGAACACACTCAGCGCGGCCACGCGAAACACATTTTCCATGCCCAAACCGAGCTGTTTCCGCACGAACCACGCCATCAACGGGCCCAACGCCCCGCCCACATTCACCATCGTGTAGTAGATCGAATAGCCCAGCGATCGCACGTTCTCCGCGGACGCTCGCGCCGTCGTTCCCGCAACGCACGGTTTCACAGTCGCCGGCCCCAGCGCCGGAATCAGCAGCACCGCGATCACGAGCCATTTGTCGCCGAGCGCTGCACGGGCGGACTGCATCCACGTCGCAGAAAGTTAGCCCAACCGAAAATATCCGACAGTCATTACGAGGAACGCAAAGAGCAGCGCCCGCCGAAATCCAAACCGGTCCGCGAGAGCACCGCCCACAACCGGCAGAAAATAAACAACCAGGCCGAATGTCCCAATCAGCGACGCCGTCAGTTCGGTCGAAAAGTGCAGCTGTTCGTTTAGGTAAATCGCGAGGACGGCGAGCGTGCCGTAGTAGGCCAGCCGTTCGAAAATCTCAGTGAAGTTTGCAACCCAGAAGGACCGCCCGAAGCCCGCGCGAATTTCGCGGAGCCGCTCGGCGGCTGTCACCTGCGAACTCATCCGCCGCACACCGGCAGCGCAAGCTTGGCCGAGACGCGTCTCATCAGCCACAAATTGTAACGAAAGTGGAATTGCGGCGCTGATGTTTCTTACTTACAATCAGCCGCCGGAGACCGACTAAGTCCGTCGCGATCACGCGATCACAGACTGTTGCCGCATTCTTTTCTGCACCGTCAACGCATAAGCGCCCAGGCCCCACACGATCACCACCAGCGCGCTGAGCGGCCCGACAAACGGAATGATGCGAATCACGCGCAGAATCGCCAGCCCCAGCGCCAGCCTCGCGAGCGTCGGACCAACTCCTATTCCAGCACCGAGCAACCTCTCGCCAACCCACGCGCCAACGAAGACCTGAGACATATACACGGCCACGATGTAAATCAGCAGCAGCACGATGCCCACTCCCAGCCCCACGATCGTCGCGCACGCAATGATCGCCGCCACGGGCAGCCCAACCAGAAACAGCAGCCCGATCCCCATCGAAAGACCCACCTTCTTCGCCGAATGGGTGGCATCCAAAAACGCCCCCGGCGCCAACAGGAAAAGCACCATGCCAAGCAGAAATGCCGCGCCCCAGCGCAGCGTCTCATGCCAGTAAAATCGCCAGGTCGAATATTGCGGGGTCGGCTTGCTCATCACGATTTCAATGGGCGACGCAAGCTTCGCGCCACTCTCCACGGAGGGCGGATTCGGCCCCTCAAACGCGCTCGTCCCCGCAATTTGCGCGGTCGATCCCACGCTCAGATTATTCCCCTTCACTTTCATGTTTCCGCCGACGATCCCGTCCACCTCAAGTTGATTCACAAAAGCAAGAATGTCGCCCTTGATCGGACCGTTCAACTGAACGTCCTGCGAAAAAAGCGTCACCGTCCCGCCCACGCTCGACTTCTCATCCACCTCAACGGTCTGCACGAACGCCATCAGGTTCCGCCCGACCGTACCGTTCAAAACCGTCGCCTGCGCGAACGCGCGCACGTTGCCGTCAACCGTTCCGTTCATACGCAATTCCTGCGTAAACGCAATGATGTCGCCCTTCACGTGTCCGTTCACCTCAACTTCATGCGCCCACACCACCAAATCGCCATCCACGTCGCCGTCGATCAACACCCGGTCGGCCGCCACAAAAAGATCGGTCTTCACCTCTTGTCCCGCGGGTAGGGTGTAACTCGGATTGCCATGCTCGGTGTCCGCCGCGGCCGTCGTGTGCGGCATCAGCAGCGCCAGGCTCAACATGCCCATCACCGTCGCCGTTGCAACACGCGTTGGGCGCCGAAAAAATCGCCGCAACGCCCAGATCGCCACGGCCCCCAGCGTCGCAATCGCCATGAACTCAATCCCATCCCGCACATCGGCCCATCCGCTCCAGAAAGCGCCGCTGAAAAACAGCATGGTCATAAGATTCCCTTGAGTGAAGCCGATATCAGACGCCCTCGCCATCCATGGCTCCACAATTCCATTCCAAAGCGTATAAGCTCCTGCCGCACCGAAACCCAGCGCCGCCAGCCAACCCCAATAGGCGCCGCCTTTCTCATGATTTCCCACCAGCCGCGCCGGAACCGGCTCCTCGTCCTCAACAATCGCCTCGCGCAGCCACACCGTCTCGTTCTTCAGCACGCGCAGCAGTTCGCGGCAGCTGGCGCAGCTATTCGCATGCGCCTCGATCAACTTCGACCGGTTATCGTCGAACTGCTGCTCCAGATAGAGCATCCCGGTCATTTCGTCAAAGTGAGGACTATCGATGCGGCTGTTCTCTGAATCCTTCATAGCTTTCCTCCGGCGGTAGCCTCGCGTGCAGACTCTGCGCCGCCTTGCAATATCTCCCGCAACTGATGCCTTGCGCGTAGCAGCAATACGCCTACAAACGCGCGCCGCACTCCCAGGGTTTCAGCAATTTCGTCATAGCTCATATCCCCGAAATAACGGAGCACCAGCGCCATGCGCGCGCGGTCCGGCAATTTCTCCAGCCCTGCGCGCACCTCTTTGCTCGTGTGCTCGGCCTGCAGCAGCTCAAGTTGTCCGGGATCGGGATGTTCCAGGGGAAGCGTTTCGATGTCGCCCGTCTCAAGGTCCTGCCGGATGCGCCGCCTCCGCAGCATGTCCCAGCAGTGGTTACTCGCCACCTTGTAAAGCCATGCTGTAAAGGGCCGTGACGCATCGTACGTCCCGAGTTTTTGCCGCACCTTCATGAAGACCTCGTTCGTCGCGTCCTCGGCATCTTCGCGTGACGGCAGCGCACGCCTGCAAAACCGGAAGATAGCCGGAGCATATCCGCGATATAGCTCGCCCCAGGCGTCCGAATCGCCCGATCGGACCCGCGACAGCAGCTCAGCCAGCTCCGTCGAATTCATCTCTCCGGCCTTGTCCCGTCGCTCCATAGTCTGATACGTAGCCCGCCCGGCGAATATTACACATCCCGTTCAATCAATGGGTCTTGTTGCTTCAGCGCAACCCCCGGCCTACCGGGAGGCCTTAGCTCCCCCCAGCGCTGCCAGCAAAGCCTCGCCATTGGGACTCCCCAGCCCGGTGCATGGGTCCCACCCCTTGCCAGCCGAATACGTCCCATTGCTCCCCGAAATAATGTCGTGAAACGTCGATTCCGCCTTGGCCGAATAGAGCAAAGGGTTGATATAGCCCACATTCGTCCCCAACGACTCATTAATCAGAGCCAGCAGTCCCGCCCAGAGCGGCGCCACGGCGCTCGTCCCGCCAATCACTGCCTGCGCGCCGTCAACCACCACGTTGTACCCCGTCTCCGGGTCGGCGTTCCCGGCGACATCGGGCACTCCGCGCCCCACAAACCCATTCGGCGCCTTCGGCACCTTCGCGCCGCTCTGGAAGCTCGGCAACACAAACTCCTCGCTCACTCCCCCGCCCGTCGCGCCTTCGTTCGCCGAAAGCTCATCCCAGGCGACTTCGCTCGATATCGACGTGCCGGAAATTGTCAGTTTCGTCCCGCCGCACCCCACCACGTAAGGACTCGCCGCCGGGAAATCCACCGTGGCCGTCCCACCCGTCGTCCCGTCCGACGACCCGCTGTCGCCTGACGCGGCCAGCACCGTCACGCCCATCGTGGCCGCATCCTCGCAAGCCGAATTCAACGCATCGCGCGACTGCGCCGTCCACGAAGTCTCCGGCCCGCCCCAGCTGATCGACACAATCGACGGCTTCAACGTCGCATCATGCACCGCCTGCGTCACCGCGTCGATAAATCCCTGATCCGTGTTCGGAGCAAAATAGGCCGCAATCTCCGCCCCAGGCGCAGTCGCTCCGGCCACTTCCACGTCCAACTCCACCTCGCCGTCGGGCCCGTTCGAATCCCCCGTCGGAGCGTTGCTCGCTCCATCCACGGAAACAGCCGTCACTTTTGGCGCCGCGATCCCCAGCCCCTGAAAGAAGGTTGTCAGATCGGCTGCCTTATATCCGCCTCCCAACTCAATCAGCGCGATGCACTGACCCGTTCCCGTCATCCCAGTGGGAAACGAATACGCCTTCGCCACCTGAAGCGGCGAGTAGGACGTCGACACCGCCTTTGCATGAACGCTCGGCTTTTTCTTCCGCAACCGAAAGTGCGTCTTCGCCTGTGGGCGGTTATCCAACCCGAAGACGCCTTGCACGATCGGCTCCAGCGCGGCCGGAATCGTCAGCACGCCTATGCGCCCGCGAAACGTCCCCGATGCGTGTTCGTAGCGCCGCAATTCCGTTCCAAAGGCCTTGTTGAACGCCTGAACCGTGCCGCTCAATTTCACGATGCGCGTCGCACGGTTCTCGCTCTCCACCTTCAACGCGTGCCCGTTCGCAAACGCGCGTATTTCTTCGATGTCGCTCGCCGTCGCGCCGTGCGCCCGGGCAAACTCTTCGCGGCTCAGATACCTCCGCTCCCGTGGCAACTTCGCGCTATTCTCGATGGCCGCTGGGAAATCTCCCGGCTTTGACCCGTGGCGCAGCAAGACGCTCACCACAATCCGTTCGTTCGGATCGGCCGCGCCCGCATCGCGTCCTCCCGGTAAAGGCTCCCGATTGCTTCCCTTCAGCTCTACACGTCGCTCCGCCATATCGCCTCCTGAAGTTTTCAACCGCATATGAGCTGGGAAACCAGAGTATATCCCTGATCGTCACATGCGATCATTCCCCGTCGACAACTCGCATTGCCACGCGCGCATGGCGCGAACTCCGGCGATAATGGTAATGTCGCTCGCACGCCGATCGACGGCCAATCGACCGCTCATCGACCACACATGCCTCCCAAAACTCCAAAGCGCCTCTTTCTTGTCGACGCCATGGGTTACATCTTCCGCGCCTTCTTCGCGCCAATGGACCGCCTCCAGACCGCCGGCGGCATTCCGACGAAAGTGCCCTTTCTTTTCGCGAACATGTTGCGCCGGCTGATGCACAGCAAGACCTTGCCACCGGATTACATCGCCGTCGTGCTCGACGCGAAAGAGCCTACCTTCCGCGACAAGCTTTTCGCCGAGTACAAGGCGCAGCGTCCGCCGATGCCGCAAGACCTTTCGATCCAGATGCCCTTCGTCCGCCGCTATTGCCAAGCCATGCGGTTGCCGGTCTTTGAGATTCCCGGCTACGAAGCCGACGACGTGATTGGAACCCTCGCACACCAAGCCGCGGGCGAAGATCTCGACGTCTACATCGTGACCAGCGACAAAGACCTGATGCAACTGGTGGCCGATCGCATCCGCGTGCTGAATCCGATGAAGGGCGATCTGATCATCGACCGCGCCAAAGTGGAAGAAATCATGGGTGTGCCGCCCGAAAAGGTCCCGGACGTGATGGCGCTCATGGGAGATTCGATCGACAACATTCCCGGCGCCCGCGATCCCAATGACAAACCTGCTCCCGGCGAACGCCGCAAAGCCGGGATCGGCGATGTGGGAGCACGCCAGCTCATTCAACAATTCGGCAGCGCCGAAGAAGCCATCGCGCACGCCGGTGAAGTAAAGCGCGCGAACTATCGCGAAGCTCTGCAAAAAAATGCCGAGTACGTGCGCCTCAGCAAGCAGCTCGCCACCATTCCCACAGACGCGCCCGTTCCACTGAAGCTCGACGCGCTCAAGATCCTGGCGCCGGATGCCGAAGCCCTCCGCGCGCTCTATGCCGAACTCGGTTTCACGACGCTGCTGAAGGAAATCTCCGCGCCCGTCGCTCAACCGGCCGGATCGACCGACTACGCTGGACTCGATACTCCCGCGCAGTTCCGCGAATTTCTTGACGAAGTTCCACGCGCTGCCGAGACCGCGCTTTGGCTTTCGCTCGATTCCGAAGATCCTGAAGAAGAAGGCTACGGGGCGCGCGTTCTCGCCGTCGAAGCCTCGCCGAAGGAAGGGTTCGCTCGCTCCGCACCCAACGACGTCGAAAATAAGACGCTCGCCGCCATGGGCGATTGGCTTGCCGACGCGAAGCGCCACAAAATCGTTCACGACCCAAAACTTTTCTTCCTCGTCGCTTCGCCGGACAAAAAAGACTCCGCACAGCCGGTCGCCGGCATCGAGCACGCCACGGAGCTTTATTCGTTTCTTCTGCGCCCCACTACGGCCAATCACGCTTTCGCCGACGTTGTTCTCCGCACCATGAACTGTTCTCTTTCCGGCGCGCCCGGCGAACGTGCAGATTTCCTCGGCCGCATCGCGCCTATCCTTCGCGAGGAAGTCGAAAAACAGGGCCTCGCCGAGCTCTACGAAAAAATCGACCTCCCACTCGCCCCGGTGCTCGCCCGTATGGAGACCGCCGGCGTCCGCGTCGATTCCGCCGTGCTCGGCCAAATCTCGAGTCATGCCGAGCGCGAAATCGCCATCCTCGAAAAGGCCATCCACCAGCTCGCCGGCTTCGAATTCAAAGTGAACTCTCCGCAGCAGCTCGCCGAGGTCCTCTTCGACAAGTTGAACCTTCAGCCGCCGCGTAAATCACGCACCAAAGCCCGCTCCACGGCGGCCGAAGCACTCGAAGAACTTAAGCTCGTCCATGAAATCCCGGGCAAAGTCCTCGAATATCGCGAACTGGCGAAACTCAAATCCACCTATGCCGACGCGCTTCCGCGGCTCATTCATCCGGCCACCGGCCGCCTCCACACGCGCTTCAGCCAGACCGGCGCCGTCACCGGCCGCCTCAGCTCTTCCAATCCCAATTTGCAAAATATTCCCGTGCGAACCGAACTCGGCCGCGAAATTCGCGCCGCCTTTATCGCGCCGCCCGGAAGCGTCCTGCTCTCGGCCGACTACTCCCAGATCGAGCTGCGCATCCTCGCGCATCTCTCCGAAGATCCGATCCTCGTCAAAGCCTTTCGCAATGGTGAAGACATCCACGCCCGCACCGCAGCCGAAGTCTTTGGCGTCGGCCCGCTCGCGCAAACTCGCGAACACCGGCGCGTCGCCAAGGTGATCAATTTCGGCGTCATCTACGGTCTCTCTGCGTTCGGCCTCGCCCAGGAACTCGGCATCGGCACGAAAGAAGCCGCCAAATTTATCGGCGCCTATTTCGAACGCTACAACGGCGTAAAGAAATATCTAGACGCGCAAATCGCCGAAACTCGCAAAGCAGGATTCACGCGCTCTCTCTTCGGCCGCATTCGCCAGATTCCCGAAATCAATTCGCCGCAGCCCAATCTGCGCAATTTCGCCGAACGCACTGCCATGAACACTCCGATGCAGGGCGCTGCCGCCGATCTCATCAAGCTCGCCATGATCGAGCTCGACCGCCGCCTTGCCGCCGACTTCGAATCCCGCATGATCCTGCAGGTCCATGACGAACTCCTCTTCGAAGCCCCCGAAAAAGAAGTCCCGCGCCTCAAGAAACTAGTGAAAGAAGTCATGGAAGGCGCCTATAAACTCACCGTCCCGCTCCTTACCGAAACCAAGTCCGGCGCCAACTGGCGCGACCTGAAGTAGCCCCACCCTCGAACTCTTATTGCTAAATTCCACAGTTAATATATAAATACCGACGCACACTACATGTACGCTTGGAAGACAAGGGAACTGAGAGCTCCACCCAAGCGTATCCATATACTATGACCACTCCCGTCATCGAGACCCACGAGCTCCAAAAGGTCTTCCATACTCTCCGCGGCAAATCCACCCTCGCGCTGGACGCCGTCTCGCTCCGAGTCGAGCCCGGCACAATCTTCGGCCTCATCGGTCAAAACGGAGCCGGCAAAACCACGCTCGTCAAGATCCTGCTCGGGCTCACTTCGCAAACCAGCGGAACAGGCACGCTGCTCGGTGGGCCAGTCGGCGCTTACATCACTCGCCGGCGCGTCGGCTACCTGCCCGAGCAAATGCGCATCCCCGAATATTTCAAAGCGGAAAAATTTCTGCGCTACATGGGCCGGCTCAACAGGGTCGATTCCGCCGTGATGAAACGCCGCATCCCCGAATTGCTGGAATTGGTCGGCCTGGCAGGCGTGAAGAAACAAGTGAAGGCGTACTCGAAAGGAATGCAACAACGCCTCGGCCTCGCCCAAGCGCTCATCAACGACCCCGAGCTTCTCTTTCTCGACGAACCCTCCGACGGCCTCGACCCGATGGGCCGCAAAAGCGTCCGCGACCTCGTAACCAAGCTCCGTGCCGAAGGCAAATCCATCTTCCTGAATTCGCATCTCCTCTCGGAAGTAGAAATGGTCTGCGACCGCATCGTGATCCTCCATAAGGGCCGCGTTGCGCGAGACGCCACGCCCCAGGAATTTGCCCACGGCACCGGCCAATATGTCGTTCGCATGGCTCGCATTGACGAAGCCGCGCGTGCCGCGGTGGCCACGGTCTTCCAGAATGGCGACGCATCGTCCTCGGGAGTCGGCGCGCCCGTCTGGCAGGACAACATGCTTCGATTCAGGCCCCGCGATCGCGCGCAGTTGAACGCAGTGATCGACCGCCTGCGCGGCGCCGCGATGGAAATCGAATCGATCGAGCCCGTAAAAGTTTCGCTCGAAGAATTTTTCATTCAGGTTGTCGCCGGATCGGAGTCGTAATGTTCGCCACCTATTGGAACTCGCTCGACGAAGCCACCAGCCGCCGCGTGGCTTACGTAATATTCGGTTTCCGCCTTC
>Ga0210385_10000365_pt1 | contig 35317 bp, 34 predicted proteins | sample IncBWH26OmetaG_FD_160107 | JGI IMG/M metagenome (GOLD analysis project Ga0210385, IMG submission 160107) | Forest soil microbial communities from Barre Woods Harvard Forest LTER site, Petersham, Massachusetts, United States - Inc-BW-H-26-O ...
AACCGAGAATCTCAAATCGAAAAGCCTCGCTGATGAAGACTCTGCCTTTGTGCCAGCTGATGTCGCCGCTGTTGTTCACACTGCGAAGCATGAATCCACGCGGATAAACGAACTCGATCGGATTTCGAGGCAACAGCACAGAACTTGGCTGATAAACGCTCCCTGGAGTCGAATTGTTTAGTCCTTCGTGAGGTCGCTCCTAATTGAAGACCTGTCTGAAACGGTCGAACTTTTTCTGCTGGAGCCGCAACGTCAAAGCCGCCGGCCTGGTTGTCTCTTCCTTAAGGGTTCGACGCATTCGTTCGTGGCGACCGTTCTGCTGAGGACGCCCAGGCTGAATGCGTTCGTGAATGATCCCCATCTTCATCCAGCCGAGCGAGAGCTTCGACAAGCCGAGTAAGCCCGTCCCGGCGAATGGTGCGCCATTGTCCGTTCTGATCCTCGAAGGCATTCCATACTCCCGCATCGCCGCTTAGCAAACGGCTCTAACTTGACTCAAGTCCATTCGGGAGACGATCTGACAGCGGATCAGATAACGACTGTGGGCATCGGTGATCGTGAATGGATCGCAACGCGAGCCATCGCCGGTAGCAAAGTACCCCTTAAAATTCATGCACAAGAGTTGATTGGGGGCTGTCACCTCAGAGAAGGGCTCCGAGTATGGCGTCGTGCGTCGCTTCTTGCGCTTTGGACTCGTGAGTCCGGCTCGCTGAAGGATGTTCCCGAAGGTACTGGCCACTGGCCACACCACGCTCGAATCTAGCTGCTCTAGCCTCGCCTTAAGCTTTCTCGCTCCCCATGAAGGATACTTGCCGCGCAATGCCAATATCGCATTCTCGATCGCCTCAGGAGTCGCAAGCGAACAGCCGTGAGGCCTACTGCTGAGATTTAACAGCCCTTCGGGCCCGTAAGACCAAAGCCGAGGAATCATAAGGGTTCCCCTTCGCTGTAACGCATGTCTCTGGTCTGTTTTGTAACGCAAGTGCGAAGTACACTCAGAACCTCAACCCCATGTGACGGTAGATGATCTCCCCAAAAAAGCACCACCGAAGATGAAGGCTAGACCGGCAACCATCAAAAACAACACCCGCAGTGATCGGTGATTTCGGTAACCTCTTATCAGCGCAATGGCCCCAAGCGCGGCAATGGCCACAGCCAGTGTTCGATGCGTTCACTCTTCCGACGGGAGGAAATGAGCCGAGACAGCAGAAGGAGAGAGCACCACTGGAGTCAACAGGCAGTGGACTACGCAGAGCGTCGATGTCCAGACGCCGATTCGGTCCACGGGTAACGCGAGGGTCCAGCTGTGACTATTCGTTGCGGGGCGCTGTGGGAGCGGGGATTCAGTCATATACCTATCCTATTCGGTGTGGTGATTTTTCTAAACCCAGGCTTCTTCCCGACATACTCCACCACACCACGGTCGCGTACAGGCCGTTCTTGATGGTGCATCACCCACAGTCCTGGGAGCATCGACAGGATTTCACTCCTCGCCAATGGCCTGACGCTGGCCGGCGCGGTTCCTTCACAGAAGTCCCAACTCACACTGCTCTTGCAAATCAAGATGACGCCAGTCTTCAGCGTTGATAGTACTTTGGGGCAAATGTCTCGATCAAAGTGGTAAAACATCACGATCAGGTCGAAATAGGCGGGTTTGAACGGATATTCCTTGGCGTCGAGCGCAAACAAGTCCAAGGCCAAATCGAGTTGACGCGCTTTCTGATCGAGTTTTTGGATCGCGACCTCGGAGATGTCCACGACGGTGACCTGCCAGTTTCTCTTTGCCAGCCGGAGCGCATGTCTGCCAATCCCGCCGGCCAGATCGAGGGCAGTGCCGCCATTTGGAAATGAATCAGCTACAAACTGATCGAACGAGGACAAATAGAAAGGGTCTGGTTTCTCAAGAGAGGGGAGGCCCTGCTCGTATTTGAGGTCCCAACGGGAACGCTATCCATCCAAATGTATAGTCCAAATATACTATAGGGGACTATACTATTCGCAGAGGTCATGAAATGTCTCATACGACCAAGGACAAGAAGAAGTTGTTGTCGCGCATCCGCAGAATCAAAGGACAGTCCGAGGCAATTGAACGCGCCCTGGAGGGCGAAGGGGAATGCGAAGAGATTCTGCAACTCGTCGCCTCCTGCCGCGGTGCGCTCAACGGGTTGATGGCCGAGTTGATCGAGGGTCATTTGCGCTTCCATGTGCTCGATCCGGCCCAGAAAACCCATCCCTCACAACTTGAGGCCGCAGACGAGCTAATGGCAGTGGTTAAAAGATATTTGAACTGAATCTTGGAGATTCCCATGAGCGTTTCAAGCGAACAGAACACCAGTGCCGAAATCACAGGCGAAGCTCACACCAATCCCCATTCCGCATACGCATCCTTCTCGGAAGTACCTGTTGAACACGATCATGACCACGACCACGAACACGGCTTTGAAGTCGTTGAGGTTCTCCGTGTCGTCTTCGTGGCACTCGCAGCGGCGGCGGTTTGGTTCCACCTGTGGGAGCCGTTTCATCGAGTCAGTGTGATCGGACTGGCTGCCACGCTGATTGGTGGTTATCCCATCTTCAAAGAAGCATTCGAGAATGTAGTTGAACGCCGGATGACGATGGAGCTTTCGATGACCATCGCACTCGCCTCCGCGTTGGCGATCGGAGAGTTCTTTACCGCGCTGGTCATTACCGCGTTTGTGCTGGGGGCGGAAATCCTCGAAGGATTGACTGTGGGCCGCGGGCGGCGTGCCATTCAGGACATGCTCAATTTTCTTCCGCAGACCGCCAGCGTGCTCCGAGACGGTCAGACTCTCGAAGTGGCTACGGATACGATCCTCCCGAGAGAAATTGTCCTGATCCGTCCCGGCAGCCGGATTCCAGTCGATGGCCAGGTCCTCAGTGGGCACTCGTTTGTGGAGGAGGCAGCAATTACAGGCGAGCCGATGCCCAGCGAAAAGACAGCCGGCAGCGTTGTCTATGCTGGCGCCATTAACCAGACCGGCACTCTTCAGGTCGTCGCCGAGCGGCTGGGCAAGGAAACCACCTTCGGCAAGATTATTGAAGCGGTCGAAAGGGCAGAACATTCGCGCGCGCCTATCCAGAAGACGGCAGACCGGCTTGCTGGCTATCTGGTCTACTTCGCGCTGGGCGCTGCAGTGCTCACCTTTCTTATCACGCACAACATCCGGGCAACGATCTCCGTCGTAATCGTAGCCGGAGCGTGTGGCATTGCAGCGGGCACTCCGCTTGCCATCCTTGGTGCCATTGGCCGCGCTGCGCGACAGGGCTCCATTATCAAGGGTGGAATTTATCTGGAAGCGCTGGGGCATCTGGATACCGTCTTTCTCGACAAGACGGGCACCCTGACGTACGGGATGCCTCTGGTCGCCGAGATCAGCGCAGCACCTGGCATCTCAGAACAGGCGATTCTCAAAGCGGCAGCCAGTGCCGAGAGCGGTTCGGAGCATCCGATTGGGCGCGCCATCGTTCGCTTTGCGGAACAGCAGAACATTCCTGTCTCCCATCCTGACGATTTCGAGTACAGGATTGGCCGCGGGGTGCTGGCCTCGCTGCATGGGCAGCAGACCGTCGTTGGTAGCCGCTCCCTACTGACAGAGCTCGGGATTGACTTGCCCCAACGAGCAGATGCCGCTCACGGGACCGAGGTTCTGGTCGCTCAACAAGGCCGCTACCTTGGCTCCATTCTGGTAACGGATCGGTTGCGTGACAGCTCCGCGCCAGCGGTAAGAGCGCTCACGGACATGGGCATCAAAGTTGTCCTGCTGACCGGAGATGCGAAGGCGGTGGCGGAAGCCGTCGCCGATCGCCTTGGCGTCATTCAGGCCTATTCCGAACTTCTGCCGGAACAGAAGTCCGCCTTTATTGCCGAGCAAGTCAGGAAAGGCCGCACGGTGGCGATGCTCGGAGACGGCATCAACGACGCTCCCGCGCTCAGTGAAGCGACGGTCGGTGTGGCCATGGGTGCCGGCACCGATGTTGCCCGTGAAAGCGCCGACGTCGTTCTGATCGGCAATGACCTGATGAAGTTCGTCGAAACCGTCCGCATTGCCAGGAACTGCAGGCGAATTATCTTCCAGAATTTCTACGGCACTCTCATCGTGGACACCATTGGCATAGGCCTGGCTGCCGTTGGATTACTGAATCCTCTGCTTGCAGCGTTTATTCATGTCGCATCCGAGTTGACGTTCATTCTGAATTCGACGCGACTGCTGCCGCCTAGAGAAGAGGGCGGGGCTGTCGGTCACGAGCAGGCTCCGGTACAGGTCTGAGGACTGGCGCGATGCGGAACTTTGTCCGTTCAGGTTGGGTGAGCACAATCGTCATTGTTCTGTCGTGGATTCTTCTGTTGCTGATAGCGTTCTTCTACATCAGGGCTCTAATGAAGGAACCCATGTGGCTTGACTAGAGGCGAGTTTGCGAACGGCTGCGTGCGTCACCGGTTTGCAATCCGAACTATGCCTGGTCGTCTTGCCGACACACCTATCGTTCTCCATGGGATCTCCAGAGCCGGTCAGGGAAGAGGTATGTGAAACTCACTAAGCCTTCCCGCTGCGTCGAGGATGTGGTCGGCAACTCGGAAGTTGGACCAGCGATGAATTGCGTCCGAGCATAGAATTTCGTAACAGTCTCGGAACGGCCCCGCTGAGATGGGTGGCGAAGAACCGGAGGTTCGCAGACAGGGAGGAGTAAGATTCCTCCCTGAATCACGTAGTCTGGAACGGTATGATTCGAAGACGTCGGGGAGAACGCACCCAAAAAGGAAATGAAGTTGCTTTGGCGCTCTCACGAAACCTCGCAGTTATCGGGCGGTTTCATCCGTAGTCCCGAGGAGAGGCGTAATGTTCGATATCGTAACAGCGCACGATTTCTACGCAATGCTGGTGCACGATTTCGATGACTTTATGGAAAAACCATCCTCCGCGCGGCTAGCTCTACATGGCATGACAAGGTTGATGGAAGCGAAGAGCTGAAAAAGAAATTAGGGGTCGGCAATCTGACGGACTTCTCGAATTGGGTGTATGTACACTCTGTCTGGATGAAATTTGTGAGTGAGACTGCCAGTGGGACAAAGCACGCTCGTAACAGACAAAGCTTCGAAACGATGCGCGTCGTCTCTCTGCCTTTCAGTTTCGACGTGCCTCACGCGGGATTCGATGAGGGCACCTGGGACAGCCCTGTTCGCTACGTCCAAGGATCCATTCCCCTCGGTAAGGATGGAAAGGGCTATCTACTGATGGACCTTGGTGAGGAAGCAGCCGAACACCGTTGGCTCTATACGGCTGGCCGGTGAACTCGGACCCATTGTCACAGAACAGCAGCTGCACCAAACCGCGGAGTTCCTTCAAGTGATTCAGTACTCGCACTACATCTTCTCCCGTAGGGTTTGCCCGACGGTCCAATGGAGGCCGTTGGCGACCTTCGGCTTCCACAGAACTTTACGCTACGAATTTACAGCGCTAGGCCGAAAGCTGACAGGCTGAAATGTACTTGACACGACCATCATCGGGGTGTCAGCCACCACAGGCCTAGTGGTGAGAAAATGAAGCTCATGTATTACGAGCGGCGCAAGGGCGTACTATTGTCAGTGTTCGACCTTGGTAACAAGCACGACCCCGCGTCTCACCAGGTTTGGCCGTGCTATTTTGTTGCCTTTAAGACCATTTTGAAGTCCGATGCGCCGAATCGCAGGGCAGGCTAGCCGTCACGTTTCTTGAATAGTCACGTGCCCAGCTAGAGCCGAGTTTTCCAACAGTACGGCGGAAATCCGAAGACAGATTGCAATCCCCATCGAAATGAGATCCTACCAGATGAATAACCTCTTGAGAGAGATACGCCAAGTGGCTCGAGGTCTATTCCGCAGCCATGGGTTCAGTGCCATTGCGGTCCTGACGATGGCATTGGGCATCGGGATCAACACCGCTATGTTCTGTGTGATTGAGAATGTTCTTCTTCGGCCATTACCCTATCACAATCCAGCACGTATCGTCATGCTGTGGTCGTCCGTACCCAAGAAGGACATTCAACGGAACTGGACATCGTATCCCGATATCCAGGACTGGAGGCGGGAATCCCGCAGCTTCAGTCAGATTGCGGCTGTTTTTCGAGTAGAAACGGCAACGACTCTCAGTGGAACGGCGCAGGTGGAGCGAATCAAAGTTGCCTGGGTTTCATCAGAGCTATTTTCCATTCTCGGTGTCGCCCCGCAGTTGGGAAGAACCTGGACAGCCTCTGAAGAGGAGCGGCGCGCCTCGGTCGTCGTGCTCAGCCATGCATTCTGGCAGAGCCATTTCGGCGGCGATACCACGGTCATTGGAAGATCGGTCGAAATCGATCATAGGCCCGAGACGATTGTGGGTGTGATGCCAGAGGATTTCGATTTCCCGGCAGCGGAAACGAAAGCATGGATTCCGTTGTCGTCTATTCCTCAATGGCCGGCATATTTGACCGCACGTCAAGCTGATGCCTTTAATGCCGTGGGACAGCTGAAAACTGGAGTCACTCTTCAGCAAGCTCAGGAAGAAATGTCTACAATTAGTGCGCGCCTAATTTCTCAATATCCTAAATACGAGACCGGCAAGTCAGTCAACGTAATCCCTCTTTCGGCAGAGCTCGTTGGCTCGGGTGTACGAACATCCCTTTGGATGCTGTTCGGCTCGGTCCTTCTGATTCTCCTCATTGCATGCACAAACGTTGCGAGCCTTGTGATGGCTCGGCAGACCTCACACGACAAGGAGTATGCAGTGCGTTTGGCCCTGGGTGCCAGCCGTGCTCGTCTGTTACGCCTGCAGTTAATTGAGAGTCTGATTCTTTGCTTTTTTGCAGCTTTGCCGGGGGTGGGGCTTGCCGCGATAACGATTCCCCTTGTGCGTACATATGGACCAGTCGGTATCAGAGGCTTGTCGGGTCTTCATCTGGATCCAGTTGCGCTGCTGTTTTGCATGCTGCTCGCATTCATCACAGGGCTCATTTTTGGATTCGTTCCGGCTTGGCTCAACATCCGTCGAGATCCTCATAATACGTTAAAGGCAGGCAGTCGCACGATGGTCGGCAATCTAGGGCGTCGCCGCTTGGGTGGCGCTCTGATCATCCTTCAGTTGACCTTGGCGATGATCTTGGTCACCGGTGCCGGCCTGATGATCCGCAGCTTTCTACGAGTCCAGACTGTCGATCTCGGCTATCAGTCCAAAGGATTGCTGTTTCTACACCTTGACCTGCCGACTGAGCAGATCAGCACCCCGAGCGACCTATACGGAGAAGTCCTGACTAGAATACGTGCTTTGCCAGGAGTCAGGAATGCTGCCGCTATCGACGCTCTGTTCAGTGACTACGTTCCCGATGACATTATTGAAACAAAAGACCACCCGCATGTCTCGACAGGAGAGGATACTGAAGCCAGTAGTTCGCACGTGGTTAGTATGAATTATTTTGAAACTGCTGGCATCCCTCTCTTGCGGGGCCGTTCTTTCAACACGATTGACGATCTAAATGCGCTGCCGGTTGCGATTATCAATCACTCAATGGCCATACGATTTTGGTCTGGACAGGATCCGCTCGGCAAGCAGTTCCGCTATGGAGTTCCGGGCGAGCAGCCTTCTGCTTGGCGGACCGTAGTGGGCGTCGTTGGAGATACCCTCCCAGATGGTCGCGAGAGCCGTGTATATCCGCAATTTTATTTGCCTCAATCGCAAGCTGTTTCGACGGCAGCGATGGACATCGTTGTGCGCCGATCGCAAGAACAGCTCCCAATTGCCAATGGCATTCGGACATCGATCCTGTCCGTGAACCACAACATTCCGCGCTTTGAGATCACCACTGTCGACCGAATGCTCGAAGAGTTGGGAAATCGACGTACATTTCAAACTTGGCTCCTGAGCTCATTTTCAATGATTGCCCTCGTTCTTGCTGCGATTGGAATCTACGGTTTGATTTCATACTCCGTCACGGAACGTATCCCCGAGATCGCGATCCGTATGGCATTGGGAGCCGATCGTTTGGACATCATGCGAATGGTGCTCGGGCAGGTTATGGTCTTGGCTGGTATTGGGCTCCTACTCGGATTGGGCACCGCATTGCTGCTTTCTCATGCCGCTTCCAGCCTGCTCTTCGGAGTTGCTTGGACAGATGGTCCAACCCTTGCCCTTGCAACAGCATTATTGCTCCTAGTTGCATTGGTCGCGGGTTATATCCCAGCCAGACGCGCCATGAAAGTGGAGCCGGTTGCCGGTCTCTCGTCCGAGTAGAAACAGTATCCTGGGAGTAATCCCCTAAGAAGAGTGGTTCGCCGCGCTCGTCCTGCGTAGGATTGCACTCTATGAAGGGTCTGGTTCTCAGAAAGACGTTGACGACGCGGTCGTTGGTGAATTCGACATTCACCCTCTGACCTGCAATCGTCCACTTAATAGAGAGTGAGGGTCTGGATCACACTCGGCGTAAGCTCTTTGGATTCCATAATAGAGCGCTCGAACGGACTTGGCTCTACTGGACGGCGTGCGGCTAGTTGAAGAGATTCGACAGTTTTTAACAGCGAAGGATTCAAAGGCGGAGACTTTGGCTCCAGTCCTTAGCTCCCTGTCCCACCGACTGCGAAACTTCCATTGCGGCGGATTTGCCAACTTCATGACTGAGGTCCTTGCCAAGCGAGGCCGCCTGATTGGTATAAATGCGGGCATCGAGCCTGGCGCGGGAAACCGAAACATAGGCAAAACGGGAATTGATGAGGTCGGGATGGACCGACGTATCGACATGGACCAGTACGCGATCTGCGGTGAGTCCCTGGGAGCTGTGACTAGTGACCGCATAGCCGTGATCGAAATGCCGGTTATCTCGATTGGAGAACGTAACGGTGCGGCCGTCGTCAAGGCGGGCGGAGATCTCTCCAATCGGAGAGATGGCATCGATGGTGGCAAGTTCGCGGTTGGCAACTTGCAAGCGTTTGTCGGGAGCAGAAAACTGAATCCGATCCCCTGCGGCGAATTCCCGTTCCGTCTCCCGGTAGACGCTCACGCCGCGAAGGCGCTTGGGATCGTAGGTCGCCATTTCTGCGTTCTGCTTTTCAACGGATAGGAGATTTTCGACGGGATTGACGGCCACGACGCGGGAATAGGAGCCGTGCTCGATGCCCGCTTCCTTGCTGCCGCGTGTGTAACGGATCACGTCCCCCGGTTCGTAGCGCGAGGCCCATTGGCGCTCTGCACCGGTGAGTTCCTGGCGCGGAAAGAGAACGCGCAGAGAATGGTCCTGAATGTTGACTAGGCCACGTGCCTGTAATTCGTGGCGCACGGCGTCGTTGATCTCGCGGCGGGAGGCGTTGTCCGGGGATACGATCAACGTCTTGTCGGGATTGGCCGCATAATCCCTGGCGATGGCCTGAATGCGCGCGGCTGGGTCGGCGATCTCCGCGACGCGCCCCTGCTGTTGCAATAGGCCGATGCCAGCGGCCACATCGCCACGCGCCAGCCGCTCCACGACCGCTTTCAATTCCGGATGATCCTTCTGGCGCACGATCTGGTCGATCTGCGCCGTGCGCATTCCGGCTTCTACCAACTGCTCGAAGGGCTTTCCGGCTTCGACGCCCTGGTGCTGGCGGGTGTCGCCGATCAGCAAGACTCGATCCTGCGGACCGATCCTGGTGAGAAATTCTCGCATCTGGCGTGTGCCGGCGAGGCTGGCTTCGTCCACCATATATAGATGGCGGCTGTTGGATTCAGTTCCAACCTGTTGGCCACGCGCCAGGAACCCTTGCAACGTGTCGGAAGGAATGCCCGCGTCGCGGAGCTGCCGCGCGGCACGCGAAGTCGGCGCGAAGCCTTCAACGGCATAGCCATTGCGCTCGGCGCCCTCGCGGACGGAGGACAAAGCTGCCGACTTGCCCACTCCCGCGAATCCCTGTAAACCCTGCACACGGTCCCGCGAGACGAGAATTTCCTCGATGGCCCGGCGCTGGCCGGAATTCAGATGCGAGTATGCGTCCGTGTGTGCAATGGCCTGCTGAATGGGCATGATCTGTGCAACGTGGCCCTGGCCATCGCGCATCATGCGAATTACGTCGCGTTCCGCGCCAAGCACCTGCCGGGTGGTGAAGAGGCGACCCGAAGCGTGCTTCGGCCCGGCAATCTCCTGAAACTCTCCGGTATCGCGGCGAGCTTCAAAGTTCGCGCGAATCTCTGGATAACGAAGCTCTCCCATGCCGCGCCGCAGGGCGTCGCGGAAGATGCCGCGTTCATCGCCCACGGCCTCACGTTCGAAGACCTTCTCGCGCGCCCAGGTGACGGACTCTCTCACCCGCGTCTCGACTTGTTCCGGGCGATGTGGTTGGGAGACCGCAAGCGAACGGGCCCGTGCAGCGGCTACGACCTGATCGGCCTGGTTGCCGAAATCGGCCGCGAGCTGGCGGTGTGCGGCATACACCTCCGTTGGCGAGAGAATCCTTTTCGCATCCCGCGTCGAGTGTGCCGCGATCTCTGCCGATTCGTAGCCCTGGAATCCATGCCGTTCCATGTACTCGCGTATCTGCTGGCTGCGTGGACTCGACGCATCCAAATACTCCTGTGTGTATCCCTTGATCTCCGGTGCGCCGCTACGCCCAGGCTGGATCTCATAACCGAGATTGCGCAGCCGGTACATTAACTCGGACTGATAGACAGCGGTAGTGAACTGTTGGGACTCAAAGAGGCTCCGCGGCTGAACAGCGCGCGGACTGCCATCGGCGCGCTCGGTCATGTTGAAGATGACCGAGTGCGTGTGAAGCTGCGGCGCGGCGTAACCGTTCACAGGCCGCGCCGTGTCATGCTCAAACTTTGCGGCAACAAACTGCCCCGTCGTCTCCGCAGGATGGTTGCTGCCAATGCGCGCCTGCGTGTACCGCTCCAGCTCCATAAGCGCAGTCGTCACCGCCTCGCGGTGGGCCAGGCGCACGCGATCGTCGGCGCCGACAAGAGCGGTCAATGAGACAGATTTCGGGGCAGCAAACGTGGCATCCCACCCGGCGCGATGCTCAACCGACTTTACGATTTCGCCACCGGCATTGCGGTATTCGTGCACCTGCCGATGCTGCACAAGTTGATCCCCGCTTGCCGGGTTTTGTCCCTGCGCAAGCCGCTCAAATTCCTCTGCGCCAACTGCACCGGAAAGGCCGAACTTCCCTGCCAACCGGCCCTGCCACTCGCCTCGCACGGTCTGTCCGCGGCTCCAATAGCTCTGGTCAGGCGAGGTAAACTCGATGGCGTGGTAGTTCCGTGCCTGGCTTGCGTTGAGCGGTTTCGAGATGGTGAGCATATCAGTACGTTGTCACGGGAGTGTGAGGGCTGCGCACTTGATCCGGTGACTGCTGCGGTTTCTCGGTCTCCTTACCGGCTGGTTCCGGCGCATCCAATTTCCGCAGCGTCTTTGGGTCGAAGTCCAGCTTTTCGCCGGGCAGTTCGCGCGGCTCAAACTGGGTCTTAGTGCTGGGCACGTCGAGATATGGAAACGAGAAGCGCGTTACAAAATTGGCATGTTTTAAGAAAGCGTGCAGGTCTTCGAGGCCGGAGATTTCCGACTCCATGACCAGCGGCTCCTCCTGCCGGTCAAGGGCGAAATTTCGGCCGGAGCGCGAACCGTCGAAGTGCGTTTCGCGCATCCGTTCGATTTCCACTTTGCCGATGAACTCGCTCACCCACTGGCCCGCCTTCGGCTCTTTGGTCTTGAGCCAAATGTTGGTTGCGGGCTGCGACAGCATAACCTCCGCAAGATGGCCGTAGATGTATTCAAGCTGGGCCTTGCCCTGGAATCCCAAGACCAGTGGGTTCCGGCTTTTTCTGTTCTCAGTTATCGCCGTGTGAAGCTGAGGGAGCCTCTGCAGGCTGGCCAGTTCGTCCAGGACAAACCACACCCGCTTTTGTTCCGGCTTGGGCTCATTCAGGAGTCGCATCACCAGCAAATCAATCCAAAGACTATGCAGCGGGCGGAGCGCGGCGCGCTGGGCCGGCTGCGAAGTAATGAATATCCATCCCTTGCGCTCTTCTGACCATTCGGTCGCCGTCCAAACAGCTTTTGCCTCAGCGCGCGTGGGCACCATGCGCAGGCTATCCGCGACCAGGCCGAGCGAAGCGAGGACGCCGTTGCGCTGCTCCTGCGCGCCCTTGGCGATCATGTACGCCATCTCCGTTCCCATGACACGGCGATCGATCTCTTCATCATTCGACATCCATTGCACGAGGTCCTGGGGCGATGGGCCATACGTCAAAAGGTGTGCGAAAATCTTCTGCGGCGTCTCGATAAAGAACTCACCTTTTCTGTCCTGCGTCGGCTGAAAGAGGGACTCGGCAATGGATTTGGCCTCGGACTTCCGCCGCAGTTCCTCGGACGGTCCCCAGTAAGGACAGCGCAAATCGAGCGGGTTCAGAATCACGTCACCGCGTTTTGGATCGTAGAACCGCTGGATGAATTCGCAGGCTGGATCGTAGATGATGGCCGCGTCGCCTCGGCCCTGAATTTGGCGCAGCACTTGAAAAATGATAGTGGTCTTGCCCGCACCCGAGTCGCCGATGATCTGGATATGCTGTGATTCTGCCCTGGCCGGAATGCGCAGCATCTCCTGGAGACCATCGACCTTGATGCCAATGCCGTCGCCCTGGAGTGTGCGATTGAACTCCTTGGGCGATAGCAGCAGTGGCCCGCGTAAGCGACGGCCGTATTTCATTTCTTTGCGCCGCCGGATGTCCTTGGGAATCGAGAATGGGAGCTGCACGGCTAGAGCTATCAGGCCGAAAAGCATCTGCCACCGGAAGATCGTAAACGGCTCCCGGCCAGCATAGATGTCGTGTTTCAGGTATTCGTGCAACACCCGGTTGCTATAGACAGTGGGCGCAGTCCGGTAGAGGATCTCCGCGCCTGCGGCGCGCACCGCGGGCGTTAGTTCTAGGGCCAGCGGCTTGCCTCCTGGGACAATCGTTTTCCCCGCTTGCAACTCGCTATCACCCGCAAGGTGGAGCTGGCCACGTGCGTCTGCCGCGACGAGAAGCTGATATTTGTCCGTCTTGTGCATAACACCTGCAACCTCCGTTCTCAGGTAGTACGGAAGATAGAACTGTTGCAATGGCGTTAGCGCGAAGCTGAAGCGGAGATACATGAAAAGGCTGGCAGTGATGCAGGCAAGAAAGATGGCGCCGTAGGTATAGATAGGGCTGCGGGGCGGCCAGATGATGGTTTCGGTGCGCCCCCATTTCGCAGGCTTGGGCATGGCTATTTTCCCTCCAAAACGAGTTTGCGGGCGACGGACTGCTTGAGCTTGTGGACCTCGGAAACTATGTCGTCGAAGGCGGCGGCGGTGAGGGGCTGGCCGGTGGCGATGGGTTTCAGGATATTCATCAACAAGAGTTGAACTCCAACAATCTCTCGCAACGCCGTATCTCTTGCGTCCGGCCTTTGCCCCGCGTTCATTTCGCGGAAGATCAAATCGCGGATCAACTCTCCGGTTGATTGGCCATGCGTTTCGGCGAATTCTTCAAGCGCCGCGCGCTCCGTTTTGGTGAGCTTGGTGCTGGCCGTCTTTATTCGCGCCGTATCGGCGCTGGCATTTGTTTTTCGCGTCAATAGTGGCATCGCTTTGCCTCCGGCGTTTAAAGCGCCTCGGAGCGCCCCACGGCGCTCAAGGGCGCTCCGTTTTCTTGGAAGTCGCTGATCTGGCGTGTCTACGGGCCAGGGCGCTCTATAGCGCCCTGCACGACCCTTTCAGGGGTGGATTGTCGAAATTCACCCGGCGCGCAGCGCCGCCGCGGTCCCAGAGTGGGAAGCCGACGCTCTGCAATGCGCAAAGTGCCCTGGACGACCAGCCCGCGGTGGTTATCATGGGTCCTCCTCGGCAAGCTGGCGGGCAATTTGCGGGATGATTGCAACCCACTCCTGCCCGGCTCGGTCGATGGCCTCCGCAATGGTGTACTCGTACTCGGCAAGCCAATCGGCGCGGTTGAGGACAAGCGCGACTGCTACTTTTTCGCCGGTGGACTGTACGGCCCAGGCATCGTGGTCGCCGCGTTTCGCGTCGCGCGCTTTGGTCATCAGGTGTTCGTATCTTCCATTCGGTGTAGTCATTGCTTTGTTCCTTTCTCTTTTGAGCCATTGCGCCGTGGATGAGATGGCGCATCATGCCTTCGATCCCCGCTCGATTGGGGGCGTTTGAGCCGTGCCGTTGGGCTTCGGGCTGGACGTCTCCGCCGTCCCATTGGCGCCGTTCGACGGCATAGTGCTCGGCTGCGCCACACACCGCACGCGCAGCGTGGCGGGAACATCTCTCGCAGCCGGAGTCCGCAGGAACTCCTGGAACTCACGGTCCTTGGCAAAGACATACGAGAGCGCCTTGTCTACGACCTCATCGGCGGAGGCATGGAGAAAAGCCGCGTACCGGTCGATCAAAGCGGCGGTCGATTCTTCCATGCGAATGCTGGCGGTAACGCGGCGAATCTGAACGATTTCAAGCAATGGCATTAGTGGATTCCTTTGCGGTGGAATTGAATTTGCAATCGGGACCGTAAACGGCCTCGAACTTAAACTGTTGGGAGCGCCGGTCGTACTCAGTCAAACGCAGCACTTCGCGGACGACTCGGCGGCCGGGTTCGCGCTCCACATGGACCACATAATTGACGGCCTCACCGATCTCGGCTTCGATGTCCTCAAACGCGGCTTGTGGGTGACTGCGAAGGACGAGATTCGCAAAGCGCCGAAGGGCGCGGATCGCAGAGTTTGAATGGATAGTAGCGAGCGATCCGGTATGTCCGGTGTTGAGGGAATCAAGCAGCGTTCGCGCCTCGACGCCGCGCACCTCTCCGAGGATGATCCGGTCCGGCCTCCAACGGAGCGCGGACTTCAATAGATCATCGAACGTAACGCTGGCCTTGAAGGTATCTGTTTGGCATTCGACACAGAGCAGGTTCGGCTTATGCAAATGCAGCTCCGAAGTATCCTCGATGACCACGATCCGTTGGTCATCGGGGATGGCCGCGGCGAGAGCGCGTAATACAGTGGTCTTCCCGGTCGAAGTTCCGCCGCTGATGAGCAGAGTTTTCCCGTTGTGAATCTCGGCGGCAAGGAACTCCGCAAGCGGGCGCGATAGCGTCCCGCGAGCGATCAGGTCATCTACCGTGTAATGGCGGCTCGGGAACTTCCGAATGGTGAGTGCCGGAGCCGGACGCACGACCGGCGGAATCACCGCCGCCAGGCGGCTACCGTCCGGGAGCTGCGCATGCAGCAAGGGGCTGTCTTCGTCGAGCCGCTTGCCAAGCTGGTTGGCGATGACTTCGAGGCCGGTGCGGAGCAGGCCGGCATCGAAGTGAATGGACGGCTCGCGGTACAAAATCCCGTCGCGCTCGTACCACCACGAGGCGTCGGGATTGCCCATGATCTCGCTGATGCTTTCGTCCAGCAAGAGCGACCCGATAGGGCGGAGAAACGGGAGTATCAATTCATAGCTCATTGGCATCAGATATGCGGCGGCGAATCCACGCCGCCGCGTGATGAGAGAGTCCTATACGGGCTCCTCGTCTTCAACCGGCTCGGCGTCCACGTTTTCGTCCGACTTCTCGGCGCGGTCGAGCTTCAGGATGGACGTGGCGCGAACTTCCCAAATACGGTGCTTCACGTCCTTGTGCTTCTTGTCGGTGAATTCGCGGCTAACCAGCTCACCATCGACGGCCAAATGCGCGCCCTTCTGGATCTTCTGAGCGAACTCGCCCAGCTTGCCCCATACGATGATGCGGTGCCATTCGGTGCGGTTGATGTATTCGCCGGTCTGCTTGTCCTTGTACGAAGACTGCGTTGCCAGCGACAGCACGGTGTATGGCTTCTGGTTGTTGGTGGTGCGCGCTTCGGCATCCTTGCCGCTGAATCCGATGAGTGATACGGCGTTGCGGTACATAATGATTCTCCTCTGGGTTTGAGCTCCTGATCTGCTCAGGGCACACCGGGCGGAGCCTCGCGCAGGGCCCGGCTCCCAAGGCCAAGACGCGCTTTCTTGGAGGGCGCCCTTCAGGGAGGAACCAAGACCCGCAGGGTGGCGGAATAGCCGGGGTCCCCGACGCGCTATTGTTGCGCGGTGGGGTGGTAGCCAAAGCAGAGCGGCGCCGTGCCGCCAGGGCGACGGATTGGCCCAAAGCGGTGCCTGAGAAGAGAGGGAGATAAACCAGAGGTCCATGCCGCCGCAATGCCTCACGCGATGGATCGATTGAGGATGCCGGTTAATCCCGCGCGCAAGTAGCACGAAGCCATGTGCTGTCACGAATTGAATGCAGCCAGGACAGACCGTCGATTCCAACGCACCATCCCGCTCCAGGCAAGCTACGATGCTCGCCACGATTAAGCGCGTCTGGCGACCCGAAGAGCCAGCCGTATGAAGCCGGCAAAAACACTTGTACCGGGATTGGGAGATTCGCGCCATATTCATTACTCGAACGCCTGGTCCGCCCGGAAGCGAACGATGGTCAAGCCTAGCGGGTTGACGGCCAGTTCGTTGTTCTTCACGCTGTCACGAAAGACATAAGTAGCGCTGGCGGTCCATTGCTCGCGCTTGAGCTCCGAATGATCCGATGGATTCGTGAACACTTTTTCAAACTCGATGCGCGCCGAATAGGGCGACTGGCGCAGATCGTCGAGGATGACGTTTTTGACCTCGACATCGACGAAGGGGAGCGAGCTGTCTTTGGTGTAATTGGCGATGGTGTTGTCTTTGCGTTCCTGGTCGATCACCGCGCGTTGGACATCGCCATTGAGGAAGTAAAGAGAGCTGGTCTGGTCGCGCTCGATAGTGAAGCGATTTCGGCTGAAATAAAGTTCCGCCCAGCGGGTGAGATAGTATTTGTTTTCCGCTTCCTGCGGCCGGTATTGGAAGTTGCGGTAATCAATCGCTTCGGCGCGGCCCACGTCGTTAATGCGGATGATGAACGGATGGGCATTGGCAAGCGCCATCTGGCTGCGATAAAGCAGCGCCATCAGCGCAACACACACCACGGCCAGCACCAGGATCGTGACCTTCAAATACGTGTTCATCACCAGCGGATCGCCGTATTGTTCGAGATACCGTTCCGCTGCGCGGGTGATCTCCGGGGATGGTTTTGTTGTGGCTGCCATAGGGATGTCTCCAGTGCCTCAGATGGCCCGCAGAACGGCGGCCGCTATCATGCCGCCCATGCCGCCACCATGCCCGCCGGCGGACCCGGAAAATATGCTCATGGTCATTGCGGGAATTTTGAAGAGGATATAGATGTTGGTGAGAACCAGGAGAATGAGCAGCGGAAGTTCCTGTACCATCGTGCCGGGATCGGAGAAGTTCACGAACTCGGTGTAATACTGCGCAAGCAGATGGGCCAGAATGCTCAGGACCGCTGCGGCGAGCACCTTGTAGAAGCAGAACCCGATGAACGCCTTGAGCCATCCCCAGAAAAGAAACTCCAGCTTGTCGAAGACAAGAAAAGGGATGAAGACCGGACCAAGCAGGCCAATCACTGCGCTGGCAACTGCGCCGTAGGCGACCACGGCGCTTACCACAGCGGAGAAGACGGCAATCAGCACCTGAATGAGAGCGTAGATGATGGCGTAATAGGGGTTCATCACCGCTTTCGCCATGCCGGGCGCTTCTGTCGATTGCGCCTGGTTAAGAGTGTTCTGAATGCTGGTCATGCTGTCGGTTCCGATGACGTTGACAAGATATTGCGCGCCGCCATTGATAAAGCCTCGAAAAGACTGGCCGATACCGGGGATGCTGGTGTCGTAGAACTTGACTAGCGTGTAGGCAAAGGTAATGAGCATGAAAAAGCTTACGAACTTCCCAATGTGGAACCCCGCTCCGTGGTGTGTCGATGCCAATGCCTCCTGAACGCCGAACCAGACGAGCATCATGGTGGCAAGCGCGATGCAGATACGAAGGCCCATTGCGTCGATCGTGGGTGATGCGGCGCTCGTCAAAGCGTCGCATCCCTGCGTGATCCAATTCAGCACTCCCATACTTCACCTCGCGCAGCCCAAATCAGGTTCAATAGGTCAACGCCTGCGCACCACCGCTGTACGCTGGCGTGACATGAGTTTGGTAGGTGCTCGTATAACTCGCCGTGTCCTGAAATCCTGCCTTCAATGTGTCCTGCTGCTGTTTTTGCGCCACGATCTGCTGAAGAGCGAGATTGCCATTGATCTGGTTGGCATCCTGCATGGTGCGTAGTTGCAAGAGGAGAATCTGATTCATGCGCTGAAGTTCGGCCATTACGGTCTGCTGGCTTGGGTCCTGGCTTTGCGTCGCCGTTTCGAGATTGGTGATGTCAGTCTGGCGCGATGTCTGGTTGGTCCGGATCGTGCCCAACACTGCGAGATTGTTGGTCAGCACAGAGTCGCCGAGATCCACGGTCGCTCCCTGGGCGGCGATCTGCTGCTGGCCGGCGATGCTGACCGCGCCGTAGCCGGGAATCGTGTTGGTGGTGCGCGGCACGCTCGCCTGCTGGTAGGCGGCCGAGGCCCCGTTTCCCGTGTTTGCGGAGTTGACCCACCCAGCCGAATTGCCGTAGGTGTTCGACACCTGATCCAGCATCCGCAGATCGGACATCGGCGAAAGGAACCGCGAATAGAGCACCTGCGGCGCAAGCATCATCTGGTGATAAAGGTCGTATTGCTGGACGATCTGGTTGTAGGTCTGGATGGCGGTCTCGGCGATCCTCACAGTGTTCGTGAAAACCTTCTGGCCATTTTCGATCTGCTGCATCTGGTTATTGATCGACTGCTCTTCATGCTCGATCTGGACGACGGCATGGCCTGACTGCGTGGGATCGTAAACGATCCCGGAGCCGAACTGTGCGTGGGCAAAAGTGACGAGCGAAAACATTGCGGTGAGGGTGAGCACGATGCGTTTCATTGGAGGAACCTCCTGGTTGGGGACTCAATGTATGGTGCCTTTTTGGATCTTGTTGGCGTCCTGCTCCGCCATGCGGCAGACTTCGGCCGATGTGTCCGAACGAAGGCACTGCTGGAACCCTTTGCAAACTGCTTCCGAATCCGCTGGATCGCAGGCCAGTTTCTTTTTGCAGCCGGGCAGCATGGTGAGGGTCACGAGCAACAGAAAAGTAACGGCGATTGGGCGCATAACGTCTCCTCAATAGGTCTGTGGAATGGTGTGGTTCTCATACGCGGGCAACAGCATGTCCTGGGTGAAGTAGACCTTGACACGGTGGCCTTCGCGGATGGTGATCGTCGGCGGGATCTGCATGAAGCGGTCAAGGACGGTCGTGGCCGACTGCGAGACGCTGGAGGCCGCGCCGGTCGTGAACGCCTGGGAACCGTTGGTCGTAATGGTGCCGCCGCCCTGCTCGATCTCGCCAGCGCCGGCGATTACGCCTAGCGCAATCGAGGTTCCGAATATCTGGAGGTAATGACTGTTGACCTTATCTTTCAGCCCCTCTTCGCCGATCTGGTCGAGGCCGTGGAACTGGTCAAGGTCCACGGAATACCCATCGGGCATAATCATCCGGTGAAAGACCACGGCCATGCCCCGCTGCTGGCCGAAGCCGGCGGAGCCGATCTTCTTCGCCTCGCCCAGAACGATCGTGCCTTCGGGGATCAACACATGCTGGCGGTCGTGCGAGTAAACGGGATTCGAGACCAGCACCTTGACCGGTCCCGCGGCGTCGCCGTCGAGACGGTTCATCAGAACCGTGTCGAGCATCGTGCCCTCATAAAGCACATAGGGTTGGCCTATGGCCGAGTCGATGTTGACCTCCGGCCTGCGTTCCGGTGGCGCTGGCGCTGCTGCTGCTGCCGTAGGGGGCGGGTCGCCTGCGGCGCGCGGCGCAACAAGATTGCTGCCAGCCGGTGATGGCAAGGCGGTGGAGGCGCCCGCACTTGATGGTCGGCCATTTGCACCAGAAATCGCAGCCGATGGCGATTGCTGCTGAGAGGATTGTTCCTGCGGCCGGCCGAAGACGAGATTCGATGCGAAGCGAGAATCGTAGGCGAGCGCCCGGTCGCGGGCGGCGAGCTGCTGCGCTTCCTGTTCTGCCGGGGAAAGCTGCTGCTGGCCGTTCGTGCTCGGCTGTTGTGTGCAGGATTGGCCTGGAGCACAGGGCAGGGACTGGCCCGTGGGACTATAGCCCTGAGCGGCGGCCTGCTGCGCGGGCGTCGCGCCAGCCAGTGCCGGATCGGACGCCGGGAACCCACTGGCCGCCTGTTGCGCTGCTTTTTGCTGCGCCGCGGCAACCTGGTTCTTGAGATCCTGCACGTTGTTGTCGGTCGAGTCTTGCAATGTCGGCTGGGGCGGTTGATTGGGAGTCGCACCCTTTTGCGTTGCCGCCTTTTTGCCCGTGCCGCTGAAAACCGCCGCAGCGATGACCAGCGCCGCCGCGCCAAGATAGAGCATCGGCTTGAGGTTCTTCTGCAGGACACCTTTGGGCTCAACGGCGCGCTTGGTCAGCTCCGGCTCCGCGGCTGTTTCCTGAATTTGCTCTGCCATGACCGTTACCCTTTCCGCGTGAACTCCAACCGCTTCTTGCCCAGCTCGACATAGCCAGAATCCATCACCTTCGGAATGATGTAGGTCCCATTGTTCAGCTCGTAAGTGATGAGATTGGGTTTGCCGTCGCGCATCTCGTACACGCTAAACTTTTCCGTCGCGCTGCTCTTGATGTAAGTGAACTTGTCGTCGTGATAGATCGACTGAATATCGAAGGGGGCTTCATTGGCCTTGAACGAGTAATCGAATTTGAGGGACAAGGGATATGCGCTCTTGTATTCGTCCACAGCCTGCGTGATGTGGGACTGGACGGTAGCAAGCGCCTGTTGCGACTGCTCCAGTTGAGCGGCAGGCACAAACTGCGGTGGCCCCTGTGATGCAACGATTGATGAGCGGTCCGCGGGCTGGATGATGACTTTGAGATCCGGTGCCTGACCAGAACCGGACACATCCTGCAAGGTGAACGAATAGATATTGCCCTTGTCGGTAATGAGATTGAGGTTGGAGGCGATACCTTCTTTGGCCGGATGAACGAAGCAGAAGCTGCCCACCACATCGACAACCCAGAAATCCTTGTCGCCGGTCGCGGCCTCTATGATCTTCTCGGTACTGGGGAGTTCAATGAGCGTCGTGTACTTCAACTTCGCGTGAATCGGAACGATGTCCGATTCGTGATACTGCAAGGTGCGCGCCGTGGCGTCCTGAGCGGCGGCGGAAACTGGGGCGAGTGCAAGCGCAAGCCCGGCAAGGGCAAAGAGTGAACGGTTCATACTAAGGCTCCTTGGGGAGTGGGAGTGACGCCGGTCGCCCCATGGGGCATCGGCGGAAACTCATCGGCGAGGCGGCGCAGCCCGTCGGCGAAGCCGAAGCGCGCAAAGTAATCGCGCTTCTTCAGGTTGTCGTTGGCGCTGTTGGTCGCCATCCAGTACGACACGGCATCGACGTTGAGGCGAACCTTCTTGGATGTCTTTGCCTTGCGGACAACCATCTGGCCGGGAGGGACCAAGCCCGCGATCAGATCCAGTTCGGTATCGTTCAGATGGAAGGCCGCACGGTACTGCTCCCGGTCCATGTCGGGATTTGCAAGGAATATTTTGGTCGGGAAGCCTTCGGAGATGAACTCGACCATCCCTTCCTGTTCCAACTCCTGCAACGACAGCATCGCCAGGATCATTGCCGCATTGTGTTTCCTCCACGTCTTCTGTGCCTGAAACACGTAATTGCGGATGGTCTGGTTGCGGATGAACCCGCGCGCTTCGTCAATTAGAAACATCTTGAAGATCGCCAGCTTCGCCGGGTCGGTGACTTCGTTGCTCGTCCGATGCAGGACGTAAAACAACAATGGGTCGAGAACATCGGCGGCATTGCCCCATCCCTGGAAATTGAAGGTCTGGAAACGACTGAAGGAGAGAGTGTCGCGCGGGTTGTCGAAGAGAAACCCATATTGTCCGGCGCGGGTCCAGCGATGCAGGCGGTCTTTCAGCTCGCCGATGATGTTGGCGAAGTTGGTCAGCGTGCGCTGGTCGGCGTCAAGCACATACATGCGCCCGATGCCGTCCCATAGCTTGCGCTCCTCCTTGAAATCGAGGCGATAGCGTTGGTCGTTGCCCTCGATCAGCACGCGAAAGAACGCAAAGAGAAATTGGTGGTTCTCTTCGGTTGGAGCAAGGGAGAATGGATTGATCGTGAAATCGCGCGACTCCCGCCCGACGTTGAGATAGCTCCCTCCAAAGATCGTCGTGAGAGACTGGAAGCTACCGCCGATGTCGAAAATGGCCGTGAACGGCGCGTATTTCTGCGCATTCTGTAACAGGAAATTGCACAAGAAACTTTTCCCTGAGCCGGTCATCCCGAGGATCAGGGTGTGCGCCACCTCATTGTTATGCAGGTTAAGGAAATACGGCGTGGCATTGTCGGTTTCAAGCACTGCCAGGTACTCCGTGCCAAGATGCGCGTTGGTCCTCTCGCCCGGCAGGATCGTGAACAAGAAACTCAGGTCGGCATAGTTCGTATTGAGCAGGAGCAATCGGCGTAGATTGAAAGCGTAGTTACCGGGCACGGTGGCGAAGTAAGCGTTGAGTTGGTTGTAGGTCTCCACGAACAGGCTGCCGTCTGCATTCGTGAAGACACTGGCGAACTCGCCGGTGGGATGGTCGAGAGCCTGTTTGCCTTTCCCATACAGCACGATGGTCAGTGAAAACTCGCCAAGCGACTGACCATCTCCGAGGGCGCGCAGGCAATCGCCAAGGTTTTCGATGTCCGCCTGCTTGGACTCATCGACCAGCACATCGCGCGGGTTGGTCTTGGCCGGATCGTTGCCAAGCTGCGACACAAAACCCGTCTTCGAGATGTTGAAGTGCCTGCGGCGCTTGTCGACTTCCTTGCGGGCCTTGTTCCCCGCGAGCGGCGCCCATTCTGTAACGGCACAGAAGTTCGCCGGAATCTTTAAGAGCGCATCGAGCACCAGGGGCCTCGTTTCGCCGATAGCTTCCTTCATGGTCAGCACGCGCACGAAATGGTCGCCGACGCGCAGGTGGTCGCGTTCGGCTTCGATGTCCGAGTTGACCACCTGGTAATCGAGAAACTGCGTGTGCTTGGGCCGGCCTGCGATGCGCCAATCATCGTAATTGAGCAATCGGCGGAAGAAACGGAACTGGCCCTGACTGTTGAGAATGTCGATACGGACGAAATCGCTGAGCTGGCGCGCGAACGCTTGGACGCGCTGTTCAAGGCGCGCAAGGTCGCGCTCGATCTGCGAACGCAGCAACGTCTTCATCCCGTTGTGGGTAAATTGCGTCTTGAGTTCATTCACCGCCCCGGCCGGATCGCGGAAGAGCTGCGCGAAGGCCGCGCCCACGCCGGTCTTCGACCGCGAGCCTTCGAGCAGGATGCAGTAATAGACTTCGATCTGATAGAGCCGGTCGGCCTTCTCTTCAAAGAACTGCCTGCGCCTGTCAACTGCCGTCTGCACCACCGCATCGTCATAATCGGCAAAAGGGATCTCCGGCCGGTTGGTTTTGAAAAGGTACTGGTAGACATGGAAGCCGGGACTGAAGGATTTGAGCGCAGCCTCCAGCCGTTTCACTGCGTACTCTTGTTCCGCGTGGTCGAGGCTTTCGTAATCGACACCGGCGACGCGGAGCACCATACCGAGATCGCCGCTCTTGGTCAGAAAGGCTGCCTCGTTCCAGAAACCGTACAGGTTGATGTGGTCGCACAACGCGGCGGCCTCATTCCACGGCTTGATGATCTTGTCGAGACGCAGCATTACACCACCTCCACGCGCGGAATGCTCGGCTTCGCCGCGTCATAGCGGGCCTTGTATCTCTCCGACTTCGCCAGAATGCGCAGAAATGCGGGATCGGCATTCGTTACCCAGCTCCCAAAGACGAATCCGCCGATGAACACGGCGATCCCCGCGAGCAGACTGTTGAAGAGGTTGAATGCGCCAACGCCCCCGACACACACGAAATAGAAAAGCGTGCGTTCCACGCCAAGGTACGTGAGGGGCTTGTGCAGGCTTTTGTAGACCCGGTTCCTCCTGCGGGTTGTCGTGTGTGTCTGCATTGGAAGCCCCTCACACTTGAGCGGTTGAATGGTTTTGGGTTGCGGCTATAATGAACGGGCACGATCAGATGCCCCACAGCCAGCTGAGGACGTTGACGGCCATCACGGCGATGCCGCTGCCCGCAGCTACCCCGGCCAAAGTTTTTTTCGCACCTGGAGATCCGTGCGCGAACTCGTAACCGCCAACGACGATGGCGATTAGGCTGGCGACCTTGGCGATGGTTCCGGTGAAGAGGTTTTGCAGGTTGGTAAACCCGGTGTCGAATGGTGACCCGCTCTGTGCGAGCGCTAGCGCGGGAAAGAGAACGAGCAGGACGAAGAGGGTGGCAGATTGGCGGATTTGGCGCAGCCATCGCCACGAGACATGGCGACGCCGCGGACTGGATGGAGAAATGACGTTCATCGGCAACCTCCGGCGGCCTGTTTCAGGCCGCGTTATGCCGCGAACGTAGACCCGTTTCCCGCGCCGAGTCCAATGAATTCCGGGAACTGCGTCATTCCCAGCAGGAATGATGACCGGCCCGGTGGCGCACGAAGATTCCTATACGTCGTAGTCCCAGATCGTCAGAGGGGTTCCGACGCCGCCTTTGTACAACGACGCCCTCACGGTTAGCTGGTGGGAGAGGGAGCAGGTAAAGCTGGTGCCGTCGGTCAACTCAATCTGCACGTTGGTTCCGTCGCCGGTGTCTCTGTAGATGCGGAGCGTCTGGATGGTCTTGCCTGAAAGCTCCGGGCATTCGACGTAGTTTTGCTCCATGAATTCCACCCTCACAGCCTCTTAGATTCGCACATCCGTATGTGGCGCTGTCGCGCGAGTCCGGTGAATTTCTTGGCATCAATGTGGATTTCTTCTGAAGGATGCGGCGCCGTTTCGCCTGGAGTTCATGCAACGAAGATAACACTCATTGTGTGTAGACTCATAGTGGTCACCATTCAAGCATGGAAGGGTGGCCGCGCGTTCTGTTAAGTCTCGATTTGGCTCCACGTTGCGGAAGCTCCGCGATGAGCGGGGCTACTCGCAGGAGAAATTGGCGGAACGGGCAGGTCTGCATCGCAATTACATCGGCGGCGTAGAGCGGGGCGAGCGAAATGTGGGCCTTGAGAACATCTTGAAGCTGGCGAAGGCGTTGTCCGTTTCGCCGCGAGAGCTCTTCGCGGATTTTCCATGAGTAGTGCCACAAGCTGTGGCACTATTTCAGCGTCCGGCCATACTTTGGCTAAATTCCGCACCTATCGATTCTGTTCCCTAAAGAGAGCCGGAGGAACTCCCGGTTTCATTTAGTCATGACTTCCACCGGATCCAGCACGATGGAATTCATTTGCCTTTTCCTGGATTGCTCTGCACGCGTCGATTAGACGATCGAATGGCGCTGCCTCATCCATCAGGAGCCCGTCATCGACCATGTGCTGATAATCGGCTCGGAGCGCTTCTTCTGCCTCTCTTTCGGGCACAAGACACAAAGCGCCGCGAACTGCCGCAGTGTAGTCGATTCGATTGCCGGCTGAATCCTTCTCAATAAAGAATGCGCTTTTGTGGAGAGCGACCGCTGTCGCAATTTCCTGTGCCTTGATCGCCTGGTCAATGCGTCCTGTTTCTTCAATCCGCATGAGGTCATGCAGATGCCTGGAAAAGCGGTCCTGCAGCCCGGCTGCGCCCTGGGCGCAGTACACATGAATGGCTGTCGCTTTCTCCCAGAAGATTCGCGGCAATTCCATGACCCGCGGACTGGCGAAGGGAAAGGAGATATCAGGAATGTGTTCCTCAATATCGCTGCGGATCTGATGCGTGTTGGCGGGTTCTCCTGTCGAGCGCGCCCCGAATTCGAGCATGACTCTGGGCAGTACGTAGCTGGAAGTTGAAGCAACGGGCTTGTAGTCGATGAAGACACATTCGTTCGTAAACCGGCTGGTCGCTGTTTCGACGTTTTCAAGGGCCTTCTGAAGGATCGGATGCGCCTGATCGCGAATCCATGCGGGAAGAAGCTCCGACCGGATGGCGTCGGTCCACCTCTTCTGTTGGCTCCTGCTCGGAGGAATCACGTCGAGGCCGGTCGGGACGTTTTCCACGAGCTGCGGCGCAAGCGCGCGAATGTCGTAAGTGAGGTCTACATCCTCGGAGAAACGCCGGATGATGTGGTATGCCTTGGAGAGTGCTGTACCCCCCTTGAATACGAGATGAGGGCCAATGGGCGACTCGAACAGCGCCGACAGCGCCCATACGACCCAAATGTCTTTTTCGAGAAGATGCGGCGGCCTTCCCGAGGCGGATGCGGCTACCTGGAGAGCGTCCTCCTGTTCGCTGGCGCTGAGATGAAAGAAGCTCTCAGGCATAGCGTGCCGTCCGGCTAAGAGCGGCTGCCATCCACATTGGCAGCAGAGAACTCTGCTGAGAAATCCGCTGGAATTCAGACCGCGGCACTTTGGCTTCGATCTCTTTCACTGCCTGATCGACCCTTTCCGGACCGGCCCACGCAAGAGCGCGGATGATCTCTCCAGCCGGTTCCCTTGCGAGTGTGAGCTGCCATGCCGGCGCGTGCTGCAGATGAACAGTCTGCTTGCCGAGAGTGATCTTTCGGCTCCGTCCCGACGTGAGATAGACCATGCGGGTCGGCACCTGCGTTGTTAATCCAAGGGCATTCGCGGCGCTTGCCCCCGAAGGTGCAATGGTTTCCCCTCGTCGCACGGACAGTTCTTCAACCACCTTCTGAGCGGAAGGAGCGCGGCTTCCAAAGCGGCTGGAAACGGGAGCGACGTACACACCGCGTCCGGCGCGCAGGAGCTTGCCGCGACTCACCAGCCGCGAAAGCGTCTGGTCGAGCGCTGCCCGGCTCCCATGGCGAAGCAACATCTTGGCAGTGATAGGTGTGCCCTCGGGTAGCGTGGCTGTTTCCTCAAGAATGGATTCCGTGAGCCGCTTCATGGTGGATCCTTTCTGTCAGAAGTATACATCATTTTCTGACAGTATTGAAGCATCGATCAAGACGCAATCATGCAACGCGCGCCAGGCCAGAAATCTGAGGAAGCATCGAGGAAGAAAATCGGGCTGGTCCCCCCACGGGTTCAGCCCGAGCGCCGCTCGGTTAATTTTGGTAGCAAATTGGTAGCATTTAGCGCCGATTGGGCCGATTTTGCCGACTCAGCCGACTCATAACCCCTTTGCCGTCAATAAAACGCCGCTCTGGTCGTTCCATGGCATGGAAGAGGTCGTCGGTTCGATCCCGACCAGGTCCACCAAATGATCCCAGGGCGGCAGCTCGGTCCGCGCCGGACAGGATTTTCGCGCCGCTGGATGGGAACCCCGCCGTTGAGCACAGCAGGCATCGACTTCGGAACGACCAACAGCTCTGTCGCTCTCGTGACCGAAAATTCGCGGGTGGAACTCGCGTCGTTCACCTTTGCCGGCGCCGAAACGCTTTCTTCGCGTTCGGTGCTCTATTTCGAACAGGTTCCATCCGCCGCCGGCATCAGGAGGACCCACGGTTTGTCGGGACCGGCGGCGATTGAGCGCTATCTCGATTCCGACGACAAGGGGCGCCTGGTCCAGTCGCTGAAGTCCCACCTGTCGAGCCGCTCGCTGACCGGCACCGAAGTCTTTGGACGGCGTCATCGGCTGGAAGAGCTGGTTTCGCGGATGCTGAGCGATCTGCGCAAGCATGCGGAAAAGCAGTTCGAGAGACCGATCCGGCGGGCAGTGGTGGGACGGCCTGTCCGCTTCGTCGGAGCAGAGACCAACGAAGACGACGACTTTGCCGTGGGACGGCTGCGCGAGGCATTTCAGATTGCAGGCTTCGAAGAGGTGGATTTCGAACTGGAGCCGGTCGCCGCAGCGTACGCCTACGAGTTCACACTCGACCACGATGAACTGATTCTGATCGGCGATTTCGGCGGCGGGACCAGCGATTTTTCGTTACTGCGGGTGGGACCGGGCGCACGGATGCACGGCCATCGCGATCGCGACCTGCTCGGGTACAGCGGCGTCGGCCTGGCGGGGGACGCTTTCGATGCGCGCATTGTCCGGAAGCTGGTGTCGCCGGCTTTGGGATCGGACTCCGAGGCGCGGTCGCTCAACAAAGTTCTTCCCGCTGTCCCCGCGTGGATTTATGCCAACCTGGAGCGCTGGCACTATCTTTCCTTCCTGCGCACCCATAACGTGCGCGAGATTCTGCGAGGCGCACGCATTCGTGCACTGGAGCCGGACAAGATCGAGGCACTGATTGCGATCATCGAGCAGGATCTCGGATACCAGCTGCACCAGGCCGTCCAGCGGGTGAAATATGCCCTGTCGCAGCACGAATCTGCCGAGTTTCGCTTTCAGGACGGCGGCCTGGATCTGCGGGTTCATCTCACGCGCCGCGAGTTCGAGATGTGGATCGCCGAGGATCTGAGCGCCGTGGAAGAAGCGGTCGACTCTGTGCTGCGGAATGCGGGAATCAGTGCGCGCGATGTCGATCGCGTCTTTCTTACCGGAGGAACGTCTCTGGTGCCCGCGGTACGCCGGATCTTCAGCCGCCGATTCGGCAGAGAGAGGATTCGTGGAGGACACGAGTTCACCTCGGTTGCCTATGGATTGGCGCTTTGCGCGGAAAGGAGAGCCGCGGGCGCCGATGCGAAGTAGGCATCGCCCAACAGGGCAGAGTCAGCGCGAGACCGTCACTCCGGCGGCGGGTTCCGATCCCCAGTTGACGTAGAGCGGATTGCCGAGCAGAAGCAGGCGGCCATCGCCGTCGCGCACTTCAGCCAACAGCCAATGGCGCTTTCCATCGGATTGCCAGCTGAAATGAAGCTTTTGATCTGCGGCGGTAATCTTCTGCGCGGGCAGCAGCGGCGAATCCTCTCCGTCGAGGGGCAAGTGCACGGTGGCGCCCGCACACGCGAGGATATGCAGGTCAAGGGAAACAGTCTGTCCTGAGCTCGGATCGAGACGGCCTCCCATGGTGGCGGATACGCTTCCCATCCGGGCCTGCATCTCGAGCAGCCGGTCCCGCGAGCCGGTCAGATCGATAAAAACGCGACCGGAGCGAATGCCCTCAAGAATGGCGGGCGTGGACAGCTCCGTGGCGTAGACCACCGTGGTGGGACGGCCGATCGATCCCGCCTGATCCAGCGGTCTCATGGGGCGATGATTATCGCTGCCACCGATCGCGGTGAGCCGGTGGCCCAGGTTGAGTTGATGTTCCCAGAAGGGAATGCCGGAGAAAGCCGGGATCTCGCTTCCCCCGTTCACCGCTTCGACGGCTTCGAGCAGATTCATATCGACGGGGACGGCCGGAGTCCAGCCGCATCCCATGCAGATTTCTCCGCTGGGTGCGGCGGGATGGTTGATGGATACGAGCGCCCCCAGAGCTTTCGCATTCTGCAGCAGCACGTTGACATCCGGCACGCTGCGGCTGCCCAGACGGAAATCAAGAAACTGCGTTGTGCCAAGAAAGTTCAGGTGCCCCTGAAACGTGGTGATTTCGCGGCCGGGAATCAGCAGGACTTTGTCGAAGTAGGGCTGCAGCTCGCGCATCGCGTCGTATTGCGACGTGGCATTGTGATCGGTGATCGCGATGAAATCCAGCCCGCGCTGCGCCGCAGCCTGCACCGTGAAAAAGACTGGACAGGGAACCATGGTTCCCGTCTGGCTGGGACATTGGCCATCGCTGTGGGCGGTATGCAGATGAAGATCGCCGCGATACCATGCGGGTCCGCTGCGCAGGGGGGCGTTCAGGATCGCGGGTTCGCCGGCTACGAGGCCCGTACGCGTGAAGAAAATCTGCGCCGTATAGTGCGCGGTCACGGCGGGCCGGATATTGGGAACGCCGAGGAGCAGGTTCCATGTGCCGGAGGGAATAAGACCAGGAAGACACGACGGGGTTGCGTCCGACAGGCCGATGGTCAGCAGGGACTTGTTGCCGCCGCTCCAGCATCGGAGTTCACGTGGATCGAGGAGTCCCAGATCCAGGGCCGTGTGTTGCTCTTTTCCCGTGTAGGCGAAGGCGACCGTCACCCTCGCAACGCCGGCGGGAACCTGAAAGGGCACCTGAATGTAGGTATGATTCTGCGCTCCGCGGACCTCTCCATGCAGCACGGCATCTGGCACGGCCGGGGGATGAGCGGAGTCCTGGGGCAAAGCGGGATGGAAGGGCAAAAAAAGGAGGAGAAGGAAAGCCGCGTGCAGCAGGTGAAAGACCCTCAATCTGACCACAACTTTTCTTCTCCGGAGGCCAAAACCTGTAGCCGGTTGTGCCGGCTATCAGTAGAACAGTTTCAGAGCGAGCTGGAGCGTGCGCGCTCCGTTATTCTCGTTGCTGTTTTTTGTGCTGGTGATGGAACTGAATTTCGCGGTTGTGAAGTTGAGCTGACTCGTAGGTTGAGCAAAGGGCGGAGTGTTGGTTGTGTTAAAGGCTTCCGCGCGGAATTGCAGGCGCAGGGATTCGGTAAACCTGAAGTTCTTTAGCACCGAGGAGTCGAAGTTGCTGAAGTTCGGTCCGCGTGCCTGCTCCTGACCTCCTCCGAGGGGAGAATAATCCGTTTGGCCGATCGTGGTGGCCGCAGGCGGTTCTGCGAAAGCCGCGGGGTTCAGCCACTGGGCGGCATTGTGCGGGCCGGCGTAGAGGTTTTGGCCGGTCAGGTCGGCAAAGCAGCCGAAATCGGCCGTCGTCGAAACCGGGCAGGTGACCGTAAACGGCTGGCCGCTCTCATGCGTGTAGAAGCCGTTGACGACCCATCCGCCCAAGAGTGCATCTTCCACCCTGTTCATGGTGGCGAAGAGCGCCCGCCCGCGGCCAAAGGGGAGGTTGTAAGAGCCGGCGACGTGAACCAGGTGGGTGGCATCGGCGTCGCAGAGCGCGTAATCGCCCTTAATTCCGAAATTCGGAAGCCACTGGGCACGGTACTGCTGGTTGGTATCGGCCTGGGTGTGCTGGTCGCTCATGCACTTGCTATAGGTGTAGTTGGCAAGCAGGTACAAACCGTAGTTCATCTGATGTTCATAGGTTGACTGAAGGGAGTTATAGTTGCTCGTCGCATTCGTCGTCTCATAGGTTGCGTTGCGGGCAAAATCTGGGTAAGGAATGTAATTCTGGGGGTTGGTACCTGGCGGCAGAAGTTCGGTGTTCGCGTTGTTGTATCCCAGATTATCCAGATGACGGCCCTGGGTTCCGACATAGCCGACCTGGAACGAGTCATGTGATGTGATCAGATATTGAACGGTGAGATTGTCGGTCTGCACGTAAGGCGTCTGGAAGTTGTACTGGCGCCCATACAGATCGAGTCCCATACCGGTACTCACCGTTGGATCCTGGAAGTTGTATTGCGTGAAGGCCGCCTCCATTGTTGCCGGTTGCCCGTTAGGAAGTAAAAGCGGGTGCTGGGAATCCGGGCTGGGGAACGACTGCGTATACACAAACGGGTAATTCGTTCCCAGTGTGCCTCCGTAGCCGAGGTTGCCCAGGGCGCCATAAGCGGTGCCATACCCTCCGCGGACCACCAGGTTGGGCATCGCGCTCCATGCGAATCCCACACGGGGCGCAAAGTCGGTGTCCTGTGCGTTGCCCAGCGTCAGGCCCGAGACACAGTCCAGACTGATGTTGCTGGATGCGAGCAAGGCATCAAAGGCCGCTGAGCGCGCAACCGCGCAACCTGTTTTTGACATATAGTAAGTGCCGGTCGGACCGTTCCCGCCCACCGGAATGAAATTCGCCTGACGGCCGTTGATCTCGGCATATGGCGTGAAATAGTCCCAGCGCAGTCCGAGGTTGAGCGTCAGGTTGCGAGTCACTTTCCAGTCGTCCTGACCGTAGGCGCCCCAGTACCAGCGGTGGTCATCCGTAGCCGCGATGTTCGATCCGGAGAAACTGCTCATTCCGCCTACGTAGTTGATGCCCCCATCGGCTCCGGGCAGAGTGGAGGGAGCTGGAGTGATCAGCAGATCCCCAATGCCATTCAGGCTGCTGTTCTTATTCGGAATATCGGTATATTGTCCGTTAAAGTTGAAATCCCCGCGCCCCTGTGGCGGCTGCGAGATATTTCCTTCGAGATCGTCGATCTGGATCCCCGTCTTAAAGGTGTGATTGCGATACACCCTGGTGACGCCGTCTACGCCCTCGATGCTCCAGACATATTGCAGCGTCGGCGTGTAATTGCCCACACCAAGATGGGTGAGCCCATTGATCGTAATAGGAGGCAAACCGCCGTTATTGGCCACCTGCTGCACTCCCTGGATGCCATACTGCGCGGGGATGCCAAAGGTATTCCCGTAAAACGACTGCTGCAGTTTGTCGCTGTGAACCATCCCGACGTGCATGTCCGTGCTGAGTGTCGGAGTAAAGATGTGGGTGTAGCCAATCGCCCACGCATAGGCCGGAAGACTGTCGTTGCGGCCGCCGGTCTCACCTACCGCGACCCCGGGCAGGTTGGACGGAACAACCACGGCAAAGAGGCTCCTGTCATAAACACCAAACAGGCTATTGTTGGCGTTGATGTTTTCGTCGATGCGGATATCCCAGGTATTGGTATTTTTACCCTCCAGCGGAACATAGCTGGAGAAATTATTGGTTAACCCGGAAGAAGTCGGCGCCGGATAGACGCTCAGCAACTTCACCGCGTTTGGGTCGATTCGAGCTGTCGGAATAATGTTGAGCAAAGCCTCCTGGCCGGGAGTGGCAAAATTCGTCGTATTGTTGCCGGTGAAGCTGGGGCAGCCGCTCGCCGTGCAGTTATAAAAAGGATCGCGCACGTAACTGCCGGGTGTACCGGAAAGGCCGGTGACGGGATCAAGGCCACTGGCTGGTAATTGCCGCGTCGTGGCCGGGTCGAGAATCGTGCCATGAGGGAACGTCCGTCCCAGGGCATCCGCAGCAGAACCGCTGTTGTAGGTGATGTTGTCCTGCAAATTGCTGAAGCCGCTGTTCACCATGCCCGTGGTGGGGACCGTCTCACCACCAGCCGGCTCCGGAAGCACAAATCGTCCGCCCTGGTAATCGAAGAACCAGAAGGTCTTGTTCCGGCCATCGAGGACATGCGGGATCAGCACCGGTCCTCCCGCCGTACCACCGAACAGATTCTGGTGATACTCCGGGATCGGCTTCGCCACTCCATTGGCCGTATTGAAGTAATAGTTGGCGTTCAGGTCGTTGTTGCGCAGGTATTCCCACACATCGCCATGCAGGCCGTTCGTTCCCGACTTGATTTCCGCGTTGATAACGCCACCGGTCGAATGGCCGAATTCGGCGTTGAAGTCGCCGGACTGGAGCTTGAATTCCTGTACCGCATCGGGCGGCGGAACGATCGCCGCATTGGTGAGGGTGTAGTTTCCGCCGTAGAATTCAATATTGTCGTTGATGCCGTCAAGGCGGAAGTCGTTTTGCCACACGCTCGATCCATTGACGGAGAAGTAGGCGCTTTCGGAGGTTCCCGAGTCGGCCGTTACCCCTCCGGGTGGGGCGGCGGCGACACCGGCGGAGAGCTGCGCCAGAGAACCCCAGTCGCGGGTGGCAAGGGGTAAATCGTTCACCGTCTCATTGGTGATGGTCTGCCCGACGGCGGCATTTTGGGCCTCGAGCAGCGGAGCGGCGGCTGTCACGGTCACCTGCTGCGCCACGCTCCCCGTAACCATGGGCAGATCGACGGTGAGGACCTGCTGGACGTGGACCTCAATTCCGTGAACAACATAATCTTCGAACCCGCTCTCCTTCGCCTGAAGGGTGTAGGTTCCGGGCAGCAGCCCGCTGAAAACGTAGTTTCCCGTCGCCGTCGACGTGGTCGCGACACTCATTCTGGTGCCGTCATTGGTGAGCGTGATCTTCGCCCCGGAGATCACCGCTCCCGAAGGATCCTTCACCGTCCCGGTGAGGCTTCCGGTATCGATCTGGGCCCTGAGGCCACAGGGCAGAAGCAGGAGCGCCACGGCTGACATGGCCATGACGAAGAAGCGGGTGGCTTTGCGTCGTATCTGTCTGTTCACAATTGCCTCCAAAGGGTCAAGCGTGAGGGTCAAGCATGGCGTTGCAGACGAGTACCTCTCGTCCGCTGTGCGGTCGATCGCCGACAGCGCCCATCGTGGCCTTCGCCGCAGCGGTGCGGAAGTGTTTACCCTCGCTCATCTCCGGTGAATACACCGGTGAGGACTTCCCGCAAATGTATGAGTTGCTGTTACTTATTGGTTATGTTAATTTTTGGAGAATCGCCGATGCCGGGTCCTGTCATCACCGCAATTCACAGCAGGTTTACTGGTCAACGGTACCCTGTGCCAGATATGATTCCGTCTCGGACGAGCAGCCGGAGATGACCACCATGGGACGTTCCGCCACGGTCGATCACGAAGAAAAGCTACCGGTTCCTCACCCAAGGGATTCGGACGCGATGGAGGGCGATCCGCGCTGGCAGTTGGCACAGCGGGTGGTTGCCAGCCGGCATTTTGCACGGTCGCCGCTATTGTCGAAGTTTCTGCTGCACATCGTTGCCGAAACCCTGGCCAACCGGACCCGTGAGATTACCGAACATCAGATCGGCGTGCAGGTGTTCGACCGGCCGGCAGATTACCGCACGGTCGAAGACAACATCGTGCGCAATTATGCCCGCCAGTTGCGACGCCGTTTGGCCGACTACTTCGCTGAGGAGGGCGCGGCCGATCCCCTGCACATTGACATTCCCCTCGGCGGGTATGTCCCCATGTTCGCGCCGGCATCCGCCGATGAGAAAACGGCGCGCCCGGTGCCGATCAGTATCCGGGGAGAGCCGGCTGCTTCGGTTCAGCTCCTGGAACCGGTGTCTCCCGAACATCCGCACCACAACCGGCCGCTGATCTTCGCCTTCCTGCTGGGCGCCGGCACGGCGGTTCTTATCGGGATGATCTGGTTCGCGGCGGTTCGGCTCCACGCATCGCGCCCGTCGCGGGAATCGGGAGAGCCCACGGCACCGCTGTGGGCCGCACTGTTCGCGGGTCCTGGCACGACCTATATTGTTCCGGCCGACGCCGGCCTGAATCTTCTCGAAGATCTGTCGCGACGCCCGGTACCGCTGGCGGAATACATTCACGGCGCGTGGTCGGGGCTCGCGCTCCCCCCCATGGATGCGCACAGCGCGGAAGATCTGCGCTCGCAGCGCTTCACCAGCTTCGTCGACCTGCAGGTGATCTCGGCGATCGTGCGGCTGCCCCAATTCAATCCCCAGCGCGACTTCCTGCGTTTCCCGCGCGACCTGCGGCTGGATGATCTGCGCAACGCGAATGCGGTGATCGTCGGCTCGATTGGCAGCAACCCGTGGGCCGCCATCGCTGAGAACAACGCGAAC
>Ga0210385_10000367_pt1 | contig 35153 bp, 39 predicted proteins | sample IncBWH26OmetaG_FD_160107 | JGI IMG/M metagenome (GOLD analysis project Ga0210385, IMG submission 160107) | Forest soil microbial communities from Barre Woods Harvard Forest LTER site, Petersham, Massachusetts, United States - Inc-BW-H-26-O ...
GGAAATTCCCTACGGCAAAAACGAGATGGAAGCCGCCGGCGGCATTCTCGGCGAGCCGGTCGAAGTGTTCAACATGCCCCACACCGGACTGCCGGTGCCGGCCAACGCCGAGATCGCTTTCGAGGGCTTCATTCATCCGGACGACAAGGTGCAGGAGGGTCCGCTCGGCGAGTGGACCGGCTATTACGCCTCCGGCAGCGCACCGGAGCCGGCGATCCGCATCGTCACCATGATGCATCGCAACGATCCGATCCTGGTCGGCGCCATTCCGGCGGTGCCGCCCAACGACAACACATTTTATCTCGGCACTTATCGCTGCGGCGCGGTGTGGAATCAGCTCGAAGCCGCCGGCATTCCTGAAATCAGGGGTGTGTGGGCGCACGAAGCCGGCGGCAGCCGCTTCATGCTGACCATCTCGATCAAGCAGCTCTACGGCGGCCACGCCAAGCAGGCCGGAATGGTCGCCTCCCATTGCCACGCCGGCGCCTATTGCAACCGCTGGACCATTGTGGTCGACGAGGACATCGACCCAACCAACATCAACGATGTCATCTGGGCGATGTGCACACGCTGCGACCCGCGCATCCAGGTCGACGTCATCCATGGCGGCTGGAGCTCGGCGCTCGATCCGATGTGCTACGACACCGAGAACGACCGGCGCAATTCGCGGGTGGTGATCGACGCATGCATTCCGTTCAACCGGCAGAAAACGTTTCCGGTCATAGCGCGCTCGAGCAAAGAGCTGGACGGGCGCATGCGGACGAAATGGGCGCAAGAGCTGCCGAAGGATTTTTAAGCACCGTCGGCGTTGCCAATTTCCCGGCCGGCGGCCACCACGGCGGTGATGATGTTGGCGTAGCCGGTGCAACGGCAAATCTGGCCGCTGAGTTGCTTGCGGACGCTCTGGGCATCGGGTCTCGGCAGACGCAGCAGGATATCGCGCGCCATCACCAGCATGCCCGGCGTGCAAAATCCGCATTGTAATGCGTGGCTTTCGTGGAAGTGCCTTCGCAGCACCTCCATGACACGGTCGTCGCGGAATCCCTCCAGGGTTTGTACCGCGCATCCATCGCACATCACCGCAAGCCGCAGGCACGACCGGGTCGCTTTTCCATTCACCAGCACGGTGCATGAACCGCAGGCTCCGTGCTCGCAGCCAAGGTGCGTCGCTGTCAGGCGGCAGCGCTCACGCAGGAAATCGGCAAGCGTTTCCCGCGGCTCGACCTGGTGACCGACCTTGGCGCCATTCAACTCGACGGTGACAGGCTTCATCGGCTTCGCATCTCCCGTACGGCGTGCAAGATGGTCGATGTGTGCAGACGCATCAGATAAGCATCGGCTTGCGACATCTGTGCCGTCAGGTCCTGCGTGATCGCCGCCCGCAACGCACCGTCCGATGTCTTTCCATCGCCAAGCTGCCTGGCAGTAGCCGCGAGCAGAAACGGGCGCGGCACGGCGCCGCCGAGTGCAACCGAAACGTTGCCGTCACGCTGCACCACCACTGCGATTGAATCGGCGAATGCTCCGCTTTTGCGCACGACTTTGCGGAATCCCCAGCTGAATTGCGCGTCGGGGCGAGGAACATCGAGGCCGACGACGATCTCATTCTTGTCCAGCGCTGTCGTGTATTGGCCCTGGATGAAGGTCGCGATCGGTTGCGAGCGGGTAGTCTCGCCGGCGGCAATGCAAACATCGGCGCCGAGCGCCATGAGGCAAACCGGCCAATCGGCGGCGGGATCGGCCAACGCGACGCTGCCGCCGATGGTGCCGTAATTGCGGATCGCCCGGTAGGAAATCCCGGCCGCCACATCGCGCAGCAGTCCGCCGAACAGATCCGGAATTTTGCCGTCCTCAATGTCGGCATGGGTGATCAGTGCGCCGATCAAAAGCCCCGCCGGCGTCTCGCGCGTCGTCTTTAGTTCCTCTATGCCGGAAATATCGACCAGTAGGTCTACGGCGGCGACCCGCAAGTTGAGCATTGGCACCAGCGATTGGCCGCCGGCAATGATGGCCGCAGACGCTCCGGCAGAAGTCAACGATGCGGCGGCCTCCGCGACCGTGTTGGCGACCACGTAATCGAACTTCGCGGATTTCATGCTTTGGCGGCCTTCGCGCGGCGCGCCCGGTCGACCGCTTCGGAAACACGGCGTGGGGTCAGCGGTGTTTCGTTGAAACTCGCTCCGATGTCGGCGAAGGCGTCGGCAACCGCATTGGCGATAGCCGCCGGTGGCGCAATGGCGCCGCCTTCGCCGAGACCTTTCACGCCGTATTCGGTGGTCAGCGCCGGCGTCACCAGATGCTCAATGCGCACGGTCGGAATCTCCGGAGCGCAGGGTACCATGTAATCGGCAAACGTCGTGGCAAGCGGTTGTCCCTGTTCGTCGTAAGGGATCTCTTCGTAGAGCGCGGTGCCGATCCCCTGCGCGATGCCGCCTTGGACCTGGCCGTCGACGATCATCGGATTGATCATCGTGCCGCAGTCCTCGGACACGACATAGTCCAGGAGTTCGACCACGCCGCTGTCGGGATCGACGGCCACGACCACCGCGTGGGTGCCATAGGCGAACACGCCGCCGGAGTCCGACGGCTCGTAGGTCGCAATCGCGTCCAGCAGAGGGTCCATTCCGGCGGGCAACTGATCGGGACGCGCATTGGCAGCAAATGCGATTTCCGCAAGACCGATCTTGGCGGACGGTCCGTGGACCATGCCGTCTGCGATGTGGGTCGAAGCGACGTCGGCCTGCAACAGATGGGCGCCTATACGCTGGATTTTCCCGGCCAGCGCGCGGGTGGCTTTGGCCACGGCGCCACCGGCGAACACGATGGAGCGGGACGCGAACGTGCCAAACCCGTAAGGCCCGATCGCTGTGTCGCCATAGCGGACGGAAATTTGCTCAGGATTGATGCCGAGCTCGTGAGCCGCGATCTGCGCCAGCGTGGTCTCGTGACCCTGTCCATGATTTTGCACGCCCACGAACAGCAGCACATTGCCGTCCGGCAGCATGCGGGCATTGGCGGATTCGTAACCGGGAATGACGCGAAACTTGCGCTTGGCGAATTCCACGATGCCGTGGCCGCTTTGTTCGGTGTAGAAGGCAAAGCCAACGCCGATTTTGCGGCCGTCAGGCTCACCTCGCGCCTGACGCTTGCGGATGGCCGGCAGATCGATCTTGTCGCGCGCGATATCGAGCGCGGCGACATAATCGCCGGTGTCGAGCTTCATCCCGGCGGCAGTCTTGTAGGGCAGCTCCGCGGCGGTGACGATGTTCTGCCGGCGCAGCTCGAAAGGCTCGCGGCCGAGCTCGCGGGCGACCTCGTCCACGAGACGTTCGATGGCGAAGGTCGCTCCCGGCCGCGCCACGCCACGATACGGGCCCATCGGCGCCTTGTTGGTGGCGACGGTGTGGGCGTTGAGCTTCAAATGGCGAATGCGATAGGGCCCGGTCAGGTTGCGCGACGCCATGCTCGCTTCCTGAAACGCGCCGGTCGGCCACAACGCGTAAGCGCCGGCGTCGATATAGATGTCGCCCTCGATGCCAAGAAGCGTGCCGTCGCGCTCGGCGCAAATGGTGAGATCATAAGTGTGGTCACGGGCATGGGGCGACGCCAGCAGATGCTCGCGTCGATCCTCAATCCAGCGCACCGGATGTCCGACCTTCAGCGCCAGCGCGGCGACGGCAACGTCCTCCGGCATGATCCGGTTCTTGCCGCCGAAGCCGCCGCCGACGTCGGGCGCGATGACACGCACCTTGTGTTCGGGGAGGCCGAGCATCCGCGATAGCGCCATCCGCTTGACCTGGCCGCCCTGTGTCGAGAGGTAGACCACCAGCTCGTCGAGCCGATGATCCCAATAGGCGAGCGCGCCTCTGCCTTCGAGCGAAACCGTGGCCTGCCGATTGAGCCGCAGCCGGCGGCGCAGACGGATCGGCGCCACGGCGAGCGTTTCGGGGTTGCCCTCGTTGACGCCGGTGTTGATGTAGGCGTTGCTCGGCCACTCATCGAAAACGCGCGGACTGTCGGGGCGCATGGCGGCGACGACATCGACGACGGCCGGTAACTCTTCAAGCTCGACACGCACCTCGTCGGCCAAATCCTCGGCTTGAGCCCGTGTCGGCATCACGCAGGCAGCGATCGTTTGCCCGACGTAACGGACCCGCCCGTCGGCAAGCGGCGGATAGGGGCTATGGCGATGGGCGGAAAGCTCCGGCCCGGCTTCCAGCACCTTGATCGGGCCGATGTCGGCGAGCGTAAACACCTGACCGGCCGATTGCGCAGGCTTGGCAATATTGCGCAGTCTCGCATGCGCCATTTGGCTGCGCACGAAGGCCACGTCCTGGACACCGGGTACATGGACATCGGCAATGAACATGCCATGTCCATAGAGATGGCGCGCATCCTCTTTGCGCAGCAGGCTGGCGCCGATCCAACCTTCGGTATTTGCTCGGTGCGCCACGTTTTGCCCGCTCGTTCCGCCGGAGAGTCCGTTCACGCCGTTTGTGGTGGAACGTATTCGGCGCCGGTTGGCACGAACTCGTTGGTGTAGAGCGCGCTCGCCTCGAGCGGCGTGGCCACGCCGCCGTATTGCTTGAGCACCTTGACTGTCTCGGCCCAGTCGACGTCGGAAGCCCAGCCGAGCGGCTTGCCCTGGGTGTTGGGCGTGACCCATGTCTTCCACGACAGCTCCATTTCACGCCGCGTGATTGCCGGATCGATGGTTGCCAGATATTTTTTGATGATCGCGACGGCTTCGTCCGGGTTCTGCCGGCCGTAGAGAAAACCCTTGATCGTCGGCGCCACGAAGGCGCGCACCATCTCGGGATCGCCCTTGAGCAAGTCCTGATGAACGATGATGCCGTTACTGACGACCGTGACGCCGTAGTCGGCGAACCAGAAAATGCGCACCTCTTTCTTGCCGCGGATTTCGATCGAGGGCACATAACCCTGGGCGAAGCCACCGATGGCGGGAACCTGACCGGTGATCAGGGCCGGCCCGACACCCGCCGGATCGATGTTCACCAGCTGGATTTTCGATCCATCGATGCCGGCGCCTTTGACCAAGGCGGGCCATTGCTGGAATTGCGCGCTGCCTGCAGTCATCGCGATGTTTTTTCCTTCGAGATCCTTCAGCGTGGCGATCCCGGAATCGGCGAGCACCACCACCGCGGCCGGGTTGCGCCGATAGACACTGCCGATGCTCTTGATGCCCATTCCCTTGGCGACGCCGTTGCCGACGACATAGCCATCGCAGAAGCCGAATTGTGTTGCCTTGCCGGCAACAAGCTGGGCGGTGGCGGCCGAGCCTTTGCCGCTTGTAATGGCGACGTCGAGCCCGGCTTCGCGGTAAAAGCCTTTCTCCTGTGCGATCATGAAGCCGTCGTTGGGGCCCTGATAAACCCAGTCGAGCGTCATCGTCAGCGGGGTAAGCGAACTGGCGGCGCGTGCCCGCAACGGCTTAAGCGACAGCGCCAGTGCTCCAGCGGCCACAGCGGATTTTTGCAATAAGCGGCGGCGGGAGATCGGCACGGGCCTCAAATCACGATTGATCATGTCATCTCCTCGCAGGGATCGCAATTCCTGGCTCGAGCAGCATACTGGCAAACGGCCGTGGCTTCCATGGCGGTCTCGCTAGCTCAGGCCTGGCGTGTTCGCAATGATTGCTGCGTATGAGTGCGGAGTGCTCGATGCCGTTGGGCTTGGCGCCGCATAACCGCATCGTCGGCCTTGTTCACATCGACAGGAGCCCGGGACCCGCCCCGCCCGAGGATCGACCGTGGCCGCTGGTTAGTGAGATTGCCACTCGCTTTACCGCATAGTTGCTCGGTATCATGTCCATCAGTGTACTCTTGACCGATCCTGCGCCGAGGCGGCATCCGACGTGACGCAAACTCACACAATCGGCAAACGAGTGCTGCGGCTCGAGGATGGACCGCTACTTCAAGGTCGCGGCCGTTTCGTTGATGATCTCAAGTTTCCGGGCATGCTTGAGGCGGCCTTTGTGCGGAGTCCGCACGCGCACGCCGCTATTCATCATATCGACACCGGAGCGGCCCACCGGCTGCCCGGCATACACGCCGTGTACACGTTAGCTGACATTGCACCAATGTTGACGCAAGAACGACTGCCGCTGCAGTTCCGTACCGACCAATTGCCACCGGATGTTAGCCCGATCGTTCTTGCTAAAGATGAAGTCGTTTTTGTCGGCGAAGCCGTCGCTATCGTGATCGCGCAATCGCGCGCTGTAGCGGAAGATGCGGCCGCGCTAGTTGACGTCGATTACGAAGTGCTTCCAGCGATTTCGGATTGTCGAGCGGCGCTGCGTCCCGGCGCTGCGCTCGCGCATCGCGGCAAAGCCAGCAATCTTCTTATCGAATTTAGCCAACGCTATGGCGACATCGCCACCGCGTTTGCACGCGCGCCGCACCGCACGCAAGTCAAACTCAAGCAGCACCGCGGTGGTGCACACTCGATCGAAGGTCGTGGCGCGCTCGCCGTGTATGACGCCAATGAGGACCGCCTCACGCTATGGTCCTCAACGCAACTTGCGCACGAGGTACGTGCGTTCCTCATGCGGTTGCTGCAACTCGATGAGAACCAAATTCGCGTCGTGGCACCGGATGTCGGCGGCGGCTTCGGTGCCAAGTTCGTCATGTATCCGGAGGAAGTCGTAATCTCAGCGGCCTGCTTGCGTCTGCGGTGCCCTATCAAATGGATTGAAGACCGGCGCGAGCATTTTTTGGCGGCGGTGCAGGAGCGCGATCAGTACTGGGACCTCGAAGTCGCATTCGATGATGAAGGACGCCTACTCGGCCTGCGCGGCGAGCTCACCCACGACCAAGGAGCCTATACTCCGCAAGGTCTCAACCTACCTTACAACGCCTCCACCGGCGTACCGGGCCCCTATATCCTGCCTGCTTTCGATCTGCGGGTGCTGGTGGCCGAGACCAACAAGGTCGCGACAATGCCGGTTCGCGGCGCCGGCTATCCGGAAGCGGCGTTTGCCATGGAGCGCGTGCTCGACCGGATCGCGCGCCACCTTGGAATCGATCGGACCGAGGTGCGGCGGCGCAATCTCGTGCCGGCGGATAAGATGCCATATGTCACGCCGCTCAAGACACGCGCCGGCTCACCGATCGCGCTCGATAGTGGCGATTTCCCGCGCTGCCTCGATATGGCGCTCGATGCCATCGATTACGCCGGATTTGCAGCACGGCAGCGTCGCGCGCGCGAACAAGGCCGCCATCTCGGGATCGGCATCGGCAATGGCGTGAAGGGAACAGGGCGCGGACCGTTCGAGTCCGGTATCGTCCGCATCGGCCGTTCGGGGCGTATCTCGGTTTATACCGGCGCCATGCCGATGGGGCAGGGCATCAAAACAGCACTCGCCCAAATCTGCGCCGAACAATTCGCCGTTGCTGTTGATAGCGTCACCGTAGTCGCGGGTGACACCGCGGTCATCCCGCACGGTCAGGGTGGCTTCGCCAGCCGGCAGACCGTTACTGCCGGATCCGCCGTACACCTTGCGGCGCTCTCCGTGCGCGAGAAAGTGCTCAGTGTAGCTGCGCATCTCCTGGAGACGAGTGTCGAGGATCTCGAACTGCGGGATGGCCGCGTCGAGGTCGTCGGCGCTCCGGGCAGCGGCCTCACGCTCCGCGAGGTTGCGGAAGCGGTCTCCGGCGTGCCCGGCTACGCCATGCCAGGAAAATTTGAACCTGGACTTGAGAGTCTCCAAAACTTCCTGCCGAGCGCACTTACCTATGGCATGGGTTGTCATGCGGTCGAGGTTGAAGTCGATGTCGAAACCGGCAGTGTGCTCATCCTTCGTTACGTCGTGGTCAACGATAGCGGCCGCCTAATCAATCCCATGATTGTCGAAGGCCAGCTTGTCGGTGGCACGGTGCACGGAATCGGCAATTCGCTTTTTGAATGGATGGGCTATGATGACAACGCTCAGCCGCTGACCACAACATTCGCCGATTATCTGCTGCCTACCGCGACGGAAGTACCGAAGATCGAGGTCCACTTTCTCGAGTGTCCTTCGCCGCTCAATCCCCTTGGCGTTAAAGGCGTCGGCGAATCCGGTTGCGTACCGGCCGCCGGTGCGGTTGTCGCCGCGGTCGAAGACGCGCTCTCTCCTTTTGGCGTGACGATCACGGAATATCCGGTAACCCCCGCCAGGCTATTCGCCCTGATTGCCGCGGCGCGCTCGTAAACTCAAAGTCGCTCGCGCTCAAATGTTCGCCAGCGCGACAGCCGGCTTACATTGTAAGTTCGATGAGTATGGCCCTAAAACCAACCTCGCATAATTACCAATATGCGACAGTTCGCGTAAGATCAGAATATGGAACAGATCCGCGTTCGTTACGGCGACGTGACGGTGCCGTGGGACCCGCGGCCGCGGAACGCATCCGCGGCGACGTCATCTCTTTGAAATGTATCCCCTCGACGTTCGCATAAATCCGTTGCAACTGGACTGAAGCGCATTGTCGAGAACGGCATGATCTTCCTACAAGACGTCGCCATCCCTGTGGGCAATGGAAATATCCTGCACACCAATGTATTTATTGCTTTCTTTTATCGCCCAGCTTGTGGGATTTGCCAGACCAGCTCGCCTCCACTCGGCGGAATTTAAGATGATGGCGTCTCCGGTTGCGAGCCAGAAGTGGCGTCGTCACGGGGACGGTGGCGCTTGATCGCTTCGGGGTGGGTCGAATCGGCACCCATGTAGACGCCGCGGTCCCAAGAACGTTTGAGTGGGTCCGCGATCGTGAGCGACATCTTGCCGATGCCTTGGATCTCGATTTCGACCGTCTCGCGATCCTGTAGTGCACCCAATCCTTCGTGATTAGTCCCGCACGCAATGATGTCCCCTGACAACATGGTCATTATGGTCGTCGCGAACTTGACCAATTCGGGGACGCGATGCTCCATATCGCCGGTATTGTAGTTGTGTCGCAGCTGCCCGTCGTTCCAGAAGCGCACGATGAGATCGTTGGGGTTTGCGATCTCGTCGGCGGTGACGATGCAAGGGCCGAGCGGCGCGAGGGTATCGAACGACTTGCCGAGCCAGCTCATGGGTTGGCTGGCGGGCCAAGTGCGCCGACCCTCGCCGCGCGCCGTGACATCGATAAAGCAAGTGTAGCCGAACACGGCATCGCGCCAGCTCTCGCGCTTGATCATCTTGGATGGGCCCTTGAGGATCAACGCCAGCTCGGCCTCGTGCATGAAGATCCAAGGATCGGTATGCGCTGGCAGCTGAATTGTGTCGCCGGGCCCGATAACGGCGTCGGGATTCTTCATGAACATATTGAGCGGGCGCGGTGCGCGCTGCGCGTGCTCCCAATAGTTGGCGAGTGCACAAAGAATCTTGTGCGGGCGCGGCAAAGGCGCCCGCAAACGCACCGACGACATCGGCAGCGCGGTTCCGGTCTGGACAAGCGTCTCGAGCGTGGGACGCAGCTTCTCGAAATCGTCGATGATGCCTTCCATCACCAGCTGTGGCGTGTAGTTAGACCTGACCACGCCAGTGATATCGACTACGCCGCGGTCGGTGAGCAGGCCGGGTAGCTGTGGGCTGGCTTGACTTGGCTGGAACAGGACGAACTTCACAGTTTACCTCTCACTGGACGGAACGACGAGTGGCTGGCGGTCGATTAATACGCCATACGCGACTCAAGGAGCAGGATGACTTTGTCTTCGAATCGCAATCCAGCCCAGCATGGTGGGGCATGATCTTTTCCGAAAGATCATCGTTTAGAATCTTGGCAATACAAATCGTGCGCTTGATGGTGTCTGAATTTCCCGCAGTCGACCGTTTGTCCTCGGGTAACGATGCGAGCCAAATCCGGCCGTTCGTCGGCCCGCAGATGCACATCCTCCTTTGGCGGCGTTGCCAGGAATTCTGGCAAAGCAGCAACCCAATGCTGGTTACCGAATAGCGGCTCCCAGATGCGTGGCTGCCACGAATCGTCCAGGCAGTCAGGGTCAGCGGAATACTCCGCTTCTCCGCCGGCGGGTGATTGAATGTAGAAATATAACGTCGACGAAATGCGGTGCCGGCCAAGGCTGAGTTTGCTTTTCCAGCCCTTGCGCTGCATATCGTCGGCGCCGGCAAGAAGCTCGTCGAGATTTTCGACGCCGAATGAGATATGCAGAAATTGCGGCTTGTCTGTGCGTGCCCAGAAAATATTGTGGTGATCGCTTCTTCCCTGGGCGCGAAAAAACGCCGCGATCACGCGCCACATCGGTGATGCGAAAATTCAAACGATCACGATAGAAGCCGACAGGCTTATCGAGATCACTGCAGCCGAAAACGACGTGATAGATCAACTGTGGCGTTGCCTTTTCATACCAATCACGATGCTTATTCCAGCGGGCACTGCGGCCGGGTGAATTGATCTGCTCGTCTTTAGCGAACAGCGACTGACGGCTGAATAGTCGAAAACCAATCCCAAGCCCAAGGTCATCGGCGCTATGCAGCGTACCGTCAGGGTCTTTGGTGACACTCCGATCCTTCTTCAGCTCCATCTCGATCTCATCCAGCGCGGTTCGCGTGTCCACGCCCCAAATCACCTCTCTGATGCCAGAGCCGGGACTATAACGGGCGGCACCGAAATATCGTGGGATCTCTTGAGAAGGACATAAGAGCCTTCCGGCAGACGATAGCTAATGGAGCTTCCGGCTTTTGATAACACCTTCAGTCCGAAATCTGTGAAAAACCTGTTGCAAAGCTCCAGGTCCTCGACCCCAAAAACCGCTGTTTGTACGCCATTGATCGGCATCTATCTCCCCTAAGCTGACCGCGTCGTGAACTTGGCGTGCGAACTTGCACCTACCTTTAAGTAGCGGCGCCGACTCGACGGTCAGATCGGTTCCGCCATACGCAACTCATGGGGGCGCGGACTCGGATCGCGGAAACTCTCCCGCATCCGAGCGTTTCGCTCGGCGCAGGCTACCGGGTCGTCGATGTTGCCGTCGCGCCCGACCTGACGAGACACGTCTTGGACGAATTTGCAGCGTGCATAGCGCCGCGTCGTGAATTGCGCCAAAACGACATCGCTCGGAAGACCGCGTCCGATGAGCTCGGCCAGGACGACTGCGTCCTCGATCGCCATGGTCGCGCCTTGAGACACATGAGGGCCAGACGCGTGCGCCGCATCACCAATCAGGAGGACGCGGCCACGGTGCCACGGCGGCGGCAGAATAACCTCCTCGATTGGACCGTAAATGACGCTCGCCGGTTCATCGATTTGATCTCGGATTGCCGTCACCACAGGAACAGAGAAGGGCAGCAGCGCTCTCGCAATAGTCGGTCCAGCCGATCGGGCGGCATCCATGGATTACCTGGTTCATTCGCGACGAGGAGCAGATACATCTGCTCCTTGCTCACCGGCATCACGCCGGCTTTGACGCCGACACCATAAAACATAATCTGGTGATCCACCTGCGCGTGCGCGGGACGGTAAAGCGCCATACGCCGTGCCCGGTGAATTGTGGATCGAAATCCTGCCCAAATATCAGCATCGAATTCCGTCAGCGCCAACAACCAAATCATACTTTTCCTTGGCGCCATCACTCAGAACGATGTCGACATGATCTTCATGCGCTGTAATAGCGGAGACTGTCAGCCCAAGTCTGATGCGCGCCCCCGCGGCTTCGGCGGCCTCTGTGAGGATCCGATGAAGCACATTGCGCGGCATGCCATTAACCGCCGGCGTTGTGGGGCCGGCGATGCGCAAAAGTTGCATACAGGCGACGAAATCACCCTCAGCATCGTACATGACATAGTGGTCAGTCTGAAAACCTTCCGAAAGACAAATGTCCATCAACCCCAGGGTACGTAGTGCACGCAGGGCATTGCCTGGCTGAATGATGCCGACACCGTGAACTTTGTGCTCGCCGGGCCCGAATTCTCCCTCGCTGATATGGCCGTGGTTCCCTATTGAAGCGACTTGATTTACTGGGGCTTTCCGGAATTTGGCAGGACGCTGAAAATGTGAAATCCTGGTACGACCGTGTGCGCGCTCGCCCAGCCGTACAACGAGCCATCGTCGATTGCTTGGCAGGCGACGATCTCGCCTTGTTCCAAGATTTAGAGACTGACCCATGGCCTGTTGTCTCGAACATATTGAAGACTAACGGATAGCCCAGGTCTGGAGGAGCATGACAAGTAGGCAATACGCATTTTAATCGCTGGGCGTTCGTTCCGCATAATTGCCCAATATGTAACAGTTCGCATTAGGCCAGATTACGGACTTGTCGCGACACTTGCCGGCTAGGCGGCGCGTGGCGCGGCTAGCGGATGCATTATTGCTTCTAGCTGCAATAGCGGCTTGGAAAGCAAACCGCGCTCAGTGTGGAGAGCGGTGCGTAGGGTCGGCTCAGCGTGCTTCTTTACCTCCGATCGTCGCGATCAGCCGGCCACGCGCGCGAGCCAGCCGCGACATGACGGTGCCGATCGGCACTTCGGTCGCCTCGGCGATCTCGCGGTAATCGAGGCCCTCGATGTCGCGCAGCACCAGCGTCTCCCGGAACGGCGTCGGCAACGCGGCGATTGCTGTGCGGAGATACTCGGCGTCGGTCTTGGCGATGAGTGCTGCCTCCGGCGTTTCGCCATTCTGGTCGGCTGGCTTGGCGTATGCCGCTTCGACCGCTTCGAGATCCTCAACCGTGACGACCGCTGTGGGACGGTTTTTGCGGAGCCAGGAGCAGGCGGTGTTGCGCACGATGCACAGCACCCAGGCGCGGGAATTGCCGCCGGCGAATTTATGAAGGGCGCGGAAGGCGCGTAGCGACGCATCCTGCACCACGTCCTCGGCGTCCGTGCGATTGCCCGTCAGCCAATGCGCCAAATTGTAAGCGGCATCGAGATGGGGCAAGACCACGCTCGTGAAGCGCGCATAGTCTTCGCTCGCGCTCCTTCTCGTGTCGGTAACTTGCAGCGAGCGTGATGAGCTTGGCCCACGGCCATTCGACTGGACATCCACGAACTGCATTTGAGGCCCCTGCGGAAGATCTGCATTGCACCCTTAGGGCAGCTTGTGATGCAGTCCGCCCACGGCCTCAATGGAGCGGAACTCCTCATTGTCAGGAATCGAGGTCCCCAGCTAAGCGTAATGAAAACAATAGCTTGACAGGAATCCTCCCCTGGTTTGAGACGTTTGAGGTAGCATCGGGCCCACGGTAATGCCATGCACGCCAACCAGCCAGCAGATACGCTTTTGCGTTTTGGCGCCTTCGAAGCCGACGTTCAAACCGGCGAGTTGAGGAAACAGGGCAAGCGTGTGAGGCTTCAAGACCAGCCCTTTCAATTGCTGGTCATGTTGCTGGAAGCGCCGGGCCAAGTGGTGACCCGCGATGAGCTGCGCAGCAAACTTTGGCCGCAGACGACTGTGGATTTCGATCACGGCCTAAACAAAGCAATCAGCAAGATCCGAGAAGCGTTAGGTGATTCACCCGAGCATCCCCGCTTCGTCGAGACCGTTGCTCGCCGCGGCTACCGGTTCCTTGCCGATGTCGCGGTCGTCGGTGGCGGGCGCACAAAAACCGTTCCCGACGATCCTGCATATGAGGGCTTGCCGGCTTTCTCGCCCGCGCTGACGACAACGCATCAAAAAGCAAAGCTCCGCAATCTTGTTCGACTGCTTTTCGGCGTTGGTTTGGCGCTCGCCGTTGCATCCGCCATATCATGGGCATTTTACCATGAGATCTATTCTTCACCCGCGATTCGCTCCTTGGCGGTGCTGCCACTGGAAAATGTTTCCGGGGACGGTTCGCAGGATTACTTCGCCGATGGCATGACCGACGCGTTGATTACGCGCCTCGCGCAGATCGGCACATTACGTGTGATCTCCCGTACATCGGTGATGACCTACAAAAACGTCCACAGGCCATTGGCTGAGATTGCGCGTGATTTGAATGTGGACGCCGTGGTCGAGGGCAGCGTCTCGCGCGCCGGAGAACGAATTCGGGTCACTGCCCAGTTGATCGACGCGCGTAACGACAAACAACTCTGGGGTGGGAGCTACGACGAAGATATCCGGGACACGCTCGTGCTCCAAAGCAGGGTAACCCGCGCCATCGCCGGGCAGATTCGCGCCACCTTAAATCCACAAGAACGGCTGACGCTCGCCAAGTCGAGGACGGTGGACCCAGACGCCTACGAAGCCTATCTGAAGGGCCGTTACTTCTGGAACAAGCGAACCGGAGAGGGCCTGAGAACGGCAATCGATTATTTCAGGCGCGCGATTACCATCGATCCAAGTTATGCGGAAGCATATGCCGGCTTGGCTGACTCTTACGCCGTGGCGGGCGATTGGAAATATGGCGTGCTTCCTCCGCTTGATGCCTTCCCGAAGGCCACGGCAGCTGCGGCCAAGGCGTTGGTATTGGACGCCAGCCTCGGCGAGGCTCACGCCTCCTTGGCCTATGCTCTGGATCTTTATGGCTGGGACTGGGACGGTGCCGAGACCGAATACAAGCAGGCCATTCAGCTCAATCCCGGTTATGCGACGGCGCATCAGTGGTATTCTTGGCATCTCTTCATGGTCGGCAGGGATAACGATGCTCTGCTCGAGTTGCGGAGAGCGGAGAGTCTCGACCCGCTTTCGCTTATCATCAATGCCGACATCGCGGACGCATTGTGCGTCGCTCACCGGTATGACGATGCGGTGGAGCAAAGCGAGAAGACACTGAAGATGGATGCGAATTTTGCCATCGGCCACTATGAATTGGGCCAGGCATTGGTGCAAAAGCATATGTATGATCAGGCTATCGCCGAGTTTCAAAGAGCAATCGACCTTTCCGGACACAGCGGGGCGTTCGACTCGTATCTCGGTTACACTTACGCGGTTTCAGAACGGAAAGAAGAAGCAATAAAAATAATCAATGATTTGGAAGCAAGACATCCGGGGAATCATTCCGTCGATGCCGATATCGCCTTGATCTATGTGGGACTTGATGATCGAGACGAGGCGATCAGCCGGCTGAACAAAGCCTTTGACGCGAGATTCAAAGCCTCCATCCTGCGGCGACCGGCGTTCGATCCTCTTCGTTCAGATCCCAGATTCCAGGATCTTTTGCGGCGAATGGGCCTTTCGACTTAAAGAGCTGACAACGCTGGCTCGAGCTCGCCGCGTGCAGTACCAAATGCCTCACTTTTTGATCAGAGCCGCCTAAGCGGGAATGAACCAATGGCGCTTTGCTTCGTCGAGGGCCTTGGCGCACGCAGCGGGGTTATCGTCTGTATCGGCTTGTCGCGCGCGTTGCAGTGCGGCGGCGGCATCCGCATTGGTGTTGCGCTCGGCGTTGCGCACGGTCTCGGGCGTCGGTTGGTAATGCAGCTGCGCCGCGATGGACTGGGGGGCGGTTGGACCGCTTTTCGCGCTGGATGACGCGTGCCCGATCTGGCGCTCTAGCTGCTCGATTTGCGACGTGCATGGCCCGCTATGGGCAGCGCCGCCGCCGCAAAGCAGAGCGGCAGCGGCCGTCGCGACGAGGAGGCAGATAGAGGCGAACGGTCCGGCGGTCTTTGTGAATGAGTTTGGCGTACCGAAAGCGGCGCCTATCCAGTGACGTGACATGCTCATGTCGGCCTATACGAAAGTGTGGTTGTTGTTTTGCCGAACATTGGAATCTCCAGGTTGAGCCGTTCCGGCCTGAAATAATTGGGCGCCGGCCCGCCGCGCCGAGCGGCCACAAAGCGCAGGAGAGGGCAGACGCCTGGCTTATTCCCCAGCGGTCGAATGCCAACGCTGCAATTCAGATCACGATTTCATGAACATTGATTGAGAAGGCTGCCTGGGAATAAGTCTCGTTGGTCCCCGGTCTCGTCTCGCGAGGCCGCATTGGCTTTGCGGAGACGGGCGATGAAAAAATTCGATTCAAGGCGCTCCAGGTACAAAACGATGATTGTCGTCGCCGGGTCGCTTGCCCTCGGCACGGCGATGATGGCGACCGCCGCCATTGCGTTCGCACGCGGTGGTGGCGGCGGACATTTTGGCGGCGGCAATTTTGCCGCTCGCCATTTCGGCAGGGGCTTTGGCGGCGATTTTGGGCGCCCGCACGAACTCGGCGGCGACGCGCTCGATTACGACGACGGTTCTGGCTACGGCGACGGCTATAGCGGCTGCTACGTCCCTACGCCTGATGGCTACGCCTGGGCCTGCTACTGAAACCGGGCGATACGAGGACGCGATGCCTGTGCTCAAAAGGCAGTATGAAAACCGGCCTACTGCGGCTCGATGTCTGTCGGTGGCAAAGACGATCTACTTGTTCCGCTGCGGCGAAAGCGGGCTTTACGCGTTCACGGCTGATCCCAGCGGCCACGTCCTTCCATCGCGGATTTATCCTCAGATACGTTGGCGGTTTGAACGACGCGTGAAGCTGCGGCCGAACAAGAACTCGCCGAAGCATAAAATCGCAGGCAAAATTCTCGATGCCATTGCAGAGCACGGGTTCCACCTGACTCACGCAGCAGTCAACGCAGAGCACTGCATAACTTTGTGATGAGGGCGCCGATCCGCAGGTGCCGCGCCGATGCCGTTCGGTTTGCCGGGCCGGCCAAAACAGTGCGCCTCAAAATACGAATAAAAATCGGCGCAGACCTCGGAAGCGCTGTCGCTAGCTTGAGACGGATCGGTCGGGCAGGGCGCAAACGTGGCGGAACTTCTTTCAAAATAAATTCGCAACCCGGGAATTAATGGCTGCCGTCCCCGGTCTAGTGCGTGAAGGCGATCAAATTCGACAACCGAACTCTTCCATGGAGAATGTCAGTGGCATCCGATCATAACGAAAATGGCGAAGGTTCAACAAGGCGTAAGGTCCTGGAATGCATGACCTGGGCTGGGACCGGTATTCTATGGACGGTTTCAGGCGGTGTGCCTAAGTCATTGAGCTTGCTCGGCAGTGCCGAAGCGGCAACGGCTGCGACACAATCATTCACATTCGCGCAGATCTCCGACAGCCACGTCGGCTTCCACGTCAAGCCCGTGAACCCGGACGCGCTCGGCACACTTAAGGAAGCCATCGCCAAGGTCGGTGCGCTCCCCACCAAGCCGGCGTTCATGATCCATACCGGCGATATCACCCATCTTTCAACGCCCGAACAGTTCGACGATGCCGCTCAAGTCATCGGCACTTCTGGGCTCGACGTGCATTACGTGCCGGGCGAGCACGACCTCATCGACGAGACGCCGGGCAAGTTCTACCTCGAGCGCTACGGCAAGAACACCAAGGGCGCGGGCTGGTATTCGTTCGACCATAATGGCGTCCATTTCATCGCTCTCGTCAACGTGGTGAACCTCCAGGCCGGCAGTATGGGTGTACTCGGCGCCGAGCAACTCGCCTGGCTCGCCGACGATGTGAAGGGCCTCTCCGCATCTACGCCTATCGTCGTCTTCGCTCATATTCCGCTGTGGACGATCTACAAGGACTGGGGCTGGGGCACCGACGATGCAGAGCAGGCATTGTCGACCCTCAAACGGTTTGGTTCGGTGACGGTGCTCAACGGTCATATTCATCAAGTCATACAGAAGGTGGAGGGCAACATGTCATTCCACACCGCGCTGTCGATGGGCTTTCCGCAGCCGGCGCCAGGAGCGGCTGCTGCGCCGGGGCCGATGGCCGTTCCGGCTGAAAAGCTGCGCTCCATGCTTGGCATCAGGAGCGTCTCCTTCGTCCAGGGCAAAAATGTGCTCGCCACTATCGATCAGACGCTGGCTGCGACTAGCTGAGAAGCGCGTTGAAATCGCACATTCCTGGAGGACCTCAGGCCCTCCACCATAAGAGGACAATCATGACCAGATTTTTGATAGCTGCCGGTATTGTGGCCGGCGTTGCTTTCGCCGCGCCGGCTGTGCCGGCCACGGCGCAAACGAAGCCGACGATTGCGATCATCGTGAAAGATACGACATCGGCCTACTGGCAGACGGTGCTGGCTGGCGCGCGCAAGGCTGGTCAAGATCTCGGCGTGAACGTTACTGAGCTCGGCGCCAAATCCGAATCCGATGTCTCCGGCCAGATCGGCATTCTCGAAAAGGCTGTGGCCTCGAATCCGGCGGCGATCGTCATTGCGCCCGCGCAGTTTGCACCGCTTGGCAAGCCGATCGATGAAGCTGCCAAGAAAGTCAAAATCATCGGCATCGATTCCGCCGCCGATACCAAGGCCTGGACCTCATTCCTGGCGACCGACGACGCGCAGGCTGGCCGCATGGCTGCCGATGCTCTCGCCAACGCGATGAGGAGGACTTATGCCGATACCGAAGGCGACGTAGCTATCATCACCGCAGCACCCGTCGCCGCCTCGCCCGATCAGAGCGTCACGGGTTTTAAGGAGCAAGTGGCGAAGAAATATCGGGCCTTGAATGTGCTCCCCGACAAGGTCGCGGATGCTCAGGCGGCGACCGGGCTTACTGTCATGAAGGACCTCGTTAACGCCGATCGGGACCTGCGCGGCGTGTTCGTCTCGAACGTAATCATCGCGGAGGGGGCGAGCCAAGTGGTCTACAACAAGGAGTCGGGAGACAGGATCAATTACGTCGTCTTCGGCTCGGACGACAAGCTCGTCAAATCCCTGCAGGGCGGGACGATCGACGCGCTCATTGTGAAGGACCCGTTCCGCATGGGTTATGACGCCGTCAAGACGGCGCTTGCTGCCTCGAAGGGCGAGAATGTGCCCGCCACTATCGATACCGGCGCCAACGTCATCACCAAGGCCAACATGAATTCGGCGCGGTCGCAGGAACTCCTCAATCCGAAGATCGATTGAGTGGGATGACCGTGAATATAAGTCGTACGCGTAGCTGATAAGTACTCGAACACATTAGCTATCTCGAGCCCGCCCACGGGGAATAAGTGCCAGTCTCCCACCCCGTGTACGCCGCGCGAGACGGTGCGGGAGCCCCGGCGCAATGCGCCGGGGCTTTCGGCTTTGCCGGGGCCGAGGCGGGACGGGGTGGGAATAAACGCGCACGCCGTTGCGTCTTGTTGTCCGTCGAGTTCGTAATCGCAGGAGAAACGTGGTGCAGGACTATTGCTCGGGCGACCGGTCAATCGCGAGGCTGATTGATTGCCGCTGTCAACATATGACGAACTGCCAGGCCCTCGCGGCGGGCCGCGGCGGCCATCGCGCAATTGACAACGGCGCTCTTGATCCGTGCGAGAGTACCGCGATGAGTGCGGCCAAATCTGCGAACGTCGACAGGATGCCGATCGGAGCGCGGCGCCCGCCTTTCGACAGCGTGACCATCGGCTTCCACTGGGCAACGGTTCTCATCGTGCTGGCGATGTTCGCCACCGCGTGGCTGCATTCGATGTCGCATGACGATGCCGTCAAGGCCATTCTGCTCCAGACTCATAGATCATTGGGCGTGACGATTTGGGTGGCGACGGTGTTGCGGCTCGCCTGGCGGCTGACCAACGCGAAGCTGCCGCCGTTTCCGAACCACATGACCAACATGCATCGCGCTATCGTCAAAGGCGGCGAATACTGCCTGTATGGCTTGCTCCTCATCCAGCCGGCGACCGGCTTGGCTCACACGCTGTTTAGGGGGCATCAGTTCGCTCTTTTCTTTTGGTGGGTTCCACCGCTGGTGCCCACGGATGCGGCGCTACGGGATGCCTTTATGCTGGCGCATCAGCTCGGTGCCTACGCATTCGGTGCCTTGGTCATTGGCCATGCCGGGGCCGCGCTCTTTCACCACTTTGTGCTTCGCGATGATGTCCTTCAGTGCATGGCGCCTGTGATGCCGGCGAAGCAACCTGACCGGGATTATTTGTCCGGCACCGCTATTCGCAGTCAACATTCGTGAGAGGGTGAGACAATGTTCACCCTGGCGCGGAAGGCTGTCACGTCGCTCGTCGTTTCTTTCGGCCTGTCCGCATGGCTTGACGTCAAAAAGGGCGAGGCCCCGTCTTCCGTTCGGAGAACGGCGCCTACAAGTCTCTCGCCCGGGTTCGGGTCGACGAATAGCCCGGCGTCGCGGTGGCGGCGTAGCAGGCCGGGTGGTTTGCGGTCGCGCAAATTCTGATCGTTCTCAACTGGGAATCTGGCCGACAGTGCAGAAAGTTCGCCAGGAAGACGTCCTCATGAATCCAAATCCGCCGCCACGCGCGTACAGTCTTGCATGCCTCGCCATGGCTCGCCGATGCCAAAGGAATTGGGCGTGCGGGTGTTCGACGTGACCTCGATTGTTGCAGCGTGCTGAGGGCAAGCAGGTAATACCTCAGCCACACCGCGCGTGACGTCACACTTTGTCACCAGCCGTCCGGTTCTGTCTTGCAAGGAGGGCCAGACGGAAGACAGGCGTCACTGCAAGACGGGCCGCCAGACGGCGGACAACTGATGTAGTTAGGGACGATGTTGTAGATTGCCGATCGCCTAAGATGGCTGGCGCGATGCGTGGTTGCAGCCGACGCCGAGACGGCGGTGCTGAGAACGATTGCAGCGGCGAGTGCAATTTTTGTCTTGCTGATCATTGTCGTATCTCCTGATTAGGTCGGTTGTGGATGGAAGTCGTATCAGCGACGAGATTCAGAATGCCCTATTTGTTGAAGTAGTATTCGCGGATCAGTGAAAGGCGGATTCGCGGATCGGGATCATTGCCCACGACCTGGCCGTTGACGGTTACAGCCGTCGGGGGTAACGGGCCGGCCACCCGTGGGGCATCGGGGCTGGCATAAAGATTCATTTGCAGCGAAGCTTGCGCGGCGGAGTAATGGATGGGGCGGGCGAGCGCAGGCGCGGCGCCGGCGACCGCGAAAGCCGTCAGCCCAAATGCGATCGGAAGATATTTTTTCATGATACGGCTCCATGGTCAGTAATTCGCGGCGCCGAGGGATGGCCCCTAGCGGCCTCACACAGAAGGAGATCGCAATACGGCTGTCGTATTCCTGGCGGCCGGTGGCCAGCGCCTCATTCCGGATCACGACTTGATGAGCAGGGATTGATTAAGCTGCGGCGTCAGGCCGCGGCGGAATTCGAGCTTGAAAATCTCGTCGTTTGATTGACCCGCCGAATTCGTACCGCCGCGTCGACCGCGGGCGTCTCCATGCGGGCGATGTTTTTCATCACCGCCTTCTGCACCTTCTCGAAGGCGCGCACCTCGATTTGCCGGACGCGTTCGCGCGACACGCCGAACTCCACGGCGAGTTCTTCGAGGGTGATCGGATCGTCGGCGAGGCGGCGCTCCTCGAAGATCCGACGCTCGCGATCGTTGAGCACCGCGAGCGCCTTGCCCAAGGCCTTGTGACGGTTCTCCGACTGCTCGAATTCGGCAAGCCGGCTCTCCTGGCTGGCGCTGTCGTCGACTAGCCAATCCACCCATTCACCGGAATCGCCGTCGTCGCGGATCGGCGTGTTCAGCGAGGCATCGCCGCCGAGCCGGCGGTTCATGTCGACGACGTCCTGCTCGGTGACGCCGAGCCGCTTGGCGATCAGCTTGACCTGATCGGGCCGCATGTCACCCTCGTCGAGAGCGGAAATACGGCTCTTGGCCTTGCGCAGATTGAAGAGCAGCTTCTTCTGGTTGGCGGTGGTGCCCATCTTCACCAGCGACCAGGAGCGCAGAATGTATTCCTGGATGGCCGCTCTGATCCACCACATGGCGTAGGTCGTAAGGCGAAAGCCCTTGTCGGGCTCGGAGCGCTTGACCGCCAGTATCAGGCCGACGTTGCCTTCCGAGATCACCTCGGTAAAGGGCAGGCCGTAGCCGCGATATCTCAAGGCGACCTTGATGACCAGGCGAAGATGGCTGGTTACGAGCTTGTGCGCCGCGTCGCGGTCGCCATGCTCGCGCCAGCGCTTAGCCAGCATGAATTCTTCCTGCGGTTCCAGCATCGGGAAGCGCCTGATTTCTTCCGGATACCGAGTGAGGCCGGCTTCTCCCGATAAAATCCGCAGGGCTGCAATTCGGGCCAATGATAGACCCTCCATATTCATAACGGATCCGACTGCGGATTTTCCGACGGGAAAGCGAAAGCTGCCGGCAGTCACACACAGGAGGAGACTGCAAAACGCCTGAATTATTCCCGGCGGTCGATGGCCGCCGCGTCATTTTAGACGGCGTCCTCACGTCCATATTGAGCGGGCCGCACGGGAATAAATCGTGCGGGGCCCCGGTCTGATTCTTAGAAGCAGTTCTGCCTTGGAGGCCCTGGATGATCGTTGCGTCGGCGAACGTAACGACTTGAGCTTTCCACAAGCGAAATTCTGGGATTGGCGCAAAGGAGATCGCTATGCATGCGAGGAAATTAGCGCGGATGACATTGGCGGTGCTTTCTCTGGCCGCGTGCCTGACCTTCTTCGGTGCATGCGTAGCAATCGTGCACGCACACGCGCAGGGGCGCTCGTCAGTTGGCCAGATCGCTCGACAATTCTCTCCGTATTATAGGTGATGCGTGCATTGGGGGCGCGTGTTTATTCCATCAGTGCGAACTATCGAGCCGGAATGAATAGCCCATTCCGAAAATATACGCCGGCGCATTGTCGTTGAGGCCGATACCGATATGGAAATCGATTTGCTGCGTGGGTGTGATGCGATAGCCGCCGCCGGAATTAAAGAGATAGCTAGGCCCGCCGTGGATGTGGTAATCCCCGACATATTCGATGAAGAGAAACGCGCGTTCGGCGAATTCGCGTTCGAGCACGAAGGTTGTTTCGGTGGAGACCTTGTTGGTCGGATCCGCTGGCGTAAAGAAATTTGTGAGCATGCCGTTGACGCTCCAACTGCTGCCCAGTTGCCACGACCACGGAAATTGCACGTATGGCTGCACTCCCAGGCCAGCGATGGCCTTGGTGCCGGTCGGCAGTCCGGCCCCGAGCGTGGCGGAGAGATCGATCTTTCCCGGCAACGGACTGATCTGCCATTTGATTGCCGGCACCGCATCGGTGAATCCTGAATTCAGTGGCGCCCGCATGGCAGCAATATAGGTCGGGACGTCGATCAAAATCTCCAAGCAAGGTGCGACTCCCCAGCGCAGCCGGCTGTCAGTCCCATCGAACGCGTGGCCACCGTCGCGCTGGCTGAAATTTATGCCGCTCTCACTTTGGAAGCTGCCCTGCGGCACCACCACACTCGAGTTGGTTACGTCCGGCCGATCCGTATCAATCGGGCTGTCCTTCTGCGGACACTGTTCATCCGCTGCCGCCGAAGCGGCGAAAGCAGAAAGAGCCAGGCCGATCAACGCCGCAAGGCCGGGAGTCGCATTCAACAAAATCTCCCATTGGACAGCTTCACTGTCTTGATAAGGACCCTCGATGGGACAATCGAGTATCTGAGCGCGTGGTTTTTGATGCGGAATTCGCCGCTGGCAGGAGCAAACTTGTGGCGGACCAACAACCGCGAAAGGGTCCTGTCATTTTGCATCGGGCGCTGCATTCGACTGACCGCTTGTTGCCTTCTCCTTGAGAAATGCGATCACGTCGGCGCGATCCTGTGCATCGTCCACCGAGAACATCATTTTGGTGCCGGGGACGAACGCCTGCGGATCGGTGAGCCAGTGGTCGAGCGTGGTTTCGTTCCAGACGATATTCGAGCCCTTTAAAGCGGCCGAGTAGCCGTAATCCGGGACGCTGCCGGCCCTGCGGCCGAAGACGTCGCGATGGCTCGGTCCGATCCCGTTTTTATCGAGGGAGTGGCAGATCATGCATTGGCGATAGACCTTCGCCCCGTGATCCGGATCTCCGGCCGCGAAGCTCGGCGCCGAATGGCCAAGCGCGAGCACAACCGCGATCGCCATCGCGCTGGCCGTTCGATTCGGTTTGCCAACGCAAGCGCGCAGGCTCTCGATTCGACCAACTCTCGCGTCCATGATGTGCCTCCGTGCAACAGCTCTTGCGGGATTGCAGGTCGATCGAAGAATTCGCGCCGCCAGACCACACAGACCTATGACCGGACCAAGTCGAGATTTATTCCCAAATCGATCTGGTCGCGTGCGGCGGAGCGTGATCGGAACTGGGGCATCGCACCACATGGACTTGACTGTCCGGAGAAGACAGAAATCAATCATCGCGCGTGCAAATCGGGAGGGTCGCTTATGAAGGCATGCTTAGCCGCTGTGGCAATCCCCCCGGTGCTGCTGATGCTGAGCGTCTCGTGGGCATCCGCCACTGTCAGGATCACCGACGATCGCGGCGGGCAGATCGGCCAGTACCTGAGCAGGTACCATGCGCTACGCGAAAACGGCGAGCGGGTAGAGATCGACGGCACCTGCGCCTCGGCATGCACCATGCTGCTGGGCGTCATTCCGCGGAACAGGATCTGTGTCACACCGCGCGCTGTGCTTGCCTTTCACTCCGCTTGGACTCCGACGTCCGAAGGCGAACAGATCAGCAGTGCGGGCAACTATTACCTGTGGTCGAACTATCCCGCCGATGTGCGCAAGTGGATCATTCAGAACGGCGGCTTGCACACGCAGATTATTTATCTACGCGGGTCGGAATTGGCCGCGATGTATCCAAGCTGCCGTTGATTGGCGCGGATTGGACACGAGACGACCGCCGATCTCTACGCAATCGCCTGAGACAACATCGCAACGCCCCATTGCATTGAACCGTTCGATTGATCTTGCCTCAGAACTGAAAGCGCATGCCGACGGTCGGGTCGATGGTGGATCTGTTGAGGAAGCCACTGGCGAGGCCGTTGGACACCTGCGAATACATGGCGCCGGCGTAAGCATCGAATCGCTTGGCGAATCTGTAATCCACCAGGAAGGAGACTGCATCGAGCTGTCCGCTGCACGTCGCAAGCGAGGCATTCGAGCAGCCGACCGGGCCAAAGCTGTTTTGTTGCTGGTGGTAATAGGCGGCAATGAGATCGACATCCGACCTGACGGCGTATTTTGCGCCGGTCCAGAAGACTTGTAGATCCCTGGCATTCGGGAAGCCGGTGTTGCTGACCGTGCCGAGCGTATAGCCGCCGATGATGGTCGAGCCGACCGGCAACGGCACCGTCGGATTGACGTACCGGATATTCTCATAGCCGGCAAAGAGCTTGACCGGTCCTATCCCGTAGCGGGCGAGCAGCATCAAGCTGGTATTGTCGGAGACCGTTCCTGCGACAAGTCCCGAACCGGCCTGCGCCAACTGGGCGGCGGTGGGGACAAAGCCGACGGCGAGCGGAGCCGCCGAAATCGCATCTTTGACGTGACCGACGATCGCATCGAGCGACAGGCCGAGATAGTCGACGCCGACCTGGCCCTGGACGATATTGCGCGAGCCGTCGCCGTTGGGGCTCAGCTGCGCGGCAGCCGCCGCGCGGAATGGACCGAGACTGACGGTATATTTGAGGGAGTTGTCGAGGCGGGCATTCTCGGTATCGCCCCCGCCGGCGGTCGCGCCTTGGAAGCCGATGACGGAGAATGCGCCCGACGCACTCATAGGGTCGTAGGCAATGACGCCATCCAAGGTCAGCGCGTTTTGCCGGCCATAGGTCAACGTCCCATAAACCGGAGAACTCAGACCGCCCCAGGCCGCCGTATTCAATGCCTGGCCGTCTTTGCTGGAATCGGCAAAGGTCGTCTGCGAAGTCAGCGGCACGGCGTTGTTTTGCACGATAGACCCGAGTCCATCGGCAAGCCGTCCCGATGTCGGCAGAAATGACGTTTGCAGATTGAATACGGCGGATAGTCCAGGCAAAAGCTCCTCATTTCCCTTAAGCCCGATATTGGAAGCGGACAGCGCGTTGGGAGCGACACCAAAATACGGTTTGTTGCTGTTCTTGGAGATGAGATAACCCAAGCCAAACCCTGCGCTGTTGCTCAGAGGGGTGCCATGAGTCTGATAAGCCAAACCCATGTCGACGGCGCCGTACAAGGTTATGCCGTGCCAAGTCAGGCTGCCGTCGTCGGCGACGATTGAAGGGGCCTTATTGTAATTGCCGGCCGCTGGAGCCGTCGGATTCGCCGGTGGCGCCGGTCGCGCCGTAACAACGGGCTGCTTTGCGGGCTGCGTCTCGAGCTTATGCAGCCGCTTTTCGAGCTCGACGACTTGTTTTGCCAACACCTGGTTTTGTTCGCGGACCTGCTCGGATTGCGCCTTGACGTCCGACAACTCGTCGGCGTGTGCTGCGGCGGTGGCAATGCTGAACACGGCCGCCGCAGACATAAGGGCTTTCTTCCACGGCGGTTTCCTATGAAGTCTATTTGCTACCGCAAACGCTACTGTCGTTTCGCGATTGTAGATAGTTTCTTCATCGTAGGCGCGCGCTTTACGACCGTTCTCGCAATCGAATTTGCTCATGACCCATCCCCCTTAGAAGCCAACACACCCCTGCGGCTTCGAGTCACGAGACCGGACAACGGGACCGTTTATTCCTGAGACCAAGAAAAAATTTTGAACAAATTATTTTTGTAGGGCTCTCCGAGTGAATCACGCAGCCGTGATGGAATTCCGGAGGTGCAACTCGATCTCCTCGGCAGCGGGAGACAGGGCATTGGGTCCTTGTTCGCTTCGTAACCAGGAGAAAGACCATGACGATCATTTCAAGAATGGCCTTGATCGCCGCGATCACGGCTGTGGGCATCGCATCGCCGGCATTGGCCCAATCGCTCAATCCCGAAGCTGGCAGCGGCAATGTGGCGGGCTTCAGTTACGGACCGACCCCGGTTCAGAATGACGAATACGTCGTCCCGCAGAGCAGCCATGCCAAAACCGCCGCGCGTCAGAACGGGCTGCATGCCTTCGCCAGCGTTCCGGGCACCTCGTCGAATTCCGGTTCCAACGACCCGGCTTTCACCGGCGGTGGCAGCGCCGGCTACAATCAAATGCTCCAGCAATACTGAGCCAACAAAGAAGGGGCGGGCTTCCGCTCGCCCCTTTCCTTGCTCGTCCTCTGGTCCCGCCAGAGCGAGCCCCAAATAGTTCTCTGCATTGGGAATAAGCAGCACTGCCGATCAGTCTTGTCGTTAGAAGCCCCAATGGCCGCCTCGGTTTTGGGCCAGTCCGCTTCATGGGAGAATGGCAATGAGCGATTTCGACCGCGACGAAGGCGTCAACCGACGCAAAGTTCTCGAATGCATGACCTGGGTCGGCACCGGCGTGCTCTGGACCATTGCCGGCGGCGTGCCGCACTCGCTGGGCATCATGGGCGAGGCGCAAGCGCAGGAAGCCAAGGGACTGACGTTCCTGCAAATCAGCGACAGTCATGTCGGCTTCGACAAGCCGGCCAATCCCAACGCGCTCGGCACGCTTCAAGAGGCCGTGAGCAGGATCATCGCGCTGCCGCAGAAACCCGCTTTCATGATCCATACCGGCGACATCAGCCACTTGTCTCTCGAATCGCAGTTTGATGACGCCGACCGGATCATCTCGCAAAGCAAGCTCGACGTGCATTACGTTCCCGGCGAGCATGATTTCCTCGACCCGGAACAGAAGTTCTATCGCGAGCGCTACGGCCGCGGCACCAAGGGCGCCGGCTGGTACAGCTTCGATGCCAATGGCGTGCACTTCATCGGCCTGGTCAACGTCGTCGATCTCAAGGCCGGCGGTCTCGGCAACCTTGGCAATGATCAGCTCGAATGGCTCGAAGCCGACGTGAAGGGCCGCTCAGCCTCGACGCCCATCGTCGTTTTCGCCCACATCCCGCTCTGGACCGTTTATCCGGATTGGGGCTGGGGCACCGAAGATGGCGCCCAAGCACTGTCATACCTGAAAAAATTCGGCTCGGTGACGGTGCTCAACGGCCATATTCACCAGGTGATGCAGAAGGTCGAAGGCAACGTCACCTTCCACACCGCGCGCTCGACTGCATTTCCGCAGCCGGCGCCCGGCGCCGCTCCCTCGCCTGGACCGATGAAGGTCGCCGACGACCAGCTGCGCACCATGCTCGGTACCGCGAGCATCACCTTCAAGCAGAACGAGCAGCGGCTCGCCATCATCGACACGCCGCTTAAGGCCTGAGGAGAGCAAAGATGATGAGATCCGCATTTGTCGCGGCCATGCTTGGCGCGGTCGTCGGTTCGGGCCTGGCCGGCGGCGTGTTGGTTGCCAGGGCGGCGAGCCCGGCGACCGCCGTGTCGATCGACAATTTTACCTTCACGCCGCAATCGCTGACCGTGAAGGCCGGCACCACGGTGACCTGGACCAACAAAGACGACATACCGCATGGCATCGCTGCAACCAACAACGCCTTCAAGCGATCGCCGGCGCTCGACACCGACGACAGCTACTCGTTCACGTTCACCACGCCGGGTACCTATCAATACTTCTGCTACGTTCATCCGCATATGACGGGCACGATCGTTGTAGAGGCCGCATCGGGCAGCAACGCTTCAAACTGATGCTTTGATCAGCCGCAGCTTTGAGCGTGGATGGCCGGGCGGGACACAATGACAGGCGAAGGCAATGGCGAGCATGACAAAGCACGACGTTTTCGCGACGCCGCGTTACCTTATCTCGACGACGTCTACTCGCTGGCGCGCTATCTCATGCGCAACCCTGCGGACGCCGAGGATGCAGCTCAGGAGTGTTACATGCGAGCCCTACGGCATTTCGACAGCTATCGTGGTCCAGAGATGAAGCCGTGGCTACTGACCATCCTAAGGAACGTTTGCAACGCGGAGTTCGCGCGACGGCGCAAACAAGAGATACCGACCGATTTCCCCGAGCATGAGTCGGCTGCTGAAGAGCTGCCGATATGGCAGGAGCCGACGTCTTCGCCGGAGACGACGATGGTACGTCGGCAGGATGGCGATACGATCCGCCGTCTCGTCGCCGCGCTTCCGCAGCCGTTCCGCGAGGCCATCGTACTGCGAGAGATCAATGACCTGTCGTACCACGAGATCGCCGAGGTCGCCGGCGTACCGGTGGGAACGGTGATGTCGCGGCTTGCCCGCGCGCGATCGATGCTGCGCGCGGCATGGAACGGTGCGGAAGGGGCGATACCATGAACTGCGATGACTCCGAGATCCTGATAAATGCGCTGATCGACGGTGAGCTGGACGCCGGCCACGCCCACGACGTGGAGAAGCATGTTGCGGCTTGCTCCGCCTGCGCCGAGAAGCTCACGGAATACCGTGAGATGCATGACGCGGTAAGTGCCGCAGGTCTGAAGATGTCCGCGCCCGCACATTTGCGTAGCCGTATCGAGAAGGCCTTGCCGTTGACCTCCGCACGCGTCATCGCCCCGCGAAAATTCTTTCAACCCTCGCGGCGAACGTTCTTCGGCGGATTTGCGGTAGGCACCGCGCTTTCCGCTGCATTGGCCGCAAGTCTTGTCTTCACCGTGGTGGGCTCCGATCAGCAGCAGACCATCGCCAACGAGGTCGTGTCAGCACACATACGCTCGCTCCAGGCCGGACACCTGATGGACGTGGAAACGAGCGATCAGCATACGGTCAAGCCGTGGTTCAACGGCAGGCTCGACGTCGCACCGCCTGTCGTCGACCTGACAGCTCAGGGTTTCAGGCTCCTCGGCGGCCGCCTCGATTATATCGACGGCGAGCCGGTAGCGTCGGTTGTCTATCAACGCCGCAAGCACATTATCAATCTGTTCGTCGCCCGGCGATTGGGCGCGTCGCAGGCCAGCGCCAGGCTCGAGGCGATCCAAGGTTACAACGTTCGGAATTGGTCGGAGGCCGGTCTCGATTTTTGGGCCGTGAGCGATATCGCTCCGGACGAACTCAACGAATTCGGTCAAATGATAGTTGCCGCTCTGCACCCTACGGGATCATCCTAACCGGTCTATGCCCGCACTGCTGGCCGCTTGAACCTCTGTAATTCGGGAATTTTTTGTTGTTGCGCCGATCTTGTGGATAGATTGTTACTTTTGCGGCTTTCGGACTGGAATGCGCGATGCCACCCCAAGTCCAACAATCTCGCATCGAAGAGAAGGCTATCGGGAGACTGCTCTCCTCCGTACCGTTACTGAGCGCACTTGACGCGCCTTCTCTCGCCGCCCTCGATGCTGAGCTTAAGCGGGTGAACGTTCCAGGCGGCCAGACTCTTTTCCGTGAGAATGACATCGCCGATGCACTCTACGTCGTGATGTCCGGGTGCCTGGGAGTCTCTGTTTCTGACGGCCATGGCTGCGATACCTTGGTCTCGCGTATCGTTGCAGGAGAGACGGTTGGAGAGATGGGGATTCTCGACGGCGGTTTTCGGTCGGCGACCGTGGAGGCGCTTCGCGATACTGAACTCCTAAGGCTCGACAAATCTTCCTGTGAACGCCTTGTTGAGCAGTATCCAAGATCGATGCTGTCCCTCATGTCGCTCTTGGTAAGGCGATTACGCAATACCACTCGCCATCTCGATGACCACGCTCAGGTCCGGACGGTAGCCTTGGTCTCTACGGACCACTATGCGGATCATCGTCGCGTCGCGCATGATCTCGTCAATAGATTGGTGGCTGGCGGCCAACGAGCGTTGCTGCTCGATTGTAAATCGGCAAATCGCTCGACCGAATGGCTCAGTGCCGCCGAGGCTGACAACGATCTGGTTGTCTATTGCGCTGAACCCGCAAATCCGGACTGGACCAAGCTCTGCCTGCGCCAGGCCGACCGTGTGCTGCTCGTCGCGTCGTCCGGCGCGCCGTTCACGATGCCCACATGGCTGACGGAAGAAGGTAAGGAGTGCCGACGGCCGTTTGACCTCGTGGTGATCCGACAGGGGAGGAATATCGGGCGAACCGTTGAGTGCTGGCGCGCGCGCCTGCCGATCGATGTCGTTTGTCAAGTTCGCCACGGCAATCCAAACGACATCGCCCGCCTCTTGCGGCTCCTGCGAGGAACTGCGGTCGGGCTCGTCCTGAGTGCTGGTGGGGCGCGAGGTTTTGCCCACCTCGGCGTCGTTCGGGCACTGCGCGAGGCGCATATACCGATCGACCGAATCGGGGGCTGCAGCATGGGAGCAATTATTGGTGCGGCTGTCGCGATGGAATGGGATGACGCTGAGATAAGAGAGCGGCTGCGCAGCGCGTTTGTGGAGTCGAACCCCATCAATGACTACACGCTGCCGTTCCTCTCGCTGGTCAAGGGCCGTAAGATAACGCGGCGACTCGAGGAGCACTTCGGCAGCACATGTATCGAGGATCTCTGGCGCCCGTTCTTCTGCGTATCGACGAATCTCTCGGCGGGCGTCCTAGCGGTACATCGTGGTGGACCGTTAGTCCGTGCCTTGCGCGCGAGCGTCGCCATTCCCGGCTTATTGCCTCCGGTCATGATAGATCGAGAAGCACATGTCGACGGCGGCGTCATAAATTGGTTGCCGGTCGATGTGATGGGCTCCAAGCGCGGCCCTGTCATTGCCGTCGACGCGGCCAGCAATCCGGCGCTTGTTTCTTTTGCAGGCGGCAACAGCACGCAACCGGATTGGCGGTTTTGGCGTCGCTGGGCAAAAATGCCGCCGATTGTCGACCTGCTTTTCCGAGCTGCCACCGTCAGCTGCGATGCCCTGGGGCGGGCAGCGTGCGGTCAAGCGGACATCTTGTTCAAACCCGCGTTGGAGACCGTTGATCTTCTGGATTGGAAGGCATGCGACCGTGCGATCGAGGCCGGCTATCGACATGCGCTCGAATTACTTGAGCAGCGGGACAAGGCGACGGCCCACCGGCAATGGTGATCGACCCAACGCGCCTTACCTTGCGGACCGAGCGAAGGACGGGCACCCTACCCATTCTATCATCTGAATATCGATCGCTGCTGGTTATCAGCCGCTGCGCGCGCGCCGCGTCCGCGAGGATGCGCGCTGGCGGGTGGCGCGCTGTTGCAGTCGACGCCGAGATGCAACTCGGAATCGAGCCATCCGGCGCCGTAAAAATCGTAATAGGGACGATCACCGTAACATTGCGGGCCTTGCGCCAATGCGGCCGAGGTTGCGCTCAACAGCAACGCCATTGCCACGACAAGTTTCGTTGCACTCATGGTTCGATCTCCTCGAGGTCGCGTTCAACTGCCTCGCGAGACTGCTATCGCTTGATGGCGCTGTTTATTCGTTCGGAGCAATCACAAGATTTTGTGCAATCGGCTAAACAGGTCGGCTTTAGCCAGCACTGTGTTTCCCTTGCCTGTGCGGCGCCGCTTTTCGTTCGGCCGTTCACAGAGCTTTGCGCAGCGAGTTATCTACCCTCGGTGACCTCACGCGCGTGGCGGGAAGGACGTCCACGGCTAGCCGCGGGTTTTTTCTCCAGAGCGCCGTGGCACGTTGGGATCGGTCACACAGAAACCGTGATAATTCACGGCCTCTTCGCATTGCTCGCGCGTCATGTACCAGCAGCGAATGATGCTTCCTTGTGCGCACCACGGATATGACGGCGATTCTGAAAACGCAGGCGCCGCTGTGCCGAGAGACATTCCGACACCCAACACAACGAACGTTTTGGTCGCCAGGCGAACAAGATATTTGAGGGCCATGATTGATTCATCCGCATGATGTCCGCGCTTAAAGCGAAACGTGTGTCTCTTTTTCGCCGTTACCAGCTCGACCTTTGCCTAATGCACCATTCTGTGACGCTCGTCACTTTTGATTGCATCCGCGGAGGTGGAAGTCTTTTGACCAAGATTTATTCCCAGATACCCTCTTAATCTGTGCTCATAAAAACGTTATCCGGAATTGAGGCCTCGTCCATCGACCACCCGGAATAATCCAGGCATTTTTCTATCTCCTCCTGTGTGTGGCCGCTACGGCCGTCACGTTCGCCGTCCCGAGTTGGCGCCGAATGATCTCCAACCCCGAAGTGCTCTTAGTCTCAACCGCAGGAGAAGTAATATGAAGAAGCTTCTGACCACATTGGCCGTGCTGACCGCCTTCGCTACGCCGGCACTTGCCCAGTACGCACCCCAGGACTACCAAACGGCTGCTCCTCCGAGCGTCCAGCACAAAAGCGCTGCTCGCCAGAACGGCCTCCATGCCTTCGCCATGGTTCCGCGCGCCTCGGCGGGTTCCAGCTTGGACGATCCGTCCCTCACGGGCGGCGGCAGCAGCGGCTACAATGTGATGAATCGTTCCTACTGAGGTACAGCGGCAACGTCCCTGCTGAGGTGACGAAGAAAACGAGGGTGAGCCTTGCTCATCCTCGTTTTTGTCCACTCGGGGCGAGTTGCTTACCGCGGGGGTCTCCGAACTTGGCTACGCTCCAGCTGCTTGTCACGTTTCGCATATTTGCGCCCCTTAGGTCCAGCAGATCGACTTGCGCAAGTCGGAGGGCGCCGATGAAATCGGAGGCGTGGTCGGCCATCGCATCGATCGTGTGCGGGGTCTCGCCGGTCGACGCGGCAACCCCTGCATTGTCGAACAGGGTGACGCGCCGATGTTCCGCAAACCCGTCGGTGACCGTGGGATCCCAGTGATCCATTCCGCCCCGAAAATGCTGCATGAAGACAAGTGGCACGCCGCCGGCCTTGCCGAATTGGCGATAGGCGAAGCGGATTCCGTTGGCCTCGATGAACTGTGTCGGTGCAGTCTGGTGGCTGTGCTGATTCATCGGGTTTGTTTCTGGCGGCGGTCCTCAAGCTGACATGCGAAAAGGTCGAGCACGGGCACGTCCTGGCTCAGCGAAGCTGCGAGTCCCGGCGAAGACCGCCCTTTAACCGAGCGCGGAGCAAACAACAATCAGTTAGCGGTGTGACCGCCGTCGACGTTGAGGACGTGGCCCGTGATGAATCAGGCATCGTCCGACGCGATGAAGACGATGCCGTCGGCAACCTCCTCGGAGAGACCAAGGCGACCCAGCGGAACCTGCGCTGTCAGTGCCGCCTTGTTCTCCGCCGTGCCGGTGAAGCGGGTCAGCATGCCGGTATCCGTTGGGCCTGGTGCGACGGCATTCACGCGAATTCCCGACTTGGCGATCTCGAGTGCCACCGACTTGGTGATCCCTTCGACGGCATGCTTGGCGCCGACGTAGATCGAGGCGAAGGCCGCGCCCTCGTGCCCGTAGGTCGAGGAGATATTAATGATGCTGCCGCTCCCCTGAGGCTTCATGGCGCGCACCTCATGTTTCATGCTCAGGACCACGCCGAGAACGTTGGTCTCGAACGTCGCGGCAAAGCTTTCCGCGGTCTGGTCCGTGATCGGGCCGACCGCACCTTCGGTTGCAGCGTTGTTCACGGCGCCATCGAGACGGCCAAACCGCGCGACGGTCTTGTCGACCATGGCGCGGACGTCATCTTCCTTGCGGACGTCGGCGTTGATGAACTTGGCCTCCGAACCGAAAGAGCGCAGCTCCTTAACGAGTGCCTTGCCGGCCCATCATGCCGACCAGCGACGACCACCTTCGCGCCCTTCTTAGCGAAGGCGACGGCGGCGGCGCGACCGATGCCGGTGAGTCCGCCGGTGATCAGGACTACTGGGTTGCTCATATTCTCCTCGCGATCTACCGTTTCTTATCTGCAGAGCATGGATGGCGAGGCGAGGCCCCATGATCGGTACCACGGCAAATGACGAAGAACGCACGCGAAAACAACCTGTCCCCGGCTCCGAACACATCGGACATTAAGGTTCAGGACGAATAGCGCCCGTTAGGTGATGTCCGTTTTCTTATTCCGTCGGTGTGCAATCTCTCGCAGTTTGTCACGACTGCACCATCCGATTGGTCCAGTACCCCATGGCACGCCAGCGGGGGAGGGGGCACTTGCAGGTCGAATGTAATTCCCTGTTCCGAGCAACAATTTGCCTGTTCTCTTCCCCAAATTCCCTGTTTGATTCTTTAGGGAAACTCCGCGAAAGACGCCGAGATACCGAGGTTTCTAAAGCGACGCAGATGCCGCGGCGACCTAGTTTTCGCGAATTTCCCTGTATTTTTCCCTGTTAGCAGGGAATTTGGGGCGGAGACCGGTTCGCTATGACTGCGTCGTCAGCCAGCCAGTCTAGTCCCTCGTGGAGCACCGGATCGCGCCAGGACAAGGCTGTGTCCTAATAGAGCCGGCGCAACGCCCATCTCGTCGACAATGCCGAAGCGGCCGGCGAGGTAGGCGTGCGCAGGTCAAGACGCAAGGTTTCTAGCAGGTGGCTTGCGCCGGACTTTCGCTCATATTATACTTTACATCCGTAAAGTAAAAGTGCCGAGACGTCCAACTCGAGGCGGTGGCTTTCGAATTGTTCGGGCGAGGGAATGCGAAGCGATGATCGAGGAGCGCGATATTTCCGTTGTAATGCGCGATGGAACGCGCCTTGTGCTGGACGTGTATCGCCCAGACGCGACGGGCAGATATCCGGTGCTCTATGCGTG
>Ga0210385_10000368_pt1 | contig 35098 bp, 41 predicted proteins | sample IncBWH26OmetaG_FD_160107 | JGI IMG/M metagenome (GOLD analysis project Ga0210385, IMG submission 160107) | Forest soil microbial communities from Barre Woods Harvard Forest LTER site, Petersham, Massachusetts, United States - Inc-BW-H-26-O ...
GCTGTCCGAATAGGTCTTCTGGGTGAGGCGATTGAGTGCATCGTACGTGAAAGCGGTGGTGTCCGTCGTGCTCGGGCTGGTCTGAGTGGGCGCAGGCCGTACGCGCGAACTCATGTTGCCATCAGCAACTTCCCGCACTTCAAAAGTTTCAATGATAGCTTCGGTCATGCAGCGGGCGATGCCGTGCTTCACGAAATCGGCGTTTTCTTGCTTCGCAACACAAGGGCGGATGTTATTGCGTGTCGCTACGGCGGGGAAGAATTTGTATTGATTATGCCCAATGCCGACGCCGAAGGTACGCGAATCCGGATCGAGCAGATACGATTGGGTGTGAAAGAACTTCGCATCATGCATGGCGACAAGCACTGGGCCCAATCACAATTTCGGCGGGCATAGCAGCCTTCCCAGCCCACGGTTCCTCTCCCAAGCACATCATGATTGCAGCGGACGCCGCGCTCTATCAGGCAAAAAAGGGCGGCCGCGACTGCGTCGTGGTGGCGGAGGGTGGGATCAATCTCATCCCCAGCGTTACGGCGCAATCGGCCGGTGCCTGACAAATCCCTATTTAGCAGGTGCGACCATATGCCGAAAGGATGCACACCTAGACTACGGATATATCTGTCCACGACCGTCGGCCTTAGAAACGTGAGAAGTGCTGACCGATGATTTCATCCGTCGGCTCCAAGATTCCAAGTCAGTACATGACCAGTGGGACTCATGAGGAAGATGGCATAGTCTTGGATTTTCAACGAGTTGACGGAAAGACTCGTCGCGCTCTAGGAATGGCGTTGATTCGGGAGGGATATTTTCGGTTAGCCACGGGAAAGCTCGAAGTCGACCAAATTGTACTACTTGTATCTATCGGGATAACCGTCGAGCTCAAGGCATGTGCTACTGGAATCTGCTCCCGAGTGGCCCGACCCGCGTAACCCCATTAAAGCGGGAGCTCTTGCACGGTTGGGAAGTGATGCTGTTCGCGGCCTACTTTGCCATCGTACTTGGTCGTCATCTTGAATAATTCCAGGTGGCCATCTGCGGCCGCAAGACGACATCGATCCCGTAAGCTCTGCATTTCGGAAGTATCAAGCGGCTGAAAGTTCACAGCGACACGCAGGTTTTGATCGAGGACTTCCATGCTGTCGATCCCGCTGATAGTCGTCGCCACCGGTAGGCTCATGGCGTAGCGCAGCCCCTGCTCTGCGGTGGCCACGCCGAATTTCACGAGCTCGCCGCTTCCGCCGAGACTTTTCATGCCCAATGCCGCCATGCCGCGCCGGTTGGCTTCGGGCAAGACCTGAGTTTCGAAGCTGCGAAATGTGGCGTCACAGCAGTTGAGCGGCATTTGAATGGTGTCGAAGGGGAAATCGTAAGACAACATTTTCAAATGGATTTCCGGATCTTTATGTCCCGTGAAACCGATGAAACGAACTTTCCCCTGTTGCTTCGCGGCAGAGAGTGCCTCGGCGGCGCCGTTCTGAGCAAAGATTAAATCCGGATCATTCTCATATATGACTTCGTGAATCTGCCAGACGTCCAGGTAATCGGTTTGCAGGCGTCGTAGCGACTCCTCCAGCATGCGCATCGCGATCTTTTTCTCGCGTCCATGCGTACAGACCTTGGTCATTACGATTGCCTGATCCCGCTTGCCCTTGAGCGCTTTTCCGAGGCGCTCCTCGCTCAAGCCGTCGTGGTATTCCCAAGCGTTGTCGAAAAAATTGACGCCATGATCGAGCGCCTTCGCCACGATGTCACTGGCGGCGTGATCGGTTTCGGCGGAACCGAGATGATAACCGCCTAGTCCCATCGCTGAAACATGCAGACCTGTGCGCCCAAACGGCTTGCGAGGGATAACGCCCGACAACTCACGTGGCGATGCGTTACTCTGCTGATGCGCCATGCTACCTCCTGACGCGAAGGGCGCCGTGCTCAACACGGCCGCGCTCTTGATGAACTTCCGGCGATTCCATTCGAAACGGTCAGTCATCGTTGCTTGTTTCAGCCTAAAACTTCTTCTCCGGAAAGGGATGCCCTGTGTTCTGTTGCGCGCCCAGCATGTCCTTGACCTCGGATTGCTCCGTGTCGAGCGGAAAGTCATGGGCCAGCCTTGCCTCTGGGTTGTCGAATTTCAGGGACAGCTTATAAAGTTCGTAGCGGCCATCTGCCGCATCCGGCTTACAGCGATTCCGCAGTTCCTGCATCTCCGATTCCGAGAACGGCTTGAAGTTCTGTGCGATTTGGAGATTCTGATGGAGGACTTCCAGACTGTCCATGCCCGTGATCGTTGTGGCGACGGGCAGGCTCATGGCATAACGTAGGGCTTCCTCGGCTGTGACAACACCATCTTTTATCGCTTCGCCATGGCCGTTCAATGGCTTCATGCCCAACACCGCGATGCCGCGCTTGTTCAGCTCCGGAAGAACCTGTCGCTCAAAACTCTGGAAATTCGCATCGAAGGCATTCAACGGCATCTGCACTGCGTCAAACGAAAAGCCGGTCTGCAACATTCCGAGATGAACCTTGGCATTGTGATGACCGGTGAATCCGACGAAACGTACCTTGCCGTCTTTCTTGGCCTTCTCCAGTGCCTCCGCAGCGCCTTTAGGACGAATGAACAGTGCCGGATCATTGTCGAAGGCCATCCCGTGAACCTGCCACAGATCCAGATGATCGGTCTGCAGGCGTCGGAGGGATTCCTCCAGCATCGAAAGTGCGAGGTTGGCATCGCGGCCGTGAGGGCAAGTCTTGGTCATTAGAAAGACTTTGTCCCGCCGGCCTTTCAAGCCCGCTCCCATCCAGATTTCCGTCTTTCCCCTGCGATACTCCCAGCAATTGTCGAAGAAGGTAATTCCGCCACCGACCGCCTGATGGACCATCTCTACTGCGGTTTTCTCATCCGATGCTTCGCCCAGATGATGGCCGCCAAACCCGAGGGCTGAAATTTGCGCATCAGCCCGCCCGAATTTTCGAAGAGGAATTGGCGGGCTGGAGGATGGTGGCATGAGCGAGCGTGTTCTTCCTGAGGTTACTGGTCCAGCTTCGATGCCTGTGCCGACGCGGCGGTTGGCACGAGTCTTTTTCGCGGATACGACTTTTCCCGCGAACCAAAGTCCTCGGAAAACTACCCCTAAATCCAAGTTTTATGGCAGCCGGCACACGCCGCGCGAGCGCTTGGCGCTGCGGGTCTACGGGCGGTGGAACCAAAACCGCTTGGGCGGCGAGTTCGCCTTGACGCACACGGGGATTCCGTCCCCCACTTCAACACGAAAAAAGCCAGACGTAGGCTGGCCACTGTCTTCATCTTTCTTTCTTGCGTGAGGGATTGAAACCGGATGGCCGGGACCCGGCGTAGCGAACGCGAAGACGGGCCCGGTGCCACCGGCGCAAGCCGGGGCATGAAAGCCCGGTGGCGAAGCCGGGCACGCTCTCCTGAAGGAGTAAGGAGAGACTGCATTCTGCGATAAGTCGAGAGATTCTTGTACGATCGGGTCATGAATTCAACCTGCGAACCAATACCTACCTTGTTTACGAGCTTGCAATCCAAGCGAGAGCCTAGCCAGCGCGCCCCTCAATTCACGTCGTTTGTAAAGGCCGTGCCACAAACTGCGGGAGTTGCAAGCTTTGCCAGAAAAGATCTTTTCAGCATCTCCCACCTGGCTGGCCTATAAAGACAGATTTAGATTGAGTCTCCTGACCACTACCGAGTCCGAGAACGCTCCCATCGTGCTGGGAGGTCATCTTTTGATCCACCGGGAGGAGCAATTAGCGACGGAAATGGAAATTGTTGTGGGAGTAGAGCACGGCCAAAAGCGCATCCCGTCGCTGTCAATACCATAATGACTGTATAGGCCATTGGTCAGGGTTAGTGCATCCTTAGACTGCGGGTATTCGTCAGCGCAGCAGCACCGGCCAAACGGCTTCTCAATAAAATCTGTTTTGATCGGGCTTTGCTTCTGGAGGGCAGCAATGGAAAACAGCAGCAGCTTGGTCGCGACAAAAAACGCGGGGGCCAACAGTGAGCCCTGGTGCGGTCTTTTAGCTGGCGCCGCGCCGCGCGATCACATCGTCCAGCTTTATCAGGATCAACAATTTCTCAATCGGGCCGTCTGTCGGTTCGCGGCTGCGGCGATTGCCAATGGCGAGGGGGTGATTCTCGTTCCCACAATCGCACATTGGGACGCTTTTCGGCCCCGATTAGAAAGCGAGGGCGTGGATGTGAAAGCCGCGGAACAGCGCGGACAACTGACGGTTGTTGACGCGGATAATCTGCTGCCGACCTTCATGCATGACGGAATGCCGGATTCGCCTGTTTTCCTGGGCTTGGCTGAAAATGTCGTCTCCCAAGCTCGCGGCGAGGGTCGTTACCCGAAAGTGCGATGGTGGGGAGAGATGGTCAACATTCTTTGGGAACGGGGCGACGTTGCCGCGAGTATGAACCTCGAAGACTTGTTTGACCAACTCGCGGACGAGCAAGATATTTCGATCTTCTGCTCGTTCTCGATGGATAACTTTGACGGAGATGTGCACGCCCGTATGCTGCCAAGACTCGGCGAGAATCACTCGCATCTTATTCCCGTGGAAGATTACTCTCGGCTTGAGCGAGCCGTGTCCGAAGCACTTCGAGACGCCGTGGGCCCGGACGAGTCCCGTGTCCTGGAGGATCGACTTCTGTCGAGCTATCCCGGGTCATTCCACATGCCGCGCTCTCAAGCGTTGCTTTTGGCGTTGCGTCAGACTCTCCCCCTTGTAGCCGATGACGTGCTGCAACGGAGTCGCACGCTGTATCGTGCTACTGACTAGGGACAGATACTTCATGGCCAAGGATGACGAGTTCTTTGTAGCCCGCACTGTGTCAGGCGATGCGACGACTTCGGGGGGAATGACCGCCGACGAGATCGGTGTGCTTGATGCTGTCGAGGTTCCGATCATTGTACTCAGTCGTGAGCGCACAATTGCCCGCATCAATCGGGCCGCCATGACGGTGTTCGGCCTGAAGGTCTCGGATCTCGGTCGTCCTCTTGGTAACACCTTTGCGGGCGTGGAGGATCTCAATAGAATCTGCACGCGGGTGATCGCTGACGGAGCGCCACACCGGATCGAAAGCCGCGATGGCGATAGACGTTTTCTCCTGCGAATAGCACCTTACACCGGAAACGAGCGCCGGATTTTGGGCGCGGTGCTCACATTCACGAATGTCACGGCCTTTCGCGCAAGTATCGAGCAAGCCATCTACGAACGGGAATACACCAAGGCGATCCTAAACACGGTAGTTGATCCTGTGGTTGTTCTCGACGCCAAATTGCAAATACAGACGGCGAACCGGGCCTTCTATAGCGTTTTCGGAGTTTCGCGGGATCAGACGCAGGGGATTTCGATCCTCAAGATCGGGAACTTCGAATGGGAATCCTCCCAAGTGTGGGCATCCGTAAGAACAGCTCTTTCTGGTCCTTCTGAATTCCAAGCCGTCGAGATCGACCACGAATTCCCGGTCGGAAGGCGGACGCTTCTGCTCGAAGCACGCCGATTGGCGGGAGCCGGGGATTCCCAGATCGTTCTCACGTTTCATGACGTCACCGAGCGAAAGCTGGCGGAACGGACAGCTTCACTATTGGCTGCCATTGTCGATTCTTCAGATGACGCCATCCTCAGCAAGAAACTCGATGGGACGATAACCAGTTGGAATCAGAGCGCCCAGCGGCTGTTCGGCTATGGGGCAGAGGAAGCCGTCGGCCAGCATATTACGCTTATCGTCCCATGGGAGCGGCGCTCAGAAGAAGAAGACATTCTCAGGCGCCTGGCAGGAGGCGAGCGAGTCGATCATTTCGAAACCGTGCGCAAACGGAAGGACGGCACTACTTTGGATGTTGCACTCACGATTTCTCCCATCCGTGACGCCGCGGGCAGGGTGATCGGAGCATCGAAGGTAGCGCGCGATATTACCGAACGCAAGCAGGCGGAGCGAGCACTGTCGGAACAAGCCCGCCTGCTGGACCTGAGCAACGATGCTATCTTCGTTCGCGACGCCGAAGATCAGGTTACCTATTGGAACAAGGCTGCGACGGAGCTGTACGGCTTTACGCGCAACGAAGCGCTGGGCCGAGTAACGCACGAGATGTTGCAGACCCAATTTCCCGAGCATCTGGAAAAGATCAACCAACAACTGCACCGCGATGGGCGCTGGAATGGCGAATTGGTTCACACAAGGAAGGATGGCACGAAAATCGCAGTCATTAGTCGGTGGGTGCTGGATCGGGAAGCCAATGGAAATGCGCGGTGCATTCTCGAAACTAATAATGACATCACGCAGTCAAAACGGACCGAGAAGGCACTGCGAGAAAGCGAAGAACGTTTTCGGGCGATTGTTGAGACCACGCCTGAGTGCGTCAAACTGATGTCGGCGGACGGTACGTTGCTGCATATGAATAGGCCCGGCCTGGCGATGGTTGGCGCTCGTTCCGCGGACGAAGTTGTTGGCAAGAGTGTTTATGACCTGATCGCGCCGGAGGATCGGAGCCGGTTCGAAGCTTTTAACGAAAAGATCTGCCGGGGCGAGCAGGGTTCACTACAGTTCGACATGGTTGGGCTAGACGGTAAACGGCGACACATGGAAACCCATGCCGCGCCCTTGCGCAATCCGGATGAAACGGTAGTGCATCTTGCTGTGACGGCGGACATTTCCGAACGCAAGCAGGCACAGGATCTGCTGCGTACGAGCGAAGAACGGTTCCGCGCACTTGTGAACGCGAGTTCTGACGTGGTTTATCGCATCAGTCCCGATTGGAGCGAGATGCGCGAGCTCGATGGCAGGGGGTTCATCGCGGATATGGGAAAACCAAGGAAAGATTGGCTGAACGAATATATACATCCCGATGACCAACCGCTTGTATTGCGGACAATCCGTGAGGCAGTGCGGACAAAAAGCACGTTTGGCCTTGAACATCGTGTCCGACGAACGGATGGCACGTTGGGCTGGACGTACTCGCGGGCGGTTCCACTACTCAACGTAAAGGGCGAGATCCTGGAATGGTTCGGTGCGGCCGGCGATGTGACCGCTCGCAAAGAAGCAGAGGAAAACTTTCGCAAGCTGGCCCAAACACTTGATGCCGAAGTACGGGCTCGCACCCGAGAACTGGAGGAGCAATCCAACCAAGTTCGGGCTCTCTCCTGGCGCTTGTTGAGAAGTCAGGATGAAGAACGCCGGCACATCGCTCGCGAATTGCACGACAGCGCAGGTCAGACGTTGACCGTGCTCGGCATTAGCCTTGCGCAACTTGCTCAGAAGACCGGCCGCAATGCCCCAGAGCTCGCCAGTGAGGCAGAACAGATTCAAGAAACAGTTCAACAGTTGCACCGCGAGATACGCACCACCTCTTACCTGTTGCATCCGCCTCTGTTGGACGAGAACGGTCTATATTCCGCGATCAGTTGGTACGTACAAGGACTGCTAGAACGCAGCGGTCTGGAAGTTCAGCTTGATATTTCAAAGGAGTTTGGGAGACTGCCGCGTGATATGGAACTCGTGATCTTCCGGCTGGTGCAGGAGTGTTTGACGAATATTCATCGGCATTCCGAAAGTAAGACAGCTTCGATTCGGATTGCCCGTGATTCGAATCAAATCACCCTGGACATTCGGGACCAGGGCAAGGGTATGTCCCCCGCGCGTTTGGCTGAGATTGAATCGGGACGCTCGGGAGTTGGAATAGGGGGTATGCGCGAACGCCTGCGTCAATTCGAGGGGACGATGAATATCGAGTCAGATAGCTCCGGAACCCGCATTTTCGGGACCATCCCGCTGCACAAGGCTACATCGCCAGATGAGAGCAAGGCTGAGTCCTTAGAAGCAAGGGTGCCAGACGTTTTTAATACAGTATGATCCCGTCAGGGCCGAGCACAAGGTTCGCCAAGTCCGGCGGAATAGAGTCCCACACCGTGGCACCCGGCGAGCTCTGTTCGCATGGCAATCCTGTAAGTTTGTAGCAGACTTCGGGCATGACTATCCAGCTCACCAGCCAGCCGACAGAACGTCCCCGGCGCCACGAAGATCTGGAAGTCGAAAAACAATGCGGAAAGTCGAATCAGCATTAGCGGCCAAGGCTTTAAGGGCCAAGGCCAAAATGGAGCGCGCAGAAACAGCTCTATCCGAAGACCAGCTACAATTCGAAGGCCGGGCGATTTTTCTTGACGTAGTATGAAAAACCCGCTTTTGTGAGCGGATGAAAACCGATGAACGACCACCGCCAGAGGATCCATTCATTATGGATTTGAAAAAAACCGCCTGGACGTATGCCGTCGGAGGGGTCGCTGCCGTCGTCCTTGGTACCGTCCTTCTGGAAGGCCCCATTTCAACGCAGCTCGATAAAAAGGAAAGGCACCTTATCGAGAACCGCTTGCCCGCCGACCAAGACTCTTTGACTGAGGACAAAGTTCGAGCGATCGTTAAAGAGGAAATGCAGCCATTGCGGCAGGTGCAGACGCAACAGCAGCAGTTGCAGCATAAGCCAGAGGAAATCCGCAGCATGTTGGGTTCACCAAAACCTCAAGCACCTCGAAAGGCGCCGGCTCCTCAGTGACTGCGCAAGGCATCGATGAACAAAATCATCCATGCCGCCGCAATTGCGATCGATAAAAACGCCGGAGCCTGAAATCCCAGCCATGTGGCGCGAGCATCGCCGCCGCCCATAATGGCGGGGTAGCCATGGCTGAGACTTAGCTGCGCCAAGTTCTTTTCATCATTGCTGGTTTCGGCATCGTTATTTTTTTTCTCGCTATTCTCCGCTGCCTTCTGTATCTGGCTGTATGTCAATTCACACCAACGACTTCGCAATTTGTTCATGGAGAGTCGCGCGCCCGACACGCTCATATGAACGGTGATGCTAGAGCACACCCCAACGACGGCGATCACCAGCAGCAGAGTGTACAACTCATGAAGCGCGCCGTTCAGTTCATGTGCGGCGAGCATCTTGTCCTTCGCAAGCGAGATCCGAACATCGGCGACTTTGTTCAGCACAAAGGCATATGAAGTGAAAAGAAAGCCCTGAATAGCGAAATTCCAGCCAAGCCTTTGATTGATGAGGCTGTGTTCGTGGTTCAAGTATTGACGATAGTAGCTATACAGTTCGGCAAGACTCGGACAACGTGCGCTGTCGATATGAAGTTGATCAGCCAAGCGACGACATTTTACAGCAATCTTTCGGTTGCGTACGCAACTACTTCGCAGTACCTGACGGCGATCTATATTTCTGCAAATATAGAAATATGCCAAACGCCAAAGTTGCCAGGCTCCTCAGGGAAATTGGTCGCGCTGCGGTTCGTAGTGGCGCTCACGATGATCTCCTTGACCTCATTTTGATGGCAAGCTTTCTGCGGAACGCGGCGCCATAGGAATTGTTTGCCGCACGACCCACTTATTGTGAAATCCAACGCAGCCTGTTCGCGACACGGCCAAGCGCTCCTCCTACTGCTCGCTGGTGATTAACTGCTCAGATTCGCTAAAGTGCAAGACGCCTTTCTGTGTCCACCGCTTGTGCACAAGCGGTGCAATTAAGACAGTGCGGAAGAAACGGATCAGGCTTCGGCACCCAGACAATCGATTACCCACCTGCTACCCGCGACCGCTGCTAGTTGTGGGAAATGATCCACCTGACCTCACCACGCAGATTAAAATAAAGGCATGACCGAGAAAGACCGCTCTGCATCCCCTGCGAAATGAAATTCAGGAACTCCGCGAAGAGGCTGCCGCATTCGCTGACCGGGCTAAAACGACGGCACGACAAGCGGACGACCGAACCCTGCGAATCAAGCGTCTCGAAAAAGAAGCGGCTAAGAAAAAGTAGCAACGCAGTGTTAGGACACCCCCCAGAACCCCACTCTCCGAGAAGTGGCTCACAAGTGTCCTGTATGATCGTGACAAACGGTCAGCGCCCCCTTCGCAAGAAGTACACTTGGTTGGTCCGCTCCATTTCAACGGTCTCGGCCGCGAGCAAGCTTAGAGCCCGGACCAGCCCCCAATGTCCGCCGGCGAGATTGTCTTTTCATCGACAAAGATCACAACGCCATGGGATCGTTCTTCTTCCGTCCAGAGTTTTATCAATGGAGGAATTGTCCTGCGATCATAAGTGACCAGGGTCAACCGTTGTTTCGCTGCTTCTAACAAGCAAACAGAATCTTCTTTCCCGAGAAAGTTTCCTCTCTCCCACTGCACCATCGAGTGGATCACTAGCGATCGATCCCGACGTTGAAGACCATTCGCTACCTCTCGGGAAATGTGCTCGTCAAAAGGCGGTTTGAGCATTCAGCCCCGCTTGATCTTTCTGGCCGCAAAGTCGACCGCCTGTGGAAGCATGCGTTTTAGACTGTCGAAATCGGTTGAGTCGTTCTCCCCTATCGCGTCGTTGACCTCCACGGGAAATGCCTCCGAGTAGTTAAGCGCAGCTCGAACCTTCGCTTCGGGCCAATTCAGATGTTTGGCCACATCCTCGACGTTCCCTTCGTAGCTCCGAAGAAGCAGCATGACTTCCCATATCGCTAGGGTGCTTCCTTGGATGTAGGCCTGCTTGGATGGAGGGTGTTTATATCAGCATCTTGCTCCGCTGGCGGCGCGCAGGATGGTTGGGGTCGGTGAATTCGAGCAGTTCAATGGGCGCGCCGTTTTCGACGATGAACGCGACGCGGACGCCGTCGGATGGGCTGTTTGGAGGAATCAGGATTTCGCGGCCAGCAAGCTCGGAGGCGAGATCAGCCACTTCAAACGCGACGTGCGGAACTCGCCGGACGAGATCTGGGACGGCCGCGTCCGCTTCGAAACGCATCCACTCCACGCCAAATTCGCTTTTCTCGTGGCTGACGACAAACAGTTTCAAGTGTTTCAAGTGGGTCTCGCCAGGCTTCACTTCAGTAGTGGGAATTCCGATGTGATGGTACTGGCGCATGATTTTTCGCTCTCCGTGGAATTGGCACTAATTCTATGGCTTCGTTACCGCATTTGAACCCGCGCCCTCGTGACCGGACTTTTGAGACACGAAGTCGAAATTGTACTTCACTAGTTTTGGCGCAGGGCAGATTCGGAATGCATGACGGGCCAATCCCAAGGGTAAGGGTTGCCGACTAATCGGGACTTGGCTCTCGCGTTGCACCACAACCAAAAAACACCACACGGACAATGGTAAACATTCGGAATGCCTCTTCCTGCCCATTCCATATTTTCGACTGCCACATCAGAAACCATTCGTCCGACATCGAGGAATGCCACCAACCACATCAGCAGGCTCGTCGTGAGCGCAATCATGGCGACGTTCAGTGCAGCGGCGAATCGCGCCCTATCCGCACGATCGATTTCAGCAACCGAACAACAGCCCACCAGCATAGAAGCATAATGACTGATTCCCAGGCGATGATGCCGATGTAGAAACCGTATGTACCAGCGGGGAATTGACGGCGCGCCACATGAGGTGGTTCCCCGGAAGGGTTGAGTCCATGATCAGGACGGACAAACTCATAGTTGGACCGTTATCTGTGATGTTGTTTAGGACCAGAATCGTGTAGAAAAATACGATTGCAAAAACGAGAACCGCTTTCGAAACGCCAAGCGCCAATACATGCCGCATAGGTTGCCGATGACGAGATTGTGTCCGCTGTGACGATAACCTGACATGGGCACCTTGGTATGAGAAAGTACCCAGTTTTACATGCCGGCTGTATTCCACACGATTCATGTGGAGAACGGGAGGGGCCACAGGCTTGGCTGGGGGCTCGAAGGAGCCTATAAACGTCCCTATGTGTGGACTGAAGCAAAAAGAAAAGGGTCGCCAGCGAAAGGCGACTCCGAAGGTTAGTATTCGTCTGGCAATAAGAAGGTGGTCGCGCTCCGGTCGGCCTCCGTGATGATCCAAAACCGTTTGCCGTTCGGCAGGTTGTAAGAACTCAGGATGCGGAAGCCTTCGCGAACCGACAGCTCGTTCTCTTTCCGGTCGTCTTCATCCAGATCACCCCAATCTCCGCACACGTGGCGAATAAGAAAAGCCAACGGGTCCATTCCGTTGGCTTCCAGCAGTGCAAGTACTCCCGGAGTCGTGACAACCTGACCGAGCGAGAAAAGTGGACCGCTCATTTGGCCGTCCTCACGACTTTCAACTGCCCGTTGTTGATGGCATAGCGAATGTATCGGTGAACACGAGCGGCGTCGATTTTGTGTCCATCGATTTGCCTGCCAGCAAATTCCGCGATGAGCATCGCGGCGTCCACCGTGCCCTTCTTACGAGTGAAATCGCAGAACTCTTTCAAGAATCCGCGCTTGACCATATCGGTCACGCCGATCGTATACTTCGCATGGTCCAATTTCTGGACGGCCTTCGCGACGGCGTGTCCCACCGTCTTCGCGGCCTTGGTGGTCTTGCCGTTCCCGTCCTCTTTGTCGTTTGCTGCCGCTCGCTTCGCGTCTGCCGTGCTCTGTTTCTTCATTGGTCGTCTCCCGTGAATTGATTGAACTCATAAGGGGAGAGAGCAAATCTTGTCCCGGCAGGAGGCGCTACGACATCAACTTTCTGGAAGAGCAGGCTTTGTCGTTGGAGTGTGATTATTTATGGAACGACAAACTCAACAGCGGATTTACTCTGGACTGGCCTGGTTCTACAACTACCCGGCTCTAGTCGCTTTTCGCCCTATTAACTTCCCACCACAGATAGGGCATTTTTCGGTTTTATAAGCCCGTCTTAAGGTGTCTTGCTTCCCCAAATCGTCAGTCATGCTCTTGGTCATAACAGCGAACGAAAATTTATTCCCCTGCTTTGCTATTCCAAGCTCACAATGCTGACATCGTTTCACAGCCATAAGAATCCGTGGGAATAATGCTTCACCGTTTAGGAGTCACTTATCCCCCCAAGCTCCTTGATTGCCTGTGCTAGTGAGCGACAGCACGAAAAATATTCAGAGGCCGAAATTTGATGCTTTGCGTAACTCTCCTTCAGCCTCGCAAGTTCCTTCGCACACCACTCCAATTGCTGTTGAATGATGATCTCTGCTTTTCCGGCCCGTATTTTGCTCATATCAAACCGGCAAAATAAAAGGACACCAAGACACCCCTCAACACAATCGGTGCGTCCCGTTGACTACACCAAACGGCAAAGCCCCGGTGTCCATATTTCATCAGGCAATATCGCTGCCAGTCCGCCGACAAAAAAGGCTGCTGAAAAATAAGGCAATACTCCTTTAGCAGTGGGGCACAAGTGCCGAAACCCTTCGGCACTGCCGAAATATCGGCAGATTCTTCCCAAAAGTCTCAGCAAAATTTCCCGATGGGTGTTCGCAGGAGGGTCTAAATGACTGCCAATCTTGTTCCTGCTGCTCAGTACCTTCGCATGTCCACCGAACACCAACAATATTCACTTCCAAACCAGTGCGCGAGAATCGCGGCTACGCACAAGAAAAGGGGCTTTGAGATTGTCCGCACATATTGCGATCCCGCGAAAACCTGGGTTGTGCTTAAGCGCCGATTGGGACTTCGCCAACTTTTGCAAGATGTAGTAAATCCCGAAAGACGGGGTTACAGGGCGATCCTCGTCTACGACGTGAGCCGATGGGGGACGTTTTCAGGATGCGGACGAAGCTCCCCATTACGAATTCCTCTGCAAGTCCGCTGGCGCTCCGGTTCAGTATTGCGCGGAAATGTTCTCCAATGATGGAAGCCTACCAAGCCTGATTGCGAAGGCGCTCAAGCGGACGATGGCTGGAGAATACAGCCGTGAACTTGGAGTGAAAGTTCTGGAGGGCCAACGGCGTTCAGGAAGGCTTGGTTTCAAACAGGGAGCAATGCCGGGATATGGCTTGCGGCGGATGCTGATCTCTGCCGACGGGACAAGAAAGCAGTTGCTCGCCAGCGGAGAGCGAAAAAGCATTGCAACCGACCGGGTAATCCTCGTACCCGGACCGGCACATGAAGTACAGGTGGTTCGGAGCATTTGCCGGATGCTCATCTCGGAAGGGCGCACTGTTTATGGCATCGCAAGGGAGTTGAATCGGCGGCGAGTGCCATATCTCGAAGGCTCGCTGTGGGACTACACCGCAGTTTATGGCATCCTGACGCATCGAAGTATGCCGGATGCCACGTTTACTGTTGCACATCCCGGAGACTCTACACACCGTCCGTTTACAGGCAACGTTTCGGCAGTTTGCCCGTATAAAACAGAGCGAAGGCTCGTTCGATTCGTTCCGGCGTTACAACTTCTGGCACTGCGCCGTAAAGCACTGACGACGTGCCGTTGAGCATACCCCAAGAGTGGCAACAAGGCCAGACCTGGTGCAAGAGGTAGGGCGAGCACTGTCAAGATTGCAACCGTGGTACCGACTTCGGTCGCCACCACAGTCGCGAGAAGACCAAGACGTGCGCCCAGCCAGCCGCAGGCGGCTTTTCCGAACGCTCCGCCGATGAAGACTAGCGACAAGGCCAACCCCACGGTCGTGAGCGATGCGCCCTTGGCCTTTAGAAGAAAAGGAAGGAACAGGAGGAAGCCCATGCGTGGTGCACTGTCCAGCACGCCAATGGCGAAGAGCAGCCCGAACCCACCCTTGCCAGTGGCTTCCTGGCCCGGCCCAGCAACGTCCGACGTAATTACCGTTTCAAATGTAGCCGGAGGATCTTGGACGGCTGGCATCAGGCATCGGATCAGCACTGCGACGATAATTCCCAAACAGGCTACGATCCATAACACCGAACGCCAATTCATCACGGTCAAGAGCAGAGAGACAGCCGGTGGGAGTGCAGCTTTGCCGAGATCCCCAGCAAAATTGTAGGTGCCGAGCGGCCCTCGTGCACTTTCGCCGTAAGCGCGCGATACTGAGCGGAAGCCAGCGGATGCTGTGTGCTGCCGCCCGCGCCGGCGAGGGCGAGGATGCACATAATCCGACAAGTCCGCCGGAGAGGCCCGCCAGAGCAAAGCCGGCCGCGCTGAGCATTGTCCCGAATACGAGGACCGTGCGCGCATTCATATGTCGTGCGAGATGGCCAGATGGCACTTGGAGTACGGCCAGGGCGCCGACATAGAGGGCGCGGAGCGCCGCGAGCGCGAGATAGGCAAGCCCAAACTCGGCCTGCCAAATCGGTAGGAGCACGTAGATCATGTCGGTGAAGCCGTCGTGCAACGAGTGGACAAGGCCGGCCAGCGCGAGAGTGCGTCGAGCGAGGAGCTTTCTCGTCCCGTCTGTGTTGTCAGCTGAGACGGCAGCGAATTGATTCATCCGAGGTTCCTGCACGTTGGATGCGGTCTCATGAATGAAGCTCTCGTAAGCACATCGCAACAGAAATCTGCGTTTCCACCGCTGTAATGGAAGAATAAAAGGATGTGCGTCCAACGTTTATGCCCCTTCCTGCTGGCGGCGGCGACCGTTTTCGTCGTTGTGGCTCCAGGTCAAACGACAGAAACCCAGCCAAGCCACCTTAAAACCGTAGGGGTTGGCTTCGTAACCAAGCGGCGTCAGACAGGAAGATGTCAGCTGGGGAGAATCATGTGGGAAATAGTGAATGCTCTGCCGCCATTATGTTCCCTGGTCATCCTCAGCGAGGTCGTTCCATCTGATCTCAAAATCGTTACCCGACGCGATCGCACAATGCTATCTCCGAGGAGCAATGGCGCAAGCGAATGTTCGCTTTACGCCGCGTCACCACCGATGCGATAGCAACGCACTAATTAGGACACTACCGGGCTGGGGTGACGCGAGGATTCTACTTGCGTCGTCAGGTACAATTCGCTGGGCAGTTCAAGGTTCCCGCGCTGCAACTACCGGCCCCTAAGCCAACATCATGCTTGTCTGTGAAGAATCCGCGGCAGTTTCTGCGCGCCTTCAGGCAAAATGATTACGGAACCGCAAGATTTTGTGCGAGAGGAGCGAGTCAAAATGGATATGACGCGCCGGCAATTCGCGCTAGCTCTTGCCGCTGCCACCTACCTGCGGCCCTCGTTGTTCGAACCGCTTTCCCCGTCAGGAGTTCCCCGCGGCGTCGTTCCCGGCCGAGTCACGTGGGCGCACGATCCGTCGGCTGTCACCTGGGATGGAACAGGTTCGTGGTGGACTGATGCCCACAATGACCAGTCCACAGTTGACCGCATGGTTTCCCGGTCCATCCGCGGTCTTACAAATCAAAAGAACGACGCGCACGCATGGAACTCCATCTTTCAGTATTTCAATCGCACTCATCGTCGTGGCAAAGCCGGATACAAAGCTGGGGAGAAAATCGCGATCAAGGCGAACCTGAACAACACAACGGACCATGGCACGATCGAACGCCTGAACTCCTCGCCCCATTTGATCCTTTCGCTCGTCCGACACTTGACTGGCCCGGGACGAGTGCCGGAATCATCGATCACCGTCTTCGATTCCAGCCGGTGGATCCCGGGCAATCTCTACGACAAGATTCACCAGGAATTTCCCGGCGTCACGTTTGTGGACCACATCGGAGGGGACGGACGAAAGAAGGCCGAGTTCAAACCTAACGCGATCTCTTTCTCAATTGCAAGCCACAATGCCACCGGGCTCGATACTACCGTGATTGAGGCCTCCTACTTAATTGATGCAGCCGTGTTGAGAGCGCATGTGAGTTCAGGGGTGACACTTTGCGCGAAAAATCTCTTTGGCGCTACGAGTATCAACACCGACTGGCGCAAGAACGCGCACGACGGTTTCCATCACAGCAGCGATGGTTCGGCAAGTTACTCGGCGTTCACAGATTATTTAGGTCATAAAGACCTCGGCGAGAAAACCGTCCTTTTTATCATTGATGGGCTATATGGAAACGACAACGTGGATGGTCCGCCTCATCGCAAGTGGAAGATGGCGCCGTTCAACGATGCTTGGCCGAACAGCATTTTTATGTCGTTTGACGGCGTGGCGATCGATTCGGTCGGCTTCGATTTTCTCACTTCGGAGTGGCCCGATCTTCCGGATATCGCGAATGCCGATAACTACCTGCGCGAATCTGCCTTGGCGAATGATCCACCTTCGAAGACTTTCTATGATCCTGAACGCGACGGAGTCCGATGCCGCAGCCTTGGTGTACACGAACATTGGACCAATGGGACAGAGAAGAAGTACTCGCGCAATCTCGGAAAATACGGGATCGAGCTCTTCCAAGTCTGAGTGCGGAACATACTTAAGCTGCCGCTGATTGGCGGAACTGCGAATAGGTCATCGGTACGTAGGAAGGCAGAATGAGCCGGAGAGCGTTTTCCTTATGCTTCATGGCGGCATGCTTCATAGCGGTATCGATGCTCCCGGCAATTGCGTCTTCCCGATCATTCTTGACCCAGTACAAAGGCCTGCCTTATCACGACCGCCTCAGTCAGGGCGGTCCACAACAAATACCGGGACGAGTATTGTGTGCTCACTATGACCTGGGCGGCGAGGGGGTCGCGTATCACGACAGCGATCCACAGAATCACGGCAGCGGAGAGTTGAATGCGGCTGATGGGACCTATCTCAATGAATTTCGTATCCATGAGGGAGTGGATACTTCATACACGAAGTTCAACCGGAAGCCTGATCCGGTTGACGACAACCCCTTCGACAAGATCGTTCCTCCTGCGGACCTGCTTTATGTTGGCTGGACCGAGCCCGGCGAGTGGTTCAACATCACCGTAGATGTGACACACTCGGGCACATACACGGCCGATTTCCTTTACACATCGAACCGCAGCGGGACAATATCACTCGATGTGAACGGAAAGAACGTAACCGGGCCTCTGCAGATCACCTCGACGAATGATCCTGCAGACCCGGTTGCCTGGCGTCAATGGCACCACTGGGATCTGGCTTTGCAACTTTTCAAAGTACGCCTGAGCCAAGGGAAAAATGTTCTCACGGTACACATATTGACGAATGGAAATATGAATATGGCTTATTTCGATTTCAAACCGGTTCACAGATGAAACGCAACCTGTCAGCGCGTCAACTCACTGTCACGCGCACTCCCGTCGCATGGGGAACTGTCACGGAACACTTGCCCCGCTTAAGTAATTCGGTCTTCGTTGACGTGGTGACGTGCGCTTCGCGGCTGTCTAGTGCCGGTGCATGTAATGTCCCGCTTTGCACCGCTTCGCTCGCGTCGCTACCAAAGTCGAGTTCCACTTCGAGGACTGCTGTCGCGTCCTTGTTCAGAATGATGACCGATGTTTGCCCGCCGGCCAGTTTCGCGGCATACGCCGTTGCATTCACTCCCGTATCCTGCAGCTTCGTTGAGAGGTCGGTCTTCAACAGTGTTGCACCGCTGAACGAGCCTGCGAACTTGAGCCCATACGCGACCGGCTCCAACGCATAGTCCGAACCAAATGTCCCAATCGGTGTATAGAAAGGATGCGGATGCGCGGCAATCTGTTCGGGAGTTTCGCCATTTACTTCGAGGAGCGCGTCGCCGGGCAGAGATCCGCCGACGGAATTGGCCACGGATTTGCCCGTACCACCGTGCAGGTTGACACCGGAATAGTTATTACTGGCCAGAAGGAGCGAATAGTCGGCGGACCAAAGTGCTGCGGCAAACACATCGGAGACACCCGGCTTGCCTCCGCGATAACAAGTGTTACCTTCGGTCATGCGTACGCGCGCACCCATCTTGCTGGCTGCGGCTGATGCGATGTTCGCCGTGTTCTGCACCTTTTGCATCGTCGCCGGTTTCAGCAGGTTCGGAATGTTGACCTCGGGGTTCGTCGCCGGGCCGCCAAAGTAATAATGATGAGTCAGGGTGGTTACGCTCGGCGGGGCTTGTATGGAAGGCCATTGATCTGCGATCTCGGTCAGCCATGACGCGTTGCTCGCAACATCAGGCATGCCGAACTTTGCCGCCGGCACCCGATCTGCGATAGCGCGCGACAACGAAAGCCATTCTTCCAAATATGTCTTGGCCGACCATGTTTTCGGATCGCGCAGGTGATGGTCAAATAGATCCGCCTCGTTGCCGATCTGGAAATACTGGAGGCGGTCGCCCAGCGTCTCGGCTACAAAGACCGCTTCCTCGGCGGCGCGTGCCGGTGTATTTGTGCCCATCCCGATGCCGTAGATGCAGGTCCAACCCGCGGTCTGGAGAAACTCCGCCAGGTTCCTGACTGCCTCGGGAGTTACAGCGTAGTACCGTGCTTTCGGCTCGCCCACGACCTCACGCACTTGAGGATGCTCCGGCTCGGGAGAGTCAGGTTTAGGTTTCCAGTATGCGAATTCGCTGGTGTTGCCGCCAAGGCGCAGAACACCAGTTAACGAAAGTGTTTTGAACTCGCGAATCAAGCCGCTGTTCCGCACCGAAAAAAAACCTGGATCCGCAAGTTGCTGCACCTCATAAGACAGGCCGACAAAGTCGATCGGCATATGCGGACCAGTCGCTTCCGTAGGGATGCTGAGGGCAACCCGGACCTTGCTTCGGCCCTGCGCATGAAGACGTGCCGCAGCCAGGGTGTAAGCGGCGGTGGCAAGAAACCTTCGTCGTGTGAGCATCGGATCCCTCGATTCTTTCCTTGTATTTCTGGCCCAGAGCGCCGGCGTTTTTTGACAATACGGTAAAGGAACTGGGCTGTCGCGGCATAGGTGCAAATCCGATTATCCAGATAGAATGACGACTATCTTACATCCTGGCAGGCGCAATTCGGATCCTAGGCCGTTTCCCACAGTCAAGCGCTTCGGCAGAATGCCTTCAGCATGAGCTCGATCCAAAGTCGGCCGCTTCTGGTTTCGATCTTATCGGTCGCGTCCGTTATGCTACATACCGGAGTTGTCGTTGCGGGTGTCGCAACGACGCTGATTGGCCCAATCCTGCCGATCCTTATTGGGCGTTGGACTTTAAGTGATCAGCGTGCTGGGCTTTTCTTCACTGCGCAGTTTTGCGGTTCGATGGCAGGCGTCTCCTCGATCCGCTGGTTGATCGCGCGAGGATACCGGCAGACGTTTGTGTGTGGGTTCTGCCTGGTTGCAATAGGGGTGGCGGGGTTGAACCTGCGCAACTACCCAGCATGCCTGGGAGCGACCTTTGTGTTCGGCTGCGGATTGGGGCAGGCGCTTTCCAGTGCCAATCTGTGGGTGGCGGAAATTGCCAAAGCCCGTCGCGTAGCCGCACTTAGCATTCTGAACCTGCAGTGGGGAATCGGCGCGATTGCCTGCTCCCCGTTGGTGATGTTGGCTCAGCAGCACGAAGCAACCTCATTGCTTCTCTATGCACTCGCGGCAGGCTCTGCGCTCACGGCCCTGATCCTGGCCGGGATGAACCTTGAGCCTACAGAAACGCTGGAACCCCTAGAAACAGAGGAGAACGAGGAACAACCCAAGCTGGGGCTCCCAGAGCGCATCAGCTCGCGAAGCACTTTGAGTCTGGCTGCATTGTTCTTTCTATACGTTGGATCTGAGAATTCGGTCGCGGGCTGGGTCGCCTCATTTACGAAACGAATGAATTCTGATTCCGGCGATATGTGGGCGCTGGCGCCCATGTTTTTTTGGGGAGGATTGATTGCCGGGCGTGCTCTGGTAGCAATGCTTCCACTGCGGAGACTCGAACGGGCCCTGCTGGCGAGCGGATTGATCCTGGCTGCCGCCAGCATCTGCCTTTTGCTGGAGGCAAGGACCTTCGCGAGCGTCGCCGTCAGCGTGACCGCGGCGGGATTCGGATTGGCTGCGATTTATCCAATCCTGATTGCGTGTCTGGTGAAGGCATTTGGCGAAAGGTCGAGGCGCATCGGGGCGATCATGTTCGCACTTGCGGGAATGGGAGGCGCTGTCATGCCTTGGCTGGTGGGTCTGACGTCGACGGGAACGGGGAGTCTGCGTGCTGGATTGTTGGTGCCCCTGGCCGGATGCTTAGCCATGTTTGGCTTGATCGCGACGATGCGGGAGCCGCTGTTTTCAGCGAGCGTACCAGGCGGTTCCAAGAGTCCACTTTTTCACCAGAACTAGCGGCGTCTCAGAAGCCCAAACGCACCTACCAGACAAAGGTTCCTACAGACTCCGACGGTAAGGTAGTCTGGAAGAACGTTTCGTGATACTTCACCACGAAGGACTTTGGGAAATTCGCCGTGTTCGAAACCACCAGCACGACCTTGTGCTGAGGAGTAAGAAAGGCAACGCTCGCTAGCTGCTCCTCTTCACTTGACGCGACTCGCACCGATCCCGTGGGCACAAACTCCGAGAAGTGCTCGAGTACATAATAAGCAACATTCTTGGTCACAGAATCGCCATCCAGTGTGATGGCTCCGGAACACCCGGTGCATCCCCCATTGTCAGTATGCGGCCCATTATGCGGATCCGCCGCCAAATTCCACAGCAGCACGTTGCGGCACCAGTTTCGGGTTGCGCCGATCATTACGCTCCTTACCGGCTCGGCAATTCCAAGCGGTCCGGAGCGCCGCTGGGTCACCGATTGCTCCGTCAGATACAAATTCTTCTTCGGATACGCTCGGTGCACCTGGGCCAGCAGGCTCGCATCACCGCCGTAAAGATGAAATGCCGTGCCATTCACATACTTGCTCGCGGCAGGATCTCCTAGAATCGACAGCGAATAGGACAAAACGTCTGGGTTGTGATCGTAGAGCAGAATCTTGGTCCGAATTCCTGCCTTCTCGAAAGCAGGCCCCAGATGATTCGCGATAAATGTGTCCTCTTCGTTCGCAAATACGACCATACTTGGAGTGTTCTTCGGATTCAGCGGCTCATTCTCGACCGTGATCGTGTCGATTGTGATCCCCTCCGCCTGCATCGCCTCGACGTATTTCACGAAATACTTCGCGAACGCTCCGTAATATTCCGGCTTGAGCTCGCCGCCTTTCACGTCGTTGTTTGTCTTCATCCACGCCGGAGCCGACCAGGGTGACCCTAGGATCTTAATTTCCGGCTGGATCGCCAGGATCTCTTTCAGCACGGGAATCACATCCGCGCGGTCCGGTCCCAGGTTGAACTTCACCATCTCCAGATCGGTCTCGCCCGGCGGCAGGTCGTCGTATGAATACACGCGCTCGTTCATATCGGAAGATCCGATGGTCACGCGCAGGTAGCTCACTCCGATCCCATTGTCCCCAGTCGTGAACAATTCTCTCAGCAGGGCAGCACGTTGTGTAACCCCCATGCGCATCAGCAATTGCGCGCTTCCTCCCGTCAGCGCAAAGCCAAAGCCATCGATCGACTGGAAATGCTGAGTATCGTCCACAGTGAGCACCGGCAGTTGAGCCGCTTTCGGGGAAAAGTGCAGCGCGGCTTGCGGCGCAACCAGAGCAGTCCGGTCGGGAGTCGTCAGCCACATCCGCGCCTCGCGCTCCTGCTGCGGGTTCAACTGCAGAGAAGAAAACAGCAGAGCAAGAGACGAACCCAGGAACAATGTCAGCTTCATGAGACCTCCAATTTGGGAACGCCGGACCTCTCCTCGGCGCACACAATAAAGTCTTCTGTCGTGGCGACAAAATCACATAGTACAAATCTGATTCAACTGCCAGAAAATCCGACGAGCTAACCATCAGCTCGCCTCGCCGCATGAGAGTAGCCAGTTTTCTGTCTAGCACTAGCTGCTCGGCCGGGTAGTGGACTTGCGCACGACCAACTCTGGTTCGATCGTAATTTCCGGAACATACTTCATCCGTCCTTCAATTTGGTCAAGCACGGTGCGCGCTGCGATCGCCCCCATTTTTCGCATCGGCTGTCTCACAGTCGTGAGCGGCGGACTGATATAGGCAGAGTTCTGAATGTCGTCGAAACCCACCACCGACACATCATCCGGCACACACAGGCCTGCTTCCGCGAATGCGCGGATGGAGCCGATCGCGGAAATATCGTTGTAGGCAAACAGGGCGGTAAAAGGCTGCTTACGGGCCAGCAGTTGCTTGGCAAACGGGTAGCCCAGATCCGGCGTGGGGTCATCCCCTTCGAGCTGCACAATCAATTCTGGCCGCATGGAGATGCCCATTTCGGCGGCGACTTCGCAAATTGCGTTCCAGCGGTCGTCGGAATCTGCGCTTACCGTTGAACCTTTCATGAACGCGATTTGCTTGTGCCCCAGGTCGGCCAGATGCTTCAGCGCCAGCGATGCGGCACGGCGGTGATCCAAAACAATATTAGTTACTCCCTTGATCCGGCGATGGCCAGCCACAGCTATGGTCGGTACAGTAAGTTGTTCAGTCAAGGAAGTGTCTACAGTGATGAACCCTTCGACCCCGCGTTCCAGAAGCATAGTCGAGTAGGTTGACAGCAGTTTCTTGTCGTGGCGGTGAACTACTGTAAGAAAAAAGAAATTCTGCTCTCGAAGATAGCGTTCCATGCCACTAACCACGACAGAACCGTAAGCATCTCCGATTTCCGCCAGAAGCACTCCAATCGTGTAGGTGCGCTTAACCCTCAGGGAGCGGGCGAAGAAATTGGGCCGATAGTTGAGGTCGCGAGCCGCCGCCAAGATTCTGTTCTTTGTGCGGTCCGGGACGGAAAGCGAAGCTGAAGAATTATTCAGAACGGCTGAAACTGTGCTGGCAGTAAGCCCTACACGTTCTGCTACCGATTTCAGCGTCGCCGCCGCCTTTTTGCCTCGTGCTCCATCTTTCGTTTGAGGCTTCATTCCGAAGACTATATCAGTATCAGTCCTGTCCTTGTCCCGGCGTTCGTCCTTTCTGGGTCGGGTCCGGATCGCATCTCGATGCAGGTTGAAAAATAGGAAAACCTGATATTGCGATTTCCCAGCAGAATATCGATATTTCTACCTATTTTTTTCTTGACAACGAAAGGTGTTTGGGTCTACACCTTTCGTGCAGAGTGGAATAGTACAGAAGTACTAGCTTAAAGACCAGTAAAAGAACGATATTCTATCGCCTTCGCATCTCGGGCGATTCTTGGCAGGAATGACGTACGACTGGGGAAATCTGATCTTGCTATGTCAAAACCCCGTCTCTGTGGACGGGACCAACTTCTAGCCTGGGGGAACTCCATGATGAGATTCGTTCGCTGGTCGCTCGCCTTGTGTCTTCCGCTGTTCGTGTCAGCATCAGCATTTTCACAAAGTAGAAACACCGGCGAGATTCGCGGCACAGTGTCGGCTGGTGGAGCGGTGGTGCCGGATGTAACCGTTACGCTCATCAACAGAGACACGGGAGAAACGAAGGACTTCGTCACTAATAAGGATGGCATCTACGACACGGTTTCGACGCCGGCGGGAAACTACACTATCAGCTTTACGGCCAAGGGGTTCAAGAAGCTGGTGCGTGGTCCTGTTCCGCTGCAAGTGGACGTGATCACCGAGGATGCCAGCCTGGAAGTTGGCTCCATCTCAGAGACGGTGACGGTCGAAGCCGGAGGCGCGCCGCTAGTGGAGACCGAAACCGGCCAGCAGGGTTCCGTTATGGATTTCCAAACCATTTCAGAGCTGCCGCAGTCGGGGGGTGGCATCACCGGCGAAGACTGGGCTTCTTTCAATATCTATCTGCCGGGCGCTGGAGGTACTACAAATGGGCGGACCTCGCAGGCCGGGGGCGCCTGGAATGCCGGCGACGCGGTTTCCATCAACGGCAACCTGCCGAACTTCGGCAACTTCCTTCAGGACGGCGCCAGCACCTTACTGCCGGCGAGCTACAACAACGACGATGAGATATTTGAGACCATTCAAGAAGTTCAGATCAACACCTCTTCCTTCTCGGCGCAGTACGGCATGGGCGGAGTCATGTTCAACCAGATCAGCAAGAGTGGAACCAACGGTTGGCATGGATCCGGTTATGAGTTTTTTTCGCAGAATTTTCTGAATGCCAACAGCTATTTCAATAATCAGCAGCCTAAGTTGATTACAAACGCCCTGAACCCTACCGGCCCGGAAATTCCTAACCCAGCGGCGCAAGTGCCGTATTTGCGGTACGACCAGTTTGGCGCCTCCGTCGGCGGGCCTATTATCAAGAACAAGCTCTTTTTCTTCTTCGATATAGACAGGATCGTCAATAACACCGTGACGAACAACGGGACGAACAACTTCCTTACCGTTCCTACGGCCGCCATGGAGCGGGGTGATTTCACCGGTATGTACCCCATTTATGACCCGCTCACGACAACCGGATCGGGGGCAACCCTTGCTCGCGCCTCTTTCGCCAGCGAATGCGGCGGCCTAAACATGATTCCAAACGGCACCAACTGCGGTGGCGTGCCCAGTCGGATCGACCCTGTGGCGGCGAAAATTATGGCTTCCATGTATGGTTGGCCCACCGCACCGCAAGGGGCAGGGACATGCGCTGCTCCTCCGTTCCAGAACGACTGTACAAGTAATTTCTACAACGCGCCTAAAACTCCCGCCCCGGTTCACCGATATTTTGGGCGGGTGGATTTCGACCTGAGCGCGAAGCACCGCATCATGTTTTCAATTAGCCAGAAGGATAACCCCGGGGTCGACAACGGCCTGTTCAACTGCCCGCTGAATTGCGGTAGCGGGGACGTAGACGGTTGGAACACGCAGGTCACCGAGACATGGACGATCACCCCGACGATCGTCAACGAAATCCGGATGGGTTATACCAAGCAAGGCAACTGGTTCCAATCTCAGTCCCTCGGGTTGAACCCCGCAACGACATTTGGCCTTCAAGGCACCCATTTTAACCAATTCCCCTTTATCGGCAACTCGAGCATTTATGGTCAATTCGGCGGCCCAGACAACGTAAGCGTGTTGTCGCCCGCCACAGACGCCATTTACATCGAGAACTCGTTTGACCCCTCCGATATGGTGACGCTGGTCAAGGGCAAGCACGTTCTGCATTTCGGGATTGAGGTGTTGATGGCCGAGGGCAACACCACGGCTTGGGGCTCCAACAGCGCCGGCAACTACGGTTTTAGCGGACAATACACCGCCGGTGTAAATGCCGGTGGAACGCTGAACACCGGTACCGCGGGCTCGGGCTTCGCGGATTTCCTGCTCGGCAACGTCCAGTCCTGGTCCGCGAACAATCAGGGCTTGACGGGCATGCGGCTGAAGAGCCCGCAGGCTTTCGCTCAAGACGACTGGAAAATCAAGCCCAACCTCACCATCAACGTCGGCTTGCGCTGGGAGGGGAACACAGGCATGAGCGAGGTACAGAATAAACTCGGCGATTTCGACCAGAATCTCGTCAATACCACCGGCCCCTTCGCGGGCACCCTCGGCTCGATCTGGATTGCCCCTCAGGATAACCGAACGACCTTGCAGAAGCCGGTTTGGAACATTTTCCTCCCTCGGTTAGGCTTTGCCTGGTCGCTCAAGAACGACACCGTGATCCGAGGCGGTGCAGGATTCTACGCTTATAACTACAGCATGGATCTCTATGGCGGTGAGGGTGGCGCGCAAATGGGCTTCGGCGCTACCTCTCAGGGCAACATCAGCGACCCTCTCAGCGCCGCCGGAGACACGGGCTGGATTTCCGGTACCGGCAACACTACCCCGCTCTATTTAAGCTCGAGCGCTGGGATGATGGCGAACGCCCTCCCTTACATTCAAGGCTCGAAGAACCCGGCGTCCTACACTACCAATCCCGTCTTTAGTCCGCCTTACGAACCCTATGACATCAAGCCGGGAGAGATCTGGGAGTGGAACCTCTCCGTCGAACACCAGTTCGCGAGTAACTTTGCGGTGTCGGCTGCTTACGTCGGCAGTCACGGGATGAATCTGCAATACAAAACCGACGCGAACCAAATTACCAACTCGGCCCTGTTGGCCTCGAACGATATATCGGGCTGTAACGGGGCAACACCCGCAACGCCCACAGTAAGCGCGAATCCCCTCACCCCCCCTTGCGCGCGTCCATATCCGGCGTTTGGAAGCCTTGCTGGCTCAAGCTTCAATGGCATCTCCAACTACAATTCGTTGCAACTCGACGTGCGGAAGCGTTATTCCTCCGGGCTGACCTTCGATGTCAACTATGCTTGGTCGCATTTTCTGGATGATCAGGACTCGGCCGGATGGGGCAGCACCGCCGGGGCTCAGGCTTGGCAAATCGGAAACAACCCATCCGTTAACTACGGCAACTCGAACTTCGACATCCCGCAAGCGCTCAAAGGGACTGCGGTATACGAGCTGCCGTTTGGCATGGGCAAGCCCTTTATGAACCAGAATGCAATCCTGGACGGTGTGCTTGGCGGATGGCGCCTGTCGGGGACGTTTATCTACCAGGATGGCACTCCGTTCACGGTGCAGGACGCCGGTGTTAACGACTATTCGCAGGCCGGCACGGCATTTGCCAACCCCATTGCGGGTATCTCCCCCACGTCAGGCACCTGCGCCAATGGCGCGAAAGTACACACCGTGACCTGCTGGTTCAACCCTGCAGCCTTTGAGACCCCAGCCGAGCAGGGCAACGGAGCGTTCGGGCTTGGACGCAGAAACACGCTCTTCGGGCCAAAACTGTCCGATGTTAACTTGTCTCTAGCGAAGACCTGGCATTATAAGGAGCGAGCTGGGCTCACCCTTCGTGGAGACTTTGTTAACGTCTTTAACCATCCGAGCTTCTCACTACCGGACACTGGCGGACCTAACGGCAATCCTGACGTGAGTAGTGCGGGCGTGGCCAACATCACGCAACTCGCGAACGGGCCACGTACGATCCAACTGGGCGCACGGCTATTCTTCTAACGGCGCTCGCGGCACCAAGAAGGACGGCGGCAATGCCGCCGTCCTCAGCTCTACGCGGGAAGAACGAGAGATACGTCTTGTCCGCCGTACAATCGGGACATGAGGACAAAACAGGTGGTTGCCTTGTTCTGGGTAGTTCTCTGTCTGGGGTTGCCGTCTGCTTCTCAATCTAGCCCGAATCGCCAGCGAGAGATCGAATCACACAACCATCAGGCTGCCGAATACCTGAAAGGAAACAGACCCGACTTGGCGATACTGGAATTTAGAGCCATTGTTGCCCTCGATCCGAATAACGTGGATGCTCGTGGCAACCTGGGCACGATGCTGTTCTTTCAGGGAGACTATACGAATGCAATTCCACAGCTCCGCGCTGCGCTGAAACTGCGGCCTACCTTGTGGAAAACGCAATCTCTTCTGGGCATCGCCGAGAAACGCACGGGCGACATCAGCCGGGCTCGCGGCGATTTGGAAAGAGCGTTTCCAAACGTGCAGGAGGAGAAGATTCGGATCGAGACGGGGATGGAGTTAATCGAAATCGACTCCGGGACGAGCGATCTGGATAAAGCCGCTGGCATCGTGAGCGAGCTAAGAAAGCTGGATCCGACCAACGAAGCTCTTCTCTATACCGCGTATCGAATCTATTCCGATCTCGCCAACGAGTCGCTGCTGAGCCTATCGGTTGTGGATCCGAATTCCGCCCGCATGCAGCAAGCGATCGCGCACGAACTGGCAAAGCGTGGGAGCAACGCTGAAGCCATTGACCACTACCGGGCTGCGCTCAAAATCGACCCCAAGCTTCCAGGGTTACATTTCGAGCTCGCCGATATGCTCAGGGCTCTGTCGACAGCCGAAGGCCGAGACGAGGCCGAGAAAGAGTACAAGGCAGCCCTGGAGGTCAATCCCTTTGACGAACAGTCTGAATGCAAGCTGGGAGATATCGCCTTTCAGAGAGCCGATTTCAAGGAAGCTTTCGAGCGTTACACCCGGGCCGTCAAGCTGCAACCGGGCGATCCCGAAGCCGACATAGGCTTGGCCAAGGTTTTGATAGCGATGGATCAACCACAGCAAGCCGAGGCGCTGCTGGAGCACGCGATTCAACTCGACCCCACCAGCGCCGTGGCTCACTTCCGTCTGGGTACGGTCTATCGACGGGAGGGACGCACCGCCGAAGCGAAACACGAACTCGAGGAATATCAGAAGTACAACCAGATGAAGCGGAGGCTTCGGAAGATTTATCACGATTTGCATCAGGACGAGGCCGTGGACGAAAACATTGATGCCAGTCCCCAGAAATAGCCAAAGCGATGAGCTAAGAGTTCGTTCGGCGGGGCTAGCAATTTCGGGAATCGGGTTGTATCAACGAGTATCGCGATCAGGAGACACTGCTTAGCGAATCTCGTACGAATGCTGCCCAATACCTCTTCTTTTATTGCCTCCAAACTTAAGGCCCACGGCACCGAGTTCAGGAGCGGCCCACCGATGTAACCGGCTCGACCATTGCGATGCTGAACGACCCTGCGGCAACCTCATGGAGATCACGGAGCTTAAGCGCTGGTAAGGCGAGGAGAAGGCGATGATCGACCGCGAGCAGTACACACCGGGTCCGTCCTACGGCACGGTTGAGAAAAGACGGGGCGAAGGACAAAGACGAGTGGACGCTCATCTCTTCCGAGAACCGCGCCACTCGCCGGAAAATGTCTGGCAGGCGCTGCCCGACCCGGCGCATCTGCGCGAGTGGGCACCATTTGTTGTCGATGGGAACATGGGTAGGGAGGGCAAAACGGTGAAGCTTACTTGGGTGGGAAACCCCACTCCGATCGACACCAGAGTAACTCAAGCCGACGTGCTTGAGTTCGGGGACATCCGGTGGCAACTCGAAGCCATTGGCAGTGGCACGCGGCTAACGCTGTGGCACAACATCGACCGCCGCTTCATCTCGTGGGGCGCCGCAGGCTGGCACATTGCTTTCGATGTCCTGGATCGCCTTCTCAGCGGGAATCCCATCGGCCGCATCGTCGGCGCCGACGTCATGAAGTTCGCCGGCTGGCAGCGGCTAAAGACTGAGTACGCCGAGCGGTTTGGTAGTGAACCGCCGAGCTGACGCCGCCTTAGGCTATTCGACATTGAGACCCCGAAAAGGGCCACACAAGGGGCCGAAACGTGGAAAAGAAGGAGGAAGAACCCATGGAATCGACGGTGCACAACCCGGCCAGCGCCCGGACCACCCTCAAAAACACGACCATCGTTTATTGGATGGTCACTGCGCTCTTCTGCCTCGAGATGAGCTTTACCGCCTATTACGAGCTCCTGCCTCACGGAGTGCAGGCCTTCACCCGCCTCGGCTTCCCCAACAGCTACTTCCGCATCGAGCTTTCTTTGGCCAAGCTGGCGGGAGTAGCCGCCCTGCTCATCCCGTTGGTCCCACCGCGGCTCAAGGAGTGGGCATACGCTGGCTTTGCTATCAACCTCGTCTCGGCAGTAATCGCCCACCTCTCGATACGCGATATCCCGCTGGCTTTCGCCCCATCGACGATCACCAGCGTTCTCTGGGCACTCTCGTACTACTTCTGGCACCGCCTGCAGGCCACGCGGGCGCACTCAGGAGCGAATTCGGTCGGCCGCCCGAACGTGGCATAGGCGAACATCGCGGTTCGGAGAGGTGTCAGTGACAACTCCTCCCCGAACTTCTATCGAACCAGGACAGGACTTCATTTGCGTCCTTGCAGGTAACCGTGAGCGCAGCTAGAGTAGTTGCGAGACTGGAGTTGCGTGTGAAAGAAACCGTTCCCGTAGGATCTGTCTCGGCAGTACTCGACGCAAGGATAAAGGAACTCAATGACTGGCGCGGGAAGACGCTCGCGAAAGTGCGTGAGATCATTCACGAAGCGGACCCTGAAATAGTCGAAGAGTGGAAGTGGGGCAAGCCGACATCGCCGGGCGTTTCCGTCTTTTCCCACGCGGGCATCGTCTGCACGGGAGAGACATACACCAACAAGTTTAAGATGACATTCGCCAAAGGAGCCGCCTTGAAGGACCCGTCAGGTCTCTTCAATTCCAGCCTCGAAGGAAATGTCAGGCGCGCCATCGACGTTCACCAAGGCGACAAGATCAATGAGGCGGCGTTGAAAGATCTCATCCGCGCCGCAGTGGCGCTCAATCTCAAGGGCAAGAACAAGCCGAAGCCACGGCGAGCCCCCAGCAAGCGGGCCGTCTAGCTTCATGGCAAATCCCGGCCACATCTCCACCTAATGAGGAGAACTTTGGCACCAGCCTTATACCTCCAACAGTTCGGCGTCGAGGACCCGATCTGACCGCCATACGCAGCAACGCTTCAGGTATGAACGGGACGCGAACAGCATACGACCCCCGATCCGGCGCTGCCCAGCCCGGCCTGGATCACCAGCAAACTGGAAGTTGATCGACAAACGACTTATCGGTCGTAAGTCGAGGGGTGGTTGATCGGCTAGCAATCGTTTCCTAAATTCGACACACTTTTGGCACACAATCGAGGCCCACACCTTCGGTCGATTGCTCCGCGGCTGGATCGAACATCGCGCAATCTACCGGCTCAAGAGAAACTTAATTAAAAGGTCTCTACGGCGAGCGTGGGGAATGAGGAGCGATAGCGCTGATCGTCTAGGGTTAGAAGGCGGCAACCGTTTGCGAATGCATGAGCTCCTATAACGAAGTCCGCTAGGATGCGGCGCGCACCAGTATCGCGCTGCTTGCGTCGACGTTCTGCATAAGCTTGAAAGGCTCGTCCTGCCAATCGCCATATTTGCTCCGGCAACTCCCAATCGACTCCGATTCCAGTCTCCTCAAAAAAGGAACTGACGAACGTCTCGCTGCGCCCGGGTGCCGCGATCAACTCTGCGAATACGGGAGCCGCAGCAACCAACGTCCCCCGATTGAATGCAGCCTCTAAGGCGTTTTGTGCCGCCAGACTCAATGTCGGGTCTTTGTCCCACAAAGCGATCACCACATTTGTGTCGATTGCGGTGGTCATTCTCCCCTCATCCCGCGGAGCCATTTTGTAATGCTCTTTCTGCCGGACGGAATCTCGGCATTCCCGATACCGCGATACTTTGAAAATGCGCTACGGCTTCTCACAGGTCGCACGTGTATCCCCCTTGCGTCGCTCTCGAATAGCAATTTATCTCCGCTTCGAACCCCCAGTACTCGCCGGATTTCGCGAGGCACCGTAATCTGTCCCTTGCTGGTAATCGTCGCCTGTTTTTGCATAGCCTCACTTCCCCTATTCCTTACTTTACCATAGTTGCCTTACTTCGGCCCATCAGGAAAATGGAGGATGGAACCCTTCCGTGAATACACCATAAACGGCTGACTCGCGGTAAGTCAGATTGGCCCTCTCGGAATCTCAGCATTCTCGGAAGTCTCGCCCACACAATCGAAGTGAGGGTTCTCCAACTTCCCGATAGCCGACCAACAGGCACTTAGATGCAAGTCCCATAGATAGCAGCTGTCCAGTTCTTGTCGGGAAAGGTGAGAGTCGTCTCCGGCATTTTGTGCTAGCATCCCTGGCATACCTGAAAGGAAAATCCAAATGAGTGTCCCCCAAAGGTTTCTCTCATTTGCGCTGGCATGCGCTTCGAGCGCAATTGTGGCTTGCGCCCAATCTCAGACAACGCCTAGCCCGGAAGTGAAGAAGCTGGCGGTAATGGTCGGCAAGTTTACGATCGAAGATGAATTGAAAGCAGGGTTTATGGGGCCGAACTCGCCAGCGATGAAATTCAGTGGCACTGACGATTGCAGATGGACGCCAGACGGCTTCGCCGTGATTTGCGAGACAGTACTCTATAGACCCGGGAGTAAATACTTGGACACCTCCTTCGTCTACTACGATCCGATTTCCAAGACATACCGGTACCACGCAGTTGACAGTTCAGGAGGAACAGAAGACAAGACTGGAACGGTGAGCGGCGACGTATGGACTTGGCTTGGGGACAGCGTCTTTGGCGGGAAGGTGTTTCACACCCGGTACACCATGAAAGTTGTTTCACCGGATTCCTACGAATACTCCGATGAGTCGGGCGAGAGCGAGAATTCCATGAAGGTGTTCGTGAGCGGGAAGGAGACTCGCGTCGCGGCCACCAAGCCTGAGAAATCGCAAGCAGTGCAGGCTGGCGCAACCCCACTGCTGCTGGAGAAAAATGAAGGCGAAACGCGTCTCTGGCGGCCCGAGCCGGGAGAAATTGACCCCGGAGGATTCATTCTGAAGGTCACTCCCAAAGCCAATGGCTCCGAGCATCTGGTGCTCGTTGGCGGAGACGACATGCCTCCCGGCGCAGCCATACCAACCCATAAGCATCTTGAGCAGGACGAGGTCGTGCTTATCGAGAAAGGCACCATCCACGCTCATGTTGGAGATCAGGAGCGCGATCTGCATTCGGGAGGAATGGTGTTCATTCCGCAGCATACGTGGGTCGGCCTGAAGAACACCGGTACCGAACCCGCCAGCATAGTCGCCATATTCTCGGCCCCCGGATTCGAGGATCATCTGCGCTGCGAGTCAGTTCCGGCAGGAGAAAAGCCGACTACAATCTCCCTCGCCGAAGAAAATGAATGCGACCGACTAGGCCACGTCGTCTATCGCGACCGTTCAGAAAAGGACCCCGACAAATGAAAGAAAGTCACACCCGATCATGGCCAGACATCTCGGGGCGATACCATTCCTTCACCAGAGCATAAAGGTCAAGGGATGCTGCGTGTCTCGGATAGAAGAGGAACGGCTCCAACCAGAGCTGCGTTGTTGGCCGAGTCAGCTGGACGAACATGGACCCTTCCCCATGGTGTCCACGCATATTTGCATACATAGGACTCGACGTAGGACCAATGATGTTGGCACTCTCCATCACACCACCGCCGATGACGACGATTTCGATCGTAGGCATGAACCAGCGCCACGCATCGACGGCCATATATTGAGACATTGATCGCGAACCGCCCGCGCTATGTTGTCTCCACGCGAGGCCGCGTCAAAAGCTCTTTAAAGCCAATCTGCAATAACTTCGAGAGACTACTTTCGGAGCATCCTGAGACGTCGCGGATGATTCCCGGCAAAGCCCATCCGGACGCCTCTGCCTCAGCACATCCGATGCCTCCGCCAGGGCAAGGACGAGCATTGAAGAGCACGGGAATGTGCCCGCCCAGGCAGCCTGCCTGCGCGGGTTTCCCGCGCAGCCGTTTGCCTTCGATCATGGTCACGCCGCCAATATCAGTGCCCAGCGTCATCATCAACACGTCGCTGAAACCACGTGCCGCACCCGCATACGACTCTCCTAATAGCGCCAACCGGGCATCGTTCTCAATCCGAAGTGGAAGGCCCAGAGTGTCGCGGCCCCAAGCCGAAGAATCTACTTCCGGGGCGTCATCATATGTTTCGTTGGTCGAAACAACTCTTCCGATACGAGAATCGACTAAGCCCGGAAAACCCACAGCGATGCGGTGAAACTCCTGAAGGGTATGGAATCTCCAGTTGGATATTGCAGATTAATGAACTTTGGCGGTATGTTGCCAAAAATCAAACGTTGGGTGTGTATGGGGTGTGGTCGAGAATCTTGCGCAATAACTGGCGTTCCGGCGTTCGTAAACCTTAAGCACTGCAGGTGACATCAGATTATATGGCCGGGCTGACACAAGAGCGGCGGCAATGGCCGTATGTAGATGTGAGCTGTGCGAACTCGGAATTCTCAAGCGCGGTGGAAGATACGCGATCGTCGTTCCTGCCGCAAAGCTTACCGAAAGTTTAGCCAGTCAAAATGTACTAAAGAAAGCTTTTCGAACCAGCATTTGCCCAATCTGTGGCAACACGATGGTCTGCGAAAAGAAGTCGGATGCTTAGTATCGCAATGAAGCTACGGAGTTCGCGGTATGCTCCATGTCGGCGCTTGGGTTCAACTAAAATCGCATTCTCCTTACCAAGCGGTCGTGAGTCTAGGGTCAGGGCGGGAAGCTTGATTTGCAATCTCACGACCGCGCTTCGTAAACCATGTTGCGTTCCTTACGAATTAAAGTTGGCAATGCAGAGCGTTTTACTGCCGAGAGAAGTTACGCTGGATCTTGGTATCCCTTGCTGCCTGTGCCGTGGTGGAATCGAGCACCTCCCGAATTCTCGATGCTGGCATTAGGAAGCTAATCCTAATCGGCAACTGACGACCCATTTGGAACATTGCCTTATCTTCTAAAATGGACACGAAAACTCCATTCTTGTATGTCCTAAGAACTCGACCCGAAACTCATCTTTCATCCGGTTGCAATACGGGACTTCTCATACCACCCGGGCACCGCAGTTGTACGGCGAGTGGTTCCATGTCTTCTGGCGGGATGCGGAACACCCGGATGTTCCCGCGCTGCCGCCGGTGCAGAATGAAATCGACCCCGATTAGCAAGCTGCCCTGAAATCGAGCGTTGGAATGACCTTATTGAGCGCTACGCGCGGACTTACTTTCATTTACAGCGTAGGCCGTATTTACGTGCGTACCGGCGTGAACCATCCTCTTTAAAGAGGTCTGGCCATGC
>Ga0210385_10000369_pt1 | contig 34971 bp, 31 predicted proteins | sample IncBWH26OmetaG_FD_160107 | JGI IMG/M metagenome (GOLD analysis project Ga0210385, IMG submission 160107) | Forest soil microbial communities from Barre Woods Harvard Forest LTER site, Petersham, Massachusetts, United States - Inc-BW-H-26-O ...
TCACGAGCGGCGGGTTCGAAGCTCGGGACGGTCGTGTCACCGTGGGCCTTGCAGTCGGCGAGGACGAGACCCAATTCAGCTCCATCATCCCAATCACCGATGCGCTCGAATTGATGGCATCCGACGGGGCCTCTTTCAGCGAGCACTGGGTGTTCGCGGTCGGTTCGACGTGGCATGTGGACATCAACGGGGTGCCCCCGGTCGCACCAGGCCGCGATACCGACGGGTTGTACGAGTACTATCCGCGCCCCGGCGAGCATCTTGCCGTGCGAATCACGCGCCCGGACCCAGTTCCAGGCGGCTCGCTTGCCTACGACCGCGTGGGATTGACGCTCAACGCCGGTAATCGCTCAAGTGACTCCAGCGTAGTGCTTGCGTATCGCAGCACTCAAGGCGCGCGCCAGGTACTGCACCTGCCCGAAGACGCTGAGGTCACATTGGTGCAAAGCGACGGCAATACGCTCGGTCTGAGGCCAGAAAAAGGCGAGCTCTCGCTGCCGGCCGTGCCGGGCAGCCACACTTGGACGATTAATTGGCGCAGCGCCTCGGGTGCAGCGGTGGTGACACGGGCGCCGGCCGTAGCGCTATCCGCGCCAGCTAGCAACTTGCATGTCGTCGTCCGCGTTCCGGACAACCGCTGGGTCCTGTTCGCTTTCGGTCCGGGCGTTGGCCCAGCGATTCTCTACTGGGGCGAGCTGCTTGTGTTTATCGCGGTCGCGTGGCTTATTGGCCGCTCGCACCTAACGCCACTACCGGCGCGCGACTGGCTGCTCTTAGGGCTCGGCCTCTCGACGTTCTCGTGGTCGGTCTTCGGATTATTCGTGCTTTTCATCGCGCTATTCCAGTGGCGCGCTCGCAGCGGTCCGCCGGCAGACTCGGAGCGCTTCAACCTCATCCAGATCGCGCTGGGGGTGCTAGCGGCCGCCGCCATTCTGGCCGTGGTGGCGGCAGTGCCTGGCGGACTGCTAGCGCGGCCAGACATGCGCATCGCCGGCGCCGCAGATTACGGCGTGCTTGAGTGGTTCGTGGATCAGACGCGGGACGCGTTGCCACGTCCCGGGGTCATCTCGGTCTCGTTGTGGTGGTACAAAATCGCGATGCTCGCTTGGGCGCTATGGCTATCGTTCGCACTGACACGCTGGCTCAAGTGGGCATGGGAGGTGTTTGCGCGTGATGGCTTGTGGCGCTCGCGCCCGAGCGCACCGCCGCCGGCTCCGTCTGTTCCGGAGACGAGGTGAGATAGTGCAAGCGTAAGGGCGCCGATGTTGATGTGCACCGCACAGCGGACTTTTAGTGGTCGTCGAAACTGTCCCAAAATGGCTGCACTGAATTTGCACGAAATCGATCGACTAGAAAAACCCCAAGAGCATTCATGCTCTCAAGTGTCTGATTGTAAAGAGATTTTGGCTCCCCGGGTTGGAATCGAACCAACGACCAACGGATTAACAGTCCGACGCTCTACCGCTGAGCTACCGGGGAACAGGCGGGCATTTCGAAGGCGGCGAATTCTCCGGCACTCGCCTCGTTTGAGTCAAGGAACCGAGCACGCGGCCTTGCGTGCTGGCATCTGCCAGAGCCGCGATGGCCTGCCGAGGTGGACAGGCGCTCTCCGGGCGACCCTCCCTTGGCTGGCGCAGTGCTGCGCGCTTGGATTATGTGCGCCGCAGAAGAGTGCTGCGGAGTCGAGCGCTGTCTCCGCGCACGACCCAAGCGGCATGGCGAGGCTGGTGGTAGCGTAGTCGGAACAATAACGGTGAGGGAGCCCGAAAATGGTGCCGGTTGGGCGCGTCGCCCCGCTGATACTGTTTTGTATGACCTCGGCGGCATTCGCCGCTGAAAATCCCGCGCCCCCGCATCCACGCGCGGCGGCCGCCGCATCACATGCAGAGCGGGGCTACGCCATTGGACCCGTCCCAGAGTGGGTAGTCCCGGCGAAGGAATCGGGGGGCACTCCGGTCGAACGCGCCCCGATGCACTACGAGCTGATCGATGAGCAGGTGCGGCTCGGCGGCAAGTTGGAGCAAGACTACGCCCACGTGGTGCGCGTGGTGAACGATTCGTCGGGCCTCTCCGTGGCCGCACACATCGAAGTGGTGTTCGACCCGACGTTTCAGAAGGTCACTCTGCATAGACTCGACCTGGTGCGCGATGGACAGAGGACAAGTCGACTCAACAAGGACTACCCGCTGCTGCGCCGCGAGACGCAGCTCGAACGTCAGATGTATGACGGGCGCGAGACTCTGTCCATCAACATCGATGACGTGCGCACCGGCGACAAGATTGATTACGCCTACACGGTGAGCGGCGCGAATCCAGTGTTCGATGGCAAATTCGTGCACGTCTTCTGGATGAGAAGCACGAGCGCTCCGGAGGCGCTGCACCAGGTGCGCCTGCTGGCGCCCGTGTCGCGGGATATTCATGTTCAGGCACCGGCGGACGTGAAACCCCAGATCACTACACTCGGCGCGCTGCGCGAGAGCATTTTCCGCCGCGAGAACGTCCCGCGCTTCAGCGCCGAGCCGCTCACCGCGTACAGCGCCCTCACGAAGGACCAGCTGTGGTTCAGCGAGTTCGCCGACTGGGGCGAGGTCGCCCGCTGGGGCGCAGGCCTGTTCTCCGCGGCGCGCTCCGAGCGGCAGCTGGCAGCGCAGGCCGAGGAACTCAAGGCCGGCAGGGGATCGCCCGAGGCACAGGTGCTGGCGACGCTCGATTTCGTGCAGAAAGAGGTGCGCTATTTCGGCACCGAACTGGGCCAGAACACCCACCGTCCCGTCGCCCCGCAGCAAGTGCTGAAGCAGCGCTTCGGCGACTGCAAGGACAAGGTGGGCCTCCTGATCGGGCTGTTGCAGCAGCAGGACATCCAGGCGAGCCCGGTGCTGGTTTCGAGTTTTCTGCGCGAGGATCTGCCCAACGTGCTGCCGAGCCCGCTGGCCTTTGATCACGTTATCAGCCGCGTGGATCTCGGCGGCTCGACGTATTGGCTGGATGCGACCCATGCGCATCAGACCGGAGCGCTGGCGGAGCGACAGTCGATTGGCTTCGGCCAGGGGCTGGTGCTCGCCGCCGACAGCACGCAGCCGGTGCTGTTGCCGCGCCCCTATGACAAGGAGCGGCTGAACGTCCGCGACATCATTCACTTCAAAAGCTTTACGGAGGATCCAACGCTCGAGGCGCGCATCACCTATCGGGGGGACTACGCGGAGGGAATGCGCGAGGTCCTGGCCAAGCAGAACCTGTCCGACGTCGCTAACCAGCTTGGCAGCCCGTATCTGAAGCTGTATCCGAAGGCACGCATGCTGGGGACCGCGGAGGTCGAAGAGTCCTCGGCAGAAGACGCAGTGACGCTGGTGCTGCACTTCGTGCTGCCCGATTTCTGGCGCTTCCCCGAGCAGAAGGCACTCGTCAGCCCGCTGCTGCCGTACCTCGTGCACGACGCGCTGGTACTGCCTAGGGCACAGGTGCGTGAGCAGCCACTGGCGTTTCCGCTGCTCGGCATCATCCGTCATACCATCGTGGTCGAATTCCCCGAGGACGTGTACGACAAGCTGCCGCATGCGCGCTCGGAGGACGGGGATGCGCACCTGACACTCCGGCAGACACTGACGGGCACGCTGCGGAGTGAGGAGTTTCTCGCGGAGCTGCACGTGAACGTCGATCAGGTGATGCCGGAGGATTGGACCGCTTTCAGCAGCAAGGCCGATGAGATGCTGCGCAAGGTGTCGTTCGTCGCCTCGCTCCCCACCGTGCCGCTGGCGCGCCAACCGGAGCTGCTCCACGATGTCAAAGCGGAACTGGCAAAGCCGCGCGCTAAAGGCGCCCCCGATAACTCACTGGACCGCGCAAGACTGCTGCTGCTGACGGCGGAGATCGAGGGCGGGCGACTGACGCCGCCGCTGGCGGCGCAGGCGCTGACGGCCAGGGCCACGCTCAATACCTCCCTCGGACACCGCGATGCCGCGCTGGCGGATTCTGCTCGGGCACAACAGCTCGCCCCCAGCTCCGCGGACCCGCTCAACGGGTCGGGACTGAAGAACGAGGCGGATCACTGAAGCCACGCGTGCGCTCCGGGCCGAGTTGCACTGCCCGCTGAGCCGGGTCTGTTTTCGTTGCCGCGGGCCCGGCGCCCTCACAATCTCCTGCGCACGAAGCGACGTGGGCGGGTTCAGGCCAGGCGCCTCTGGCGTCCGTGCGGCCGAGAATTTACCCTGCGCGCCATGACTCCCCAGCCCGTCGGACTGCAACTACGTGAGTGGCGCCAGCGGCGGCGTCTCAGCCAGCTGGCGCTCGCGAGTGAAGCGGAGATCTCCGCGCGCCACCTGAGCTTCGTCGAGACTGGCCGCGCAAGTCCCAGCCGCGAGATGTTGCTGCATCTGACCGAGCAGCTCGAGATCCCGCCGCGCGAGCGCAATCAGCTCTTGGTCGCAGCCGGATTCGCGCCGATCTTCTCGGAGCGACCGCTCGCGGATCCGACGCTGGCGCCGGCGCGGGCCGCCATTGATCTGCTGCTGCAGGGGCAGCGTCCGTTTCCCGCTTTTGCGCTCGACCGGCACTGGAATATCGTCGCCTCGAACGGCGCACTGCCACAGATGTTCGAGGGCGTGGAGGCGGCACTCCTGCAGGCACCGGTCAATGCGCTGCGCCTCAGCCTGCACCCCCGAGGGGTCGCACCGCGCATCGTGAACCTCGCCGAATGGCGCGCGCACCTGCTGCATCGCCTGGCACAGCAGATCGAAGTCACGGCCGATCCGGTGCTGATGGAGCTGCAGGCGGAAGTACGCGCGTATCCAGGCGGCGGCGGCGTGTTCACACGGCGGGGCGATGCCATCGTGGTGCCGCTGCAGCTGCGCATCGGCGCGCTGGAGCTCGCGCTTTTCTCGACCACGCTGGTGTTCGGCACTCCGCTGGACGTCACGCTTTGTGAGCTCGCCATCGAGTCGTTCTTTCCGGCGGATGCCGCGACGGCCGAACGGGTGCGGCTGCTGGCCGGCTGATCTTACCTCACAGGTAATTGGCGCGCGTCCGCGCGCCCCGCATGCTCGCTCCCTCGGATCACACGAACGGAGAGCACCATGCAGAGCAGCGAAACCCTGACGACGCGCCCGGTCAGCCGCTTGACCGGTCCCGGATCGGGAAGCCCCGCGCCTCGTGACAGCACGCGCACTACGTGCAGCTGTCCCTACATCACCACCCGTGATGGCACCGAGCTGTTCGTCAAGGACTGGGGCGACGGACCCCCGCTCGTGTTCACGGCGAGCGCCGCGACCGGTAATGACCTGTGGCACTACCAGCACGCGCACTTCGTCGCGGCGGGCTATCGCGTCATTGCCTTCGACCGGCGCGGCCACGGACGCTCGTCACAGCCCGGCGGTGGCTACGACATCGACACGCTGGCGGATGATCTGGCGGAGGTGATCGATGCATTCGCGCTCAACGACGTCACGCTCATCGGACACTCGCTCGGATGTGCGGAGATCGTGCGCTATCTCACCCGTCACGGCGAAGCGCGCGTGCGCCGCGCCGCGCTGATCGCGAGCATCACCCCGTATCTGCTCAAAACCAGCGACAACCCGGAGGGGATCGATGGCAGCCTGTTCGAGGCAATGCGGGCGGAGTGGCGCCGCGATTATCCGGGCTGGCTCGCAGCCAACGCCCGGCCGTTTTTCGCGCCCGAGACCTCCCAGGCGATGGTCGACTGGGGCATTGGTCTGCTGCGCAATATTCCGCTGCGGGTGGCGCTCGCCTGCAGCCATGTCGTGGTCGAGAGCGATCTGCGCGCGGATCTTTTGGCGCTGCGTCTGCCGGTGCTGGTGGTGCACGGTAGCGCGGATGCCTCCGCGCCGATCGAAGTCTGCGGTGCCCGCACCGCGGAGCTGTTGCGCAACCGTCGTTACACGGTGTACGAGGACGCACCTCACGGCCTCATGTTCACGCACATGGAGCGGCTCAACGCGGATCTGGCTGCATTCATCGCAGGAGAGTCAGGAGCGGGTGAGTGAGCGTCGGCGCAGGTAGTAGGCATAGGCCACCCAGTTGATGGCGATGAGGAGGCCGGCCAGCAGCCACTGAATACCGGGAGTGAGTCCCCTCGGGTAGAGCACCTGCCCAAGGTAATGGGAGAGAAAGCCGCCGTCGTAAGCGGCTGCGCCGCCCAGGTGGCGCAACCGGTTCTCGAGCGGGGTCAGCGGGCAGATGCTGTGCGACACCTCGACCCAGCATCCCCACACGAGCGCCGGCAGATGCAGGAAGATGAGCTTCGGCCAGCGCCAGGTGAGAAAGCCGCCGAAGATGATAAAGCCGCTGAAGCCGAAGTGGAGGACGACCAGCGCATCAGCGAGGGATGACCAGAGCACCGGCCTGCGCCCGCTCGCCAGGGTGGCGCTAGCGCGCGGCTCAGGCGGCGACCACGCGGCCTTCGAGCACCCGTGCCATGCGCTCGAGCGCCTTCTCGAGGATCGGCAGACTCGTGGCGAACGACAGGCGCATGTGTCCCGGGGCGCCGAAACCTGAGCCCGGCACGACAGCCACGCCGGCCTCATTCAGGAGGAGTTCGGTGAATTCCACATCATCGCGGCAGCCGAGCGCGCTCATGGCGCGCGTGACATCAGCGAAGGCATAAAACGTTCCCGCCCCCGGCAGGCAGCTGACTCCGGGGAGCGCGTTCAGCGCTCGCACCACGAAATCGCGCCGCTCTTTGAAGGCTTCGTTCATTCGCGTGACGCAGCTCTGGTCGCCGGTGAGGGCTGCGACCGCCGCCTTCTGCGAGATGCTGGAGGGGTTGGAGGTCGATTGCCCCTGGATGGTGCTCATGGCGTGGATGAGCTCCTTCGGTCCGCCGCAGTAGCCGATGCGCCAGCCGGTCATCGCATAGGCCTTGGAAACGCCGTTGATCGTGACGGTGCGGGAATAGAGCTCGGGCACCGCGGTCACGAGACTGCAGAACGGCTCCGGCTCCCAGTAGATCTTTTCGTACATGTCATCGGTGCCGATGACGATGCGCGGGTGCTCGATGAGCACCTCGCCGAGCGCGCGCAGTTCCGCCTTGGTGTAGGCGGCGCCGGTGGGGTTGCAGGGACTGTTCAGCAGGAACAGGCGTGTCTTCGACGTGATCGCCGCCTGCAGCTGCCGCGGCGTGATCTTGTAGCCCTGCGCCATGCCGGCGAGCGGCATCACCGGGAGTCCGTCCGCCAGCAGCACCATGTCAGGGTAGGACACCCAGTAGGGCGCCGGGATGACCGCCTCGTCACCCGGATCGAGCAGCGCCATGCACAGGTTGTAGATGGTCTGCTTGGCGCCCGAGGACACCAGGATCTGTGCGCGCTCGTAGTTCAGCGCGTTGTCGCGCTGGAACTTGGCGATGATCGCGTCTTTGAGCTCATCGATGCCGTCGACGTTGGTGTAGCGGGTGAAACCGGCGCGGATCGCTTCGATCCCGGCCGAGCCGATGTGCGCCGGCGTGTCGAAATCCGGTTCCCCGGCGCCGAGCCCGATCACATCCTTCCCCTGGGCCTTGAGGCGCGCCGCGCGCGCGGTCACTGCGAGGGTGGGGGAGGGCTTGACGCGCTGCACGCGCCGCGAGAGGGGCAAGGTCACTGAATTTCCTGCATTTCACTTGAAGTCGGAGGGCACCGCTATATTAAGGTATTGCCTCGAGGTGGACCATCGGGAGGGACCCGATGGCGCCGTCGCCCGCAAGCCAGGACCCGCCGCATTCATGGAAGCGCACCCGTTCAAGCTCGAAGCCGACTACACCCCGGCGGGCGATCAGCCGCAGGCCATTGAAAAACTGGTGGCGGGCCTCTCGGAAGGGCTCGCGCATCAGACGCTGCTGGGTGCGACCGGATCGGGAAAGACCTACACCGCCGCGAGCGTCATCGCGCGGGTGCAGCGTCCGACCATGGTGCTCGCCCACAACAAGACACTCGCGGCGCAGCTGTACGGCGAGTTCCGTGAATTCTTCCCGCACAACGCGGTGGAGTACTTCGTTTCCTACTACGACTACTACCAGCCGGAAGCGTACGTGCCGTCCTCTGACACGTACATTGAAAAGGATTCCTCGGTGAACGAGCACATCGAGCAGATGCGCCTGTCCGCCACCAAGGCGCTGCTCGAGCGTCCCGACTCGATCATCGTCGCGACCGTGTCCTCCATCTATGGCCTGGGCGATCCGCGCACCTACCTGTCGATGGTGCTGCACCTGGTCCGCGGCGATCGCTTCGATCAGCGCAAGCTCCTGCGCCGGCTGGCCGAGATGCAGTACACCCGCAACGAGCTCGATCTCACCCAGGGCACGTACCGGGTGCGCGGAGATGTCATCGACATTTTCCCGGCCGAGTCCGAGCGCGAGGCGGTGCGGGTCGAGCTGCTCGATGACACGATCGATTCGATCACGCTGTTCGATCCGCTGACGGGGGCCATCGCGCGCAAGGTGCCGCGCTTCACCGTCTACCCGGGCACGCACTACGTCACGCCGCGCGACCGCCTGGTGGGCGCGGTCGATCAGATCCGCGAGGACCTGCGGGTGCGGCTCCAGGAGCTGCGCGATGCCGGGCGACTGCTGGAAGCGCAGCGCCTCGAGCAGCGCACCATGTTCGACATGGAGATGATCAAGGAGGTCGGCTACTGCGCAGGCATCGAGAACTACTCGCGCTACCTCTCGCAGCGGGCCGCCGGGGAGCCGCCGCCGTGTCTGTTTGACTACCTGCCGCCGAAGGCGCTGCTGATCGTCGATGAGAGTCATCAGACCATCCCGCAGCTCGGCGCCATGTACAAGGGTGACCGCTCGCGCAAGGAAGTGCTGGTCGAGTACGGCTTTCGCCTGCCTTCGGCCTTGGACAACCGCCCGCTCAAGTTCGAGGAGTGGGAGCAGCTCGCCCCGCAGATGATTTTCGTCTCCGCCACCCCAGGCGGCTACGAGTCGAAGCACTCGAGCCAGGTGGCCGAGCAGCTGGTGCGGCCGACCGGTCTGGTCGATCCCGAGGTGGAGGTGCGCCCGGTGGGCACGCAGGTCGATGACGTGCTGTCGGAGATCCGCAAGTGTGCCGCCGCCGGTGAGCGTGTCCTCATCACCACGCTCACCAAACGCATGGCGGAGGACCTCACCGACTATCTGAACGAGCACGGTGTGCGCGTGCGCTATCTGCACGCCGACATCGAGACGGTCGAGCGCACCGAGATCATTCGCGACCTGCGCCTGGGGAAGTTCGACGTGCTGGTCGGGATCAACCTGCTGCGCGAGGGGCTCGATATGCCCGAGGTCTCCCTCGTCGCGATCCTGGATGCCGACAAGGAAGGCTTCCTGCGCTCGGACAATTCGCTCATCCAGACGATCGGCCGCGCGGCGCGCCATCTGCATGGACGGGCGATCCTGTACGCCGACCGCGTGACCGGCTCGATGCAGCGCGCGATCGATGAAACCAACCGGCGCCGCGACAAGCAGATCGCCTACAACGTCGAGCACGGCATTACGCCGCGCGGCATTCAGAAGGCGGTGATGGAGATCATGGAGGGTGCACGGGCGGATGCGGCACCGCCGCTGATGCTGCGCACGCGCAGCGGTAAGGCGGTGAACGCTCAGGATCTCAAGCCCGAGGCACTGGCCCGGGAGATCAAGCGCCTGGAAGGTGAGATGCTGCGCAAGGCACGCAATCTGGAGTTCGAGGAGGCCGCGACGCTGCGCGATGAGATCGAGCGGCTGAAACAGCTGGAGTTTGGCTTCCCGGCGCCCGTAACGCCTTCGTAAGTGCTTGGAATGTCACGGATTAGCTTGCCTGGTGGGGCGGAAGTCCTGTATCGTTCGCGGCCCTCGTCGCAGGAAGTCTTTCAGGCGCGTAGCTCAGTGGTAGAGCATCACCTTGACATGGTGGTGGTCGGTGGTTCGATCCCACTCGCGCCTACCAGTGCGGTGGAGAGGGCGCTCGCGGATGCCGCAGCGCCCTTTTTCTGCCCGAGCGCACGATCCTGACATTCATCGCCCGGACTAAAGTCTGTCTATGCCGCTTGTTACCTTGCCCGATGGCAGTCAGCGACGCTTCGACCACCCGGTCACGGTGGCCGAAGTCGCGAGTTCGATTGGGGCGGGCCTGGCGAAGGCGGCGCTCGCCGGCCGTGTGGACGGCAAGCTGGTCGACACCTCGCACGTCATCAGCGGCGATGCCCATCTTTCCATCGTCACCGACAAGGATCCGGCGGGCCTCGAGGTCATCCGGCACTCCACCGCGCACCTGCTGGCGCAGGCGGTCAAGGAGCTCTTCCCCGAGGCGCAGGTGACCATCGGGCCGGTGATCGAGGACGGCTTCTACTACGACTTTGCCTTCTCGCGCCCGTTCACGCCCGAGGACCTGGCGGCGATTGAGGCGAAAATGACCGAACTCGCCCGCGCCGATCAGCAGGTCAGCCGTCGCGTCATGCCGCGCGAGGACGCGGTGAAGTTCTTCCGCAACTTGGGCGAGCTCTACAAGGCCGAGATCATCGCCGCCATTCCCGATAAGGATGAGATCAGTCTCTACGGGCAGGGCAACTGGGTGGACCTGTGCCGCGGCCCGCACGTGCCCTCCACCGGGAAGCTGAAGGCATTCAAGCTGACCAAAGTGGCAGGGGCCTACTGGCGCGGGGATTCGCGCAACGAGATGCTGCAACGGATCTACGGCACCGCCTGGGCGGACAAGAAGCAGCTGGATGCCTACCTGCTGCGGCTCGAGGAAGCCGAGAAGCGCGATCATCGCCGCATCGGCAAGGAGCTGGATCTCTTCCACCTGCAGGAAGAGGCTCCGGGAGCGGTGTTCTGGCACCCCAAGGGCTGGACGGTGTTCCAGGCGCTCATTGCCTATATGCGGGAGCGGCAGCGCGCCGCCGGCTACGACGAGGTGAGCGCGCCCGAGCTCATGGACGCGGCGCTCTGGGCCCAGTCGGGGCACCTGGAGAAGTTCGGTGAGAACATGTATCTCACCAAGACCCCCGATGAGCGTACCTACGCCATCAAACCCATGAACTGCCCTGGTCACGTGCAGATCTTCAAGCACGGGCTGCGCAGTTATCGGGAGCTCCCGGTGCGCCTGGCCGAGTTCGGCAAGGTGCACCGCTACGAGCCCTCCGGCGCCCTGCACGGCCTCATGCGGGTGCGAGCCTTCACCCAGGACGATGGCCACGTCTTCGTCACCGAGGACCAGATCACCGAGGAAGCGGTCGCGATCACGCGCCTGATCCTGGATATCTATCGGGATTTCGGCTTCGAGGAGGTTGCGATCAAGTTCGCCGACCGGCCGCCGAAGCGGGTCGGCTCGGATGAGATCTGGGATCGGGCGGAGGCCGCCCTGAAGGCTGCCTCCGGCGCTGCCGGGATCGACTACACCTTAAATAAGGGCGAGGGCGCCTTCTATGGCCCGAAGCTCGAATTCGTACTGCGCGATGCCATCGGGCGTGACTGGCAGTGCGGAACGCTGCAGGTCGATCTCAATATGCCGGAGCGGCTGGGGGCCTATTACATCGACGAACACAGCGCCCGGCGCACGCCCGTGATGCTGCATCGCGCGATGTTTGGCTCGCTGGAACGCTTCTTCGCCATCCTGCTCGAGCACCATGCCGGGAGGCTTCCGGCCTGGCTCTCGCCGGTACAGGCGGTCGTTCTCAGCATCACCGACCGCCAGGACGAATATGTACGTCGCATTACGGAAACCCTGAAAAATCAGGGCTTTCGCGTTGAATCCGACTTGCGCAACGAAAAGGTCGGCTTTAAGATTCGCGAGCACACGCTCAAGCGTGTTCCGTATCTATTGGTTGCGGGCGACAAGGAAGTGGCCGCAAATCTGCTTGCAGTGCGCACACGAAGCGGCAAGGACCTGGGCACGATGGTCCCGGAGACGTTCGCCGAACGACTCCGTGTCGAGCTCGAAAGCCGCGGGCGCCAGAGGTTGGAGGATTGACGAATCGCTAGTGCAACGAAGAGGGTCCGGCGCAACGAAGATATCAATGCGCCGCAGCTGCGTGTGATTGCGGCCGATGGGTCGCAGGCCGGGGTGATGTCCCGCTACGACGCTCTACAGATGGCGTTGGCCGCCGAGCTCGATCTGGTCGAGGTTTCGCCGACCGCCGAGCCGCCGGTAGTGCGCATCATGGACTACGGCAAGTTCCTGTTCGAACAGAACAAGAAGGCCCACTCGGCAAAGCGCAAGCAGAAGCAGATACAGGTCAAAGAAGTGAAGTTTCGTCCCGGCACGGGCGAGGCGGATTACCAGATCAAGCTGCGTAATCTCACTCGCTTCCTGGTCGAGGGCGACAAGGCCAAGGTAACTCTGAGGTTCCGCGGCCGAGAGATGGTGCACCAGGACATCGGGCGCAAGCTCCTTGACCGGGTTTCGACCGACCTCGCACCGCATGCGGTGGTCGAGCAGAACCCGCTCATGGAAGGCAAGCAGATGATCATGGTCTTTGCACCGAAGAAGAAGTAACGCTCGCGCAGAAAGTTTCGACCGACTGCGGTGCGTTCGCCCGTAGCGGGTGCCGCGTGCACCTTGCGACCGGGGCTACATAACTGAAGGAGTGATGTCGATGCCCAAGTTGAAAACCAACCGGGCCGCGGCGAAGCGCTTTCGCAAGACAGCGAAGGGCTTCAAGCGGTACGCGGCCAACCGCCGCCACAATCTCGGTCACAAAGCCCGCAAGGTGAAGCGCCAGGCGCGCTCCGGCGGCTCGAGTCTCGTGGACCACACCGATGTGGGCCGTCTCGAGCAGCTGCTTCCCCATCACAAATAAGCGGAGCGAAACATGGCACGAGTAAAGCGTGGCGTGACGGCCGGACGCCGTCACAAGAAGGTTCTTGGCAAGGCGAAGGGCTATTACAACGCGCGGCGGAAGGTCTATCGCGCGGCCAAGCAGGCGGTCATCAAGGCGGGGCAGTACGCCTATCGCGACCGGCGGCAGAACAAGCGTGAGTTCCGCGCGCTGTGGATCGCGCGCATCAACGCGGCGGCCCGCATCTACGGGCTTTCCTACAGCCGCATGATCAACGGACTGAACACGGCCGGCGTCGAGATCGACCGCAAGGTGCTGGCCGACATCGCGGTGCACGACACCGCGGCGTTCGGCGCGCTGGCACAGCAGGCAAAGACCGCGCTCGGTTCGAGCTGATCGGGGCGCGGTCGTGTCCGACCTGGCTGCGCTCGCCCGTCAGGCGCTGGCGGAGGTCGCTGCATGCAGCGACCTGGCGGCGCTGGACGACGTGCGCGTGCACTGGCTGGGTAAGAAGGGGCTGTACACCGAGCAGCTGAAGGCGCTCGGCAGCCTGCCGGCGAGTGAGCGCCCGGCACATGGTGCGCGCATCAACCTCGCGAAGGATGAGCTGCAGGCTGCGATCGAGGCACGCCGCGGCGCATTGCAACGCGGCGACATCGAGCGCCAGCTCGAGTCCGGCCGCCTCGATGTCACGGCTCCCGGACGCGGCGAAGCGGTGGGCGGCCTGCACCCGGTCACGCGGGCGCGGCTGCGCATCGAGACGCTGTTCCGCCGCGCGGGGTTCGAGGTGGCCTCGGGCCCCGAGATCGAGGACGACTTCCACAACTTCGGTGCGCTCAACATCCCGCCCAATCATCCCGCGCGGGCGATGCACGACACGTTTTATTTCCCGGACGGGCGGCTGTTGCGGACGCATACCTCGCCGGTGCAGATCCGGGCGCTGCAGGAGCGCGGCGCGCCACTGGCGATCATTGCGCCGGGCCGCGTTTATCGCTGCGACTCGGACATGACGCACTCGCCCATGTTTCACCAGCTCGAAGGACTGGTGGTCGGCGAGTCGGTGAGCTTCGCGCACATGAAGGCAGTGCTGCACGGCTTCCTGCAGGCGTTTTTCGAGCGCGATCTCGCGATGCGCCTGCGGCCCTCGTTCTTCCCTTTCACCGAGCCCTCGGCAGAAGTCGACATGTCGTGCGTGTTCTGCGATGGCAAGGGCTGTCGCACCTGCAAGCAGACGGGCTGGCTCGAGATCTCCGGCTGCGGCATGGTGCACCCGAACGTGCTGCGTGCGAGTGGTGTGGACGCCGAGCGCTTCACCGGCTACGCCTTCGGCGCCGGCATCGATCGACTGGCGATGCTGCGCTACGGAGTAAATGACCTGCGGCTGTTCTTCGAGAATGATCTGCGCTTCCTCGGGCAGTTCCGCACGTTCGGCGCATGAAAGTCCCGTACTCATGGCTCACCGAGTGGGTGCAGGTGCCGTGGCCTGCCGCCGAGCTCGGCTCGCGCCTGACGCTGTCCGGCTTCGAGCTCGAGTCGCTCACGCCGGCAGCGCCGCCATTCACTAAGGTGGTCGTCGGTGAGATCGTGAGCGCCGAGCGCCATCCGCAGGCCGACCGGCTGCAGGTGTGCCGTGTGTCCACCGGACAGGGTGAGCCGCTGCAGATCGTCTGTGGAGCCGCCAACGCGCGCCCAGGACTCAAGAGCGCCCTGGCACTCGTCGGTGCCGAGCTCCCCGGCGCCCTGCACATCAAGGCTGCAAAACTGCGCGGTGTCGAGTCGCAGGGGATGCTCGCCTCGGCCAAGGAGCTCGGGCTGGCGGAGACCTCGAGCGGCATTCTCGAGCTGCCGGACGATGCGCCGCTTGGCAGGCCGCTACGCGACTACCTGAAGCTCGATGACGTGGTGCTGGATCTGAACGTGACCCCCAACCGCGGCGATGCCATGTCCGTGATCGGCATCGCACGCGAGGTGGCAGCGCTGACCGGAAATCCGGTTGCCGGCCCGGCGATCCCGGAGCCCAGGGCCGGCATTCCCGACACTTTCCCGGTGGTGCTGCAGGATCCGTCCGGCTGTCCGCGCTTTGCCGGCTGCATCGTCCGCGGCGTCAACAATGCGGTGGCATCACCGCCGTGGCTGCGCGAGCGCTTGCGGCGCGTGGGTCTGCGTTCGATCAGCCCGCTCGTCGACATCACCAACTACGTGATGCTGGAGCTCGGCCAACCGATGCACGCCTACGATCTGGACAAGCTCGCCGGCGGCATCACCGTCCGTCGCGCGCGCGCCGGCGAGCAGCTCACGCTGCTGGACGGCAAGAGCATCACCGCCGAGGCAGATGTGCTGCTGATCACCGATCGCGACGGGCCGGTGGGGCTCGCCGGCATCATGGGGGGGCTGCGCACGGCGGTGTCCGCTGAGACCACGCAGGTATTCTTCGAGGCGGCGTACTTCGCACCCGATGCGCTGCTCGGCCGCGCGCGGCGCTTCGGTCTCACCACCGATGCGGGTCAGCGCTTTGAACGCGGGGTCGATCCGACGCAACAGGCGCGCGCCATTGCGCGCGCGCTGACACTCCTGACCCCCATCAGCGGCGGCACGGCGGGTCCGCTCAGCGTCGCTGAATCCGCGGCGCATCTGCCCAAGCGCAGCGCGGTGAGCCTGCGCAGCCGGCAACTGGCACGCCTGCTCGGCACCGAGCTGCCCGCGGCGCGCGTCGCGCAGACACTCGAAGCCCTGCAGATGCAGGTGAAATCGCAGGCAGACGGCTGGCAGGTCACCCCGCCGGCGTATCGTTTCGACATTAGCATCGAGGCGGACCTGATCGAGGAGGTCGCGCGCATCATCGGGTTCTCCGCAATCCCCGAAACCGATGCGCCGGTGCCGCAGCGTTTCCGGCCGCTGCCTGCAGAGCATCCGGCCGAAGGCGCCGTGCTGTCGGCAGTGGCCGCGCGCGGCTACCAGGAGGCAATCACGCTCGCATTCGTCGATCCTGCGCTGCAGTCGCAGCTGTTTCCCGAGCGCGCCTCGCTGGCGCTCGCCAACCCGATCGCGAGCGATCTGTCGGTCATGCGTGTCTCGCTCTGGCCGGGGCTACTGAAAGCGGCGCTCGAGAATCAGCATCGGCAGCAGGACCGGATCCGCCTGTTCGAACATGGCACGCGCTTTGAAGTAAAGAATGGCGCGACGCGTGAGATCGACACGCTGGCGGCTGTCGCGGTCGGCGCACGGCTTCCCGAGCAGTGGGGGATTCCGAAGGAGGGTCGCTCGAGTGCGGACTTCTACGACATCAAAGGAGATCTTGTCGCGCTGTTGGCACTGACCGGGGAGGAGTCGGCTTTTACTTTCGAGGCGGCGTCCCTGCCGGCACTGCATCCAGGGCGCAGCGCACGGGTATTGCGCCGCGGCGAGCCAATCGGCTGGATTGGCGAGCTGCACCCACTCCTGGTGGCGTCGATGGATTTTACATATCCGCCAGTGATGTTCGAACTCGACATGGCGGCGCTTACGGTAGGCCTTGCGGCGTATCGGGAGATTTCCCGCTTCCCGCAGGTCCGCCGGGACCTCGCCGTAGTGGTCGATGAAGCCGTCACTTTAAGTAGCCTGGCTGAGCGTGTAACCTTGTGTGCCTCAAGCCTTCTGCGCGACCTCCGCATCTTCGACATCTACCGCGGCCCCGGCCTCGAAAAAGGTCGAAAAAGTGTCGCTTTAGGCTTGATTTTTCAGGACATTTCTCGCACTCTAACCGACGATGATGTGGAGCGCCTCATGGCCTCCGTGGTGACGGATTTGCGCGAGAACTTGAACGCCAGAATTCGAGAATAAAGAAATGGCCCTGACTAAAGCGGAGATGGCGGAAGCGTTGTTCAACCAGCTGGGGCTCAACAAGCGCGAGGCGCGCGAGCTGGTGGATCTCTTCTTCGAAGAAGTCCGTGCGGCGCTTTCGGGCGGGGAGCAGGTGAAGCTCTCCGGCTTCGGTAACTTCGATCTGCGCGATAAGAATCAAAGGCCCGGTCGCAACCCCAAGACCGGCGAAGAGATCCCCATCAGCGCGCGGCGTGTGGTGACCTTCCGTCCAGGGCAAAAACTAAAAGCACGGGTCGAAGCCTATGTTGGAGCCAAAGAATAACGCCCAGCTGCCGGCGATACCCGGCAAGCGCTACTTCACCATCGGAGAGGTGAGCGAGCTGTGTGGTGTGAAGCCGCACGTGCTGCGCTACTGGGAACAGGAATTTCCTCAGCTGAAGCCGGTGAAGCGGCGCGGCAACCGGCGCTATTACCAGCGCCAGGATGTGATCGTCATTCGCCAGATTCGCAGTCTTCTCTACGATCAGGGATTCACGATCGGCGGTGCGCGCAACAAGCTCACCGGCGAAGAGGCTCGCACAGATGTGTCGCAGAGCCAACAGATCGTCAAGCAGGTGCGCGTCGAACTCGAGGATCTGATGAAAGTCCTGCGCCGCTGAAGCTGCGGCGCAGCCCGCGAAACAGCGTATCATCCACACCGCGCGCACTTTCCCCACCGCGCGTTCTGTCGTTCAACAAGAACAATCGGTTCGGAGCGTGGCGCAGTCTGGTAGCGCACTTGCATGGGGTGCAAGGGGTCCCGAGTTCAAATCTCGGCGCTCCGACCATCAAAAACAAACTATCCAGAATGGTCGTGACTTCTTGAGTGCAGGCGTCGCCTGCGTGATTTCACTCTTAAGGGAAAAAGCATGCGTACTTTAATCGGCCTGCTTGCCAGCCTGGTCCCTGTCGCCGTTGGGGCAGCGTCCCTACCCGTCGCACCGGTCAAGCCCGTGACCGACGATTATTACGGCACTCAGGTAACCGACAATTACCGCTACTTCGAGGAAAGTGGCAACGCGGTATACCAGCAGTGGATGAAGGCGCAGGCCGAGTACACCCGCAGCGTGCTGGACGGCATCCCAGGGCGCAAGGCACTGCTCGATCGGATTACGGTGCTGGACGCAGGCCGCGTCACGATCTCTGACGTCGTGCAGCGTGGGGAGCGTTACTTCTATCAAAAACGTGCTCCCAATGAACAAACGCCCAAGCTCTACTACCGCGACGGGCTCGAGGGCTCGGAGCATCTGCTCTTCGATCCCGCGGCTCGCGTCGTCGCAGGCACGCACTTCTCACTCGACTTCTACGCTCCCTCCTGGGATGGACATCTCGTTGCGTACGGGGTGTCTTCTGGAGGCTCGGAGGAAAGCGTCCTGCATGTCCTTGATGTGACCTCCGGGCACACCTACACGGAAGCCATTGATCGCACCGGCGACAGCGTGGTGAGCTGGTTGCCTGACAACCAGAGCTTCTTTTATCTGCGCTACAACAAGCCCACCTCCACGAGCGCACAGGCCGACCGGGTCTACAACGCTCGCACCTACCTGCACCGTCTGGGTCAGCACGTCGACGGTGACGAGGACGTCGTGGTATTCGGGCGCGGCGTGGCCAAGGCACTGGAGGTGCCGGAGGGACAGGGCACATATGTGATCGTCGCCCCGGATTCCCGCTACGCGATCGCTGTGGCCAACCACAACATGGACAACGCTCCCGCCACACTCTTCGTCGCACCTCTGGCTTCGATCCACGGCGCTGCGACTCCCTGGCACAAAATCGCTGACGTTGAAGACGGCATCGGCGAGTTTCATATCCAGGGAAACACACTGTATTTCCTGACATCCAAGAACTCGCCGCGCTTTCGGATTGCACGAACCCCGCTGGCGCATCCCGACGTGGCTCACGGCACGGTGCTGCTGCAAGACCCGCACGCGGTCATCACGGGGTTTGCTATGGCGGCCGATGCGCTTTACGCCGGTGAGCGCGCCGGGGCGGTGACCCGGCTGGTACGACTGACGCTGCAGGACGGCCAGTCGCATCCGGTTCCCTCGCCGTTCGAGGGAACAGCTGCGGTCGAGGCGACGGATCCGCGGAGGGCTGACGCACTTTTCAGCGTCACCGGATGGATCCATCCGGATCACCTTTACCACTATGACCCGCAGGCGCAGGTGAGCCGCGATACCGGTTGGATTCCGGAGCCGCGGGTGGATACTTCGAATCTGGAGGTTGAGGAGGTCCTGGCGACGAGCTACGACGGAACGCGCGTGCCACTTTCGATCGTGCATCAAAGGAATTTGGTGCGCGGCGGCCATACGCCGACCCTGTTGTTCGGCTATGGCAGCTACGGAAATTCGTACGACCCGTACTTCTCGGCAATTTTACTCGCCTGGCTGGAGCGCGGCGGAATTATGGCCGTAGCGCACGTTCGCGGTGGTGGTGAATACGGTGAAGACTGGCACAAGGGTGGCCAAAAGCTCACCAAGCTCAACACCGTCTTTGACTTCATCGCCTGCGCCCAGTACTTGGTGGACCAGCGCTACACGAGTCCGAAGTATCTCGCCGGGCAAGGCGCAAGCGCCGGTGGCGTCACGGTCGGCGGCGCGCTCACCTGGCGACCCGATCTTTTCGCCGTGATCCTGGATATCGTGGGGATGACCGACACCCTGCGCGTCGAGACGACGCCGAACGGACCGCCGAACATTTCCGAGTTTGGCTCGGTCAAGACTGAGGAAGGATTCCACGGTCTCTATGCCATGAGCGCGTACGCTCGGGTGCGTGACGGCACGCCCTATCCAGCGGTGCTGCTCGCCACCGGAGCGAATGATCCGCGGGTGGCGCCATGGATCATTGCCAAGATGGCCGCCCGCTTGCAGGCCGCAACCTCTAGCGGCAAGCCCATTCTTCTCGATGTCGACTATGACGCCGGACATGGCATTGGTTCGCAGCGCGATCAGATCCGCAGGCTCCTCGCCGACGAGATGACGTTCGCGCTGTGGCAGTTTGGCGAACCCGGCTTTCAGCCGAAATGACCCGGCCCAGCTCTCGGCTAGTCGCGGAACATAGCAGTGTCTGCAAAGCCTATCTTTTGCATTCGGCTCTCAAGATTGGTCGGGACAGCACATCACTCTGCCGATCCCTCTTGGTTGGCATAAGTGAGCTTGCCATGCTGGATACGCGCCGGCGCGGTGTAGGGATGCTCCTGAACACTGTTGGCGCCCAAGATGTGCAAAACGCGTATCCCGCTCGCTTTTAGTGCATCCGCGATCATCGAACGATGACAGCGCCACCAAACAGCCTCGGAACACATCAGGGCCGTTCTTTGGTCCGCTGCCAACTGCAGTAGTTCTTCCAGCCCCGCGGTGAATTGAGGGGTTTGCATGTAGTCTGCGTAACCTCTGAAAGAGAGATTCCGCCAGACCGTGTTGAGAGAATCGGCCCGCGCACGTCGGCGGCCACCCAGTGCCGGCAACCAATGATAGTGGACGCCGCGTTGCTGCAGCGTGTCCCGCAACGTGTCCTGTCCGTACTGTGGGCTGCGCCGCGATCCGGGATGACTGCGAACGTCCGCGACGGTCCCAACGTCATTTTTCGCTAGTAGACCGACAAATTCATCGATCGGCTGCGTGGAGTGGCCGATCGTCCATACGCTGAGTTCCGGCCTCACCACCGGCGTCAGCCGTGCTGCGTCGAGCGCCGCAATGTTGCGGTTCGAACGCGAGGGCGCTTACCGTGTCTCGTACGCGTGGAAGACGTAATCCTTCGCCTTCACTGCGACATGGCACGTTTGTCCGCAACTCGGCGTGCCGGCTTTATCGGGCGTGAAGGTAGCGGACGTGGGGTCATAGTCGAACTGGGCATAACCCCAGCCACCGGTCGTCGGGAACCGCTTGCTATCCTTTTCCATGAAGAAAAGGTCCGCTAAAGGGCCCGGCACATTTACCGCAAATGGCGCTTCAGTGCTCTTTGTCGGCTTCCACTGGATCTTCGCGATCTTGGAGCCTTCAGGAAAGGGCTTGCCGTTACCCGGAATACCGGACTTGAACGCGGCGATTATCGTGGGATTACCCAGGATCACCTTCATGCGATCGTCGGTCACCGCGCTTGAAATGAGCTGCCAGTCGCCGTAACCCCTGAAGTCAGAGAACGAAACTCCATCCGGCAGCTTCAGTGTGTATCGGTCTTGCGCGGAGATGGCCAACCCAGCAAAACCCGCGAGCGCTACGCCCAATGCGGCGGCCGATGCGATGAGTAGACGGCGCGAACTCGAAAGACGCTGTGCCCGCATGACGTGCTCCTGCTCGATGTTTGCAAAGTGCTTCACCCCGGGTTACGAAGGCCGCCGAGCCATTCGTCGCTCCCGTTCGGTCGATGTTTATCACATTGAACACGACCACGTCGCCATTGCACCAAGGTATCAACTGCTCGAGCGGCTCTGGGATGCGTTGTTTCATCCACCGCCAAGGAAGGTGCTGGCGATGCCCGCGATGTCATCCGCCGCCGTGTCCAACGCAAAGTGTCCACCGTCCACGATATGGATCTGCGCACCTGGCACGTCGCGGCGATAGGACTCCGGTTCCGAAGCATCGAAAGACTGTTCGTACTTGCCCCAAATGACCAGCAGCCGGGGTAGTGTTTTCTGCATCCACGCTTGAAAGCTCGGATAGGCCGTGACGTTGGTTCGATAGTCAAAGAAGAGCTCGGTCTGAATATCCGCCTGCCCCGGTTGGTTCAGGAACCTGAACTCGTCTGTCCACAGATCGGGATCGTAGCGCCCGGGATCCGGATCGTTTCCGACGTGGCGGGTCCGTGTGGCGGCGAGCGACATCAGATTCGAGCGCAGGCCCTCCTCGTTTGCGGCGCGATCAGCCCAGAACGCTCGGCGGACCTTCCAGTTGGCTCCAAGCCCCGTGTCGTGGGCGACCCCGTCCTGCACGATCAGTGCGGCAAGGCGCTCGGGCTGAGACAAGGCCAAGCGAAACCCGACCGGCACGCCGTAGTCTTGCATGTACAGGCTATAGCGCGACAGTCCCACGACTTCTGTGAAGCGCTGAATGACGCAAGTGAGGTGCTCAAACGTATATGCAAATGCCTTCGGACTGGGCCAGTCACTGTGACCAAAGCCAGGGTAGTCCGGCGCGATCAGGTGGTAGCGGTCCGCAAGGCGATGCAGAAGCGATTCGAACATGCGCGATGAAGACGGAAAACCATGCAGAAGCAGGAGCGTCGGGGCATCCCTCATGCCTGCTTCTCGATAGAAGATCGAGAGGCCTTCGACTTCTGCGCTCCGGTATCTGACCGGGTACTTCATGGATGTCTCCTGCGCAACGGCGCATCCGCCACTGCAGCAAGCAATACACCTGCGAGAGGGAGTCTCGGTAGCCGCGCGCTGACGGCACCGGTCCAGCGGGAGGCCTGAACTGCGCGCACCAGAACTCAATTCGAGCATCCGGCGGCTCGCGAGAATATTGGACGATGGTATTGACGCGCACGCCTCCCTGAGTCAAGAAAAAGACGTAGATCTCTTCTGATGCCAGATGCCTTGCGGGTTTGCCGGGCGCCTTCTAGGCTATGCGGCCATGAAAAACCACCTCAGTCGCTCTGTCCTTCTCCCTAGTGCTTGGTTGCTTTGCGCGGCTAGCGCGTCACTCGCGCAAGCACCGCCAAGCGTGACCCCGATGACGCCCGATGTGGAAGCCAGCTACGAGCAGACACTCCCTTCGGCCGATTTCATCCGTCGCGAGGCCATGGTGCCGATGCGTGACGGAACCAAGCTCTACACGGTCATCGTGATGAAAAAGGGAACCGAGAAAGGCCCGATCCTGCTCTCGCGTACCCCTTACGATGCGCATGAGTCGACTCATCGCGTCGCCAGCCAGCGCATCGTGGACATTCTCGAGGTGATGGATACGGAGTTCGCCGAAGAAGGATATATCCGCGTCTATCAGGACATCCGTGGCCTGCATCGTTCTGAAGGTGAGTACATCATGAACCGGCCGCTGGCAGGGCCGCTGAACAGCACCGGTATCGACGAGTCAACGGATGCCTATGACACCATCGACTGGTTGGTTAAGAACGTCCCGGAATCGAACGGCAACGTTGGCGTCATCGGTTCCTCCTATCTGGGGTTCACGGCACTGATGGCCGAGATCCATCCGCACCCTGCACTGAAAGCCGTGGTTCCGCAGAGTCCGATGGTCGATGGCTGGATGGGCGACGACTGGTTCCACAACGGCGCTTTTCGCGTCAGTTCCTTGGACTATGCAGTCGGCCAGGCGACCGACAAGGGCAGGGGCGGGGGCGAGTTCGCTCTCGGCGAGCAGGACGACTACTCGCGCTATCTCGAAGCCGGATCAGCCGCGGATTTCGCGAAGATGCTGGGCATCACCCACTATCCCGGCGTGCGGAAGTTTCTCGAGAATCCGGCGTATACCGAGTTTTGGTCGCTGCAGGCGGTCGACAAGTGGCTGGCGGCGCAGCCGCTGACGGTGCCAACGATGCTCGAGGTCGGCCAGTGGGATCAGGAGGATAGCTATGGCGCCCCGGCGGTCTACCGCGCACTGCAGCCCAAGGATACCAACAACGACAGGGTCACCCTGGTGATCGGTCCGTGGCGGCACTCCGGCGCCAACCATACAGGCTACGACCTCGGCGCACTGCTCTTTACCGGAGACACGGCTCGCGAGTGGCGCGTCCGCTATCTCAAGCCTTTCTTCGACCACTGGCTCAAGGGCGCGCCCGACCCGCACACGCCCCCGGTGCTGACCTATGCCACCGGGGTCAATCGGTGGGAGAGCTCACCGCGCTGGCCGATGGGCACTGCCAAACCACTTTATCTGGGAGCAGGTGGCGCCGCGGCTTTTGAGCGTCCGGCGGCTGCAGGACACGACGACTACATCAGCGATCCCGCGCACCCGGTCCCTTTCATTCCGCGCCCCATCGCAATGAACGACCCCACGCAGTGGAAGCCCTGGCTGGTGCACGACCAGCGGTTTGTGTCTGACCGACCCGATGTCGCTACCTGGAAAACCGCGGTGCTCGATAAACCGGTCCACATCATGGGAGCACCTGCGGTTGATCTTTACGCTGCGACCACCGGCACGGACAGTGACTGGGTTGTGAAACTGATCGACGTTTATCCGAACGACGTGCCGGAAGCACCGGCACAAGGCGGCAAGGTATCGATGGCCGGCTTCGAATTGCCCATCGGGATCGAGATCTTTCGAGGTCGCTACATCCGCAGCTTTGCCCAGCCGACACCTCTCACAGCGGGCAAGGTTGAACATTATCGCTGGGCACTTCCCAACGTGGACCACGTGTTTCTACCGGGCCACCGGATCATGGTGCAAATCCAGTCGAGCCTGTTCCCGCTCTACGATCGCAATCCGCAGACCTTCGTCACGAATATCATGTACGCGAAGGCTGCCGACTACCGGACGGCGACACAGAGCATCTGGCATGGTGGAGCTACCGCAAGCGCGGTCACCTTACCGGTGGTCCCCTGACGGGTCGAAACGGCCTCACCGCGCCCGCAACTCCCAGCCGTAGCCTACTGTTCTAGCGCGGCGATGACTCGTCCGTTGGCTAGTCGCGGTCGCCAGAGTTGGCTGTCCGATGCACCGTATCCAGGTGTAGCGTCTTTCGAAGCGCGCTCACGTCGGCGGCGGAGACCTCCGTCGCCTGGTTACCCCAGCTGTTGCGAATGAAGGTCGCCACGTTCGGGATTTCCTGGTCGACCTCTTAGCCGACGCACGAGCACTCTTGCAGCGCGTGGGGTCTCAGATACCCGAACTGCTAGTGGTCATCCGCAAAAGAGGATGCCGCCGCCCGAGCGACCACAATGTCCTGTTCCACGCTGCCGCCACTGGCACCGACGGCTCCCACGACTGCGCCCTTGATCTTAAGCGGGATGCCACCTCCGAAGATGACAACCTTTGATTGATTAGTTGTATTAAGCCCGAAGCCGGATTGACCGCTCTGCGTGATCTTGGCGAGATCGTCGGTGGCGGAGTCGAAAGCGCGTGCAGTCCACGCTTTGTTGATCGCGATGTCTATACTGCCGATCCAGGCGTCATCCATGCGCACGTGACTAATGAGAGCGCCGCCGGCATCGACAACCGCGATGTTATACGGGACCCCTAATTCGGTAGCTTTCTTCTCCGCCGCCGCGATGATGCGCCGGGCGTCCGCAAGTCCTAAAGACAAAAGTGATCGCGCCATGCCCGTCTCCTTGGGAGTTGAGTACAGACGGCAGAACCTCCGCCGATTGCCGGAAAGGATCCACCGGTGCGCGTCTATGCTGGACCACTCGAACGCGAGCCGTCACTCATACGATGGTACAAGTCGATGCCAGTCCGCGATGCAACGGCGGCAGAGACTTGGCAGCTGTGGCGGCCGTGCGCGAGGAGAGCGGCGCGCGCGATGAGTGTGCCGACCGATACCAGAGTGTCGTAGATATCCGCGGCAAAGTGGGCTCTACTTTTCCCAGCTAACCGTGGAGCTCTCAGTGAACTCAATAACCAAGGCTGCGCAGATACGATTGACTCGGCCATCACCAGCGTGTTGCCGGTTATATTGGACAACCCGCCACTCAATTTGATGGGTGCGGAGTTTGTTCTGCAATTCAGGCAGATTCTGAGCTCGCTCGAGGCCGACCAGCAGGTGAAGGTCGTCGTCTTTGAAAGTGCGGTGCCGGACTTCTTTCTGAACCACTCGGATTTCCTCGCAAGTCTCAAAGACCTCACCGACATACCTCAGGGTCCCACCGGCCTCGAGGCGTGGCCGGACATCCTGGTGCGTCTGACCAGGGCGGCCTTCGTATCAATTGCTGTGATCCGGGGGCGGGCGACGGGAAACGGGAGTGAGTTGCTACTCGCCTGCGACATGAGTTTCGCGAGTCGGGAGAAAGCTGTTCTGTCGCAGTGGGAGGTCGGGGTAGGCCTCGTAGCCGGCGGCGGACCGATGGCGCGGCTGCCGCGCCTGGTCGGCAGAGGGCGCGCGCTAGAGATTCTTCTCGGGTCGGATGACATTCGCGGCGACCTCGCGGAGCGTTACGGCTACGTCAATCGCTCATTACCGGATGGCGAACTCGACGGTTTTGTCGACGCACTTGCCAATCGGATCGCTTCATATGACAGCTGGGCGATCGCCAATACCAAGCGACTGGTGAATGCTGCCAGTCTGCCGCCCGATGTGGAAATCGCTGCGGGGTGGGATGCCTGTCTGACTTCGATCGCGCGGCCAGCGGCCCAGGAAAGGATCAAGCTGCTGTTTGAGCGGGGATTTCAGAAGCCCGGTGACGCGGAAACTCGTTTGGGATTCTACGTTGGCGAACTCGGTCGATAAGTCGCTCTGAAGGCGAGCGAATAAGTCCGCCACCTGCTTTGGCACTCGGTCTGCCAGCGACCGGCTAGTCGAGCATTAGCCGTACGTGAACTCCGGCTTACTGTGTCCGATTTCGATGATATAACCGTCAGGGTCGCGGATATAGCAGCGAGTCTCGCCATACTTGTCTTTCGGCGGTGTGATGAACTCTGCACCCCGACTCTTCCACGAGTCATAGCAGGCGTGAATATCTGCAACGCGAATATTCATGAAACTGCTGATCTTATCCGGGTCGGCGAGAACGCTGAGCGTCACCGCCGGCTTATCGGGGGTCGGGCCGCCGCCAACGTTGACGATGAGCCACGTATTTGCGAGCTGAAGGTATCCGGGCGCGCCGTCTTTGTCGCCGTGACTCAAAATGCGACCGCCGAAGACCTTTTCGTAGAAGCGGAGCGAGCGCTCGATGTCGGCAACGGTGAGGAAATGCGCGATGGAAATCCCCTCCCGCGGGGGCATCTCGAAGCTCTTCGGTCCGATTTGTACGCTGCTCATTGACGACTCCCACTGCGATGCAGTGATAGTTGAGGGCGGCTTGCGACGACCCCGCTTGCCGCCGCTATTGCTGTCCGGGAAGTAATGCAGTGAGCGGTGGCGATGCAACAAGCGTCGCGGCACCGTCACCGAGCAAAAATACAGCAAGGAGTGCGGCGGTCCAGAATGCCGAGTACTCCCATCCGCCGCCTGGATTAGTGAAACGCCAGCCATTCTTTCCATGAACTTCGACGATCGTGCCGATCATGAGTGGCGTCAAAAGGAGGGCGACATACCTGGGGTAGATTCCCAGGATCAAGCAGGTAGCGCCTCCGAGCTCGGTCGCAATCGTCAGGTAGGCGAACCATCCTGGCAAACCGAGCGACTTGAAGAATGCGCGGACTCCCGGAATCGTATCCACGAGCCACTTGTACAGCGCATGTGCAACAAACATCGTGCCGAGGCACCAGCGCAACAAAAGCACGCCGTACGGCGCGGTAAGAGCATCGATCACGGCATCTCCTAGGCGAAAGCCATCACGCGAACCTTACCGCGGTATCAAACCACCGGCATGCATCGGAGAGTATTGCACGATGGTATTTGCTGAGCCCGTGATTCATTGGGTGCTGCGCTCTTTACTGGCGTCAAGCACCGCGCAGGCCTGGCCGGCTAGACCGCTCACGCTGTCGATGGTTGCGGTACAGCTGGGACTCAACCATGTTCGCACCACATGCGCGTGCGCGGGGCGCCAGGGATGGCGACGCGAGCAGCGGTGAGCCGCGCCTCCGCGATCTTGTTGATGCGGATCATTGTTGGTAATACAACTGTTCGCAGATTCAGCCATGCTGGCCGGATACGGTCGACGCACTGCAGGCAGTTCAGCCGTAAATGTTCGCACCCCGATCACGAACCAACTGTTCGAAGATATCAGTCGCCGGGGTTACTCCAGAGTCAGGAATTGCTTTCGCGGCTCCTGGACTTGAGCAGTGCATCGATGCTCCAGGAGCCGCCGCCCGCCGCGGCCAGAAAAAGAAAGATGAAGCAGTAGAGCACAGCCAGCTCTCCCTGGTTGAGCGCCGGCGCCAAGATGTGACCTTCCTGCGCATGCACCGTGAAATAAGCCACCGCCATCTCTCCGGACAGAATGAACGCAACGGGGCGCGTGAACAATCCAATAAGCAACAGCGGTCCCCCAATGATCTCCATCAGGCCAGCAACGCCGGTAACGGACAGCAGACTGACTTGGTCGAACATTGCGACGTGTGGCACGTGGAGCAGCTTGGCGGTCCCATGCTGCAGATAGAGAAACCCACTCACCAGACGCAGCGCCGAAAGAGCTGCGGGAGTCCAAGTCCGGAAGAACTGCTCACTCAGCGCCATGGCATGCTCCTTGGGAAAACGGGTCAAGCATGGCGGTCATTAGACCACGAGCACAGACATCCAAGCGCTGAGATGAAGGTATAGGCGATATCTGTGAATGCACCTGGCAACTGCGTGCGTGAGGAGTCGTTGATGACGGCCGGGCGATACGCGAAACCCCGGGAGGGCGTCATTGCATTGAGGCGGCGCGATCGTTGTCACGCTGCGAGGCAATCTGACCGTGGGAGGACACTTCGCGGTCAAAGCCCGTCATCACGATACCTTGGTGCAATGGCGTCGGATGGGTCGCTTCGCGCCCAATGGTAGGGCGGTTCGATGGATAACGGCGAAGCGTTCCGGTTTGCCAAAGGAGAGTTGCTCATGCTGAAAAGAGGAAAGGTGGCGGCAGCAGTCCTGACATTTGTCGCTATGCTCATCATCGACGGCAACAAAGATGCGAACGCAGAGTCCAAGCTCCCGGATCCCGCTAAAGCCGGTGTCGCCGAAAAGCTCTATAGGCTGGACTGCGGTCATTCGCTTGCGAACGACGAGTCTGTGTGGACGCCGGGCGAAAACGTCGGACGCAGTATCCAATTTTCCTCGACCTGCTGGCTTATTAAGCATGGCAGCGAGTGGGTGCTCTGGGATGCAGGCGTTCCGGAATCTGCGCTCAACAACCCCAATGGCTGGTCAACCTTACCGAAGTTGATCGTCTACCATCTCGACAGATCGCTGACAGATCAGCTCGCGGAAATCGGTCTCAAGCCCGGTGATATCGGCCGTGTTGCAATATCGCACACGCATGGAGACCACATCGGAAATGTGAGCTTATTTCCGACTTCTACGATCGTAATACAGCGAGCCGAATACGACTGGATCCATTCACCGAACGGTTCGAACGACAATGTGAATCAATTGATGGCACTCGCGCGCAAGCTGATGGGCACGCCGAACAAACTGCAGCTCCTTGATGGTGACACTGATTTATTCAGCGATGGAAGCGTCACCCTGATTTCCACGCCGGGACACACCCCAGGTCACCAGTCCATGCTGGTGCACCTTAAGAACTCCGGTTTCATCGTGCTCTCCGGTGACGTCGTTCATTCGGAAGAGAATTTCGAGAAGAATATCGTCCCGTCCCTTAACACCAGTAAGGCACAATCGATCGCGTCGATGGACAAGGTCAGGCGGTTGATGAAGACGTACAAGGCGACGCTGTTCATCAACCATGATAAAAGTCAAACCGACGGGCTTAAGCTGCTCCCTGCGTTCTACGATTGAGGCCTTGCTGAGCGTCTAGTCGCGGCCACGCCCGAGCACTCGGGGGACCCTGACGCGACTCTCCGCCGAGAATGGTTCGTGGCCTAATTGCCCAGGTCTTCGTGCGGTGCGGCCAGTTTTTTTGAGCCGGTCTGCCGTCTTTGCTCGCGCAAGGTCGCATTGTACCGACCCAAGTCATCGCCGGTTCGCGCACTCGTAGGAGCAACCGGAAGCCAGGGAATGCCATCGACCAAGTCACAGACGCCTCAACGACGAGCACGCAGCTGGCCACAATCGTTCGGCAAACTCAGCTCTTGCCCCTGTGTCCCAGCTGGCGCCAGTCGGTTTCATGCATATCGATGTGGTAGTAGGCGGCAGCCTTTTTGATATTAGCAAATGCAACGTCCCGGTCCGCGTCGCTGACGCCCGTCACCTGATTGAATCTTGCGAGCGCGCTGCGAACGTGCGACGGATCGATCATCGGTTCCTTGCGCGAGTGCGGAAACGCGAACGCACTTTCGGGCAGCGCGTTGACCTGGGCAGCGTCGAGTACTCCACGTCCCTCAGGGTAGTGCGATGGCTGCCACGTAGAATTCTCGGCTGGTGTAGTCATGTGTCGAATCCTCCGAACGTCGCCAAGACTCTAGGCTCCTTGTGAGGAGCTGTAGTGGACCACGGGTGCGAGCACAGATCTGTTAGACCATGGTATCGAACATTGGCCGCTGTTCTCGGTCTACGGTGCAGAGCTACACCTGCGCGAGTTGATTGTGACGAGTCAGTAATTGAGATGTGAGCGCGGTTGGCCATCGCCCGGCTTTCCGTGCGAATCCTCGGGCAAATCAGCCTCCGGCGGATCGTCGCCACGCAGAATCCCGATCACTAGCGTTACGGCAACCATGATTGCTGTTCCGCCGAGCACAACGGCAATGGCGATCAAGCGAGTCGTCATGGCGCAAGCGCCGGGGCGACAGATGCGCCGCGTTCGCATCCGTCGAGGCTCACAACGCGTACCCTGGGAGCCAATACCCTGGGCGGATGCAAACGGCCACGCGGAGTGGTCAAACTCTCCAACGAAGTGCGATGCAGGGTGCATGTCCCGGCATCGTTACCAACGTTTTGGTGTTTCGCAGCGTATTCCATGGATTTCGCGCGTCCTGCCTGACTTGACCTTGGCTCCAAATGTCTCTCTGGCCATCGGTTGTCGCTAGGATGCGCCTCTTGCCGACTTTGTGCCCTGGTACTTTGGTGTATTGCGCTGCACGCGACTCGGCAGGGGCCGGCCGGCGACGTCCCGAGGTGCGCTCGCGGCCGAGGTGACGCCACCTTGGCGGTGGCGTTCCCGCGCTGTACCACCCCCGGAGGCCGCGGTGGCCGCTGACGAGAGGTCGGGATCGAGGAGCCAGTCCGTGTTGTGCACGGGGCAGCGGTCGTACAGCGCCTCTGACGACGGCTTTCGCCGGCGAAACCATCCTGTAGGTCGTGCGATCTGTGAGGACGGTCAATATGGTCGCAAGAGAGATCACTTCCTTTTGCCTCCTCGCCATGGCGCGCGCGATACCATCGTCCAATGGCGGTCGCTCGAGGCGCGTGGTCCCATGCAGCAGGCGTGTGCGGGGGCTCGAAACGATGGATCTGTCTTTCATTATCAAAGGGGCGCAGATTCCCGATGCCGCACTCACCCTCAATCGGGTCGCGCTGGGGACGTTCTTTGCCATTAGCGGCTTCCACAAGCTGTTCAACCAGTCCAGACACACGGCGCTGACGCGTACGCTTCAGGACGATGGCGTCCACGGCATCCGGCTCATGCAATGGCTGCTTCCCAGCATCGAGTTCAGCGGCGGTTGGGCACTGCTCCTTGGTTTGTTCGCCGTGCTCGCAGCATTCGGGCTTTTTATAGTGTGTGCAGGAGCTTTTGCCCTCGATGCCGTCAAACGGATAGGGGCGTGGAATCCCATTGACCGGGCAGATTGGCTCGGCGATCTGCTGTATGTGCCCGAAGCGCTCTACTGCATCGGCCTGAGCGTTGTAATGTTGGCGGGGCCGGGACCGTGGAGTGTTGACGCGAGAATCGTAGCTTTCTTGGGAGGCTAGCAAGCAGGCCGAGCTGTGCTGTGTCTCACGGCTGGGCGCTGCTGCAATATCCAACCGCATAGAGGAATGCACGGGAAGTATCCCGAGCTGGCAGGGGGCGCACTCGCGCGCGCCGCCGCCCCATGCAGCTCAAGCTACCTTTGAAAGTCCGTCCGGCGTACGCGAAGTGCCTAAGCTCGTCAGCAACTGCAGTAGCGTCTTGGCGGCCAAGGTGGAAGACGCTGGATTTTGGCCTGTCAGCAGACGCCCGTCTGTGACTACATAGGGCGCCCAGTCTTTCTTCTTGGCGAAAATTGCCCCCAGCCGCATGAGCTCGTCCTCAACCAGAAATGGCACGACATCGGTCAGTTGCATTTCTGCTTCCTCACCGTTGGTAAAGCCGGTTACCTGTTTGCCGTTCACGAGAGACTGACCCTTGTAGGTCACGTGCCGGAGGACACCGGGCGAGTGACAGACCAGCGCTATAGGCTTGCCGGAATTGTAGAAGGACTCAAGCAAGGCGACGGAGACCGGGCTCTCGGCCAAATCCCACATCGGGCCGTGACCGCCGACGTAGAAAACGGTGTCAAAGTCCTCGGCCTGCATGCTCGCGAGCTTGACGGTCTGCGACAGCTCCCGCTGCGCTCTCTCGTCCTTCTTGAAGCGCGTCTCCGCCTCCGTTTGATTCGCGGGGTCATCGCTCTTCGGGTCGAGCGGAGGTTGCCCACCGTTCGGTGATGCCAGCGTCAGCTCCACACCAGCGTCTCGGAATACGAAATAGGGGGCGGCGAACTCCTCCAGCCAGAAGCCCGTCTTGCGGCCGGTCTTACCGAGGACGTCGTGTGACGTCAGCACCATCAGAATTTTCACGTGCGCGCTCCTTTGTGAACTTCAAACCGCTGATCTCGCCAGCGTTGGGGCATTAGACGACCGCGGAAGCTCCATGACACTTGTACGTTGGTATAGGGAACGCGCGGCGCGCGACCGCACGTAAAGCGCGTGCATTGCTCGAGGGCTCGTTCCGTGGCCAAGGCTGCGCTGCGCAACTGGGGCATTGGTATCTCCTTACGGTCAGGCAACAGGAGTTTCCGTCGGCCGCAACGGCTACGTGGTCTTGGCGATTAACCCGATGCCAGGGTGGAGACGCGGGCGCTCCCCCTGAGGCCCGCTCGATACCAACGTGGAGCATCCCGTGAGGGGCACACCTGCTCGAATTCCTCTACCGATACTGCGACTACCGCGCCGAGGGCGTCGACGCGCAGGTCCGCGGCGCTCTTGGCGCTGAGCCTGGTGTAGTGATGAGTTACCGTCTTAGAGAAATCGAGCGCAACGCCTGGCTGGTCGAGATCGAAGGATTCACGCGGATCGTCCGATATCGAGACGACCCGAGAAGTTTTGCACCCTGGACATTTGCGCGGTCAGTGGTCGAAGGCTATCGGCAGCTCCCTCACTGCTCTCGGCCGTCCGGTGGCTGCGAGTGCGTAGCGGTCTTCGGATCGAAGCGGCGCTTTTCGATGCCTCGTCAACACCAAAAACCGTTGGCTCCGCCAGTTCGGAACCCGGAAGACGTGCCGGGCACCGCCCCGCCGGCGCCCGCGTGCGTTTCTTCTTATTGCTCCCGCGAGCGTTGTGCGCGCATTGGGTTCCTGGCAGCGCGCGCCATCTCGGTTTGCTCGTGCGCCGCAACAACCGCGACGCGTCATTTGCGGCCGCAGCAGGGCGCGACGGCACAGATCCTTCGTGTCAACCAGGATGCGCAACGCACGTTGCTCACGGACATCTCTCGCCGTCGGCCCGCAGACTCGGGAGATCGAAGTGCGGCAAGCTGCTTGGGGCGCTCCTCGCACTTGGAGGATGGGACTTCCGGGGAGAACGATATGCGAAAGGGTGCGCTCACGAGCCCCCATCTCGAACAATCGCCGTTCTACGTGAAGTCCAGAACGCTCTACTGCGGGGATGTCCAGTACGAGGTCTATCAGGCGCACTCCGAGGTCAGGTTCGCGCTGAGCTCGTCTCAGGAAGCGGCGCTCCGACTTTGCGATGTGCTCAATGCGGCGGTGGCGGTCTGGCGGGGTAACTCGCCGTGCAATGTCGTCGGCTAGAAACCAAAAAAGGGAAGCGTCGGCTGCTCGCTACATAGCGGCCATTGGAACTCCGAGCCGGACGACTTCCGCCGTGGCACGGAATTTCCGCTAAGCTGTTGCCAGCGACACACGGAGCGAAGCTCAGTCCGATGAACGTCACTGGCGATGATGTCTGGCCGCAGCTCCCGTACGAGGCTTGGAAAGACACCTACGCGACGTTGCATATGTGGACGCAAGTCGTCGGTAAAGTGGCGCTTGCCCAAGCGCCGCCCCTCAATCATTCCTGGGCTGTCGCCCTGCAGGTGACTTCCCGCGGGCTGTCGACGAGAACATTGCCGTACGGCTCGCGCAGCTTCACGATTCTTTTTGATTTTATCGATCACCAGCTCGTGATTCGGGCATCGGACGACCAGACGCGGATGCTGGCGCTGCGGCCTCAGAGCGTGGCTGATTTCTACTCGGAATTCATGCTGACGCTCGAGAGCATGGGGCTGCCGGTGAAGATCTGGCCGATGCCCGTCGAGATCCCGTCGCCGATACGCTTCGATTTGGACACCGAGCACCATTCATACGATCCGCTCTACGCCTGGCGCTGGTGGCGGATTCTGTCGCAGGCCACGCGAGTTCTCACCCTGTCTCAATGCGCGTTCGTCGGCAAGTGCAGTCCGGTGCACTTTTTTTGGGGCAGTTTCGATTTGGCAGTGACGCGCTTTTCCGGACGTCCCGGGCGACCGGTTCAGGGTCCGGCATTCATGCGCGAAGCATATTCGCAGGAGGTCATCAGCCACGGTTTCTGGCCCGGCAGCGGTCCGCTGCTGCAGCCGGCGTTCTACTCCTACGCGGTTCCTGAGCCGCCCGGGCTCAAAGAGGCGCGCGTGCAGCCGCAGGCGGCGTGCTATCACCGCGAGCTCGGTGAGTTCATTTTGCCATACGAGGCTGTTAGAAACTCCGCTTCCCCGGATCAGGACCTGCTGGCGTTCGTAGCCAGCACCTACGATCAAGCCGCGGGCCTCGCCAATTGGGATCGGGACATGCTCGAGCGGAAACTGTAGCGCGTCGGCGCCGACGCGAGGCCGCTCGCCTTAAGCGGACACGAATATGGTTATGCGACGCCTGCGGCGGTTGCGAAAAATGACCGCACCTTCGCAGCGCATTCCCCAGCAATTCAGTTCCGTGGTATTGATATCAGGAGGCCCCCCGGGGCCCCGCCCGGGGGTTGCGTTCCTGCGCCGTACGCGCGCTTCGACCTCTGCGTAAGGGAGTTTGGTTGATGCGCGAGTGCACGGCTCCTTCCGCCAGATAGCCTGAGCATTCCCTCCATCCTTCACTTCAGCTTCGCGCCCGTGCTGCGCACCACCAGCCATTTGCCTGCACGCTTCTCGAGAACGTCCATCCAGACAAAATTTCCGCTGCGGTCTTTTCCGTCCTGGATCCTCTTTTCGGAGACACTCCCATAGGCCACTGCAACGTTGCCGAACACCTGCACGTCGATGGGTCCGTTTTCAAACGATTCGAGTTTGTCATGCAAGGAAGAAAAATCCTGTAGCAGATCCTGCTTGGTGACAATTTTGCCGGCGGAGATTGTGGCGAAATCGTCCGCGTAGATCTCACTGAGCTTGGCGACATCGACGCGTACCATGGCATCTCCCATGTCCTGTTCAAGTTGCTTGACGGCGCTCACGTCGGCCGGATCGTTGGATGGCTGGGGCGCGGCAGCAAAGACCGGTCCGATCCAGGCACACGTGAACAGAATCGGCGCGATGAGCTTGTTCATGTCGAGTCT
>Ga0210385_10000370_pt1 | contig 34780 bp, 25 predicted proteins | sample IncBWH26OmetaG_FD_160107 | JGI IMG/M metagenome (GOLD analysis project Ga0210385, IMG submission 160107) | Forest soil microbial communities from Barre Woods Harvard Forest LTER site, Petersham, Massachusetts, United States - Inc-BW-H-26-O ...
TGGAGAGTGACGTGCGCTTCCTCGATTGGCTGAGCGGTGAGGAGTTTGAGGGGCTGTGGCGGGTGGCGCAGGCTTTTGTCTATCCGTCGCTGTACGAGGGCTTTGGACTGCCGGTGCTGGAGGCGATGGCACGTGGTGTACCGGTCGCCTGCTCGAACGCGTCCTCGCTGCCGGAGGTGGCAGGTGGGGCAGCGCTGATGTTCGATCCTCACGACGAGCGCGCAATCGCCGCGGCGCTGGAGCGTCTGCTCTCAGACAGCGACCAGGACCGTGCGGAGGTCGAGCGTCTGCGCGCGCGCGGGCTGGAGCAGGCGCGCGAGTTCACCTGGGAGCGCACGGCGCGGCTGACGCTTCAGAGCTATGGGCTGGCGCTGGGCCGCGTAGCCGAATCGCATATAACCTAAAAGTTATTTTATGGGTCGCGCTGCCGCCGTATACCCGTCGACCACCGTGCGCAGCGAGGACTCCAGCGACAGCCGCTCGCTGTTCTCGGCAAACCACTGCGCAGTGCTCTCGCGCATCGCCATAGCCGCCTCGTGCACACGCACGATCGCCTCAGCAATCGCCTCGGGATCGGCGCTCGAGGCAATTACGCCGTTGACGCCCTGCTCGACCAGCTCGACGGCCGCGTTGTCGGGCGCGGCGACCACCACCGCCGGGGTCGCGTGGGCCGAGGCCTCGACCACGACCATGCCGTAGCCCTCGCGCTCTGAGGGCAAAAGGACGCACAGGGCGCGGCTCATGTCGGCGTCCACCTGCTCGCTCTCGCCAAAGCCGGGTGCGGAGATGAAGGCGCCGGCGTTGTTTTCGGCGATGGCGGCTGTGAGCGCGTCGCGCTCGGGGCCCTCGCCGTAGAAGACGCCGCGCAGGCCCTCGATCCGCTGCGCTGCCCGCGCTACCGCCGCCACGCCGACGGTGACTCGCTTCTCGGGGATCAGGCGCCCGGCGAACAACACAAACGGCGATGCCCCCCGCGCGCGCGGGGGGGCGGGCGTTTCGGGCGGGTCGCCCACGAGCTGGTCTTTCCCCGGCGCGGAGGGGGCGGCTGGGTGGGTCGGGTCTTGCTCAAATGGCGATGCCCCCCGCGCGCGCGGGGGGCATGGCGCTTCTTTGCTACCCGCATACAGGCCCCGCAGCACCGTGATCGGCCCGCGTAGGCCCAGCTCGCGTAGGCGCCTCGCGTGCAGCTGTGAGAAACAAAAAGCGCGTTGTGGGACTCGCGCGCACATCCACTGCACGAGCTCGCCCACACGCCCGCCAACGCCGCCCAGATAACCCCGCCAATACTGGCGCGACCACACCTCGAACCAATCGACGACGAGCCCGTAGCCCCCGAGCGGGCGTGCCAGGGCAGCGCTCAGCAGCGAGAAGTAGGGGAAGGCGCAGGTGTGCACGATGTCGTAGTCGCGGCCGTGGCGCAGCAGGTGCCAGAGCACGCCGGCGCCGAACACCAGCGGCGGCAGGATGCGCCGGCGCGGGCCGGTGTACAGCGCCATGCGCGGTCCCGCGACGACGACGCGGATGCGCGGGTCGATGTCCAGACGCTCGCCACGCGGCCACTGGCGCAGCGTCAAATACGTGACTTCGTGGCCCTCGGCCACCAGGCGCTCGGTCAGGTTGCGGTACCAGCGCTCGGCGCCGCCCACCGTATAGGGAAACAGGCAGTCATAGATCAGACAGATGCGCATGCGGGCCGCCGCCAGAATAACCGTCTGTCCCGGCCCGCGAGAGACCAGCTGCCCCGGCCGCGAGAGCGGCCGTTATGGCGCCTCCGCAGTGTCCGGTAGGATCTGGAAGCGAAAAGCGTGCCGTTTTTGGGATCTCGGGCGCTGCTTTTCGGCTCGTGGGGGGTTATCTCCGCGAGCCCGAACCCGCAAAGAGTGGGCGCTGGACGAACTAGACCATGAGCACCGCACAGAAGAGCAGGTCTTCGCTTGGCGAGGCCGCCGAGGAAAACACATCGATGCTTCTGTCGGTTGTGATCCCCTGCCTGAACGAGGAGGAGAACATCGAGGAGTGCGTGCGCACCGCGCTCGGAGTGCTCGAGGAGAAGGGGATAGACGGCGAAGTGCTGGTCGTCGACAACGCCTCGGAAGACGACTCGGCCGCGCTTGCCGCCGCCGCCGGGGCACGCGTGATCTCAGAACCCCGTCGTGGCTATGGCAGTGCCTACCTGGCCGGCTTCGCCGCTGCACGCGGGCGCTACATCGTGATGGCCGACGCTGACTTGACCTACGACTTCAACGAGATTCCCCGCTTCGTAGCCGAGCTCGACGGTGGCGCGGAGTTGGTGATGGGCGATCGCATGGACAACATCCAGCCTGGAGCGATGCCCTGGCTGCATCGCTACATCGGCAATCCGATCCTCACCGGACTGCTCAACCTGTTCTTCCGCACGGGCGTCAAGGATGCCCACTGCGGCATGCGTGCGTTGCGCACCGACGTGTTGCCGAGGCTCGACCTGCGCACGACAGGTATGGAGTTCGCCTCGGAGATGGTGATCAGGGCCTCCAAGGAGAAACTGAAGATCGCCGAGTTTCCGATCGAATACCACCCGCGTGGCGGCGAGTCGAAGCTGTCGAGCTTCAGCGACGGCTGGCGTCATTTGCGCTTCTTGCTCGTGCACTCGCCCACGCATCTGTTCATCGTGCCTGGCACTGCGCTGGCGGGTATCGGCACGCTGATCGTGGCGCTCGTCGGCGGCGGCCTGGACTTCTTCGGGCGCTCGTGGGGTATCCATGCGCTGATCGGCGGGGCGCTGCTGATGGTGGTGGGCACGCAGGTGCTGGCACTTGGGCTTTGCGCGCATGCGTACGGGACCTATTACATGGGCGAGCGCGACCCCTGGTTCGACAAGATGCGTGCTCGCTTTCGGCTCGAGCATGGCCTGGCGCTCGGCGGCTTGGTCATGCTCTTGGGGGTCATCCTGGGTGGCATCATCGTGGGCACGTGGATCTCGCACGGGCTTGGCACGCTTGCCGACGAACACATGGCGGTCGTGGCGGCAACGCTGATCATCGTCGGCATCCAAATCTTCTTCTCCTCGTTCTTGCTGAGCATTCTCGGGTTGCGTCGCGGCTCCTAGACGGGCCAAGTACTGAACGTGCGTAACGACCTGATGGCCGTCGTCGGAGCGCCCGTGGTCATTTGGCTGGTGTGCCTGGGCTGCGGGCTGGCGCTCGAGCGTGCTTTGCGCATTCGCCTGAGCAACGCGCTGCTGTTGCCGCTCGGGCTCTGCGTGGCGCTCGCGCTGATCTATCCCGGCTATGCGGCTGGGGCGGGCGACGCACTCGCGATCGTGCTGCTCGTCGGCGTCTGCCTGGCAGGGCTCGTGTTCGCCAAGGACGGCTTGCGCGCCCGCTTGAACCCCGGCTGGGCGGGCGCTGCCGGGTTGGGCATCTACCTGCTTTACATGCTGCCGGTGATCGCCTACGGGCACTGGACCTGGTCGGGCTATGACTTCGTCAACGACTCGGCCTTCGAGATGCTGCTTGCCAGCCACATCAAGGGCTACGGGCTGATGCAAGGCAAAATTCCGCTGACGAGCGAGCAGCAGTTCTTGATGTCGTATCTGAACAGCGGCTACCCGTTGGGCACGCAGTCGCTGCTTGGCACGCTCAGCGGGCTGACCGACACCGACGTCGCCGTGCTCTACCAGGGGTTCATCGCCAGCATGGCCGGGCTTGCCGCCGTCGCGCTGGCAAGCGCGACGCGCGGGCTGCTCGACGCGCGTCGGGCGGCGCTGGCAGGGGCGGTGGCGCTGGCGGCCAACCTCACCTACCAGTATGCGCTGCAGGGTGCCGTCAAGGAGATCGGCCTGCTGGCCACGCTGTGTACCGGTGTGGCCGTCGGGCGCGAGGCGATCAAGCTCGGGCGTCCATACGCCGCCGCGGTCATGCTGGCTGTCGTAGCAGCCGCGGCGATGGCGACCTACGACGCCGTGGCGGTCCCGTTCCTTGGTGCGCTGCTGCTCTTCTTGGGATTGGGATCGATGTTCGTGCATCGTCTGCGCCCCCGCCTCGACTGGAGCGGACCGCTTGTCGTCGGCCTGGGCTTGGCTGTCTTGCTGTCGATCCCGTCGCTGGTTTCGTTCAAGACCTTCTTCAACGTAGCCAGCGCCGGGCAGGGGACGACCGGTGTGGGGGCGACCCAGTTCGGCCAGCTGCTGCGCGTGCTGCCGTTGAGCCAGCTCAGCGGCGTGTGGCTGGCCGGCGAATACCGCCTTGCGATCGCTTCCCACCACGCGGGGCTGTTGACAGCACTGGCGACGCTAGTGGTGCTGCTGGCGATCGTGCCCTGCATTGTCTGGGCGCTCAGGCGCCGCCAGGTGGCGGTGCTCGTTGGCCTCGGAATGGTGGGGCTCGTGCTGCTGGTGGTGTTCCCGCGGGTGAGTCCCTATGCGCAGGGCAAGCTGCTGGCGGTGTGCAGCCCGCTGGTGGTGCTCGGTGGCATGGCCGGGCTGCTTGGCATGCGCGACCTGCCGGGTGCAGCAGGGCGGCGTACCGGGTTGGTCGGCTTGCTGGCAGCCTGCGGGGTGTCGCTTGCGATCCTCGCCTCCGACGTGCTGGCCTACAGTCACGGGCGCGTCGCACCGATCGCGCGCATGGAAGCGATCCGCGAAACCGGCGATCACTTCGCCGGGCGCGGGCTGGTGCTTTGGAACGAGTTCGAGGAGTACGCCAAGTACTTCGCGCGGGCCGCCAAGATCAGCGTGCCATTCGAGGCACTGACACCGCAGCAGGTGCAGCTGCGCGTGCCGAGCCCCTCCTTCTACGGACACTACTTCGACCTCGACGAAGAGTTGCTCTCGTTCGTGGAGGGCTATCCGATCGTCGTCACGCGCCGCTCGCCCTCCGCCAGCCGTCCGCCCGCCAACTACAAGCTGGTCTACGAAAACGCCTACTACCTTGGCTGGGAACGCATGGCAGCGCCGCGGGTGCTCGAACATCTGCCGCTCCAGCAGCAGTTCAGTCCCTCGCTTCAGCTCCAGTGCAGCGCGCTCGGACCGATCGTGGCAAAGGCGCCTCACGGCTCTGAGCTGGTGGTCGCCACGGCACCTGAAGTGAGCTGGTTCGAGCCGATCTCAGACTCGAGGCGCTCAGGCGGCTGGGTGCCCGATCCCAATCTGCCCGGAGTCGTGGAAACGCGCACCGGTGGCCATGCGGAAGGCGTGCTCGACGTCAAGCACGAAGGCACATATCGACTGTGGGTGCAAGGCGACTTTCCGCGCCCGCTGCAGGTGCAGATCGACGGGCACACGGTGGGGTCGGTGTCGGGCGCCAACACGCCCGGGCAGTGGCTGCAAGCCGCGACTTTGCACCTGCGTCCTGGCAGGTATCACTCGCGTGTCGTGATGGTCGCCGGGCACAGGCACTTCGGGCCCGGTGAATGGTGGCCCGGTACGCTCGGAGCGGTGGAGCTGCAGAGCGAGACGCCGGAGCGCATGAGCACGCTGCCCCTGTCGCACTGGCGCTCGCTGTGCGGCAGGGAAGCCGACTGGGTCGAGGTCGTGCGGCCGTGAGTGCCAGGGTTGGCGATCGGAGCGCCAACGATGGTGAGGCCGTGGCAGCCGGCGTTACCAGGGCGATCCTCGTGCAGGCGATGTGGTTTTGACGGCGGGCGTCACCGTTGCGATCCCGGTGCGCGACGGCGGAGCACTGCTCGCCCGGACGCTTGCGGCGCTTGCGCACCAGAGCGTCGAGCACGAGCTGCTTGTGTGCGATTCCGGCTCGCGCGACGGCTCCGCGGCGCTGGCGCGCTTGCATGGCGCGCGCGTGCTCGAGATCGCGCCGGCGCGCTTCAGCCATGGCGGCACGCGCAACCTGCTGATGAGCGAGGCGCACGGGGAGCACGTGGCGCTGCTCACCCAGGACGCCGAGCCGGTGGATGAGCAATGGCTCGAGCGGCTGCTCGGCGGCTTCGAGCTGGAGCGGGATGTCGGCATCGTCTATGGGCCCTACCGTCCGCGCGCGGATGCGTCGGCTGCCGTGCGGATCGAGCTGGAGCGCTGGTTTCGCTCGCTCTCGCCCGACGGCACGCCGCGGGTCGAGCGGCTGGCCGCATCTGGGACGGGCGAGTCCGCGGCAGGCGCCGGCGGGACAGAGCGGCGCGCAGGACCGGCGTCGGCTGCTGACCTGGCGTTCCCCGCCGAGCCGGCGTCCCTCGCCGAGCTGATCGGCCGGCGCGGCTTCTTCACCGACGCCAACGCCTGCATAGCTCGTCGGGCCTGGGAGCGTGTGCCGTTCCGCGATGTTGCCTATGCCGAGGACCGGGTACTGGCGATCGACATGTTGCGCGCCGGCTACGCGAAGGCCTTCGTGCCAGGGGCGGCCGTGTTGCACTCTCACAACTACAGCTCCGTGCAGCAGTTGTGTCGCTCCTTCGACGAGGGGCGCGGGCTACGCGAGGTCTACGGCTGGCGCGAGCCGGCCTCGCCGCGGCGGCTGCTTCGCGGACTGCGCGGCGAGCTTGGTGCGACGCGGCGCGAGCTGAGCGCGGCCGGTGTCGAGTCGTGGGGGCGGCCGGCTACGCTTGCCGACGTGACCCGTCACCATGTGCTGCGCTCGACCGGCGCTCTGCTCGGTTCGCGCGCCCGGGCGCTGCCGGCTTGGGCGCGGCGAGCGCTCTCGCTGGAGGGCCGCGCGAGCTTTGCGCCGCTCGATCTCGACAATCCCCAACCACAATCGACACAGGACGAGGACCGCCCGTGAGCAACGAGGACCATTCTCGGCCAGAGCTCGCGCCGGGGAGCGACCCACAGCAGAGCTCCCAGCCTCCACGTCCGCCAATTGCGCGCGCGCGGCAGATCGCCGACAACGCGCTCGACGGCGAATTCAAAGGGCCATTTGCCGGCCTGCGCCGGCGCATCTACCTGACCTACCGCTATCTCGGCTGGCGCACGCTTTTGTTCCGCGTCCTTACCTTCCCGCTGCGCTTCACACCGCTGCGCCACCGACTGGAGCTACGCTCGCGCACCGGCGAGGATTCCTACCGGCGTGCGCTGGCCTGGTATCGCGAGCACGGTCGGCCGGTTTGCATCGTGATCCCCAGCTACCGCGACGCCGAGCGCGTGGCGAGGCTGGCGGCGAGCATCCACAACACCGTGCCGGCCGGCTTGGCGCGTGTGATCGTGGCAGACGACGCGAGCGGGGGCGAGCATCTGGCGGCGCTGCGCGCGATCGAGGGTATCGAGGTCGTCGCTGGAGAGGCCAACGAAGGCTTTGCCGCGAATGTCAACCGTGGTTTGCGTGCCGCCGACGAGCAGCAGGACGTGGTCGTGCTCAACTCCGACATGGAGGCACGCCCCGGCTGGCTTGCCTGCCTGCAGTTCGCCGCCTCCCAGGAGGACGATGTCGCAATTGTGGGGGCGCGCCTGCTCTACCCAGACGGACGCATCCAGTTCGCTGGCACTGCTCGCAACCTAGGCGCGCCCGAGTGGTTCGACCACCGCTATCGCTTCAAGCCGGCCGACTGGGGACCGGCCGCCATCCCAGGGGCAGTGCTTGCCGTGACCGGCGCCTGCATGTACGTGCGGCGCGCGGCGATCGAGCGGATCGGGCTGCTGGACGAGCGCTACCCGATGGCCTACGAGGATGTGGACTGGTGCCTACGTGCCTGGGAGGCGGGCATGCGCGTCATGTATTTCCCCGGCGCATGCCTCTACCACTACGAGTCCCAGACGCGTGGGACCGACGTGGGCGAGCGCGAGCGCGAGTCCCAGCGCGTCTTCTGGGAGCGCTGGGGGGCGTTCTTCGATGCACGCGACGTGCGGGCTGCCAATGGCAAGCTGCGGGTCGTATACGTGACCGAGGGCACCGGCATCGGCGGCGGTCACCGCGACATCTTCGAGCATCTCAACCGGCTGGCCGAGCGCGGACACGAGGTCGCGCTGTACACGCTCGGAGAAGAGCCGGACTGGTTCGACCTACATGCGCCGGTGCACAGCTTCGAGTTCTACGACGAACTTGTCGAGGACCTTGCCCAGGTGGACGCGATCAAGGTCGCCACCTGGTGGAACACGGCGATGCCGGTTTGGTATGCAAGCGTGCTGCGCGGCATTCCCGTGTACTTCGTGCAGGACATCGAGACGAGCTACTACCCCGATGACGAATCGGTGCGCCACGCGGTGCTCGACTCCTACCGGCCCGAGTTCCGCTACATGACGATCTCCGGCTGGAACCGTGAGCGCCTCGGAGAGCTGGGGCTCGACGCCGAGCTGATCCCGCCCGGGATCGACCTTGAAACGTTTCGACCCCGCCCAGACGTGGTTCGTCGCGAGGACATGGTGCTGGCGCTGGGGCGCACCAACCCGCTGAAGAACCTGCCGCTGACGATCGCCGCCTGGCGTGCTTTGCCCGAGCCGCGGCCCGAGCTGTGCATGTTCGGGATCGAGCCGGAGCTGGCCACAGACCCAGGGATGCGCTATATCGAGTCGCCCAGCGACGAGCAGGTGGGCGAACTGTTCAGCCAGGCGACCGTCTTCATCCAGACCTCGACGCACGAGGGCTTCTGCCTGCCGGCGCTGGAGTCGATGGCAGCGGGCGGCGCGGTCGTCTGCACCGACGCGCACGGCAATCGCGATTTCTGCGAGGACGGCGAGAACTGTTTGATGCCACAGGACAGTCGCGAGGAGGTCAGCGTGGCGCTCGCGCGGCTGCTCGGCGACGGCGAGCTGCGCGCGCGTGTGGGGGAGGCCGGGATCGAGACTGCCGCAGAGTACGCGTGGGAGCGGCGCATCGACGCGTTGGAGGATTTCCTGGAGGGCGTGGCGCAGCCGCGCGAGACGGTGGCCTGGAGCGAGGTCGTGCCGGGCACGACTAGCGCGAAAGACTAGGTCTGTCTAGTGTGGTGCGCTAGTTCGATGCCTCCTCAATGGGGCCCCTCATACTCCAGCGAGTTCTGCGAGTTCTTGGCTGGGGGATTGTGAAGCCCGAGTTTGCCCAAGAGCTGCGCTGTCCCGCCTGCCTGCGCGACCGTACGCTCAAGTTGCACGCGCAGGAGAGCGACGCCCAGGAGGTGCGCGAGGGGACGCTGTGCTGCAGCGTTTGCGGTGCCGAATTCCCCATGCGTAGGGGCGTGATGGAGCTGTTGCACGAACCGCCTGGCTACGTCGTGGCCGAGGCTGCCGGCCTCGAGCGCTTTGCCGAGCAGATGCATGCCGAGGGCTGGAACCGCGAGAAGGTGCGCAAGCTGCCCGACATCGAGCACGGCTACTGGTACACGCAGTCTCGCTCGATGCACCAGCTGATGACGACGATCCCGTTTCGGCGCGGGCAGAGCCTGCTGGACATCGGATCCAACACATGCTGGGCGGCAAATCGCTTTGCCGAACGCGGCCTGCAAGTGACCGCGCTGGACATCGCCACGACCGAGCTGCAGGGCCTGTACACGGCTGAGTACTTCATCGACGAGGGTGAGGTGTTCTTCGAGCGGGTACTCGGTTCGATGGCGGCGATCCCGCTGGCCTCTGCCAGCCTCGACTACGTGTACTGCTGCGAGGTGCTCCATCACAACGATCTGCAGGGCCTGCGTCGGACCTTTCAGGAGATCTTCCGCGTGCTGCGCCCTGGTGGTCGGCTGCTAATGGTCAACGAGACGCTCAAGACGCTGAGCGATCCCAATGGCGTGCACGTCGAGGGGGTCGAGCAGTTCGAGGGCTATGAGCATGCGCACTGGGCTCTCGGCTATCGCTGGGAGGCGATCCGCGCAGGCTTCATGACCGAGGTCACCGAGCCCCACTACCGGCCGTTCTTCGGCGATCCGACGCTCTCGCCTCGAGGTGCCCGCGCGCCGCTGGTGGGACCGTTCGTGCGCAGAGGCGCGAGGGTGCTTCGCTCAAACCAGATGGTGCGTCACGCCTACCTGTCCTGGCTGAACCATGTCCAGGGGGGTGTGCAGATGAACATGATCGCCACCAAGCCCGTTCGCTATGTCGGCACGCACGAGCCGATGAGCCCTTTGCGGCGCCTACCGCGCACGCTCGCGGCTGCCACCCACCTACGTACCGATCGGCGCGAGGGCAGGGTCGCGTCCAAACCGCCGCGCACGCCCGAGCAGGTGGCCGCTGGGATGAGGCGCTCTAAAGATTCTCCGCGACAAATGGCGCCGAGCGGTTGAACACCCAGAAGCCAAGCGCGAAGGTCGCGGCGGCTACTCCCACAGGCTCCAGCAGGCCGGCCCAGCTGCCGAGCGCTTCGCCGGCGCTGATCGTGGCGTGAGTGACGATTGCATGGCGGAATTGCTGGAAGACCGTGACGAGCGGGTTGAGCATGTAGATGTGGTACAGGAGGTGGCCGTGTTGGTGCAGGAAGCGATCAAAGCTCGTCGAGTGCTTGGGCAATTTTGGGTAGAGCAGAGCTTCGCGCACCTTCGTCAGCGGGATGATCACCGGCGAGCCGTAGAAAATGATCTGGCTGACGACTTCCCAGATCGGTGAGATGTCGCGGAAGCGCACGAACAGCGCGGAGAGCAGCATCGCGAGGCCCGTGGAGAACACGACCAGGAGCGTGAGGATCAGCGGCAGCTCAAGCCAGCTGAGCATCGGGCGCACTCCGGAGATCAGTGCAAAGAGGAATACGACAACTAGGTTGAGCAGCAGGTTGAAGAAGGACAGCAGCACGATCGCAAGCGGTATGACCATGCGCGGGAACTGGATCTTGCGCACGAGGTTCTCGCGGTCAAAGACGCTGCGCACGGCGCCGCCTGTCGCTTCGGCGAAGAACGTGAACAGGATGATCGAGCCGAGCAGCTGCACGCCGTAGAACTGTTCGCTGGGCTTTCCGCCTCCCCCGACTTTGGCGATCAGCACGAAGAACACGTACAGGACGCCGAACAGCAAGAGCGGGCGCATCACCTGCCACACGTAGCCGAGCACCGAGCCGAAGAACTTCAGCTTGAATTCGTTGCGCGCGATGTTGTACGTGAGATGCCAGAAGCGCCGCCAGTCGTCATTGAGCGCGCGCGGGCCCTTGATCGGGCGCCCGAGGCCCTCGTAGGGCGGCGGATCGGTACTCGTCGCGTCCGGGGGGATCATGGTCTCGGTACTCATCGCACGAGCCCCGTGCGTTGGGCTACCTCAACGGTGTTCGCGGCTGTCCTGTGCCCAGGACGAACTATGCGTGTCGAAGTTTTGCGGGTGGTGCTCACAGCACGACCTCCCGAGAGCCGGTCTCGGTGCGGCTCATCGCTACCTGCACCGGCAGATCGACGGCGCCACCCAACGCTTCAGGGCCGGTGACGACGAACGAGAAGGCGCCCTCGTAGCGGTCGATCAGGTCCATACCCGTGCCGCGATGGGCGAGCGTGAACAGCGGGTTGTAGCGACCAGGTGCAAGTACATTCTGGAAGGCAAACGAGCACAGGACTTCCTCGCCGGCGCGAAAGCGGCCGCTGCGCTCGTCAGCACGCGAACTTGTGGCCACGACGATCGCCAGGTGGTCTTCGTTGAGCACGTACAGGCTCGCGACTGGATCCTCGACTTCGACCTCGAAGCGCACCAGCGCCTTGAGCACGATCCGCTGGCCCTGGGGCAGCGAGGCGGGGCGCTCGCCGTGCTCGTCCTCGATCCATGCCTCCAGTACGCGCGCGTCGCCGTCGCCACCACGGTCCTCGCTATTCCCGTCGCCGCTGGGGGCCGCTTCGCGGCCGAAGTTGATCTCCAGGTAGCGGTCGGCGACTTCGTGCGGCTCGCCCAGCAGCACGGTCTCGCCGCGCTCGAGCAGCAGCGCGCGGTGGCAGAAGCGGTTGAGCGAGCCCATGTCATGGGTTACGAACACGATCGTGCGGTTCTCCTCGCGCATCTTGTAGAAGACGTCGAAGCACTTCTGTTGGAAGGCGGCGTCGCCGACGGCCAGGACCTCGTCGACGAGCAGGATGTCGGCGTCGACCTGGATCGCCACGGAGAAGGCGAGGCGGACGTGCATGCCCGAGGAGTAGTTCTTGAGCTTGAGCTCCTCGAACTCGCGCAGTTCGGCGAAGTCGATCACCTCGTCCACGCGCCGGCGCGCCTCGCGCGGGGTGAGGCCCATCATGATGCCGTTGAGGATCACGTTGTCGCGCGCGGCCAGGTCCTGGTTGAAGCCGACGCCGAGCTCGATGAAGGTCGAGAGGCGGCCATCCATCCAGATCTGGCCCTCATCGACGCCGTATATGCCGGCTAGGCACTTCAGCAGCGTGCTCTTGCCGCTGCCGTTGCGCCCGGCGATGCCGAAGAATTCGCCGCGGTTGACCTCGAAGGAGATGTCGCTCAATGCTGAGAACGATTGATGGCTGGAGCGGCGCAGCGGGTGCAGCGCCGTCTCCTTGAGCGTGTGCGTGCGCTCCTCGGGCACGCGGAATGTCTTGCTGACCGAGCGGGCGACAATCGGCGGGGTGCTGTGGCTTGACAGTTGTGGCATTGGGGAAGGGTATCGGTGGGGCCACCGGCTCCGGGCGGTTGGCCTCGGAGCCGGATCCATTCCGCGCTTGCAAGAGGCGCTACTCCGTGTTTGCAGACCTACTTTCCGTATCTGTTCGGTTGAGGCGCTTCTCATTTGCACCGAACACTTTCGGGCCTCGGGGGGCACTCTCGCCGGAGTCAACTGCCGTAAATGCTCTTGTCGATATCAACCGGCTCGAAGCTGGCGCTCCCGGATCAGTTCGTCTTTCGAGCCTTCATAGGGCTCGTCGGCGGGCGCTCTTGGCGACCTGCGATATCGTCCAACTTGCGGTTGGATTCAGACATCCGTCGCACCCCGAGCAATGATCGAGCGAGCCTGCCAACATAACCTTGACCGGCTACCAAGCCGCAAGGGGAAGGTGTGAGCTTACGTCGCCGCGCGGGTGCTCCGCGCCTGATCGAGTGGACCGGCGAGCGCTGCGTTCCCTGGGCGCCGGACGTGCAAGTCGTCTACGAGCACTTCCATCGCTACATGTGGGCGGCACGCGTTGTCGAGGGACGCAGGGTCCTGGATCTCGGCAGCGGCGAGGGTTTTGGCGCGGCAATACTTGCTGGGTCGGCCGGCCACGTCGTCGGCGTTGACGTCGATGAGCGGACCGTCGAGCACAGCAAGCTCAACTACGGTGGAGCCAACCTCGAGTTTCATGTGGGCACCGCGCTCGACCTCTCGACATTCGGGGACGGGTCCTTCGGCGCCGTGGTCGCGTTCGAGATCATCGAGCATGTACAGGACCAGGAGCGGGTGCTCGACGAAGTGGCGCGGGTGCTCGGAGAGGACGGGATCCTTGTCGTTTCCACCCCCGATCGCCGCCTCTACAGCGAGGCGACTGGCCAGCAGAACCCCTTTCACGAGCGCGAGCTGGCACTCGAGGAGTTCCAGGAACTGCTCGGTTCGCACTTCCCTCATGTGGCGGGGTGGGGTCAGCGAACGATCACAGGCTCGCATCTGCATGCGCTCGACGGGCCCCAACGGGAGGGCGGAACGACCGATCAGCCCGACTTCTACATCGAGCGTGCGGGTGAGGAGTGGCGCGAGGCCGGCGATCCCGCCGCGCTTTACATAGTCGCCCTCGCATCGAAGGCGCCCTTGCCCGAGATGGCGGACACCTCGACGCTCGCCGACTGTGGGATCGAGCTCGTGCGGGCCAGGGAACTGGACACGGCACACGCCGTCGGGGAACGGGATGAGGCGGTTCGTCTGAAGGACGATTGGATGGCAGTCGTCGAGCGTGAGCGGGCGGTGCACGCTGATGAGCTGGCGGCGCGTGCCCGTGAGTTGCGAGCCCGCGAGGCGCAGTCCGACGAGGATCTCAAACAGCGCGACCAGGACATCGTCGTCGGGCGCGAGCGCAACGTGCAATTGCGCGGCGTGCTGGCCGCTCGCGAGAGCGATCTTGCATTGCGCGACGCTGAGCTTGCCGCCGCCAGGGCCCTGAACCGCCGCACCGAGGAGTCGGTGACCTGGCAGGCCTTTCAGCGAGCCAGAGGCCGTCTCTATGGCGCGATCGGCGATACATCGCTACCTGCGCGCATGCTGCGTCTCTCGCTGCGACTTGCGGGCAGGTTGCTGGTCAAACGCCCGAAGCCGCAAACCTCACCCGGTGCCGAGGGTCCTGGTGCAGGTCCGGAGTCGGTATCCGAGCTGGACGTAATCTCGCTGCCTGAGTACGACAACCCAAAGGTGTCTTTGGTCATCCCCCTGTACGCGCGCGCGGACTTGACGCGGGCGTGCTTGGAATCGATCCGCGACAACACGACGCGCGTGAGCTACGAGGTTGTCCTCGTCGAGGACGACGCCGACGAGGCAACCAAGCTATTGCTCCAGCAGGTGCGCGGTGCGCGGATCGTTCGCAACGAGCAGAACCTCGGATATATCCGCAGCGTGAAGCGCGGCGCCAGCCTTGCACGTGGGCGCTGGCTCGTGCTGTGCAACAACGACATTGAGGTGAGGGCCGATTGGCTCACGGCGATGCTTGCTTGTGGCGAGTCGGCCGAGGACGTTGGCGTGGTCACGCCGAAGTATCTGTATCCAGACGGGAGCCTCAACGAGGCGGGCGGGATCATTTGGCGCGACGGCACTGGTGTCAACTACGGCCGCGGCGATCGGCCTGAGCACTTCCAGTACGAGTACAGGCGCGAGACCGACTATGGCTCGGCGGCAGCGCTGATGGTGAAGGCCGACCTGTGGACGGAGACTGGCGGCTACGACGAACGCTACCTGCCGATGTACTACGAGGACACCGACCTTTGCTTCGAAGCGCGCGAGCGCGGATTGCGAGTGCTCTACGAACCGGCGGCCGTGGTCGTACACGTTGAGGGCGCCACTGCGGGTAATGACATCGAGTCCGGCTTCAAGCGCTACCAGGAGCAGAACCGCTCGAAGTTCGTCGCCAAGTGGCGCCACCGGTTGGAGTCAGAGCAGTTGCGGGCCGCGCCGACGAATCTGCGGCTGGCCGCCAATCGGCATCGGGGACGTCATGTGTTGATCGTCGATCACCGCGTGCCGATGTGGGATCGCGACGCCGGGTCGCTGCGGATGTTGCACATCATGAAGGCACTGCTCGACGCCGACGTTCGCGTCACGTTCATGCCCGAAAACTTGGTCCCGACCGAACCCTATACCCGCCAACTTCAGGCCCTTGGTGTCGAGGTGCTCTACGGTCAGCTCCACGTCAACGCTGAGCTAGACACCATCGGCCCCAGGCTCGACCTGGCGATCTTGAGTCGCCCTCATACCGCTAGTCGCTGGTTGGACGCCGTGCGCGAGTACGCGCCGGCAGCCACGGTCGCCTACGACACAGTTGATCTGCACTGGTTGCGCGAGGCGCGACGCGGGCAGGTCGGGTCCTCGCAGGGGACGTTCATGGTGAGCAATGGCGCTCTCAAGTCGATCACGCCCAAGGCGTCGGCGCTGCGGCACTTGGAGCTCGCCATGATCAAGGCTACGGACGCGACGATCGTCGTGAGCGACTGCGAACGTGAGCAGATCGAACAGGATGTACCCGGAACGCGGTTGATCGTCATTCCGACCATTCATGACGTGCAGCCATATGTGCCCCCGCCCGAGGCCCGCAAGGGGATCCTTTTTGTGGGGGGGTTTGAGCACCCGCCCAACATCGACGCCGTGGTTTGCTTGGTGAATGAGGTAATGCCCGCGATCTGGCGCGAGCTAGGCGAGGTTCAGGTCACCATCGTCGGTTCTGCGCCACCGCCGGAAGTGACCGCGCTTGCTTCACCGTTGGTGGACGTGACCGGTTGGGTCGAGGATCTCAATCCCCTGTTCGAGACATCTCGCCTTATGGTGGCACCACTCCATTACGGCGCGGGGGTCAAGGGCAAGATCACGCAATCTTTGGCTGCCGGCCTTCCGGTGGTAACTACTCCGATCGGCGCAGAGGGCCTCGAGGGCGGGGACGGGCAGTGCATGCTCATCGCTGAATCGCCTCGGGAACTGGCGTCTGAGGCGATATGTGTTTACAGGGACGACGAGCTTTGGCGCGATCTCTCTCGCGCGGGTCAATCGCTGATAGAGGCACAGTGCTCTACGCAGGTACTCGCTGAGCGGTTGGGCGCGTTGTTGAACGGCGCCTCGGACCGTGCGTTTGCGCCGACGAATCCTGCCAGTTGAGGCTGTCGACCCGGGTAGGCTGCAGCTCAATGGATCGAGTCGTCGTCGTCGGTAACTGTCAAGCCAAGGCGCTGGAGATGATGCTCGCGACAAACGAGGAATTCACGAAGCGATTCGAGTTCGTGAGCTTCCCGGCGGTTCACGAGATACTGGCAGAGACTGTGCCCGAGTTGCACGCAGCCGTCGCCGACGCAGCGGTTGTGATCCCTCAAAAGATCGATGATGGCTACCGCGATGGGATAGGCCTAGGTACCGAGACGCTGGCAGGCATTGCGGAAAAGGCCACCGTCGTGCGTTGGCCGAGCGTGTACTGGGCCGGCTATTTCCCGGACCTCTTCTACCTACGCGACGAGCTGGAGCGGCCGGTCGTCGACGGACCATTCGATTATCACGACCGGTCTATCCTGCAGGCCTACGCATCCGGTCTTGACATAGCCGCCACCTGTCGGTTTCTGCAAGACCCGGACCAACCCTCAGACGCGCTCGCTTGGGCTGCGAACGCAACAGCTGAGCTGGACGTTCGTGGCCAGGACTGCGAGGTCAAGGTGACCTCGTTCATTACGTCCAAATTCCGTGACGAACTGTTGTTCTTCACCATGAACCACCCGACAAACCACCTGCTCGGCTTCATGGCGCAGCAGATCACGGAGTTCATCGACATCCCGGGCCTAGTTGACCACAAGCTGATTCCGGACGAGATCCTCGGACCCACGTTCTATCCGCTTCACGCCAATCACGTGTGTGCGCTGGAGCTTGAGTTCGGGAAGGACCTTATAGCTGGCGGCTCCCCATTTAGGATTCGAGGAGTGAATTATCGGCCGGACGAGGCTGTGCAGGCGTTTTTTGATTACTACGCCTCTAACCCGCTGCTAGTAGCGTTGAATCTAAAGCCCGGCTCGGCATAGGTCTCAATCACGGCGCTACCCGCTGGCTACAAAATCGCCGTGGGCGTTGAGACCAACGACGATGTGAACAATGGGCCCGGAGGCCGGACAGGGCTCGCCAATTGAGGTCAAGTAGGCCTGGTAAGCATTGATGGGGGGCACCAGGAAGGCTCGATACGCAGACATCTCCGCGATAAATGCCTCTTGATATTGGGGCGTTAGGTTGAAACTTGCACAGATAATACTGTTTTCCGGGGTGAGTGAGGCCACTTCTGAGCGGAACGCCATGAGGCTGCTGCCGTAGGGAGACCGCACGAAATAAGACCGCTCGATCGAGCCCTGATTGAACAGCAATGCTAGCGCCACCGCTGCCGCGAGGAGCAAAGGATATCTCAGCCGCGCCAGTTGCTCCCGGCGGTCGGTCAGTACGGGCCGCATGCCGGACATGAGTGAGCTGAACACGAGCAACAATGGCATCGCGACATAGTGAATGTCCTGTTGCTGGCTCTGAAGGAGTGCTGGTGCCGTCGTTGCGACTGCGGCGACAAGCAAGGTAATCGGGAACCAGTCTCTCCGACGCGCCCCGAGGATTCCGCACCCGAGCGCCAGTATGACGACTCCGACATACGCCGTTATGAGGATGTCCGTCGGCGCCAGGGTCTCCTTGTAGAAGTCGAAGTTTCCGTGAACGAAGTGAAGGCCGCTGTTTGTGTATGCGCTGCTGGCGACCGTCGCGGGGTAAGCGATGGTCACGAAATAGAGGATCGGGATCAGTAGGCTCCAAGTCCCCACCGCCGCCGTTGCGCGGATCGTCTCGACGCCGAGACGGCGGAGCTTCAAGACCTGGTGAAACCCACAGTAGACCGCTATAACCAGCAGGCCGAGGTAGAGCAGGTTGCTCACAATCGCAAAGGTCCACGCCAGCCCGCCTAGGAGCGACCACAGCAGGGTACTGCGCGTGGTGGAAGCTCTCAAAGACCGTTCATGTGCCCACAACCCCGCGCCAAGCGCGAAAAATCCACACGAATGCGTGATGTTCGTCGACCACAGCGCTGTTGGTAGCCAGGCGGCAGTCGCGATAAACAGACCCCCGATCCACCATGCTGCGGGGACGCTCCATCTCGCTCTGGTGCCTACTCGCAGCCAGATCACCAACCCGGCGGCGAATACGAGCGTGTTGAGGATGATAAAGGGAACCGCCGATCCTGCGCCGAAGGCCAGAGTGCCAAGGGCCCAGAACAAGTTGAGCGTGTACTTGCCCGTGTTGGCGCGATCGTTTAGTAGATCTCCGAGCGAGTGCGAGTATCGGGTGACATTGAGGAAGTCGTCTGCCCAGAACCCGCTGCGCGAGACGGCGACGATCCATGCCAAGAGGTTGAGCAGAATCGCCAAGCCCGGCAGGGCGATCAGCAAAACCAACGCCGATTTCGACCTCTGGACGCTCGCGCTCATGCGGCGAGAGCATAACGTCTGCGTATCGTGAGTGGAACTCAGGGCTGCGCAGTTACCGGCGGCACGGGATCTCGTCGGCGGTCGGTGATAAAGTCCGGCGACGTGGGGGCAGTCACTCGTCACGAGGCGACAACCATCGGATCGCGTACTCGTGCTGGCTCGTATGCGGTCCGACATCGGCTTGCGGTGTTCGCTGTGCTCGTCGGCCTTGCGAATCTGATTGTTCTGCTGATTCAGGCTCGGGCGCTTGTACATTATCTTGTTCTAAACGCGGACAATTCCACAACGTTTGTGTTGCCAGCGCTCGCCGGCCACGCTCCAGTCGGATCGATCATCAGTCTCGGCGATCACCCGTGGTATGAGCCGTGGTGGTTCATGCGCGTCACCGCTGGCCTCCCCCACTATCGCGCTCTGTGGGAGATTGAGCCTTTCGTCGCCACCTGGCTTGGTATCGCCGCGGTGTCGGCCTGTGCGTGGTCGGCGCTTGGACGGATGGCGGGAGTGCTGTGCGCTGTGTCACTGCTCTCGGCTAGCGAAGCTCTGCGTGACATCGTCTATGTACCGGAGAGCCATGGATTGATTGTCGTGCACGTTGGGGTGATGTGTGGCTCCCTGCTGTACGTGTACAACAGGGCGCTCAAAGGACGACTGACGCCTAGGGTGCTGCTGCTGATCGGACTCCCGCTTGTGGTCTTCACTGGAGCGGGCCTCACCGACGAGTTGCTGTTCGTCACCGGGCTTCCCCCGTATATCCTGGCGCCGTTGCTGTGTTGGTGGCGGTTCGGGACGCGAGTGTGGAGGCAGGTCAGCATGTTCGCGCTCGTGACGGGTATTCTCGCGGCGCTGCTGGCGCTGTTGCTGACTCACATTATGCAGGAACAGCACGTGGTACACGCGCCCTTCCCGATCGATTTTGTGTCCGAGTCGGTGGTGCTCGTGAATCTGCAAAATCTGATCGGCGCCTTCGCTTTGCTCGGCGGCGGCTCCTTCTTCGGCACTTCGGTTAGCGGCTCCAACCTGTTCGTCTTCGTGGCCGGTTTGCTCACGTTGCTCGCGGTCGCCCTGGTGTTGCGCGCGCTCAAGCGCTGGGGTCGCTGGACGGTGCGGTCCTCGGAGTCGCTCTCTGCGGAGGCCGGAGCCCGCGAGCTGTACGTGGCCTTTTGGGGGCTCGTGCTGGTGTGCGTGGTCGCGGCCTTCTCGCTCACATCCCTGTCTGGAGCAGCGACCAACGCTCGCTACATTGTGGGCGCCTGGGCGGCGCTCGCGGCGTTGCTTGGAATCCTGTACGCATCCAGCGTGCCTGTTGCGCGAACCGCGACGATTCTTGCGGTCTGCCTGTTCGGCTTGCTGAACCTGCGGACCGAGCTCGCGGTTGGGGTTCCGCCGTCAGAGATGGGCCAGGGTCAGCATGTGGCGGGCGAGGTCGAGCATTTCGCGCTGGCGCATGGTGCCAGTGTCGGGTACAGCGGCTACTCGGACGCCGCGCCCGTGACTTGGGAGACGCATCTGCGGGTCAGTGTTTATCCGATCGAGCCCTGCGCCGCGCCGACGGGCTGGTGTCCATTCTTCACCAACCAGATCAATACATGGTACGTGCCGCGTTCGCGTACTCATACGTTCCTGATAACCGACACTCGCCCTGGCATCGTGCTCACGGTGGGGGCAGCGCCCGCCGGCTTTGGGCACCCGATAGCCGAGGAGGGCTTTGGGGAAGGATTCGCGATTTACGTCTACAACCATGACATTGCCGCTGACCTCGGAGGCTGAGGGAGCGGCGAGTAGTGTTCAACTCCATTGGGGCGAGGAGGCCTCTGGAGTATGTGCGGTTCGTCTTCCCACAGGGCGGAGCACGCGTTCTACGCTGTGGCCAGTACTGCCGACCGAACCAAACTATATATAGAATCTCTGATCTGACGCTATGAGCTTTTTGAACAGACTACAGTCTCGGGCAGTCGCAGACCCAAAGACCGAGGTGGCCCCTGCGCTCAGAGATGAGATTGGGCAACCGCCGGCGTGGATGTATGCGTGGGGGCTTGGAGAAGGCATAACGACGCCGGTCCTCGGCCCCGAGCTTTCCGACGTTCATCGCACGAGGCTCGAGTTGCTTGAAGCGCCGGTGCGAGAGGCGCTATCGGCAGCGGGCCCCAATGCCAGAGTGATCGACCTAGCGTGCAACGAGGGTTGGTTTTCCCACCGGTTGCTTGAGTGGGGAGCGTCCTACGTGCTCGGGGTAGATATCCGTCCTCGGGTGATCCGTCGAGCCGAACTGCTCCGTGCGCACTTCGACATCCCGCAGGATCGTCTCGAGTTGCGCTGCGCCGATGTGTTCGACCTCAACGTCTCGGAGCTGGGCACGTTCGATGTAGTCCTCTGTCTTGGGCTTGTCTACCATCTCGAGAACCCTGTCGGTGCAATGCGCATAGCTCGCGCGCTCACAGGTGGCATATGTGTCTTCGAGTCCCAACTGACCAGGCAAACCGAGCCGATCATGCTCGGCAATGGCCGGAGCGACATATACGAAGAGAGCCCAGCCAGCTATGGCGCGCGTGTCGAGACTGATTGGGAGAGCAACATGCTCGCCTCAGCCGGGGGAGTGGTCTCCCTGACCCCCAATCGATCTGCCCTGTTGCAGGCGGCGGGTGCCGCCGGCTTTGCGAAACTCGAAGTTGCCCGAGCCTCCCCAGAGCACAACCGCCAGTATGTTCTTGGAGACCGTGCGGTCTTGCTCGCTTGGCCGGAGGACCTGAGCGTCAGTCCGGTGTCCTAGGCTAGCTTTGCAATAGTCGCGGTGTCAAGTTCTGAGCAAAATCGAGACGATAAGTCACCGATATTGCCTGCCGGTGTAAGCGTCGGGCGGCATACGTACGGTCATGACGCGGCCACCTTCCAGGTCTTTATGACGGGCGCATGTATCAAAGTCGGCGCCTTCTGCAGTATCGGTCCGGAGGTAAGAATTCTAGCTGGCAGTGAGCATGTGATGGCACGGGCGAGCACATTTCCGTTCGAGGCACTTCTGTTCGATCCATCTGGTGGCAACGCTGCGGAGGCAATCGATAGGGGAGTGACCACTATTGGGAACGATGTTTGGATTGGGCTGGGCGCCACGATCCTATCTGGAGTGATCATCGGTGATGGTGCGGTGGTCGGGGCCGGGGCTGTGGTCAGCAAACCGGTTTCTCCCTACGCGGTGGTTGCTGGCAATCCAGCCCGGGTGATTGGGCACCGATTTGGGGACGAGGTGAAGCACCGACTGCTTTTGTCGAAATGGTGGGATTGGACGGACGAGAAGATAGGAACGCTCCGGCATGCGTTCAAAGCCGATGTCGAGTACTTCCTTGAGGTAGCGGAGCAAACGAGAAAGAGCGCAGACTGAACTATTAGGAGGCAGCGGCCCCGCGAGATGCGGTCGCTCTCTTTCTGGCATCGGCACATGCTAACGCGTGCTCGTAAACAATTCTATCCGCCGCGTTACGTTGGGCTACCAGGCGTAAAGCATCGCGGGTGAGCAATCCCTCTTCTGGATTTCGTGGTACGGGGTCGCCAAGGCGATGAGTTACGTTAATTTGTCTCCGCTCGAGATGGGCGTCAAATAGTCGCGTTAGCCCGCGCCATGCGTCATCCTCACGCTCCAAGACACCCACAAAGCCCAGCGTATCGAGGGCGGCGATCGCATTGTAGGCAAGCGCATCAATATCGCGTTTGGCGATAAAACCATCGCGAGGAATGCGAGGATCGCCATGGAGGAGCATTCGGCATATCTGGTTATCGATTACTGGAGCCACGCGTGGCTCATTCATGAACCGAGCTAGAGACTCGAACGCATACTCGTGAGCTTTGTATGGCAATACGGAATCGAAGATCTTGACTGTGCGCCAATAAAAATACAACGACAATGTCCTTGCGTGAGGCTCGCGCAGGACTGTCCCGATCTCCGAGGGTGTTGAGACCTGGAGTAGCGTGGTCAGCGAGAAGTGGCCGCTGACGGCCGTATACCGCTCCATCGACCGCACCTCGTCGTCGTTCACTGCGATCAGGTCGCGTACTGGCTCGCTAAGTAGCTCAAAGTCGTCGAAATCGCAGAAGAGTGATGTATCCATGCGCTGCGGCGCTAGAGACCCACCTGGGAGTGCGGCTTCAATGGCGGCGTGGATACTTGTCCCGGCGCTCTTTGGGATGTGCATGAAGCATCGAGGAAGGCGCTGAGATTGCGGAGCTTGGGGGAAATCGGCACCGTTTGCCATGTGTCAGCCAGATTGTTGCTGATAACGCAGATCTATGCTGGGATCGTCAAGGAGCATGACGAGCGCGGTTTGCGTTGGTTCAGGCGCAAGCGCAAGCAGTGCGACTAGCGCGGCTTGCGTCGCCCGAACGGCCCACTGCGCCTGCTTGACCGACTGCCTGCGTTCACGCCCGGACTTGTCCGTTACGGTCGGGTATCCAAGCTTATGCACCTCGCGTAAGCGGACGGAAGGATCTTTGCCGTTGCCGGGCTCTCCAAAATCATCTACCTGACTTTCCCCTATCCAAAGCCCCCGCTATAGATCACCATGATCGATGTCACGAGCCGATGCCCATTCGGTCCCGTGCCCCCAAGGGGGGCTGGCCGGCCCGTCCACAAGCGCTGAGTGCTCCGCGCATGTGGACGGGTCTGTCGTTCATCTGGGATCATGCTCCCAAATGGAGATACTCCCAGCCCGCATCCCGGGCCCAGTCCAGATCGTGCCCTCTGTCTTCGGTGACGAGCGCGGCTTCTTTGTCGAGACCTATCGGCAGCAGTGGCACTCTGCGGCCGGCATTCCCGAGGATGAACAGTTCGTCCAGGACAACCATTCCCGCTCCAGTAGAGGGGTCGTGCGCGGCATGCACTTCCACGTCGGCAGCGGTGTGGCCAAGCTGGTGCGCTGTGCGCGCGGCAAGATCCTCGATGTGGTCGTCGACCTGCGCCGCGGCTCACCCACCTACGGCGAGTGGGAGGGCTTCGAGCTCGACGACGAGGCCATGCGCATCCTCTACGTGCCCGTCGGCTTCGCCCACGGTTTCTGCGTGCTCAGTGACGTGGCCGACGTCATCTACAAGCAGAGCGCCTACTACGATCCCGCGATCGAGCGAGGCATCGCTTGGAACGACCCCGATGTCGCGATCGAGTGGCCGCTGCCGGCAAGCGAGTTGATCGTCTCCGCGCGCGACAGCGAAGCTCCCCTGTTGCGCGAACTCGCGCCTGAGCTGCCGTTCGAGTACTCGGCCTGAGCTCTACAACTCGGTCACGAGCAGGCGATAGCCGAGGTCCGACTGCTCGAGGGCGAGTAGCTCGCTGTTGCGCTGCTGCCAGCGGCCGTTCTCGAGCTCCTCGGCGAGCTCCTCGAGACCGTCCAGCAGTCGCGCGGCGCCCGGCAGCTGAAACGTCGGTATGCCCGCTCGCACCCGCTTGTCCAGGTATGCTTGCGGGCGGCGCCAGTGGGCCGCCAGCAAGCCGCCGTCGCAATCGTGGGGGATAGCAACCGTCTCGACTTGCACCTCGTCGCCAGTGGCCACGCGCTGTTGCTCGATCGGCGGAAAGCGGCGGCTGTGCAGACGACCGAGCTTGGGCAGGTAGTCGCGCAGCAGCCAAAAACGATCGGCATGGGTTGGGTCGTAGGTGAAGATCACCACGCGCTTGCGTGCGACCCTGCGCAGCTCTTGCACCCCGACGCGCCAGTCTGCCCATTGGTGAAGCGTCAGGCATGCCATCGCGGCGTCCACGCTCGAAGATGGGATCGGCAGGCTCTCGGCGTGGCCCCTGATCGGGGTCGTCAGCCCTCGGGTGCGCCGGGTGATCCTGTGCTCTGTCGGCTCGATCGCAAGCACCCAGCGGTCGAGCGGCTCATACTCCGCCGCGCCGGCCCCGACATTGGCGACCGAGCGGGCGTCGCCGAGCGCCTCATGGATCTGTTTGGCGATTCTGGGGTCCACCGGGCGCAGGACCGGATACTCATGTTCGTGCGCAACCTGCTCGTGGGCGCCACCGTTGTGTTCGTGAGTGTGGTTCATGAGAAGTAAGCGAACGTTTCCACGTCGGAATCGAAACTCCTGCAACCTCCACTATTTGGAAACATTTGATTCGGTGTGATAAGGAGTATGTGGATGGGTGCGCGTGCGATGGTCCCGGATGCAATGCTTATGCCCGATGTCCAGCCGTATTAGTCCCCTGCGCCGTCGTGTCGGCGAATTCACGCTCACGCCGGAGCAATATGCGCTCGCAGCATATGTCGCGCTCGGCGCGTTGACCGTGATCGTGATGAGCGGCGCCGCTGTGCGGCTTACGGGCTCTGGGCTCGGCTGTCCAACGTGGCCGCGCTGCTACGGCAAGATCTACCCGCCGCTGCAAACCCACGCGGTGATCGAGTTCTCGAACCGGATGATCACCATTCCGGTCTCGATCGCTGCGATCGCTGCGTTCGTACTTGCCTTTCGCCGCCGGCCCTACCGGCGCGACCTGATGCGCCTGAGCCTGCTGCTGCCGCTCGGTGTGGTCGCCCAGGCCGTACTCGGCGGCTTGACGGTGCGCGGAGCGCTCGACTACGGCTGGGTCATGGCTCACTTCGCCCTCTCGATGCTCGTGCTCGTCGCGGCCGTTGCGCTCGCCTGGCGCGCCACCTACGAGCCCGGCGTCCGCCCGCTTTCCACCGACAGAATGCTCACCCTCTGGGCACGTGCTGCCGTGGCGCTGGGCGCCTTGACGATCTTCGCCGGCACCGCCGCTACGGCTGCGGGGCCGCACGCTGGTGGCTCGCCCGGCCAGAAGATCAATCGCCTGGACTTTGACGGCAAAGGCACGATGGATTTCGTAATCCACCGCCACGGTGAGATCGCACTCGTATTCGGACTCGTGGCGCTGCTCGTCTGGTGGCTGGCGCGCCGATCCGGCCCCGCCGATCCCGCCGATCCGCTCGTGCGCCGCTTCTCGACGGTCACGTGCGTGCTGATCGCTTTGCAAGGGGCCGTCGGGCTCGACCAGTACGAGACGCACCTGCCGACAGAGCTCGTGTGGGTGCACGTCAGTCTCGCTTCGCTCACCTGGCTTTCTGTCCTGTTGACCGCCTGTGCAGTCGGTCGCCTGCAGCCTCGTGCTGTAGGCGTGAGCGAGCCGCGCGCTGCCTCCCGTGCGCGCGTGTCTGTCTAGCTGGCTCCAGCGCGCACCTGGCGCCGAAGTGCCGGTGGGTGGACTCACTGGAGGCTTGCGAGGTCCGTTCCTGGCATATTCCCCGGAAATTAGGGCCTGAGATGGGCTCGCGGGTCGGCTCCAGGCGTACGGACGTCCTTGCCAACCGTTAGCCTGGGCCGCAGTAACGAAACTCGAGAAGGGACTGCCATGACGAAGAACGAGCTGGCTGATGGGGTCGCGCAGCGGACTGGTCTCGCGGGAACGCAGGCTCGGGAGGCGCTGGAGGTGGCGATCGACTTGATCTCCGACGAGCTGGCTGGCGGCGGCGAGGTTGCTCTCGCCGGTTTCGGCAAGTTCAGCGTCAGTGACCGTGCGGCCCGACAGGGACGCAATCCCTCGACGGGGGAGACGATCAACATCGCGGCAAGCAAGGCCGCGAAATTCTCCGCGGCGAGCGCGCTGAAGAAGCGTTTGAATTAGTACCCACCCGCCCGACCTACGGAGCAGATGGACGTCGAGCAGCGGCGAGCCCGTCGTGAGGCACGTCGGCGCGAGGTCACGCGCAGACGTACGCGAGGGCTCGCCGCCGCAGCATTGATCGTCGTCCTTGCGGTCGTGGCCGTCGTCGCGCTCGGCTCGGGCGGCGGCTCCTCCAAAGGCGGCTCGCATGGCGCCTCCGTGAGTTCTGCTGGCGCTGATACCAGCGCTTCGGGCGGCGGCCGTGGCGCCAACCAGACCGGCCGGCAGGGCTCCAGTGCCGCGAATGGCGCCGGCAGTAAGAGCGGCGGTTCCGGCGCGATCGTTGCCTCCACCGGGCGCCCCTCTAGCGCCGGTACGGCCGGCACAGCGACTGGCCCGCCCGGCCACGAGTCCGTGCCGATCCTGATGTACCACGTCATAAACCCGCCGCCGGCTGGGGCGAAATTCCCTGGGCTGTATGTGTCTCCCGAAGAATTTGCCGCTCAGGTGCATGCGCTCGCCGATGCCGGCTTTCATGCGGTGACGATGGATCAGATGCGCGCCAACTGGACGCGCGGCACGCCTCTGCCCGCCGGCAAGCCGATCGTGCTGAGCTTCGACAACGGCTACCAGTCCCAGTACACCCAGGCGCTGCCGGTGCTGCGGCGGCTCGGCTGGGTGGGCGTGGAGAACATGCAGCTGACGGGGTTGCCCCCTTCGCAGGGGGGCTTGAGCGACGCGCAGATTCGGGGTCTGGTGGCTGCCGGCTGGGAGCTCGACACACAAGGGATCAGCCACGCCGACCTGATCACGCTCGGGCCGGCTGCCCTGCACGAACAGGTCGCCCTCGCGCGCGTGCAGGTGCAGCGTCGCTACCACGTGCCGGTCAACTGGTTTTGCTATCCCTCGGGGCATTACAACCCAACGGTTATAAACGCGGTTAAGGCTGCGGGATACGTAGGCTCCACCACTGTCGTGCCCGGCTGGGCCTCGCCCAGCGACGACCCTTACCGTCTGCCGCGCCTGCGCGTGTTGGGTGGCACGAGCCCCGAATCGTTGCTTGCCCAGCTGGCCGCGATCCGCTCGAATCCGGCCCCGCCCACCTCATATGGGGGCAGCGAATGACCGGCCTGGAGGTGCCTGGTGCGGGCGGGCGGCGCTGCCGCGTGGGTCGCCAGGCGGGGTGTTGGTGGGGTAGGCGGGGCGTAGGCGCGAGCGCGGCACACATCCGCGCAACGGATCGATAGGATGCCGCCGATGAACAACGTGCCTGGCTGGGGCTCCTGGAGCCTCGATCCCCTTGCGATTCTTGCGCTGCTTGCCGCGGTGCTGCTCTACGTCCGTATGTACCGGCGTGCCGCGTCGCGCTCTAAGGCGGTCGGGGCCGGCCACTGGATTCCCTACGCAGGCGGTCTGATTGCGCTTGCGGTCGCGCTGCTCTCGCCCTTGGATGCGATCGGCGACAGCTGGTTGCTTTCCGCGCACATGGCCCAACACGTGCTGCTCTCAGACATCGCTCCGGCGCTGCTGATACTTGGTCTACGCTCGCCGGTGCTGTCGCTCGGCCTCGCCCGTCCCGCGCTGCGCGCTGTCGCTCCCGGTGGGCGCTGGGGTCGCACGCTGGCGGTCGCGACTTCGCCATGGGTGGCGATCCCGCTGTGGGCGCTGGCCACTTGGGTATGGGCGATTCCGCCGGTCTTCGACTTCGCCGCCCAGCACACCGTCGTGCACGCCTTCGAGCACGCGACTCTCTTCTACACCGGGCTTGCCCTGTGGTGGCTGATCATCGATCCGATGCCGCGCGTGCGCCCGCGTCCAGACGGCCAGCGCTTGGCGCTGCTCGGCTTCTCGCGCATCGCCTCCGCGGCGGTCTGCCTTCCCCTGACTTGGATCACGACCACGCAGTACCCGCTCTACGCCTCGGCTCCCCGCGCCTTCGGCATCAGCGCGATCGCCGATCAGCAGATCGCCGGCGCCGGCATGTGCTTCGTCGAGTTCCTCGTCTTCGGCATCGCCTTCGCCGCGGTCTTCATCAGCATGCTCTCGCGGGACGACTCGCGTGTCGCCCTAGCCGAGCACGCTGCGGGCAACTAGCCCAGTCTCAACCACACCCTGTGTTGTTGCCGCAGGATGAGCACGTGTAGCACGAGCCCGTGCGCTGCATCATGCCTCCGCACTGGTTGCAGGCCGGGCCCAGGTCAAGGCCCTGCATGCGGGCCGGGACGACCGGGGGGGAGTCGGTCAGTGCCGCTGCCGCCGGGACGCTGTCGGCGCCGCCCGTGCTTGCCTCTGGGCCGGCCGTGTCGGAGGAGGACACCGACTGGGCTGCCTCCTCGGCCATCTTGCGGGACCGCACCGCCGGCGTGAGGATGCCCAGTTCCTCCTGAGCGTCGGTGTCTAGGAAGCGGCTGGCCACCCAGCGCAGGATGTAGTCGGGCATCGACTTGGCGAACGGGATCTCCGGGTTGCCGGTGATTCCCTCAGGCTCGAAGCGCATGTAGCTGAACTTCTCAACGAGCGTCTCGAGCGGCACCCCGTACTGGAGTGCGATCGAGATTGCCGTCGCGAACGAGTTCATCATGCCTTTGATCGTCGAGCCCTCCTTGCCGATGTCGGTCAGGAAGATCTCGCCCACTGTGCCGTCCTCGTACATGCCCGCTGTGATGTAGCCCTCGTGGCCGCCGATCGAGAACTTGTGCGTGATCGACTGGCGCTCACGCGGCATGCGCTTGCGCCGTGGGCCTGCCTCGGCCAGCGCCTTGCCGACAGCTGCCTCGACGATCGCCTCGACGTCGGCCGGAGCCGGCGCGTCCTTCTGGGCATCGGTGCGCAGCGCCTGCGCGGTCTTCGAGCCGTCGCGGTAGATCGCCAAAGCCTTGATGCCAAGGCGCCAGGCCTGGGTGTAGGCGTCGGCGATGTCCTCGACCGTCGCCGTCTGCGGCATGTTGACGGTCTTTGAGATCGCGCCGGAGATGAACGGCTGCACGGCGCCCATCATCTTCAGGTGGCCCATGTGGCTGATCGCGCGCTCGCCGACGGCCACGTCGAACACCGGCAGGTGCTCCGCGGCCAGGCCCGGTGCGCCGATGATCGTGCCGTGCTCGGCCAGGTGCGCCTCGATCTGCTCGACCTGCTGCTCTGAGTAGCCGAGCGTCTGCAAGGCCAAAGGCACGGTGCGGTTGACGATCGTCATCTGGCCGCCGCCGACCAGCTCCTTGAACTTGACCAGCGAGAAGTCTGGCTCCACGCCCGTCGTGTCGCAGTCCATCAGGAAGGAGATCGTGCCTGTCGGAGCCAGCACCGTCGCCTGGGCGTTGCGGTAGCCGAACTGCTCGCCCAGCTCCACCGCCTCGTCCCAGGAGCGCCGCGCGGCCTCCAGCAGCTCCGTGTCCTGGCAGATCGTGTCGGGGATCGCGTAGGAGGAGTCGCGATGCATCTGCATCACGTGGTTGTGCTCCTCGCGGTTCTCCTCGTAGTGCTCGTACGGGCCGAGCGCGGCAGCGACGCGCGCGGACTCGCGGTAGGCGCGGCCCGTCATCAACGCCGTGATCGCCGCTGCCGTGCCCCTGCCCGCGTCGGAGTCATAGGGCATGCCGTTGCTCATCAGGTAGGCGCCGAGGTTGGCGTAGCCGAGGCCGAGCTGGCGGAACGCGCGCGCGTTGACGCCGATCTGCTCGGTGGGATAGCTGGAGGGGCCGACGACGATCTCCTGTGCCAGCAGCATGATGTCGATCGTGTGCTCGAAGGAGGGCACGTCCAGGCTGCCGTCGGGGCGACGGAACTTCATCAGGTTCAGCGAGGCCAGGTTGCAGGCCGAGTCGTCGACGTGCATGTACTCGGAGCAGGGGTTCGATGCGTTGATGCGCCCGCTTTTCGGCGAAGTGTGCCATTGGTTGATGGTCGTGTCGTACTGCACGCCCGGGTCGGCGCAGCGCCATGCCGCCTCGGCGATTTCGCGCATCAGCTCACGCGCGCGAATCGGCTCACCGACCGACTTGCCGGTGGCGCGTGCGGTCAGGTGCCAGTCGTCGTCGGCCTCGACAGCGCGCATGAACTCGTCGGTGATGCGCACCGAGTTGTTCGCGTTCTGGTACTGGATCGACTTGAAGCCGTCGCCGTCGATCGACATGTCAAAGCCCGCGTCGCGCAAAGCTTCGGCCTTGTCCTCCTCCTTGGCCTTGCACCAAATAAACTCTCTGATGTCGGGATGGTCGACGTCGAGCACCACCATCTTGGCCGCGCGGCGTGTCTTGCCGCCGGACTTGATCGTGCCGGCCCAGGAGTCGGCGCCGCGCATGAACGAGACCGGGCCCGAGGCGGTGCCGCCCTTGGCCAGCGGCTCCATCGAGCCGCGGATGTTGGACAGGTTGATGCCCGAGCCCGAGCCGCCGCGAAAGATGTTGCCCTCCCTGGTGTTCCAGTCGAGGATCGACTCCATCGTGTCCTCGACGGAGAGGATGAAGCAGGCCGAGCACTGCGGCGACTCCTCGAAGCCGACGTTGAACCACACGGGCGAGTTGAACGCCGCCAGCTGGTGCAGGAGGATGTGCGTCAGCTCAGCCTCGAAGGCCTCGGCGTCCTCTTCGCTTGCGAAGTAGGCGCGCTCGCGGCCCCAGCCGGCGATCGTGCCTGCCACGCGGCCGATCATCTGCTTGACCGAGCGCTCGCGCTCGGGGTGGCCGATCTGCCCGCGGAAGTACTTCTGCGCCACGATGTTCGTGGCATTCTGGCTCCAGCTCTTGGGAAACTCGACGTTCTCCTGCTCGAAGGCGACGCGGTCGCCATGGCCGATACGCGCGTCGCGCAGCTCCCACTCGACCGTCTCGAATGGGTGCGTCCCAGGGGAGGTGAACAGGCGCTTGACCGATAGCGCCTCGCCGGCGCTCGTGTCCTCTGCAATCGTGGGGTGCGGGGTGAAATCCATCGGCCTTACCTCCTCTGCGCCGTGTTGTGCGACGCCCACTCGACTCTGTTCTCTTGGGGGTCGAGAATCCTCTCACGCGCGCCCACGGAAAAAATACAAGCCGCTCTAAGTACTCATTTTAGAGGGGTTTTCTGTTTTCTCGGCAGCTGCTGGGGGGGTCGCTGGACAAGCGAGACAAGGACGCACCGACCGCAGTGTGCGATCGCACATAAGGGAGGGAGGACGCCGTATCGCGCAGTGCAGCGACCCCCTCAGTGACCCAAGCGCGCCCAGTCGCTGAACTCCGCCCAGGTCTCCGAGGCGCGGTATGCGGCCTCGCGCAGCGAGTGCGTCAGCGAGATCGTCCAGCGCGGTTCGAGCGCAAGCCAGCGCCCCAGCGCCCACACGATGCAGCCGAGCACTAGCAGCGCACCGAGGATCGCCAGCGCCAGCGCGCCGGCGGACAGTCCTTTGGCGCTTGGGTTCTGCTTGTGCGCCACGATCACGGTTGTTGAGCCGGGCGTCGTCGTCGTTGGCGCGGCCGAGGTGGTGGTGGTGCTCGCCGTCTGCGTCGCGGCGCCGGCGGGCGTGGTTGTGGGGGGCGCCACGGTCCCAGGTTGGGCCGCGCCCGTAGGAGCGGAGGTACTCGTAGTCGCTGAGGTCGGCGTCGTGCTCGTCGGGACCGATGTTGTCGGAGTCGTCGTCGTAGCCGGAGTTGTGGTCGCAGCGGCACTGTGAACCCTGGCCGAAGCTGGGATCGTGGTGCTCAGGGGCTTGTCGGTCGTGGCGCCTGCCGCTTGGGCGCTCGCAGGGAGCAGCACGGCAAGTGCGCACGCTGCCGCCACGATCAAGGCGGTGCGTGGACGACGCAAACTGTGGTTCGGCTTGGCGGTCATCGTTTTCGCCATGCTAACGGCAGTTCTCTGGCTTGGACGGGGCCAGCTTGCCAGTGCCGGCACGAACATCGGCGCGCGTAAGCGCGCCTCTCCCCAGCTTGACAAGGCTCTGAGCAGGCCCTCGCGTCGTTCATTTGGCGTGCGTAAGTGTGCCTCGTCAGATCGACAAGCCCCGCTCATGCGCCTGGCGGCGGCAGTAGATCCTCTATCTCCGAGAGCGCTTGCTCAAGCACGCGCGCCGTGGCTTGCTCGCCGTCGAGCGGGCGGATGCGTTGCGGCTCGGCTTGCGCGAGCTGCTCGTAGGCCGCCGCGATCGCCTGGAAGAAGAATTCGTCCTCGCGCTCCAGCCGATCGGGTTCGGTGCCGCGCGTCTGTTGTCGGCTACGCCCGGTTGCCGGGCTGATCTTTAGCAGTAGGGTGCGGTCGGGCGCAAGCCCACCGGTGGCAAACAGGTTGATGGTGCGCACCTGCTCGATACCGAGACCGCGCCCAGCGCCCTGATAGGCGAGCGAGGAGTCCACGAAGCGGTCGAGCAGCACCCAGCTGCCGCGGCCGAGCAGCGGCTCTACCCGCTGGTGCACCAGCTCGGCGCGTGCGGCCGCGTACAGCAGCGCCTCGGCTCGCGCTCCGATCTCGAGCGTCGGGTCCTTCACCAGCTCTCTGATCCGCTCCGACAGAACGACCCCGCCCGGCTCGCGCAAGAGCTCGATCCGCACGCCCCGTTCTTCGATCGCCTGCGTCAGCGCCGTCGCGAGTGTTGACTTGCCCGCGCCGTCCAGGCCCTCGATCGTGATCAGCTTGCCCTTGCTCACGTGTGCAAGGTACATGCGTTTGCGGCATGCCCCGCGCGCGGGGGCATTGCCTCTACGAAGCGACGACGGGACACGAAGTCTTCGCGGGTATGCCTCTACGGACTGGCGACATATGTGTTCCAAAATGGGCCTCCCCCCGCGCGCGCGGGGGGCATCGCGCTTTTTGCATGATGTCGCCGCTCGCCCTTGTGGCTTTCGTGTCGAGCCGGCTCTAGGATGGCCTCAGTGCCGCCAATGTCCGCCGAGCCGGTTGCCGTCGAGGGGATGCTCGCCGGGATCGAGCCGCATCCGCATGCACGCGCCGTGCTGCTGCCGGCGCTGCCCCCGACCGGCAGCCCGTCGCACGCCTACCTCTTCCACGGTCCGTCGGGCACCGGCAAGCGCACGGTTGCGCGCGCGTTCGCTGCTGCCCTGCTCGCCGACGGCGCGCAGCAGCCGCAGACGGTCCTCGCGCGCGTGCAGCGCGGCGCCCATCCCGACCTCACCTGGGTGACCCCCAGTGGGGCAAGCGAAGTGCTCGTCAGCGACATCGACGAGCCGGTGGTTGCGGCCGCGGCGCACACGCCGTTTGAGTCCAGCCGCCGCGTGTTCGTGATCGAGGCGGCCGGCAGCATGAACGACCAGGCCGCCAACCGCCTGCTCAAGACGCTCGAGGAGCCGCCTCCGTTCGCCCATTTGATTCTGCTCGCCGAGCACCGCGAGGACGTGTTGCCCACGATCGCCTCGCGCTGCCAGCAGGTGCGCTTCGACCCGCTCTCCGACGAGCTGCTCGCCGAGCGCCTGCAGGGGGGCGAGGGTGCGACGAGTATTGAGCCCGAGCGTGCCGCCGCCTGTGCGCGTCTGGCCGCCGGCGACGGTCAGCTCGCCGAGCTGTTGGCAAGCGAGCGCGGCATCGCGCTGCGCGAGTGCGCCGAGCAGTTCGTGCGCTCGGCACTGCAGGACGACGTCGAGCAGCGACGCTGGATGGGTCTGCTCGAGGCCGCCAAGGCGGCCGGGGCCGTGGCAGGGGCTGCGGTCAGCGAGCGTCTGCACGAGCAGGCCGGGTTCCTGCCGACTAAGGAGCAGCGCAAGTACGAGCGCGAAGGCGCCGACGTCGTGCGTCGCGCCGAGCGCCGCGAGCGCACCGCCACGCTCGAGCTTGGATTGCGCCTGGTCGAGCTGTGGCTGCGCGACATCTGGTGCCTGCTCGTCGGCGCCCCAGAGCTTGCCTATGCCTGCGACCGCTCGGTCGAGCTGGCCGCCGACGCGGCAGGCCGCGATGCTGCGTCGCTACAGCGCGGTGTGGAGCTGGTGCGCGACACGCGCTTGCGCCTGGATCTGAACGTCTCCGAGGAGCTGGCGCTGGAAGCGCTCGCCTACCGTCTCGCCGAGTTGCTCGCTCATCGGGCGGCCTGACCCTTCGCGCTTGTTCGTGGTTGCGCCCCGTCGTGGGCGATCGGCTAGCTCGAGGCCGCTATCGGCCCAAGGTTGGGCGTAATGTCGTAAGTCTCAAACGCCATGAAGCGCGAGAACAGGCGGTTCTCGGGGCCGTGGAAGTCAGCCGAGCCGGTGCTCAGCAAGCCGAGCTCCTCGCAGCGCCGGGCCAGCAGTTCGGTCTGCTCTTGCGTGTGCGTCACGTAGAACGCCTCGATCCCGTCGATGCCGAGCCCGCGGAAGCGCTCGACCATCGCCAGCGCTTCGTCTGCGTCCTCGACATCCCAGAAGGGGTGCGCCCAGATCGCGACTCCGCCGGCCGCGTGGATCGCGTCTACCGCCTCTTGCACGGTCGGCGTGGCGCGCAAAGCGAAGGCCGGGCGGCCCTCGATCAAATAGCTTTTGATGAACGAGCCGATGTCGTCGATCTGCTCCTCGCGCAGGCGCTCGGCATTGGCGGGATGGCCCAGCGCCGCTTCGGCCAGGTGGGGTCGCCCGATCGGCTCGCCGGCCTTCACGCGCGCGTCGATCGCCTGCTGGTCGAGCTCGATGCCCAGGCCGCGCAGGTTGTCGGCCATTCGCAGCGTGCGCTGCTCGCGGTCGGCAAGAAAGCCGGAGAGGGTCTTTGTGAGCTGTGGATCGCTGTGGTCGATCAGATAGCCGAGGATGTGCAGTTCGCGCGCCAAGCCATGCTCGCCGCCGTCGCCTGCCTGTCCCCCGTCATGGAAGGCCACCCGCGATGGGTGGTCGATCGCG
>Ga0210385_10000372_pt1 | contig 34568 bp, 33 predicted proteins | sample IncBWH26OmetaG_FD_160107 | JGI IMG/M metagenome (GOLD analysis project Ga0210385, IMG submission 160107) | Forest soil microbial communities from Barre Woods Harvard Forest LTER site, Petersham, Massachusetts, United States - Inc-BW-H-26-O ...
AATAGATGACTTCGTGATCGCGTTGACCGTAGGGCAGCAGATACGGCGTCGTATGGGCGCCGGGTTCGTGAATCATGCGCCCACGCATCGGCAGCATCAAAGGTCCGATCTGCTCCATGAGACCGGCGCGCTCGAGGGCGACGATGCCGCGCGCGGCGAGGGCCAGATTGATCGAGCGGCCGGAGTCGGCGTCGTGATCCCGCGGGTCGGGCCGGCGCTCGAAGACATTTACGGCGATTCCCCGGCGCGCCAGCATCACCGCGAGCAGCGCGCCTGCCAGACCGCCGCCGGCGATGTTGACGGCGTTCCGGTCCATTCAGCCGACCGCCTTCAACGCCGCCTCCAGCGCCGTGGCGAACCGGAATACGTCTTCAAAACTGTTGTAAAGCGGGACCGGCGCGGCACGGATGACGTCCGGTTCACGCCAATCGCACACCATGCCGGCCGACTGCAAATGTTCGAAGACGGCGCGGCCCTGCCGCGCATCGCGCCCCATGCGCAGCGACAGCTGACAGCCGCGCGACTGCGCGCCTGCCGGAGTCAGGATCTCAAGCGGCAGCGCATCGAGCAGGAATGCCAGGAAACCCGTCAGCGCCACCGATTTGGCGCGCAGATGGGTCAGACCCGCTTCGGCAAACTGTTCGAGCGAGGCGAGCAGCGGCGCCGCCGACAGAATCGAGGGATTGCTGATCTGCCAGCCGGCGGCACCGGGCGCGGGCTTGAAGTCCGGCCCCATTGCAAAACGCGTCAGCGGATCATGGCCCCACCAGCCGGCGAGGCGGGGCAGCGCATTCGAGTCGGCATGCCGCTCATGCACGAAGCAGCCGCCGATCGCGCCTGGCCCGGCATTCAGATACTTGTAACTGCACCACACGGCGAAGTCGGCGCCGCTGTCGTGCAGGGCCAACGGCACATTGCCGATGGAGTGGGCCAGGTCGAATCCCACGGCGCATCCGGCCTTGTGGGCTGCGGCCGCGATCCGCGCCAAGTCGAACACCTGGCCGGTGAGATACTGGGTGCCGGGCCACACCAGCAGGGCAATTTCCGAGCCGCGGTGCTCGAGGAAGTACTCGATCTGCTCGGTCGTGATCTGTCCGCTGCCGTCGGCACTTTGCAGCTCCAGCAGCTGCGTTCGCGGATCGAGGCCATGCCAGCTGATCTGCGATGCCAGTGCATGCCGGTCCGAGGGAAAGGCGTTGGCCTCCATCAGGATGCGGGTGCGATTTGCGCTCGGACGATAGAAACTGGCCAGCATCAGGTGCAGGTTGACCGTCAGCGAGTTCATCGCGACCACTTCGCCGGGCCGCGCGCCGCTCAGGGCCGCGAGACCCGCGGTCATCAGTTCGCAGTAGGGGATCCAGGCGCGCCGCGCGGACTCGTGACCGCGGACGCCCAGCGCGGCCCAGTCATCCAGTTCCTCGTTGATATGGCGACGGGCGGACAGGGGCTGCAGCCCCAGCGAGTGGCCGCACAAATACACCAGCGGTTCGCCATGGTCGCCGATGGGATGTGCAAATTGCCCGCGAAAGCGCGCCAGCGGATCGGCGGCGTCGCGCGCTTTGGCATAGGCCAGGGTGCGCTCAAAAGTCATCGGGTCTGAACGGTGCCGCAGTGACGGCAGGTATACAGCTGCGGGTTGCCGTAGAACCGCTCGAACACCGGTGGAAACTGGGTCTCGATATCGGTCAGCGGGAAGAACTCCTCGTACAGCTTGCTGCCGCAGTGTTCGCAGTACCACTGCAACCCGTCCTGTTCTCCCGGGCGACGATCGCGCTCGAGCACCAGACCGATCGTGTTGGCACCGCGCCGCGGGGAGTGGGGAACGCCGGCGGGCAGCAGGAACAGGTCGCCCTCGTGGATCGGAATATCCACCACCCTGCCGTCCTGGACCGTCTTGAGCAGCAGGTCGCCCTCGGCCTGATAGAAGAATTCCTCGCCCGGATCCACGTGATAGTCCTTGCGCGAATTCGGGCCGCCCACCGCCATGACGATGAACCGGCTGTCACGGAAAATGAGCCGGTTGCCCACCGGAGGCTTCAGCAGATGGCGGTTTTCCTCGATCCAGCGCTTGAAATTCAGGGGACTGGGTACTGGCATGGGTGTTCGGCTCCTCGGCCACATTGTAAGCCGGCGCAGGCATTGCGGCCCGACTGCAGGTAGGCTTAGCACATGGACATCAGAAAATCAGGCACCGCCCCGGTCGCGGTCAGCGTACTCACCGCCGGACTCCTCGGCCTCGCCGGCTGCGCGTCCCTGTCCGCCCATCTGCCCTGGCGCCACAAGGCGCCCCCGCCACCGGAGGTGTCGACCGCGCTGACGGTTGCGAGCCCGGACGGCAGCGCGCTGTCGTGGCCGCAATTCTGGCTGCGCAATGATGTCGTGCTGGATCTGTCGGGCGTCGCCGGCACGGGTTCAGCGGTGGTGATGCCGCGCAGCGGCCTCGCCTGGCCGGTTCGCGTGGCCCTGCGGGTGACACCCGGGGCGATCGGCGAAATCGACGTGCGCGGCGCGCAGCGCCAGGTGGTACCCGTGCCGGCCGCCGGGACCGGCACGCTGGACATCGAACTGTCGCCGGGGGTCTACGTGGCGACTACCAAACAGATCACGCTCAATTGGGGTGCCGTGACCACACCCGCGGGACAGTAGTCATGACTGAAGCTGCAAATCTCGCCGCCCTGGCCCGCAGGCTGCTCGGCATGCTGGATCTGACGACGCTCAATCCAAACGATGACGCCGAGGTCATCCGCGACCTGGCGGTGAACGCCGCGACCCCGGCCGGCCATGTGGCCGCGCTGTGCACCTGGTCGCGCCTCATCGGCGCTGCCCTGAGCAGTCTCGCCGGGACCGGCGTGCCGGTGGCCGCCGTGGCCAATTTCCCGGCCGGCGATCCTGACGTGCAGGCGGCTGCAACCGAGACCGAACGCGCGGTCGCGGCGGGTGCTGCCGAGGTGGACGTGGTGTTTCCGTGGCGGACGTTTCTTGCCGGGGATCACGTCACACCGCAAGCGTTGGTGCGCGCCTGCCGTGAGGCCTGCGGCACCACCGCTCATCTCAAAGTCATCCTGGAGTCCGGTCAGCTCGGCACACCGGCCCGGATTCGCGCGGCCGCGGATCTTGCCATCGCGGGGGGTGCGCAGTTCCTGAAAACCTCCACCGGCAAAACCCAGCCGGGTGCAACGCTCATGGCGGCCGAGGTGATGCTGGATGCCATCGCACACGCCCAGAGCCGTGGCACTCGAGTCGGCTTCAAGGCCTCCGGCGGCATTCGCACCATGGAGGATGCAACCGTTTATCTGGCGTTGTACGAGCGACGCTTCGGTGCCGGCAGCGCCGGTCCCGCGGTCTTCAGAATCGGCGCATCGCAGCTGGTGCATGAACTACTGTCCGTTGCCGGAGTGTCGGGCGCCGCCGGGGGCACCGTGGCCGCGGGCAAATACTGAGGAGGCGGCGTGTACTACCACTATGGTCTATGGAGCATCCTGGTCCTGATCGCTGATGTCTGGGCCATCGTCAACATTTTTCAAAGCACCGCGGACACGGGTACGAAGGTCCTGTGGACCGTGATCGTGATCCTGCTGCCGGTATTGGGCTTCATCCTCTGGTTCTTTCTCGGACCCCGCACCGGACGCAGTTGACGTCAGGCGAAGCCCGCGGGCCGCTCGAGCGCGAGCGCCGCCTGCACGCCGCTGCAACCGACCACCAGCGCCGCGGTCGCGGCGGCCCGGCGGGCCGCCTCCAGGGGCGCATGTCCCAACAGCCGGCAGGCCGCGTAGGCGCCGCAGAAGCTGTCGCCGGCGCCCGTGGGGTCGATCGCCGGCCGCGACTGCACCGGCAGCACTTCGACCGTATTGTCGTACGCCAACACGATCGGCTGTTCGGCGCGCTTCAGCACCACTTCGGCGATTCCCGCCTGATGCAGCTGCATGACCAAGGTCTCCGGCTGCAGCTCGCGCAGCTGGGTACGCAGCTCGAGGGTGCTCGGCAGCAGCGCTGTGGCACCCTCGAGGAAGCGCGCCAGTTCCACCGAAGTGCGATCGCGACTGTAATGCGGTGAAGGGTCCACCGAAATCCAGTCGGCGCGATCCTTCACCCAGCGCAGATTGTCGGCGTGCCGCCGGCCGACCTGCGGGCACATGTGCAGCGCCCGGGCCGGCAGCCAGTTCTCGGGGATCTCGGCCGCCGTCGGCGCAATCTCCAGAAGCTTGCGCAGATAGGGCTGCATGTCGATGGCGCCTTCGGCTGCCACATCCAGCAGGATGCGATTGCGTGGCACCGAGCGGCGGCTGCCGTCCGTTTCGTAGATCAACCACTCGATCAGATGCTCGGCATCGAAGCGCGCCAGGGAATAGTGGCGGACCTGCGCCTGCTGCAGCAGCGATTCAATGTCGAAGGGGTAATCACGACCGAGGCGGGCCACGAGCCCGATGCGATCGGCGCTGAGCCACAGCCGTGCTCCCGCGAGGCAATAAAGACTGCTGCCGCCGATCTGGCGTTGCCAGGGTCCCGGCACCGCCGGGACCACATCGTCGATCGTGATCTGGCCAAGGATGACGAGATCGGGACCGTGACCTTCGGTGCCGCTGCTCAACGTCGCGCCGTCAATCGTGCCGCTCAATTGAGGTCACCGATGCTGTTCCGGACGATGCCCTTGCAGATGAGCCAGGTGCCATCGACCCGTCGCAGCGGGATATGGGGGACCCCGGCGCGCACCGCCATGTGCAGCACCAAGAGCTGGGTCGGCAGGTGAAACGTCAGGGGCGACAGCCACTCATCGATCTCAAATCCCAGATCCACCGACAGGTGCGCATGCGGGAAGCTGTGGCGCGTGCCCGAGTGGATCACGATGGCACGACCCCCCGCCGTGGCGATGCCCTGCACCAGCTCCTGCGCGCGGTCCAGGCTGTTACCGGGTGGCGCGATGACCATGACCACGCTGCGCGCGCCCCATTTCAGCGTCAGGAAGTATTCCAGATGGGCCCACTCCTCCAGGTCGCAGTAGACGCCGTTGATGGGCATCTGCTCATGGTATTTCGCGGCACAGTAGCGCGCCGTCCCCTGGCTGGGTCCCGACCCGATGGTCCACAGCGTGTCGATGGCGTCGAGTTCAGCGGCAAGTTTCATCATCGCCGGCTCGATCCGCGCCGCGATGGCGCCCTGCGCCAGGATGGCCGCTTCAATCCGCGCCAGCTGCTCGCTCTGAAACGCCGCGCTGAGATGGCCGCGTTGTACCCCGAGGGCCAGCGCCAGGGAGTAAAGCGCGTACAGCACGGCCATGTACTCCGCGAAATTGCACAGACAGCGACCGTAGTAGGCAGGCAGGCCGATGTCCTCGCGGATCGGCCGATGAATGACGCGCGCGGCATTGCGCGCCAGCTCACCACTCATGCTGCCCGTGACACCCAGGGTCATGGCGCCCCGATCCTTGGCCAGCTGCACGACCTCGCGGGCGCGGGAGGAACTGCCGGAGTTGGAGATGCTGATGACGAGATCCTCGTCGTTCAGCAAGGTGGAGTGGTAGCGCGCCTGTTCCATCGCGGTGCGGCCCTCGGCGGGCAGGCCCGTCCAGCGCCGAAAGACATGCGCCAGGGCGATGGCCGCGAACAGACTGTCGCCGGAGCCGGTGAGGACAATCCGCTGCGCCTTGCGCACGCGCGGGTCCGCGACGGCTTGCGCGACATGATCGCTGACGACGCGGCGCAGGTTCGGCAGATCCACCGAATCGGTGACGGCCCGGGCCACATCGGCCGCGAAGGTTTGTCCGGGAGGAAATGGATGCATGGGAGTCTCTCAGTTCGGGTGAAAACACGCGACCTTATGGCCGGGTGCGATGTCCGCCAGAGGCGGCAATTCGGTGCGGCAGCGTGCCGAGGCCTTGGGGCAGCGTTCGTGGAACGCGCAGCCGGCAGGGGGGCGGGCGGGGCTGGGCAGCTCGCCCGGCAATGCGACGAAGCGTCGGGCCCGCTCGATGAGCGGGTCGGGCGTCGGAATCGCGGCCAGCAGCGCCCCGGTGTAGGGATGCGCAGGGTGGGCGTAGAGCTCGGCAGTGGCGGCGAGCTCGACGATCCGCCCCAGATACATGACGGCGACGCGATCCGAAATGCGCTGCACCACCCGCAGGTCATGGGAAATGAACAGGTAAGTGAGTCCCAGTTGATGCTTGAGGCGCGCCAGCAGGTCCAGCATCTGTCCCTGCAGCGACACATCCAGTGCCGAGAGTACTTCGTCGCAGGCAATGAACTGCGGTCGGCAGCACAGCGCGCGGGCAATGCAGATGCGCTGGCGTTGGCCGCCCGAAAATTCATGCGGCATCCGCGAGGCCAGGGTTGCGGGCAGTCCGACCATCGCCAGGCTCGCCGCCACCCGCTCCTGGATTTCGCTGCCGCGCGCCAGGCCGTGAATGATCAGCGACTCGGCGATGGCCCGCCCGATGCTCAAACGCGGATTCAGGGAGCTGAAGGGGTCCTGGAAAATCATCTGCAGCTGGCGCCGCAGGGCGCGCAGCGGCGTTCCCTGAAGCCTCGTGATGTCCCGTCCCTGGAACCGGATCGAACCGGCGCTGGCACGATTGAGGCGCAGCAAACTGCGCGCCAGCGTGCTTTTCCCGGACCCGCTTTCGCCCACCAGTCCCAAGGTTTCGCCGGTCGCGATGGTCAGATCGATGGCCCTGAGCCCCAGCACCCGCGAGCGTCCGAACGCCACGGTCAGCGCGCGGGCATCGAACATCGGCCCGGTGCTCATCGCGTCACCTTCCAGCAGGCGACCTGTCCGCCGTGGGCGGCGGGAGTCATGACCGGTACGGTCGCCCGGCAGATATCCATGACCCATGCGCAGCGCGGCGCGAACGGGCAGCCCACCGGCGCGGGATCCGCATGGGAGACCATCGGCGCCTCGCCACCGGTCGTAGCCGTCCGGCCCTCGCGCAGAGTACTCAGCAGACTCTGGGTGTAGGGATGCTGCGGCCGCGTGAAGAGCTCTTCACACGTGGCCGACTCCATGATGCGACCGGCAAACATCACCAGCACCCGATCGGCGATGCGCGCGAGCAGCGCCAGATCATGGGTCACCCAGATCACGCCCATGCCGGTCTGCTGCAACAGATCCGCAATGAGCGAAACGATCTGCGCCTGCACCGTCACATCCAGGGCGGTCGTGGGCTCATCGGCAATCAGCACCTTGGGCGCGCCGGCCAACGCCATGGCAATGGTGACGCGCTGACGCATGCCGCCCGAGAATTCATGCGGATACTGATTCATGCGCAGCGCCGGATCGGGAATTCCAACCCGGGTCAGAAGCTCAACGGCGCGCAGCCGCGCCGGTGCCGGCTCCAGATTGAAATGGTGACGCAGGACCTCGGTGATCTGCCGACCAATGCTCAAGACGGGGTTCAGTGCCGTGAGCGGGTCCTGGAAGACGATCGCGATCTCGCGGCCGCGCACGCTGTTGAGCTGATCGCGTGACAATCGCAGCAGCTCGCGCTCGCCGAGCTGCGCCCGCGTGGCGGCCGCGCTCGCGCCATTGGGCAGCAGCTGCAGCAGCGACAGCATGGTGAGGCTCTTGCCCGAACCGGACTCACCCACCACGCCGAGCGCCTCTCCGGCGCGCAGCGAGAAGCTGACCTGCGAGACTGCCGCGTGCGCGCCGTGCTCGGACGCGAACGTCACGCACAGATTCTCCACCGCCAGCAGCGGTTCGCTCATCGGGAACCCCGCGGATCGAGCACTTCGCGCAACCCCTCGCCCAGCATCAACACGCCGAGCACCGTGAAGCCGATGGCGATGCCCGGCATGGTGGAAATCCACCAGGCGCTGAGCAGGTAATCGCGGCCGTCGTTGAGCATGGTGCCCCAGGAGGGCGTCGACGGATCCAGCCCCAGGCCCGTAAAGCTCAAACTGGCTTCGGTGAGAATGGCCTGGGCCATCGAGAAGCTGGCGACCACGAACAGGGGTCCCAGGGTGTTCGGCAGGATGTGGATGAAGATCAGCCGCGAGGCGCCGGCGCCCGCGGCCCGAGCCGCCTCAACATAGCCCTGATTGCGGATGGACAGCACCTGACTGCGGACGATGCGCGCATAGTTGACCCAGGTGGCGAGCGCGAGCACGCAGATCACCGCCGCCTTGCCGCCGCCCAGGGCGCCGAGCAGAAAGATGGCCAGCAGCAGAAAGGGAAAGGACAGCTGCACATCGATCAGCCAGCCGCTGATGGCCTCGATGATGCCGCCGAAGAAGCCGCTGATCACCCCCACCAGAGTTCCGATCAGCGCGCCCAGCAGCATCGCCGCAAAGCCCACCGCGAGTGACAGTCGGCTGCCATAGATCAAGCGGCTCAAGGTGTCCCGCCCGATCGAATCGGTGCCCAACAGATGCAGCATGCCCTGCGGGTGCTGGGCGTCCGCGGCGGAGCGCACCAGCGGCGCGAGCAGCCGGGCGCCGCGATCGACGATATCCGGGGAGGTCGGTGCAATCAGCGGGGCCGCGAGCGCCACGCCAATGACGATCAGCAGCATGGCGAGGCCACGCCGTGCCGAAGGGGTACGCAGCAGACGACTCCGCAGCTGGCTCATGCCCTGGCCCGCACGCGCGGATCGATGGCCGCATACACCAGGTCGACCGCCAGATTGATCAGGACGAAGCCGGTGCCGATGACCAGCACGCAACCTTGCGCGACCAGGAAGTCGCGCTGCTGGATCGCCTCGATGGTCATGCGGCCGATGCCCGGCCAGGCAAAGACGATCTCGATGATGAAGGCGTTGCCCACCATGTCGCCCAGTTCCAGACCCGCCTGGGTGACGAGCGGCAGCAGCGCATTCTTCAAGGCGTGATGCAGCAGGACGTCCCGCTCGCGCAGACCCTTGGCGCGTGCCGTGCGGATGTAGTCGGACCCGAGTACCTCGAGAATCCCGGCCCGCACCAGCCGGCTCATGCGGCCGAAGGTTGGCAGCGCCAGCGTGACGGCGGGTAGAATCAGGTGCGAGAGGCCGCCCGAGCCTGCGACCGGCAGCAGGCCCAGATGGACCGCGAATATCAGCACCAGCACCAGTCCCAGCCAGAATCCCGGCACCACCTGTGCGAGCACCGCAAGGCCGGCGACGGCCTTGTCCAGCACGCCATCGCGATAGACCACGCACAGGATGCCGGCAATGAGAGCCAGCACTATCGCCAGCACAAACGCCGTCGCGGCGAGCAGCAGGGAAGCCGGCAGGCGCAGGGCAATGAGTCGACTCACCGGCAGGCGCTGTCGATACGACTCCCCCAGATCGCCCTCGAGGGCACCCTTGAGGTAGCTGCCGTACTGCGCGATGACCGGGCGGTCGAGGCCAAGCGAATGTCGCAGCTGCTGTTTCTGCGCCGCGGTGGCATCCCCGCGCGCCAGCAGCAGCACCGGATCGCCGCTGTCGTGACCGATGATGAAGGTCAGGAACGAAACGGCCAGGAGCACCAGAAGTGCTCGCGCGAGCCTGTTGGTAAGGGCGGCAAGCATGGCGGGTCGGATCGGCTACGGCTGCCGCGGCGTCGCGGTGTACAACTCGACGTAGTCGTCGCCGCGCAGGGTATAGTTGATGCGATTGGACAGCCCGGCGTAGAGCGGATCGCGCCACAGGAAGATCCAATACGCGTCGTTCCAGACCGTGGCCTCCGCCGCCTCAAGCTGCGCCTTGCGGCTGACGGGATCGAAGTTGGTATTGGCCCCCTGTACCAGCTCGTCGTACTTCGGATCGCAGTAGCCGCTGGCGTTGTCTTCCTGATTGCAGGTGAAGATCACCAGTTCCACGGCCGGATTGATGAGTGCCGCCCAGCCGGCATAGAAGATGCCGTTGAATGACTGGTGGGCCAGATGGTTCTTGAAGTCACTCCATTCATCGGCGTGCAGATGGGTACGGATGCCCACGGCATTCAAATACCCCGCGACGGTTTCCGCGACGTCCTTGTCCTGGCCCCACATGGGCGTGAAGTCCACATCCAGATCGAAGCCCTGCGCGTAGCCGGCCTGCGCCAGCAGCTGCCGCGCCATCTCCGGGTGATAGCCGTAGGGCTTGAGCGCGGGATTGCTATTGGGCGGATTCACGACGCTGGTCAGTGGCACGGTTGCGCCGTGCAGCAGCGTACGGATCATGGTCGGCACATCGATGGCGTAGTTCAGGGCGCGACGCACCCGCGGATCGCGCAGCGCCGCGAGGCTCGAATGCTGGGCGATGCCGAAGTGCAGTTTTCGCAGCCCCAGCACCGTGCTGCCGCGGGTGTGGGCCGTGTCGGCCTGCTTGATCGTGTCGGGCGTCAGGTTCAGCGCCAGATCGATGTCGCCGGTGGCGAGACCGTTGAGCCGCGAGTTGAGATCGGGAACGACCTTGAATTCAACATCGTGCAGCGGCGGCGTGCCGCCAAAGTAGCCGTTGTTCGCGGTCAGGGTCACATGATCGCCCGGCACCCATTCGACGAACTTGTACGGGCCCGACCCCATCGGGTGGGTGTTCAGCCAGGACTCATCATGGGAGCTGTAGTAGGCCTTGGGCGCAACGAACGCCTCTTCCAGCCAGTACAGCATGGTGGTCGCGGGCTTGTCGGTCTTGAGCTCCACGGTGTGGGGATCAATGACGGTGACCTGCTTGAGCGTGGTCTGCTGCCACAGCTGCTGCTCGGCGTTGAAGGGGCTGAGGTTCATGCGGTCGAAACTGAACTTCACATCCTCGGCCGTGAACGGGGTGCCGTCCTGGAACTTCACGTCGCTGCGCAGATGGAACCGCCAGGTCAGATCATCGAGGCGCTCCCAGGAGCTCGCCAGGCGCGGCAGATCCGCGCCATCGGGACCCCGCCGCACGAGGCTGTCAAACAAGGACCAGATCACGCTGCCGGTCGGATGATTCACATCCAGCAGGTGCGGATCCAGTGTCGACACATCGGCGACCGAGGCGACCACGATGGGTTGGGCCGCCTTCTGGCCACAGCCGCTCAGCAGCAGCGCGGCGATGATGGCGTAGGTCGCGCGCGTGATCACCGCGGCTCCAGTTGCTGGAAGTGCGCCGCAATGGCCCCCGGCTGCGTGATCCACAGCGGTTCGCGGCTGGCGTGGATATGGGCCAGCGCGCGGCGCAGCGCCCGCAGCCGGAACGGCTGACCGCTGATGAACGAGTGCAGGATGACGCTCATGACCACGGGCTGGCCGTCCGGGGTTCCGCACAGCTCATCGAACTGATCGACAATCATTTCTGAGAACTCGGTGGCGCTCACCTGACGACCGATGATTGCAGAGCTGTCGTTGATTTCCTGCGAATAGGGCACCGACAGAATACGGCCGCCGCGGGTCGTGAGCCACACCGGCTGGTCATCCATGCACCAGTCGAGCAGGTAGCCATAGCCGCATTCCTGCAGCACGTCCGGGGTCTGCGCTGTCTCCGCGATCCAGGGGCTCGCCCAGCCGCGCGGAGCGTGGCCCGTCGCCTCGCGGATCTGGTGCGCCACGCGGCGCACATACTCGGCTTCCTGCGCCTCGGGCAGACCCGCCAGGGTGTCGGAGTTCGAATAGCCGTGGGCGATGAATTCGCACTGCTGGTGCTGGCAGGCGCGCACCAGTTCCGGCGCGGACTCGCACACGGCTGAATTGAGCAGGATCGCGAGCGGCCACTCCTGGCTGCGGAAGGCCTCGAGTAGCCGCCAGGCACCGACCCGGTTGCCGTAGTCGCGCCAGGAGGCATTCAGCACGTCCGGCTGTGATCCCGCCGCCACCAGATTCTCGGTCAGCCCCTCGCCCATGCTGTATTCCTCCAGCCCCAGGGCGAAGTACACGGCAACCCGAGCGCCGTTGGGCCAGCGGAAGGCCTTGCGAGCACCGATCGGCGAGTAACGGTAGCGGCCGTGCTGGCGCAGCGGTGCACCGGCGGGCCTGCGGCTATCAGTCATGCAAACGTCCCTCACCGGCCCAGCGGTTCATGCCGACATCGCACCGTGCGGCCTGCAGATACATCTGTCGATAGTAGGGCAGCCACTCGTGCGCCTCGGCGTCGCTGCGGTCACGCCCGGCGCGAGCGGCGATCTCGCGGGCTTCGGCGCGCACCGCGGCCTCATCGATGCCGCAGACGCGGCCATTCTCGAACACGACTCTGCCGGCCACCATGGTCATTTTCACGGAGCTGCCATTCTCGCAGTAGACGAGCTGGCGGCGCAGATCATTGAGCGGCGTGAAGCTGAGCGTGTCGAGATCGAGCATGACCATGTCAGCCTGGTAGCCGGCGGCAATCTGCCCCAGCGGCTGTGGCGAGCGCGCCGCTCTCGCGCCGCCGCGGATCAGGCAGTCCAGCACCTCGTGCGCGGCGGGCCACTGTGCGTAATCCGGGTCTGAGAGGTTGTGGATCAGGCCGGCGATTTTTGCGACGCCCCACAGGCTCGCGGCATCATCCGCGATCGCCTCATCCGTGCCCAGGCAGATCGGAATGCCGCGCTGGCGCAATTGCCGGAAGGGCATGATGCCGCTGCCCAGTCGCAGATTGCTGATCGGATTATGGGCGATGACGCAGCCCGCCGCCGCGATCAGGTCCATATCGGCCGCGTCGATCCAGATGCCATGGATGATGTTCAAGCGCTCGCTGAGCAGCCCGAGCTGCTGGACGTACTGGATCAGCGAGCGGCCGCCGAAGTTCTCCTGACCCAACACCCGCTGCAGCCGTGTTTCCAGGACATGGATGTAGAAGGGCAGGTTGTCGCGCCGGCTCAAGTCATCGAGCGCTTCGAAATAGTCACGGGTCACCCGCTGCGGCGCCGAACAGGATACCGCCGCACGCAGTCGCCCGCCGGCCTGGCCGTGCCAGTGCCGGATCAGGTGCTGGTAGCACGAGAGCAGCCCCTCGCTGTCCATCGGTGCGGGCAGGCTGGCGCGGGCCAGCAGATGCGCTGGCAGCAGCTCGCGCAGAAAGGGCAGCTTGTCGATCTCCGCAACGTTCGGCTGATCCAGCGCGAGCGTTGCGCGCAGACCGCAGTCCGCGTAAGCCTGCATGACGGCATCGATGACGGGCGGCGTGGGGTGGGGCATGAAGAATGCGTCATCCAGCACGCACGTCACGCCGCCCCGCAGCATCTCCAGCGCGCCCAGCAAGGTGCGGATGTACGCCGTGCGCGGTTCGACCGCGGCGCGGCTCGCCGGGGATTCAAACAGCATGAAGATCTCCAGCGGCAGGCTGTCCAGCGAGCCTTTGAGATCATTCACCGAGGAGTGGAAGTGGCCGTTGATCAGGCCCGGCATCAGCAGGTGCCCGCGCGCGTCGATCTCCCGATCGCCGGACTCGGCCACCGCCGCTCCCACGTGGGCAATGCGATCGCCATCGACCACCACCGTCGCGGTGGCAAGCTCGGTGTCCGCAGCGTCCATGACCAGAACGCGCGCGTTGCGGAACACCGTCTTCAGTTTCAGTCTCCCGACCTGCGGGTGGGCAGGGGTCGTGGCGGGCTCGCCCATTGTCCCCGTTTGCTCGTGAGCAGTCCCAGCGACAACAGGCCCTCCAGCTGTTTGACCGCCGCCGATACCCCGTCAATGACCGGCACGCCCAGTGCCGCGCTGGCGGGCCCGACCAGCGGCTGTAGTCCGGCGCAACCCAGAATGATCGCTTCGGCGTGATCCTGCAGAAGCGCCAGGCGGCTCTCGGCCAGCAACGGTTCGAGCATGGCGGCCGGCGAATCCTCGCAATCGAGCACCGGCACATCGATGGCGCGCACCCGTGGGCAGCGCCGTTCGAGGCCCGCGTGCCACAGCACGCGCTCGGCGAATATCCGGGTGCGCAGCGGCAGGGTGATGATCGAGAACACCGGCGCGATCAGTGCGGCCGCATACAAGGCGGCCTCCGACATCCCCACCACCGGGCCCCTGGCCATCTCGCGCGCGGCATCAAGGCCGGTGTCGCCGAAGCAGGCGATCACGTAGCCGTCCACGCCCTCCGCGTCGCCCCGGCGGATCTGGTCGATGACCCCCGCCGTCGCGAACGCTTCATCCGCATGGCACTCGACGGACTCCACTCCGAAGGCCGAAGTTCCACCACTGATCCGCGTGCCCGTCGCGGCAATCTGCTGGGCACCGACGATGCAGCGCTGCGTGAAGGACGCCGTGGTGTTGGGATTGATGATGCGGATGTGCATGGGGCGCTTAGAACTTGGCCTGCAGGGCCACGCCGACCGTGCGCGGGCGCAGCGTATAGCCCATCGTCACTCCGTTGACCTCCGGGGACTGCAGAATGGTGTCGTTGTTCAGCAGGTTCTTGGCGAACACCGAAACCTCGAACGCGCCCAGGTTGACCCCGATGTTCAGGTTCACGACCGAGTAGGCCGGATCGATGTAGGCGGGATTGGGGGCGGCGGGCGTGGAGACGATGAAGCTGCCGTAGGACTTGCCCGTGTACTCATAGTCCGCCACCACGAAGCCGCTGGCGGTACCGGTCAGTATGACCGTGTAGTTGGCCGTGACGTTCGCCGTGATGTCCGGCGTGTACAGCACGTCCTGGCCGACCTGGGCGGTGACGGTGTTGGCGCTGGCGGTAATGTAGGCGTGCTCACCCCCGGCGTTCGCCGAGAGGGTCAGGCCGCGCACGAAGGTCGGCTTGTAGCGCACTTCGAGTTCGCCGCCGACCGCGGCCGCATCGCCAACGTTGGCATTGAATGCGCCGCCGCAGATCGGGATGGTGATGGTCTGCTGGATGTTCTTCCAGGTGATGTAGTACATGTCCGCGTTCACGGACAGGGTCTTGTCGAACAGCACGTTCTTGGTGCCGAACTCGTAGCTCCACAGCTGATCCGGGCCGTAGGAGGTCGGTGCACTGTAGATGCCCAGCTGCGCGAGACCCTCGACGCACAGGGCGTTGGTGTTCGGCGTGGTGGCGCCGCCGAGGCGGAAGCCCTTGCCGGCCGAGGCGTACAGGCTGGTGTCATCGCTCAGATCCAGGGTGAGAGTCCCCTTGGGGGTGGAGGTGGTGAAGCGCGCGGATGAGCTGTAGGGCGTGCCGGTGGTGCCGCCGCCGCCGAAGTCGAAGAAGCCACCGCCGATCTCGTCGAACTTTTCCTCGGCCCAGACATAGCGTTCGCCGACGCCCAGGTGCAGGTTGCTGAGGATATCGGCGTCGACCTGGCCGAAGAGCGCATATTGTTTGACGTCGTTGTGGTCGTGCACCATCCACACCAGGTCATTGGCCCAGAAGTTCGAGTTGTAGTACGGCGTGCCGATCGATGGGTTCAGGACCGGGTCGGCATCGATGCTGTAGCCGTAGATGTTCTGGAAGGCCGCACTGAAACCCGGGGCATTCTCGTAGTCGAGGTGCTCCCACTGCTGGTCGTCGATGAAGCCGCCGGCCACCCAGCGCACCCGCGCCTTGTCATCGGGTGACTGCAGGCGCAATTCCTGGGTCCAGGTATTGAAGCTGTCGGTGAACTCGACCGGGGAGGGGATATTGCCCAGGATGTAGTCGTTCGCGTGAGTGTTGGTGGAGTACGGCGGCGTCCCCACCGTGTCGAGCACGCAGCAGGCGATCGCCGCGGAATTGTAGAACGTGCCGTCGGCCTGCCGCTGCACGCGCCGGTCCAGGTAGCTCGTGACGCTGGTGAAATCGGCGAACCCCAGGCCTTTCTTGATGGTCAGGCTGGGCAGCAGCATCGAATCGGTGTCGGCGCCGGGCACCGGCGCGTAGGTCGCGAACTGGCCCACCGCCGGGATGAACACGTTGGAGTCCGAGGCACTGTAGCGCTGGTAGAGCACGTCCGGGGTGATCGTGAGGTCATCGCCGGGTGTGTAGAGTGCCTTGATGTTGACCGACTGGTTGCCGTCCGGGTTGGTGTGGCTGCGCAGCAGGTCCCCGGCATAGGCATTGCCCTCGGCGATCGAGCCGTCGAGCGCGTAGCGGTCGATGAAGCCGCTCTCCTTGCCGTATTCGGCCGACACCCGCAGCGCGAACACATCGCTGACGACCGGAATATTGAGCACGCCCTTGGTGTCGTAGTTGAAGCCGCCGTCCTTGGTGTCGGAAAGTTCCTCGCGCACCCAGGCGCTGTAGTCATGCGAGTTGGGCTCGGGCGTGATGAAGCGCACGGTGCCGCCTTCATTGGAGGCGCCGTACAGCGTTCCCTGCGGACCCCGCAGGACCTCGACCCGGTCGATGTCGACCAGGCGCGGCTCGGCATCGCCTTCGTAGCCGGTGATGGTAATGAGGGGTACCTCATCGATGTAGATGCCCACCGTCGGGTTGCCCACCGTGGAGCTGACACCCCGGATGGTGATGTTGTCCTGACCCGGGCCGTTCGGGCCATTGTTGTGCGCCGCGAAAGAAATGCCCGGAACCAGGCGCGAGACATCCTCGATGCTGTCGACATTGAGCGCCGTGAGATCCGACCCGCTGATGACGCCGATGCTGACGGGCACGTCCTTGGTGTCCTCGGCGCGCTTGGTCGCCGTCACGACGACTTCCTCCAGCTGCCCATCCGGTGCTGCATCGCTGCTCGCGACCGCATCGGCGGCCGCGAGCGGACCGGCGAGAGTGCCGGCGAGCAGCGCGAGGCTGATGCCCAGCAGGCTGCGCAGCGCCAGCCGCGGCCGCTCATTTGAACTGGTTTTGCTCGACATCGGCGCTGCTCCCTAGGTTGATTCTTCTACTGTGCGCAGCAGCTTCCATGCCAGTGCTGCCCGCCGGGACTGCCGCAGACAGCTCCCCGGCCCTGCTCGCTCATTGCCAGGCGGACCGGCCCCGGTGAGTCGCTCGGCGTATTGTCAACAAAAACAATACAGTTGGTGAACCATTCACCCGGAATCCGACCCCGGAGCAGGCGCCAGTCGCTCATGAAAAATGCTCGCCCAAACGGCTCCCCGAGACAGCCAGACTCGCAGCGGCTGCGGCCTTAAGTTGGTGCAACATGGTCTGATCGCGCACAAGGTGTGAACAAACAGCGGCGCGGATTGTTAACAATCCATGATCGTTTTGTCTACATTTATTTCGGGAACGGCGCCGCCGTAATGTTGGCGCAAGCCGGGGTCGACAACTCATGCGGGCCGGCTAAGATGGTTCGCACACACTTCGGATTGAGACGACACCGTGGGTCCACCAGCCAAGCGCACCAAGACTTCCCGTGCGCGCAAGACGCAAACTCGCAGCACTTCCGCCCATCCCCCCGAGGGGGACATCTATCGCCGGATCCACGTCGCCATCGCCGAGCGACGCCTGCTGCCCGGGGCGCGGCTGGTTGAGGATCAACTGGGCGAGGTCTTCGGCGTCAGCCGGATGCGCATCCGCTCGGTGCTGCACGCGCTGGCCCGCGACAAGGTGGTTACGCTGCAGCGCAATCGCGGTGCGATCGTCGCCTACCCTTCAGTCAAGGAGGCCCGCGAGGTGTTTGCCGCACGCCGCCTCATTGAAGTGGCGCTGGCGCACGAGGTGGTCAAGGCAGTCGATGAGGAGGCCCTGAAGCAGCTGCGGGAGCACATCCGCAAGGAGCGCGAAGGGGAGGAGAGCGGCGACCGCGCTTTCGAACTGCGCGCCTCGCACGAATTCCACACCCTGCTGGCGGACATCGTCGGCAACAGCGTCATCGTCGGCGTGCTGCGCGACCTGATGGCGCGCTCGTCCCTGATCACCGCCATCTATGAGCGGCCCGACACCAGCGGCTGCTCGCATGTCTCGCATGCCGGCCTGATCAAACTCATCGAGCGCAAGGACGGGGAGGGACTCGCCAAGGCCATGCTGATGCACCTGGAACAGCTCGAAGCCGATCTCATCCTCTACGAGCGCGAGGAGCAGGTGACCGATCTGAAGGCGGTGTTTGCGGGGCGCTGAGCATCGACCCGGCCAGCAGATAGGTGCCCGAGGCGGCGAGCGCACTGATCAGCCAGCCGATATCCACGCCACCCAGCCGTCGCGCCACGGGGCCGGTGTAGACATCGGGCACGACGAAGAACGGGATGCTGAGGAGGAATCCGATCGCATAGGCCAGCAGGCCCCGCGCGTTCCAGGACCCATACAGACCGTGGGGTTCGAACAGGTCCGGAATCGAATAGCGCCCCTTGCGCACGTAGAAGTAGTCGATCAGATTGACCGCGCTCCAGGGCATCAGGAAATACAGCATCAGCACCAGCATGGTATTCACGTAGGTGACCGCGTTGCCGCCGAAGCCCACCGCGACCAGGATCCACAGCACCATGACGGCGGCGATGACGTAGATGCGCAGCGCCCGGGTCGGTCGCACGCGGTGCAGGGAATCGCAGATCGTGACGAAGGTCAGCATCGCGCTGTAGGCATTCATGCCGCAGGTGGTGAAGAGCGCGGCAATTGACACCGCGGCCAGGACCGAGCCCAGATGCGGCCACAGCACATCCCCGGTCTGGTGCAGCGCCACCAGCCCGTCGGTGGCGCCGAGACGTGTGGCGAGCCAGGCGCCGACGATGATCAACCAGATGGCCGAGAGCGCCGAACCGGCGAAGACATTCACGATGATCCTGACTCGCGGCGTGCGCGTGGGCAGATAGCGCGAGTAGTCCGAGACGTAGGGTGCCGCGGTCACGTTGAAACTCGCTGCCGAGGCCATTTGCGTCAGAAAGGCGGCCCAGCTGAACGTGGCGTGGCTCGGGGGGGTGCCGCCGGCCGCGCCGCCGAAAATCGCGAGGGTCAGCAGCGTGAACAGCGGCAGGCTCACCCAGAACATCACCTTGAAGGCTCGATGCAGCCAGTCGTAGCCCCAGATGGCCAGTGCCGCGGCGAGCACCGACAGGCCGATCGCAACCAAGTGCCGGTTCAATCCCCACAGTGCCGCCGCGCCATCCGACACCAGCACCGTCGAGACGACGTTGTAGCCGACGAGGCTGATCAGGGTCGCGATCAGCGGCACGATCACGCCGCGATATCCGAACTGCGCGCGCGACTGGATCATCTGCGGCAGGCCCATCTCCGGGCCCTGCGAGGCATGGAAGGCCTGCAGCGCCGTGCCGATGATGATGCCGAGAACACCCGCGAGCGCCGTATCGCGCAGCGACAGTCCCAGACTCGGGCCGACGAAACCGATGGCGATGGCGAAGAAGTGAAAATTGCTCAGAAACCAGAACGGTCCCTGGTCCTGCACGCGGCCATGGCGCTCGGCCTCGGGGACGAAATCTATCGAGCGGCGTTCAATGGCCATGCGGGCATTATGCGGCCACGCTCTAGCGTTCGTCCGGCTCCTGATACCCGGGACACCTGACGCCGATGGGGCGGATCGGCTCATCCAGATTGACGGCGGTGAGCGAGCCACCCCAGACGCACCCGGTGTCGAGGCCGATGACGCCATGCGCATTCACGAAGCCCAGCGTCGACCAGTGCCCGAAGATGATGCGGGCGTCGCGGCTGGCGCGAGTAGGGATTTCAAACCACGGCAGCAGCGACTCGGCACCGGCGAGCGGCTTGGGCGGCGGTCCCTTGGCCTTGAGGGCGACGCGGCCTTCGGCCGTGCACACTCGCAGCCGGGTCAGGGTATTCACGATGAATCGCAGTCGATCGGCACCGCGCAGCGCCTCGCTCCAATGATCGGGCTTGTCACCGTACATGTGGTCGAGAAAGTCCTCCGGCGCGGCCCGCAGGGCGGTCTGTGCTTCCTGGGCGAGGGCCAGCGTCTGCGGCACGGTCCACTGCGGCACGAGGCCCGCGTGGATCAAGAGGTCACCCTGCACCGGGTCCTGGTACGCCAGCGGTCGCTCCAGCAGCCACTGCAGCAGCAGCAGACGATCCGGCGCCCGCAGGATCTCGCGCAGTGTGTCGCCGGGCTTGTTTTTCAGCTGCGATCCGTAGGCGAGCGCCAGCAGGTGCAGATCGTGATTGCCCAGCACCACCCTGGCATTGTCGCCGAGGGCGCGGATCAGTCGCAGGCAGCCCAGGGAGTCGGGCCCACGGTTCACCAAGTCGCCCACGAACCACAGCTGATCGCGGTCGGCGGAGAAGTTCAGCAGCTCGAGCAGGGCCCGCAGCTCGGTGGCACAGCCTTGCACATCGCCAATGGCAAAGCGCGCCATGGGCCACCGCGGCTATTGCAGCACGCCCGGCATGGCCAGGCGGAACGGTGCGATGGGTGCATCGAACGCGTGTCCGTCATCCGCGATCATCTGGTAGCTGCCCTGCATGACGCCGACCGGGGTTTCAAGGATGGCCGCGCTCGAGTAGCGGAAGCCCTGGCCCGGTTTCAGGTGCGGCTGCTCACCGACGACGCCATCCCCGCGCACTTCCTGGACCTTGCCATTCGCATCGGTGATCAGCCAGTGCCGGCGCATCAGCCGGGCGGGGTGATCGCCATCATTGCGGATGGTGATGGTGTAGGAGAACACGAACCGCGGTTCATCCGGGTCGGACTGTTCGGAGAGGTAGCTGGTCTGCACGTCTACCGTGATCCTGTGTGCGGCTTCCTGCATCGCTTACCTACGTCGCTATCAAACCGCCCGATCACCGCTGACGCGCACGGCGAGCACATCGCAGGGCGCCGCATGCAGCACGGTGTCTTCGGTGAGATTCACAAAAATCGACAGGCCGTGACGCTCGCGAGCGCCCAGCACGATCAAGTCCGACTGCATGGCCCGCGCCACCCGCACGATCTCGCCCTTGACGCTGCCGACTTCCACCTTCTGCTGGTCGGCGCCGACCCCGATGTCGGAGCACAGGGCGATCAGGCGCTGGCGCGCGGAGTCCGCGAGCTCGTTGAGCAGCTGCACCGGCGGCACCATGGCCTCGCCGGCCGGTTCCGCCGGCACGTATTCCACCACATGCAGCACCGTGAGTTCGGCGCCCAGCAGGGTCGCAAGCTCGCGGGCACGTCGGCCGATGCTGACGCTGTCGGCGTTCAGGTCAACGGCAAGCAGAATTTTGCTGTAGCTGGACATGGCGTCACCTCCCGCTTCAGAGGGTAACCGATCGCGGTGCAAGCCGCAGCGCCAAGCGGTTGAACACTTCCGGTGCCAGGGTCTCGGCGCGCACCTGCGGGTCAACCCCGCAGGCCTCGATGTCGGATGCTGCGAGCAGGCTGCGCAGGGCGTTGCGCAAAGTCTTACGACGCTGCGAGAACGCCGCAGTCACGACCTGCGCGAACTGGGGCGCGACCGCGAAGGCGGGCCGGTCGCGCACGGTCAGGTGTGCCATGGCGGACCAGACCCGCGGCGGCGGTTTGAAGGCGCCGGGCCCGATGTCGAACAACTGCACCACATTCACCCACGGCGCCAGCATCACCGTCAGGCGCCCGTAGTCACTGCTGCCGGGTGCGGCCGCCATGCGCGCCACCACCTCCCGCTGCAGCATCACATGCAGGTCGACGATGGCGGGGGCCGCTGCGATCAGTCGGAACAGCAGCGGCGTCGAGATGTTGTAGGGCAGATTGCCGATGACCCGCAGCCGGCCCGCACGGGCCTGCGCCAGAGCGCCGAAATCGAAATCGAGCGCATCGCACTCGTGCAGGGTCGCGGCACGGCGCAGGGCCATCGGCGGGCGCAGGGCGGCAGCCAGATCCCGGTCGATTTCGATGGCGTCGAAACTTGCGTACTCGCCGGCCAGCAGCAGATTCGTGAGGGCACCGCGGCCGGGCCCGATCTCCAGCAGATGATCCTCGGGTCCCGCGGCGAGCGCGCGTGCGATCCGCTCGATGACGCCCGGGTCGTGGAGAAAGTGTTGGCCGAAGCGCTTGCGGGCCCGGGTCACGCCGCGTGTGCCGCCATCGTGGTCGCCATGCGCACCGCGGCGGCGAGGCTTGCGACATCGGCGTGGCCCGTACCGGCGAGATTCAGCGCCGTGCCGTGATCGACCGAGGTGCGAATCAGCGGCAGCCCGAGGGTGATGTTCACCGCCTGATCGAAATGCGCATGCTTGATCACCGGCAGCCCCTGATCGTGATACATCGCCAGCACCGCATCGTACCCGGCCATCAGCCGCGGCACGAAGATCGTGTCGGCCGGAAACGGTCCGCTGACGGAAAGGCCGCGCGCGCGCATCCGCTCGACGGCCGGCGTGATGATCGTCAGCTCCTCCTGCCCCAGATGACCGCTCTCGCCCGCATGCGGATTCAATCCGCACACGGCAATGCGCGGCTGCGCCAATCCCCACCAGCGTTTCAGGTCATGGTCCACGATTGCGAGCACCGCCTCGAGCAACGGGCCGGTGATCGCGCGCGCGACACTCGCCAGCGGCAGGTGGGTGGTCGCCAGCGCCACCCGCATATTGCCCGAGGCCAGCATCATCACCGGCAGCGGCGCGCCGCTGCGCTGCGCCAGGTACTCGGTGTGTCCGGTGAAGGCGAATCCGGCTTCAATGATGGCGCTCTTCTGGACCGGCGCCGTGACCATCGCCGCGAATTCCCGGGACAGACAGCCCTGGGCGGCCCGATCGAGCATGGCGAGCACGGCCGCTGCGTTGCGCGTATCCAGTTTGCCGGCTTCGCAGGCAATCGCGAGGGGCGTATGCAGCACCGCGAGCGTGCCGGGCGTGTGCGGCCGCACCGGCTGCCCGGGTTCGTATTCCCACAGATTCAGCTTCAGGCCGAGTTGCCGGGCGCGCGCCGCCAAGAGCTCCCGGTCCCCCAGGCAGATGAGTTCGCAGGGCAATGGATCGCGTGCGAGTTGCAGGCAAAGGTCAGGTCCGACCCCCGCCGGCTCTCCCGAGGTGACTGCGATCCGCGCCTGGGGCGCCACCGGTCAGGACTTCAGGTCGACGTACGCCTCATCACGCAGGCGCCGCAGCCACAGTTCCGTCTCTTCATCGCTGCGGCTGGCGCGAATCTGCTCCATGGCTTCCTTGCGCTTCAGTTCCGAGGTTTCGTCGTACTTGCGCCGCCCCAGAAGCTGCACGATGTGCCAGCCGTAGCGGGTATGGAAGGGTTCGGAGATCTCATCCTGCTTCAGCCCCTCGACGACCTTGGCAAAATCCGGGTCGTAGGCGTCCGGGGTGGACCAATCCAGATCGCCGCCGTCGGCCGCCGACCCCACATCCTGCGAGCTGGTTTGCGCCAGGCCCGCGAAGTCCTCACCGCCCAGAATCCGCTTGCGGATGTTATCGAGCTTCTGTTTGACGGTGGCGTCATCCTGGAGCTCATTGGTGCGCATCAGGATATGGCGCACGTGAACCTGATCCACGACGCTCTTTTTCTCGACGTTGCGCACCTCGTTGAGGCGCACGATGTGAAAGCCGGAGGGCGCGCGGATCGGTGCGGCGACGTCACCCGCCTTCAGGCTCAGTACCGTATCCGCGAGCACCGTCGGCAGTTCGGTGCCCTTGCGCCAGCCCAGGGCGCCGCCATCGAGCGCCGTCTGCGCGTTGGAGTTCGCGATGGCGAGCTTGGCGAAATCCTCGCCGTTCTTGGCCCGCTGATAGAGGTCAGCGGCCTTCTTCTGCGCCGCATCCAATTGCGCCGTCGTCGCCTCCTGCGGCACGGCGACCAGGATGTGCGAGACGTTGTATTCCACGTTCGCCGAAGGGTGGTGCGCCTGGCGGTCCAGATACTGATCGATTTCGCGCGGCGTGACCGAGATCCGGTTGATCACATCGCGCTGCTGCAGCAGGCGCAGCGTGAGTTCGCGGCGCATCGATTCGCGGTAGGCGGCGTAGTCGATGCCCTGCGAGGTGAGCGCCTGCGGCAGCTGCTGCAGCGAAATGCCGTTGCGCTGCGCGACTTCGGTCATGGCATTGTTCAGCGTCTCATCGGACACCTTGATGCCGGCGCGATCGGCATGCTGAACCTCAACTTCCTGGACGATCAGCCGCTCGACGATCTGCTGGCGCAGCACGTTGTCCGGTGGCAACTCCTGCCCCTGGCCCTTGTAGCGGTCCTTGAAGGAAGCCAGCTGGTCGTCCACCTCGGACTCGAGCACCACACCGTCATTCACGACGGCGGCGACCCGATCGAGCAGTTGGCCCTGGCCCTGGATCTCACGGGTCTGGGCGGACGCCTGCAGACACACGCCCAGGGCGGCGAGCAGGGCGAGAGAGGCGGAAAGCGTCGTGGCGCGTTTGGAATAATTCATGATCTTCAGGGGCTTACAGAGGCTGGGGAGTATCCCCGAATGGCGGTCCCAAGGAAAGTGCCGGCTTCGGATCCGACACTTGCGAGGCCGTTGAGTTCCAGTTGCACGAATATACCCGTGTCCTGCCGTCCGCTGCTGTTGCTTAGGGAGCGGCGCGCCAGGATCCGCACGCCCCAGCAGCAGCCGTGGTATTCGAAACCGGCGAAGCGCTCCAGCATCTGGTGCTGATCCAGGGCATAAACCACCCGCCCGTAGGCATTCCAGTTGCGCAGGATCGGCCAGGCGGTCGAGGCCTCGACCTGGTCCAGGCTGTTCGGGGTCAGATAGACCTGCGTCAGGGCGGTCGCCTTCAGCTGCGCCTGAGTGGGGGTCAGGCCCTGGGCGAGTTCCGAGGCGTAGATTTCCCCGTACAGCGCCGAGACGGCCTGGGTCTGGGCCTGCTCCTCGGCCGGGGTGTCGCGCTGAAAGCGGTAGGCGAGGTTCACCACTGCATCGTCCGCGGGTTTGTATTGCAGCTCCACGATGCTGCGATCGCTCTGGCTGTTCTGCGGATCCCACTGTTCGGCAAGATTCACGCTCCAGTTCTTGTAGGCCGTCAGCGTGACTTCGGCGATCAGGTCGGAGCGCAGACCGGTGGTCGGCTCGAGCGGAATCTGCACCCGTGGCGGCTGAAAGTAATAGGTCTGGCCGAGCGTCGCCGACAGAAACTGCTGACCGCTGCTGGTCTGCAGCAGGCGGCTGGTCACCGCCGCCGTCACCTGGTCTGCATCGCCGATCCGATCGCTGCCCACGAAGCGGTTGGTGCGAAACAGTTCGACCAGGTTCAGATCCGGCAGTGCCGTATCGAACAGCGGCAACTGGTCCTGATCGCGGTAAGGCGTATAGACGTACTGCAGCCGCGGCTCCAGGGTCAGGGTGCGGCGCCCATCCTGGCCCGTGGTGCGTTCGAAGATCAGCCCGGTGTCGAGGCTGCCGGTCGGCAGCGCCCGGGTCGGATTGCGATCCTGTCCGAGGGCGGTGTTGTTCAGCGAGTACTGCGTGAATTCATAGGCGACCCCGGGACGCACGAAGTAGCCGGGGCCCTCGAAGTGCAAGGTGGCATCGGGGCGCAGATCCAGCCGCCAGCCGGTGACCCCGATGTCGCGATCGAAGTTCACCACTTCGGAATCGAAGCCGTAGTGCAGGATGCCGGCGGGTCCCACCACGAAGTCGCTGTCGGCCACGATCTGCGGCAGGCGCGCGTAGGGCCGCTGCGTCGGGTCCAGGAGTTCCTCGATGGCGTCCAGCGTCTGATATTGCTGGAACTTGGCCGACAGGCGCCAGTTCGGGTCGCGATAGGTCAGCTCGGCCGTACGATCGAGATAGGCCACGCTGGTGCCTTCGGGGCCCTGGCCGAAGTCCTGGAAATACAGGGCATCCCCGACGTTGGCCGCATCGATGTGCAGCCGGAAGTCATCCGGCAGCTCAGTGGTCTGGGTCAGGTGGATGAAGGAGCGGTCGTGATCGGTCAGGCCTTCGCTCGCCGCCTGGGAGTCATAGGGCAGAAAGTGCCAGATGAGTTCGCCGCGCTGGTCATCCGTCATGTAGCGCGCATCGCCGCCGATGTCGAGGCCGCGGCGGGTGTAGTAGGTGGGATCGAGCAGCAGATCCTCCTGCGGGGCAATGTTCCAGTACCACGGCGTCGTCAGTTCGAAGCCGCTGCGGCTGTTGGTACCGACGCTTGGGAACAGGAATCCGGTCTTGCGCTCATCATCGAGCGGGAACGACAACCACGGCAGATACAGCACCGGGACGCCCTTGAAGTCGACACTGGCGTCGCGCGCGACGCCAGTGTGCTCGCCGCTGTCGAGGGTCAGGGTGTGGGCCTTGATCTGCCACACTTCCGCGGTCTCCGGACAGGTGCTGAAGGTGACCTCCTGCAAACGCAGGATGCCTCCGGGGGTCATGTCCACCAGCTGCGCCGAGCCATGCGCGTCACGTTGCAGCAGCTCGAACTGCGCCTCACTGAAGCTCGCCCCGCCGGAGGTGGAGTAGCGGCCATTGGTGCCGGTGAGATGGATCAGCGGATCCTCATAGTCGACCTTGCCCTGGACCCGCACGACGTTGTCGGCACTTTGATACTGGGCGCTGTCGGATTTGACGATCCGCTGACCCTGGCGCACGACGACGTGGTCGCTGAAGTTCGCATCCCCGTTGTCCACGCCGTAGACGATCCTGCTGTCGCTGGTGATCTGGATGGGGCCCCCGGCCGCCAGACTGGGCTCGCGAATCGGCTGGGTCTTGCGGCGCATCGCCGTGCGCGGCGCCGGGCACGAGAAGGAGGTCGCCACGGCCGCATCCGCCGCCGTGTCGGCCTGTGCGGCCGTTGCTACTCCCAGGCACAGCGCGGTGCCGAAAGTGAGGAATGGGTGCCGGTGCGCCTTTTGGCCACGCTTTATAATTGCGGCCCACCATCGCCGTAAGTACTTGTTGTTCAAAGCTTATTTATCGTGGCGAGGCAAGTCATGACGTCCATACCGCTGGCCGCCGGCGAAAAACCACGGGCGCAGCTGCGGCAAAATCATAGTGAATTGCGGCGGCGGCTGCAGACCGATATTACGTCCGCCGTCCGCAAGGGCGACTGGGAGCAGGCGCTGATGCTCGCCGGCAGCCACAGCCGTCCGACGGTGCTCAAGCGGCTGTGGCCGCGTCTGCATCTGGAACAAAAACCGCTGGCCATGGAGGTCGCCATTTCGGTGGGCGATCTGCTGCATCGGCAGCGTGCCTTCCTCATCGCGGCGCTGGCCGAACTGAAAGCCGCGGGGCTGCGGGTGTTCGACAGCGAGGCCGCGCGGGCCGCCTTCCACGAACTGCCGGAACGGATCCGCATCTTTCGCGGCACGGTCAGTCAGGAAGCCGAGGCGGGCCAGTACGGAGTGTGCTGGACTCTCAAATCCGAGACGGCGCGCTGGTTTTCCTCACAGCAGGAACGCTTTCGCCATCACGAATCGCAGCCCGCCATTCTCACCGCGACGATCGCGCGCGAGGATATCTGCGGCCTGCTGGTCGAGCGTGAGGAGAGCGAAGTGGTCATCTGCCCGCAGGATTGCAAAGACATCGCCGACGGCGCGGCGCTGCTGCCGGATGTCGTCTACCCGGTTTGCCTGCCATAATCGAACGATATGTCTGATGATGAGCGTTTTGACCTGGTCAGTGACTGGGTCACCCGGGAGCTGCGGCTGTCGCCGCGGCTGATCGAGCCGGCCTCCAGCGATGCCAGCTTTCGCCGCTATTTCCGCGTGTTCACCGACGTCGGCACGCACATCGTCATGGATGCGCCGCCGGGGCGCGAGGATGTGCGTCCGTATCTGAACATCACCGTCATGCTCGAAACCGCCGGCGTGCATGTGCCGCGCGTGTACGAATGGGACACCGAGCGCGGCCTGTTGCTGCTGGAGGATCTGGGAACGCGGCAGTACCTGCCCGCATTGCGCAGCGGTGGCGATGCCGATCAGCTCTACCAGGATGCGCTGCAGTCCCTCGCCGACTTTCAGGTGCGCGGCCGTGAGTCGGCTTTTGAGTTGCCGCCCTATGATCGGGAAGTGCTGGTACGGGAGATGGCGCTGATGCCGGAATGGTTCTGCGCCCGGCACCTGCAGATGGAGCTGACCCGCGCGCAGGGCGAGATGATCACCGCGGCCTTCGAGTTCCTGGTGGCCGAGGCGCTCGCGCAGCCGCAGGTGTTCGTGCATCGGGACTATCACTCGCGCAATCTGATGATCACGCGCGAACGCAATCCGGGAATCATCGACTTCCAGGACGCGCTGCGTGGCCCGGTCGGGTACGATCTGGTCTCGCTGCTGAAGGACTGCTACATCGGCTGGCCGCGCGCGCGGGTGGAGGCCTGGGTGCGCGATTACCGGCTGATGATGGCCAAGTACGGCTCGCGCAGCGCGGGCGTGAATGATGCGCAGATGCTGCGCTGGTTCGATGTCATCGGCATCCAGCGGCATCTGAAGGTGCTCGGCATCTTTGCGCGTCTGTGGTACCGCGACGGCAAGTCCGGCTACCTGGATGACCTGCCGCTCACCCTGCGGTACGTGGTCGATGCCTGCGCCCATTTTGCGCAGCTGCGGCCGCTGCGGGAGTTTCTGCTGCACCATGCGGTGCCGGCGCTGCCCGCCGCCAATGCCCGCGCGCTGCTCAAGGCCGTGCCCGCATGAAGGCCATGCTGCTCGCCGCGGGTCGCGGCGAACGCATGCGGCCGCTGACCGACCACACGCCCAAGCCGCTGCTGATCGCGGGCGGCAAGCCGCTCATCGTCTGGCACCTCGAAGCACTGGCCCGGGCCGGCGTGCGCGAAGTCATCATCAACCTGTCCTGGCTGGGCGCGCAGATTCGCGCGGCGCTGGGCGCTGGGCGCGAGTTCGGACTTTCGATCCAGTACAGCGAGGAAGGCAGTCCGCCGCTGGAAACCGGGGGCGGAATATTCCAGGCGCTGCCGCTGTTGGGACCGGCGCCCTTTCTGGTGGTCAATGGCGATACCTTTACGGACATTGATCTGAGCACCCTCAAGCTGTCGGCGGCGGCCGATGCGCGCCTGGTGCTGGTACCGAATCCGCCGCAGCATCCGCGCGGGGATTTCGGCCTCGACGGCGAGGCGATCCTGGATCAGGAGCCGCGCCCTTTCACCTACAGCGGCATCGGCCTGTTCAGTCCCGAACTCTTCGCCGGCTGCGTGCCGGGGCGCTTCCCGCTGCTGCCGCTGCTCAAACGTGCGATCGCCGCCGGGCGCCTGCAGGGCCAGCTGCATAGCGGCCAGTGGCTCGATATCGGCACTCCGGAGCGCCTGGCGGGGCTGAATCAGAGGTTGGGGCGTGGCGGAGTACAATGAGCCCATGTCGGAACTCAAGCGCATTGGCGTCGTCCAGGAAGCCCCTCGTGCCCGCAGTGGCGAGAAATACCTGACCGCCCAGGGCTTCACGGCCATCCGTGATGGGGTCAAGACCCATGCGGGCCAGGCGGCGGGTACCCCGGGCTCACAGCTGCCCAAGCCGCCGTGGCTGCGGGTGAGGGCGCCGAGCGGTGCCGGTTTTGCGACGGTCAAGGACATCGTCCGCGAGCATCGTCTGGCCACCGTGTGCGAGGAAGCCAAGTGCCCCAATATCGGCGAATGCTGGAACGCCGGGACGGCGACCATCATGCTCATGGGCGCGGTGTGCACGCGCGCCTGCCGTTTCTGCTCGGTCGACACCGGCAATCCGCGCGGCTGGCTGGACGCGCAGGAGCCGGCGAATGCGGCCCGCACGGTGGCGCTGATGAAGCTCAGGTACGTGGTGCTCACCTCGGTGAATCGCGACGATCTCGACGATGGCGGAGCCGGACACTATGCCGCCTGCGTGCGCGCGATCCGCGCGCTGAATCCACACACGGCCGTGGAGGCGCTGACGCCTGACTTTCAGGGCGTGCTGCGCGATGTCGAGACCGTGGTCGACTCGGGGCTGCAGGTGTTCGCGCAGAATGTCGAGACCGTGCGCCGGCTGACTCATCCGGTCCGTGATCCGCGGGCGGGCTACGAGCAGACCCTGCAGGTGCTGGCGCATGCCAAGCGCCACAATCCGCAGGTGCTGACCAAGACCAGCCTGATGCTGGGCCTGGGTGAGAGCCGCGAGGAAGTCCTTCAGACCATGCAGGATCTGCGGGCCGTCAACGTGGATCTGCTGACCCTCGGCCAGTACCTGCGACCCACCGCGAATCACCTGGCCGTGGAGCGTTTCGTGAGCCCTGCGGAATTTGATCAGTTGCGCCAGGATGCGCTGCAGCGCGGCTTCATCGAGTGTGTCGCGGGACCCTTCGTACGCTCCAGCTATCGCGCGGAGCAGGCGTTGAATCGCAATAACGCCGGCCTCAACAACGCGACGTGAACGCCCAGCCGCGCACGGTGGCCGCGCAGGGCGCCGTCATCCGCCACCTGGGGCGGGTCGACTATGAGACGACCTGGCGGCGCATGCAGCAGTTCACCGACCTGCGCGGGGCGCACAGCGCCGATGAGATCTGGTTTCTCGAGCATCCCCCGGTTTTCACGTTTGGGATGGCCGGTCGACGCGAGCATCTGCTGGCGCCCGGTGATATTCCCGTGGTGCACACCGACCGCGGCGGACAGGTGACCTACCACGGGCCCGGTCAGCTCGTGGTCTACGCCTTGGTTGACCTGCGACGCGCGGGCCTCGGCGTGCGCGACCTGGTGACGGGCCTGGAGCAATCGGTCATTCACTACTGCGCGGCGCTGGGCATCCGCGCGGCGGCACGCCGGGAGGCGCCGGGCGTCTATGTGGACGGGCGCAAGCTCGCCAGCGTCGGCATCCGGATCCGGCGCGGGGCGAGTTACCACGGGCTCGCGCTGAACGTGGGCATGGACCTCGAACCCTTCCAGCGCATCAATCCCTGCGGCTTTGCCGGGCTGGCAATGACGCAGCTGAGCGCTCTGGCCGACGTAACGGGCGTGGCGGCCGCCGCGGCGGGCCTGCAGCCGCACCTGCGCGCCGCGCTGCGGCTGTAACCCGTTTGTAACCGGGTCGAGACTGACTTCGGCGGCCCGTACGCTTACGATGCAGCGATGTTGAAGATCAGACAGTGGCTGCTGCGGGCCGCATGGGCGTCGTTCGGCGCCGTTTTTTTCGGCGCGCCCATGGCGCAGGCCGCCAGTGTCTCCATCCTCAACGTCTCCTACGACCCGACGCGCGAGCTGTACGTCAGTTACAACCAGGAATTCGCGCGCTACTGGAAGGCGAAGACCGGCCAGGACGTGCGCGTCAATCAGTCGCACGGTGGCTCGGGCAAGCAGGCCCGCGCGGTGATCGAGGGCCTGCCCGCGGATGTCGTGACCCTTGGCCTGGCGGGCGACGTTGATGCCATCGCCACCCGCGGCAAGCTCCTGCCGCTGAACTGGCAGAGCCGGCTGCCGAACAACAGTGCCCCCTACACCTCCACGATCGTATTCCTGGTGCGCAAGGGCAACCCGAAGGGCATCAAGGACTGGGGTGATCTGATCAAGCCGGGCATCGGGGTCATTACCCCGAATCCCAAGACCTCCGGCGGCGCGCGCTGGAATTACCTGGCGGCCTGGGCGTGGGCCAAGCACCAGCCCGGCGGCAGTGATGCCAGCGCCAAGCAATTCGTGCGCAGGCTCTACGCCAATGTCCCGGTGCTCGACACCGGATCGCGCGATGCCACCACGACCTTCGTGCAGCGTGGCATCGGCGATGTGCTCCTGGCCTGGGAGAATGAGGCCTTCCTCGCGATCAAGGAGCTGGGGGGCGAGCAGATGCAGATCGTGGTGCCCTCGCTGAGCATCCTCGCGGAACCCTCGGTCGCCGTCGTCGACCAGAACGCCCTCAAACACGGCACCACCACCGTGGCGGCCGAATACCTGCAGCATCTCTACAGCAAGGAAGCTCAGGAGATCATCGCCCGCAACTTCTATCGGCCGCGCGATCCGGATGTCGCCCGCAAGTATCTGAACCAGTTTCCGAAGCTGCAGCTGACCACGATCGCCGAATTCGGCGGCTGGACCCGCGCCGCCAAGGATCACTTCGACGACGGCGGCAGCTTCGATCAGGTCTACGGCACGCGCTAGGCGCGGCGTTGCGGCTAGTCCACGACCAGCTTGTAGCCCGCCCCGGTCGCGGTCTGGAGGATCTGCGGCAGGGACGGATCCTTTTCGATCTTCTGCCGCAACCGGTGCACCAGCTGCTTGAGCAGCTGCCGGTCCCCCGAATTGCGGTGTCCCCAGATGTGCACCAGCAGCCGGTCCGAACCGACCGTCCGGCCCGCATTCACCAGCAGCATCTGCAACAGCCGCAGTTCCAGCTTGGTCAGGCGCACGGCCTGCTCGGCGCCGATCTGCACCGAGTGTTCCTCAACGTTCAGTTGCACCCGGCCCGAGGCCATCGGACCCGAATTCTCCATGCCCGCGCGGCGCATCAGGGCCTTGATGCGCGCGAGCAGGGTGCGCGGGCTGAAGGGCTTGGTCAGGTAATCATCGGCGCCCAATTCCAGCGAGCGCACCAGGTCTTCCTCCTCGTTGCGCGCGGTGAGCATCATGATCGGCACCGCCGAGCGGGTGCGGATCGATTCGCACACCTTGAAGCCGCTCGCGCCGGGCATGTTGATGTCGAGCACCAGCAGGTCCGGCCCTTCGCTCTCGAACAGCGCGAGGGCCGCGTTGCCGTCCGTTGCCTTCAGCGGCAGATATCCCGCCTGCGAGAGGGTGAAGGCGATCAGATCCAGCAGGTCGCGGTCGTCGTCGGCAATCAGAACTTTCATGTCTCTTGGGCGTCCGCTCGAGTCAGTCGCTGCCGACCTGGATGGGCAGTGTAAAGCTGAACCGGGTGCGTTGTTGAGGGGTGCGCTGCACGACGATGGTGCCGCCGTGACGCTCGATGACGGACTTGACGATCCACAGCCCAAGGCCCAGGCCACCCGGTTCCGGCTCCGCCTCGGTGCCGCGACGGAAGCGCTCGAAAATACTGCTGACATCCCCATCGGGCACGCCGGGTCCTTCATCCTCCACCCAGGATTCGACCTGGTCGGATTTCAGCTGCGCGCCAATCCGCAGCACCGAGCGATCCGGGGAGAACTTGTTGGCATTGGCAATGAGATTCACGAATACCTGTGTGAGGCGGGTCTTGTCACCGCGGATCAGGGGCAGGTCCTCCGGCAGCAGCACCTCCAGCCGCTGCTGACGTTGCACCAGCAGCGAGTTCAGCAGCGCCTGGGCATCATCGATCACCTCCGGCAGCGAGACGCTCTGATGCCGGATGGTGAGTTGTCCGGACTCTATCCGCACGCTCTCCAGCAGATTGTCGATGAGGCGGGTCAGACGCAGGGTGCCGCGCTCCAGGGAGACCACCAGCTTTTCACGCGCCTCGGGGCGCATGCTGTGCAGGCCATCCCGCAGCAGTTCGATGGAGGCCAGCTGCGCCGCGAGCGGCGTGCGGAACTCGTGCGAGATGTTGGCCAGTACGCTGTCACGCGCCCGGCGCACGGCTTCCAGTTCGGTCTCATCGCGCAGCACCTGCACCTGCAGGCCCTCGACCATCCCGGAACTGGTGATGATGGTGGTGCGCGGAGCCGCATCATTGACGATCAGCCGCTCCAGGGCCTGCGCCGGGCCGGCATCCCGTGCCCGCACGATGGGACAGTCGGCCTCGCAGGGGCGCACGCCGTTGACACGCTGCGGATTGAGCAGGTCACCGCAGAAGCGGCCCACCGCCGCCTGCGGGTCCACGCCCAGAAGTCTGGCGGCCTGCGGGTTCAGATAACGGATGTTGCGCTCGCGGTCCACCGCGAACACGCCTTCCACGATCCCGGCGAGCACGCCCTGGGCTTCCGCCTCGCGGCGTCGCAAGGTGCCCGTGAGATTCACCAGGTTGCGCCGCATGTCCTCCATGGTGCGCGCCAGGGCGCCCACTTCGGCCGTGCCGCCGATCGGAATCGAGGTGGAGAAGTCGCCCTGCGAGAGGCGCTGCGCGGCTTCCGTGAGGTCCTGAACGGGACCGGCGACAAACTGACCGAGGATGGCGCCGGCCAATACCGCGACCAGCGCCAGCACCAGCGCCGTGATCAGCAGGCGATCGATCAGCGAGCGGATCTCGCTGTCGATCTGCGCCGCGGGCAGCCGCGCCTCGATCAGCGCGATGACCTCGCCGGTATTGGTGATCAGCGGAAAACTCGCGACGAACAGGTCCAGCCGCGGGATATGCGCGACGGCGTAGTGACCGTCGGCGAGGCCGGCACTGTGAACGCTGGTCAACGCATCCACCGGCGCGGTGGTGAAGCCGCGGTAGTCGATGAGCCGGATCGTCAAACCCGCGGCGAGGCTCAGATTCTTCGCCAGCGTCGCATCCAGGCGCCGCACCACGATGACGTTCAACCCCGGCCGTTCGCTCACGGGCACCGTTGCGCCGAAAAACGCGTTCGGGCTCGACAGCGGATCGACCATGAAGGTGCGCCCCTGCTTGGCGGTACCCAGGAAGATCTCGGTCCACGGCGCGCTGCTGCCGGCGCTGGAGAGCATGTTCGCGCCGTCGAAGAGCGCGCAGGCATCGGCGCTGTCATTCGGGCACAGCCGGTGCAGCAGCAGCGGCAGGTTCTGCGCATGGGTCAGCGCCGACAGCAGCGCCGGGTCATCGCCGATGGTGCGCGCCGAGGCAAGCGCATCCTCCTGCATGCGCCGCAGGGTCTCGCGCGCCATCGTGCCACCCAGCTGCACCCGGGCCGTGCCCTGGCTGTCGGCCACCTGCTGCAGCCGCTCACCGGCATACAGCGACAGGCCCCCGGCCACCATCAGCACGATGACGACCTCGCTGCCAGCCAGCCACCAGCGCAGCCGCGTCGTGGCCGGATCGATTCGCAGCCGCTCGAGCAGACGTCGCAGACGATCCAACATGGGAGTTTTCAGCGGCCCTTGTATCCGCGCCGTTCGACCAGGGTCTTGATCACCAGCGTCACCACGGCCAGCAGGGTCAAAAGCGATGCCACGGCGAAGGCGCCGACGGTGTTGTACTCGCGGTAGAGAATTTCAACATGCAGGGGTAGTGTATTGGTGAGCCCGCGGATAT